>Ga0302222_10001655_pt1 | contig 11019 bp, 12 predicted proteins | sample II_Palsa_E2_2_FD_194570 | JGI IMG/M metagenome (GOLD analysis project Ga0302222, IMG submission 194570) | Peat permafrost microbial communities from Stordalen Mire near Abisko, Sweden - II_Palsa_E2_2 | ecosystem: Environmental > Terrestrial > Soil > Palsa > Peat permafrost | place: Sweden... | reverse complement strand
TAGTGATATCTGTCTCACACAAATGGAACTAGAGTTCATCAGCTTTTCGGATCCTAGTGAAGCCAAGAGCATAGATTCTCGGAGAAGGGTACGTTCTCATGTTATGCATCATGTCCGTCATCGGCAGCGACTTGCGAACCGAAGAAGCAACAATTATCAAGCCTTTCAACCAACACTATTACCTCAGCAAGTTCCTCGCATACCCCCAAGAAGTATTAAATTGCTTAATCCGAGTCTTGACAATGAAATAGAAGAAGTAGAGCAGGACGTAGATATCGGGGGAGCTGAGAGGATGGAACAATTAGAAGTATATCCAGTTTCTCCTACCGAAAGATACATTTTCACAGTATTCCATCATTGTAAGTCTCTCTGAAGATCGGACAAAACTTACACGGCTTTTTAAGCCGGTTTTTATTTTAGCCGCCTGTGGTAGCTTTGTCGTTGACTATGCCACAAGATGGTGCTGCAATAGCAGGTGGTCTTCTCCCCTTGGGCAAATTCGTCCCTGCGAACCCACTGCGAACAAGAGTCCTCTCGCTCGTGACCCAAGATACTGCCTTATATCACGTAATCCTTGCTAATGGAGCACTGGACATGATGACCTGGCGCGGTGAACAGTTTTTCGATCCGACGACTCGCTCGTCTGTTCGAGGGAGGGAACTCGGGACCGTGTTCTGTATGAAACATAAGATGGAAGCAATACGTATCATCAATGAGAGATTGAGTGATCGATCACAATCTGTTTCAGATGAAACTATACTGGCTGTCTCACATTTAGCTGCTTATGAAGTCAGTTTTCCTCATTGTTATCCTTTCTTTAAGGAAGATGCTAATTCTACACTAGATGTTGGCATCTGCTACGAAAGTAAGATACGTCTTGCCATCCCTCAATGCCAATGCCACACTTATTGCTGGCTAATTAGCTGGGAAATAACCAGGAACCAGGAGATATGTTCACAGAATTCAAAATTCATATGGATGGTATTGAACAAATGGTCAAATTGAGGGGAGGATTGAAAGCAATTGGATTGAACGCATGCCTCACCCATCTGATCTTACGGTAAACGACACTACTCTTTGTATTGATTGTTAGACTTGACAAGTCAATTACTGACTTGATACATAGGGTTGATCATTTGCATTCAGCTTTGACTGAGAGCCGCCCGCGGTTCACAATGGAGGATGCCCAAGAAGAGAGTCTGAATTCCTCACCATCATCTCCGCTCGTTTATACCCCCGCTAGTTTTAGCGGCATAACAAACTCAGCTCTTCTCAACATACTACATCAGCTCCGCGACGCATCGGAGTTCTTGGAAAATCTTGAAGATCCTGTACCGGAGGATGTCTTTTTTTCTTTTGGCATCAAACGTGCACGCATCGAGGACAATTTGTTCAGGCTGAGACCTACTGTCGATGGGGGTCCCATACAAGATAGACTTTCTGCTATCGAGCAATGTTGTCGTGTCTCGGCGCTGCTGTATATACAGACAGCCTTGACGAAGGTAAACTGCAAGGTCTATCATGGCTTGGTTGAAACACTAAGACACGGAATAGAGCAAGTTGGTCAAGAAAGTATTCAGGCGGAGTATCCAGATCTTCTCCTCTGGATGCTTTTAGTTGGAGGGGGAGCAGCTCCTTTCAATATAGATAGACTATGGTATATGAGAGCGGTAAAGAAAAACTTGTATACGGATTCATGGGTAGAGGTCGAGCAGCGACTTGAAGGGTGGCCTTGGCGTCCAAAGTACTGTGTTCCTTGGAGAGCGACATGGAGAGAAGCCACTCAGCTATATGAAAAGATGTAACACTTCAAATTATAGATGAACTCCTTATTATTCCTCCTATAATTGAAGATTCCACTTTGAGATTCATGTTCCGTTAGTTACCCCTCCCCAAGAATTGAAATCAATCCCACTTCAAGTTGCTTTGGCCTTCGCCTTCTCCGCATCCGCCTCCTCAGAGCCTTTCCCACCGTAGTCCACGTCAACTAAGGATACATATCATTATCTAAAAGCTCCAATTTTCCTTTACCGGAGATCGTGTTCTCCCAAATACTGCATCCCCTGCCACGGCGAGAATAGCTTATCCACCACGCCCCCTATAAAGAACTTCATAATCGAAATCGAAGCCTACACTACCCGTCCACATCGACGTGTACTCCTCTCCACGCACCCTCGTTACAATAGCAGCCAAGTTATTGGCGCTAAATGAGTCTCCCGCAATACGCAGAAAATCGGGCGTAGGGTTGGGATCCACGTCTATAATAGCGTAAGCGAGCCTGGATGGAGCTTGAGTAGAGCTTAAGTAGAGCTGAGCATGCATGAGCAGAGCTTAAATACAATCCGAATAGAGCTTGAGCATCTTGAGTACGCTCTAAGTCAGCCTGAGCACCATAATTTGGAACATTATTTTGCCTCCCGTGTGCCCCGGTTACAGTTTCCTTACCGAACTTCTGCCCAGAATCCGTTTCTGGTCCCTTATAAAGGCTCCTGCCGCAACTGATTTTGGATCCCTCTTGTCAAAGAGCGCGTAAAGTATCCAGCCTCAAAATTTACCGAATAGCATCAAAGAAACGGCGAGGTAGGAGTGGAAATGAAATGTGTGTTGAAGTGCGAGGCTGTGGGAATAAAGAGAGGTTGTGATGCCAGATGGGCTATTTTTAGCAGGCAGCCCTGGGAAGGGCTTCATGATTGGCCAGCTCCCCCACTTCCGACGCTGCAGCAAATTCAGATCATGACTGCGATGTATCTCTGCTCTAACGCTGCTGACACATCATCGTCGTTTGTCTCCTCCAATAAGATTGAGCTGAAGCATGTCACCTGATGTGCAGGTTAACCTTCAGCTGCACTTCAACTTCCAACCTTCCTTCTTATGTCCACTGTAACTCCTCTTAAGAAATTATCCCATTATGAACACCTTAGGTCATACTTATTTGGACGTCTCATTACCGGAAAACTCTGATATGCCCTTTTACACACCACTCGCCGCCTCTGATGAAATCAGGCTGCTGTATCTGGAACATGGGACTCCAGAGCAGGTGATTAAATGCACCATCAAAAACGTCAAGACGGATGTATCGCTTCGCTACATGGCTCTTTCTTACATGTGGGGTCCCATAGTTACGAAAACCATTGAGCTCAACGGGCAGCAGTATGCTGTGCGCGAGAACCTGTGGCATGTTCTGTTACGTTTTCGAAACATGGGGAGATCTATTCCATTTTGGATCGATGCCATTTGTATTAATCAGGACGACGAAAGCGAACGGAATCACCAGGTATCTCAGATGGGTGCCATTTACAGCGAGGCAATGTGTGTTCTTGTTTGGTTGGGAGTCGGGGAGGCTGCTAGCTCCGAGGCTATCGACATGCTTAATCAACTTGGCCAGGATTCTCCAACATCTGATGACTATAGCTCGGAATATGAAATATCTATCCTAGATGAATTGGCAACCCCAGAAGGAAACCAACGACTACTTGCCATACTGAGCCTCTGCCGCCAGTCCTACTGGACACGGCTTTGGATAATTCAAGAAATCTTGATGGCGAAAGACATCATTATTTGCAGTGGCACAAAGACATTGGAGTGGGAGTCTTTCAAATGGATCTTCAATGGTTTACTGATCGGAGTACGGCAACTTTTCGACCCTATGACGCTATTAGTGGAGAAGAGAGAAAGATCATTTTGTCAATAATGACCAGCATTCCAGCGAAGCTCTGCAAAGAGCAGTCCAGGAGATCAGAGGATAAATCTGTGCAAAATTACAGATCATTACTTTTGCTATGTTCTGAATATGGAGAAGCCGACTGTGCTGACGTGCGGGATAAAGTATATGGACTTCACAGCCTGGCCCCAACCTGCTGCAGAATGATTATAACGGTCGATTATTCTTTGACCCTGTGCCAGGTGTACCGGAGTCTTTTACATCACCACATCCACCAGCATTCAGATGACCAGCGACCAGAAAAGGTGGTGAGCATATTTGAGAATCTCCACCGGAATCTGGGCGTTGGTGTCGAGCATCTCAGAGCTCATCAAGCCCCACCTGTGGACTCGCAACAGTCCGAAACACTAAGGAGCTGCGGAGCTAGTCCTTGTAAATGTACTATTACTGCTCTGGGCAACGTTGACGGGCCATTCTGGTACATATCACACCCGTTAAATGCCAATTTCAATTGCAGCAAAGAAGCACAAGCTGTTATTGCTCACCAAGAATGGCCAGAATGGGAGGACCACGGATTCCCAGATATTGAACACTCGTCTTTGGAGATGTTCACTCAAGCATTAGATGACATCAAAAAGCCCATACCTGGCCTGGATACGACAGAAATAAGTTTGGCAATTGACTGCGAGGGTCGGATGTATCTTGTTCCCAGTATCGTCAGACCAGACGATTTTCTGTGCAAATTCCATTCCTCGAGGATATTACTTGCAGCTCGGTATGAGAGAGAGGAGGATTTGATGTCGAGTGGAGATCAGAGTAGAATGAGCAAACTTGAGTTTGGACAGCGATACGAGTTGAGTGTCATTGGAAGGGCTATTGAGTATCCTTTACATCGTCCCATTCCGGGAGAGACGACCTTGGCACTGGCTCGCACGAGTGAGATGGGATCTCGCTACGTGAGCTTGCGCTTGGATAGCCAAGCTTTGCAAACATTGGCCATTGTGTAGCAATTTACAGCCTCGTAAATTTATGTTAAGAGGGGATCCGTAAAAGTATAGATGACTAGCTTCAATATTCTTAATAATGAAGACAAATCTAGCTAATTCGGTAATAACAGACTTCTTTTAAGAATATTGTTAATGCTTGCAGCGATTAAATGACCTGCTATAGGTCGACATTCAGGTAGTTCGGCAGAGTCGAGGTTCTCTCCACACGCTTTCATCCTCTTTTTTCCTACTAGTACAGTGAACAGGACTCGCCATGGCAGCAATTACGGATTATCCTGGTTTTCCCTTCGTTCCCAACATTCCCTGTTGAGATTCGACTCAAATTCTGGAAACTTGGCCTCCTCAAGCCGCAGATCATCCAAATCCACGACACAAATAAACATCCCGATCTACTCATCGAGCCTTCCTGAAATCCATGCCATGTTATCGCGCAAAGTTCTGTGATGTATATCCATCCATGGCAGCAGTTTCATCAGAATCCCGAGCTATATTTCTATAACACTTCACATTTTGCTTCGGCACCATGTGTCCTGGAAGCACGATGCAATTTACCTGCACTGGGATCTATCATCGAATGCGAATCATTCTGATTATACTCGATGCCAGGCCTCGACACATTCGTGACGAGATTCTGAAAACTCCTGATAGAAATTAGATGGCTTCATGAGTAATGGATGTACATTGGGCGTGGCCTCGATTGGCCTTGACGGAGAACTATCACCAACCAGGGTTCCCTGAACTCTATTCCTTCTTTGACTCTTCCCATAGATCAAGGAGTTTCTGGCTATGCATGGCAAAATTGGGCTGCTGAAAAGAATACCAGAATACGCAGCCTGGAGCTATGTTTGGGGCGGACAGCCTGACAACGAATCAAGCGAGCAGGGCCCATCTGCAGATAATACAGGTAAGCCAAATATCACCTCCTTGTCATGGTTGTAAAGAAAAGTGGGTCTCGCATAGCTACCATCCAGGATGCTATATCGGTTCTTGAAGGCCTTGACTGACTTTAATTATTAGGGGTAGAAGATAGTAGAGACGAATTTTCGAAGAATAGAATTGAAAATTTGCCTAAAGTTATACAAGTTTGCATCTGGACAACCACGCAGCTCAGCCTGAAATATCTTCTGGCCGACAAATATTGCATCGATCTTCAAATGGTGTTCCGTTGAAGCTTCGCAATATTCGGGTTGGCCCACATGCATTTAATTCATATGGATTTCATCCACTCATACCTAATCCACATAGGTTGAGCCCACAGATCTCCACTCTACGCAGTTCTAAATCTAAGAGGTGATTTGTAAGAAGAGAAAAGTTGAACTAAGTGGATGCTTTCATGGAAAGTCGCATGACCAGACTTGAAAAATTCAATATTGAATTTGACTCGAACCATACAGCCTAAGAGCGAAGTGCGTACTGGTCACTAATCAAAATGAACCGTTCTTGATTTGTTTCAATTTACATAAATTAAGCAGCCGATCAAATGCATAAATAACTAAGAAATAATGTGAGAGATCGCAACAATCTTGTTCCTGATTCGGAGTGATTCCTCTCCTCAAACAGCCTCTCTCAACCAGAATCATGACTGATCAACAACACTATAACTCCAGACAGTCTACGCGCTAGAAATGAGACTAAATATGTCCCAGTCGGTGCCAGGGATAAGCTCCCACCCCCAGTTTAGCAACGACTTCCTCTATAGCTAGAGAACCTCTACCTAGCCGGTAAGCATTGGCGTGAATGGGGACATCAGAGCTATTGCTAGAGGTTGGTTTAATCTGGTCTCTATAATCTTTTAACATTATAGGCTTTCACATCAAGAATGAATACACAATTCTCTCTCTATTTTGTATACTCGCTAAATTTAGGCGAGGCAAAAGGGGGCTCTAGCGCGGAACACGTGGGGCAAAGTTAGAACATTATATTGTGCAGACCGCGTACAACCAATCGATTGAACGAAGTAGAGCCAAACGAATTAGAATTATTTGCTATACTAGCCTGCCAATGAGGAGAGGTAGTCTCAGCAATGTTGATTGAAAATTAAACACAAACCACAGTAGGCAGCTCCTGCCATCAATTTTTTATTAAGCATGAAAATGTATCTAACAGCAGAAAAGCCAACACTAGATGACAGTTGAAAGATGCATATTCATTTTGTTAGAATCAATGAGACTTTCAAGGATGCTCCGGATGCGCTCTTGATCGGCTTTTCAGCACCACCAAACAATTGTCTTCCATTCGTCCGTCGGTAAAACATTCCTCCAATAACCGCATTTCTTACTTCTCCACAACTGGCAAACCGAGCAAACATCGAATACATAAGGCGCTTTCCCAGCTCAAAGCTCTCCGCTCAGGTGCTAGTATCAGAGTTGATTGAAACTATTCAGAGTCATGAAATTCTTGTCCATCGAGAATGTTTCCAATCAAAGAGCTACCATTTGAGCTCCGGGCCCTCATCTATCCACACGCCTTGATCCTGCAGTCCGATAACACAACACCTGATTTCCTGCTTGCTCTTGCGGCTGATGCTGGACTCTATGCCGAAGCTCGATCCATCTATCGAGCCATCAACGCAATTATTACGACAGAGAATCAAGATGCTTTTGGAAAGCTGAAGATGAGCGAGTTGATGAGGATTAGACATCTGAGATGCGTGTTCTCTAACCCGTATGTTCCCTCAGTATCCTAAAATCCATGGGAATGGCTAGAAAGCAACGAACTCCAGTTATGTTGTCTGATCTCTAGTTGTATCTAATGAGTCGAGCAGTCAAGCAACGGGGTCCAATAATCTGCAAATATTTAAACCCCTTCTCAGCAATAACCTCCTTAGCATTACTCTCGATGTTTCTGCTGTAGACTCGCATTCGCAGAGGCATTCCCACAACGAAGGTCAATCCCTGGATTCCAATCCCGTCAACATTGTGAAGCAATTTCTCAGAGCTTCTAAATGTGGTATATCACAGATCAATATCAGATTTGAGCCCTGGACTGCAGCTTACGCGCCATATACTGACTATGGTCTTGAAACTGATGTATCTTATTACAATCAAGAGATTAGCGCCAGAAGAAAGGATATTGAGGCACTCAATAGGCACCTGAGCGTGGTGGGAACACTCTGGCGAGTGGTGACGGCGGATGTGGAGGAGTGCTGGATTTGGGACGCTGGTAAGGGCGGAGTGGGAACGTTGAGGTGGATGGATCATCCTGAGGTGAATGATCAGGCCGCAATAGAAGCGGGGAAAGGAAATGTATACGAGAGATCCGCGAGAGCTTGGACAAGAGATCTGTCGATTCGTAGGGAGCTGTGAAGAAACAGATTTTCCCAAAACTTTTTGCTTTGGAGGCTGTTTATTGGTTATGCATGTATGTATTAAGTGGCCTCTGCAAATTTACTCTCATGGAAATTTGGACGAGTCTCACCTTAAAGAAATATGTGATGAAAAGTTAGACGTGGTCACAATATATCTCCCTGAAAATGGTGCTGAATCAATAGCGTGTGCCATTCCTTGGTACCAAATAACGTAATCCACAATATAAAGACCGAGAGGAGATAGCACGGTGCATGAGGAGATCCATCAATCACCTTTCCATGGATGTGGTTAAGTTGTTGCAGGATTGTGGCTTGAATCCTAAACATAAAGATCCAGCCGGTGGTACGCTTCTCCAGTATGCAAGAGATTACTAGAATCTAAACTTTTCCAAGTAGAGCTGATTGAGGTTCGATAGGAAAAACGCCAAAATAGAAAAGCGTCGATTATTCGGGGTGCTAGATAGTGGGACGTTGGAGTTTGTGAAATGCTCCATTGGTGATATACAGCGTAGCTAGGAATTCGTCCATAAAAAGTTGACTACAGGGCTTACCTCATACAGCTACGACAGTGAAGACAGCTTGAAATATCATATCTAAAATATTTTTTTTTTATAGATTTTTTGGGAAGTAACTCGGTTCCTTGCGAATTAGAAGCCGTAATAGATCGTCAAAACTTGATTTCACGGTTCCAGAACACGATTCAGTTGACCGTCTTAAGTTCCATTTGGGGGTGCCTCTTTGAAAACTCAGAATCAAATTTTTTAAACTTTCTGCATTCTTCCAGTCACTATGTTTGAGCGTGTGGGCCTCTGAGGAATCGCTTGTACCCTTGCTGTACATTAGGTAAGCGCTGGGCTATGTCCAACGAGGCCGACTCGCTCCTACTGCGCCACGATTCTCCTCCTTTTAGGCAACTTCCAACATTCCCACTCAGATATACCTCTGGGCCAAAACACAAGATTTCAATTCCGGCGGGATTTCATTGAATCAATTTCCACTACATATCATAAGCGCAACGAGCCCTAATCTCATTCACGGTTGCTCTACCCTCCGGGCCTTGCCCCTCCACCCCCGCTTTCTGTCTTATTCACGATTCCACTACCCCCAACATGACGCACGACTCGGCACCGGTCGCCGATACGTCTCATTCCCACACAGACACCTCATTCACAGGCACTTCCCATACTTCGCACGATACGTTGACCCCTACCTCCCATGTAAATCCTCCCCCTTCTACTGTTGATGCTTTTTCTCACGTGGACTTTGTTACAGCACGAGCCTGATCATTCACATCACCACCACCACCATCACCATCACCATCACAACTCATTACTGGAAGACCAAACAGCCGGCCCACCACCCACTTACGGTTCAATAGTCAATGAGCGAGATGGAAGAAGACGCATGAAGCGCCGGAGACAGCAGAAAGAGGTTACATTTATGGAATTGTTTGACTATTTTCTTAGGGGTGTTATTATCTTTGGGTTTATTTATTTAATTTGGGTTTTGGTTTCAGGTAATTTACGGTTTTAGCTTCGTTGAGGAATCTAGACGTTGTGTCGATCACATGGTTGGTCTCTTTTTCTGGACTCGAGTCCACAAGTGGATATGAATCGATTCAGTTTCCAAGAAAGGAATTGACGTCAGAGATGCCGAATTTTAAGCTGTTACAAAAGTCTGTCGTGTAAATCTCTCTTCAACACCTTCCAAGCAGCTGCTCTCCCGGCCTCGAAAGCCCCATCAATGAAATCCCTCCACCCATCCGCCCAATCAGCACCTGCAAAAATGACAGCACCGCCGTGCCCATCTCTCCTTAACGCATCAAGGTAATTTTCTTGCCAGCCCATACGAAACGTACACCACGCACCCCTCGCAAACTCATCGTTCGTCCAATCATGCCAGAACATTTCCCCTGGTTCCACATCCTCCGCCGTATCCATATCGATGACGAACTGCTTTTTCAACGCATCTTTGAAGTCAAGGAACGTGGCTACTCAAATGCCTATATGCCGGCGGAAATCGCGAAGGCCGATAGTCGTGCCAACTGGGAGGACCAGCCAAAGAAGGGGTAGTCTTATTCGGAGGACAAATGCCTAACAGGTCAGGCATCAATTCCGCGTAACCAACAATTCTAAGGCATTACTACCAAGTTTACTCTTGTCGCTTTTAAGGCCGCGTAAAATAACTTAGAAAAATTAAATTATCAGGCGCAAAGTGGAATTAATCGCACAATACAACCAAAATATTTCAAAAATTTAAAAGTACCCTTCTAATCGCAAGACTAAGGCTCAAAAGAATTAATTACTTAATGATTGATCCTGTCGCGTTAAAATGCGGGTGGTAAAGATAAATTAAAAGCGATGCGGGGGTAGAACCCGCTTGTTAAAGTGGCCGGGCCTGGACCAGGCGCCCTCGCTTAAATGGCTGGGACAGGGTTTGATTGGCCAAATCTGTGCTGTTGATGCCTGACCTGTTAGGCATTTATCCTCCGAATAAGACTACCCCCAAAGAAGCCTCCTCGAAATCGTCGAGCTAGTCTATCACGGACGGTAAGATCACTTAGCTTTCAGTTAGACATAGTAAAGTGGCCCCATTGACTACCTGAAGCCAGTCTATCACCGAGCCTGAGATCATTTCGCTGTCACATAGACATCGTAAAGAATTTTTTGGCGTGGCCATACGGGAATCATGAGTACCATTGCGAAATATGGACTGATAAGGTTCCTCGCGAGATTTCAGTTTGCGGTTCCAGCTTGATGGCCGGCAGCTACGTGTGTCCGCTGGTAACCCTGCGCAAGCTAGAAGCGCGGTTCTAAGTAGCGGCTCCCTGCTCCTTGGTAATGTCAGGTTGCATCTGTGGCAGTGCTTTGGGTTTGAATGACTAAGCAAGTGAGCACGCAGGTTTTAGTGCGGGACATGTTTTAGTGCGGGACATGTTTTAGTGCGGGGCTTCGGTTAATTTTTTAGCTTGGCGCTCGCGCGCGGCTATACCGCTAAAATAGATTCCGTAACTCATTTCCTAGACGCCAGTTTCATGCTGCTTC
>Ga0302222_10001648_pt1 | contig 11063 bp, 10 predicted proteins | sample II_Palsa_E2_2_FD_194570 | JGI IMG/M metagenome (GOLD analysis project Ga0302222, IMG submission 194570) | Peat permafrost microbial communities from Stordalen Mire near Abisko, Sweden - II_Palsa_E2_2 | ecosystem: Environmental > Terrestrial > Soil > Palsa > Peat permafrost | place: Sweden... | reverse complement strand
AGGAACGGTGCGGAAGGCAAATGCGAAGCGGCTCTCTAGGATTTCCACAAGCCGGTTGTGACATTTAACCTTGTCCACAGCCCATCACTTGCGCGATCATGGTCGAGGCCGTGACGGTCGCGAGACCGCAAATCGTCGCGCCCCTAAGTCATTGGTTTCAAAGATCTTAGTATCTAAGCTCTTTAGATTCCCGATGTTGCGGAGAATTTCCCGCCAACCCGATGATTCTAAAGATTATGCAAAAAGGGGGGGAGGGGGCTAACGGGTCACTATTCCAGCTCTCCGACCCAAGAACAGGGCTTCCGGGCACTGGCAGAGACGCAGGTCAAAGTATTTTTTGAGGCGGATTTCCACAGCCGGTTGCGCTGGTAAGCTTTCCCAGCACTTCCGCTCCAGCGCTTCTCCGAATACAAATGTTGTTACGCCTCTGGCAAAGCCCGGAAGCCAAACCCATGACACACGCTCAACTAGTCGAGAAAGCCGTCCACTGGCTGCGCCGCTACCGCTGCGGAGTCGTACTTTCCGAGCAAGCCTGTGCGAGCGGTGAGATGCCCGACGCCATCGGCTGGAAGCGCGCCTGCCATTCCGTGCTGGTCGAGTGCAAGGTTACGCGCTCTGATTTCCTCGCCGACCGCGCCAAGCCTTTCCGCCTGAAGGCCGAGCAGGGAGTCGGCTGCGAACGCTTTTACCTCGTCTGCGCCGGACTCGTGCGACGCGAAGAACTGCCCGCAAACTGGGGATTGCTCGAACTCCGCCGCGGAAAAATCGAAACTGCTTACGCTTCCGCGAAGAATCTCCGCAGCGCCACCGGCTTCCGCTACGAGATGAATCTGCTGCTCGCCAGCCTGCGCCGCGTTGAAGTTCGCGTCGAACCGCAGAGCATTACCGACTTCCTCAAGTGGAAGAACCGCATGGCGGAATACAACCGCGGCACTCTTCCCGAAGGCCTTGCTCCCGCCGAAGAAGAGCTCAACGTGTTCCTCGAACCAGATTTGACGTTGTAGCGCCGCGGCGTCACCCTGAAATAGAAACTAACCGTGCTCGACTCAAACCGTAGTCATGCACTCTCGTCGCCCGGCACACAATTCCTCACAAGATAATCGAGCCGACCCGTTAGGGGCGGCTCGAGTGTTGGTTAAAGGATCGGATCGTTGCCTAAACGGACGTCGTCAACGTGCCACTGTTATGGTGACGGGCGTCTCGTTGGTGAGTGATCCGGAAGTTCCGATCAGTTCTATGGTTGTGGTTCCAGTCGGCGCGTTCCTGGTAGCGCTCCACGTTATGGTTACTTTCACGCTGCCATTTGCTGGAGGCGTTACGGGGTTGGCCGAGGCCGTCGCCGAAACGTCAGTGGGGAATTCGTTCACGCTCAACGTCACTGCAGAATGGAATCCATTCACGCTCGTAACGGTGAGAGTGGTGGATACGCTGCCGTTGTCATCGATCGTGAAAGAAGAAGGCGACAGCGACAGGGTGAAGTTCGGCGTACCCGAAGAGGCATTCACCGTTAGGGTTATGGTGGCGCTATGACTGGTCGATCCCGAGGTTCCGGTGATCGTCACCGTAGCCGTGCCGACCGTTGCGCTGGAGGAGGCGGTCAGCGTGAGGGTTGAGCTCGCACTGCCGTTCGCCGGCGGAGTCACCGGATTGGTAGAGAACGTGGCCGTCACGCCCGAAGGCAGGCCGGACGCGCTCAGCGTAGTTGCGGAATTGAAGCCGCCTGTGCTGGTGACGGTAATTGTGCTGGTTCCGCTGCCGCCCTGAGTAACGGTCACAGACGTAGGCGAGGCGCTGACGCTGAAGTTTGGCGTCGCCGATGAATTGACCGTGAGAGCAAGCGTAGTGGTCGCGGTCAGACTGCCGGAGGTTCCGGTGATGGTCACCGTGGACGTTCCAGTAGTCGCCGTGGCGCTAGCCGTCAGAGTGAGCACGCTGGTCCCGGTTGTGGGGTTCGTGCCGAACGTTGCGGTTACGCCGCTGGGTAAGCCGGACGCGGCCAGGGTTACGCTGCCGGTGAATCCGTTCACATCGTGCACCGTGATGGTGCTGGTGCCGCTGCCGCCTTGGGTAATCGTCAAACTGCTCGGCGAATCCGAAAGTGTGAAGCTCGGCGTCGCAGATCCAGCCAGCAGGTTGATGATCCCGGTCGTATTCGGACTGCCCCAGCCGGTGCACAGATCGTAGCCGGTTATTCCCGAATAGGTGCCGCAACTGCCGCTGGTGATGTCGTGGAAATAGGTGCCGTAGCTTGAGGTCAGAGCCGCCGGGTAGAGGATCGGATCAATGAAGCCGATCGTGTCGCCGTTGGCCGCTGCCTGTTGATTGGCCAGAGCCAGGTAGCCGGCCCACATGGGCGCCGCAAAGCTGGTTCCGCCGTAGTCGTTAGCCGTACAGGTGGTTTGGTCGGCGCAGACGTAAAAGGTAAAATTCGCGTTGGCCGACACGTCTGGGCCATTCCGTAGAGTCGTGGATCCCTTGTTGGTAGAGGTAATAACGCCCGAGAGCTTCTGCCAGGAGGGGATCGGGATGGAATCCGGGGAGATGCCGCCGCCGCTATCCGCCCAGGCGGTTTCTGATTTCCACGGCCCGGCCGCGCTGGAGGTTGTCAGGTCCGTGCCGCCGACCGAGACGATGTTGGCATCGTCCGCTGGCCAGGCTTCATTCGATGCCGACCAGGCCGAACTGTCGCCAGACGCGGCGAAGAAGTTCTGGCCTTGCGACGCCATCTGCTCAAAGTAGGGGTCCAGCGTGCTGGGGTCCGCAGGTGTCCAGCCCCACGAGCAACTGATCTGCTTGGACAAGGGAGCGTCCGTGGTCGAAACCATCGCGCTGATGCAGGCAGTATCGCTGATACTCGAGGCGCTGCCGCAAACGTACATATAGAGCATCGTGGTGCCTGGGGCCATGCCCATCGCTTGCGTCATGTCCAGGGTCTGCTCAGTGTCATCGCATCCGCTGCTCTCAGTGCAGCTCGTGCTATACCCGCCCGTTGAGATGAGGGTGGGAGTGTAAGGTTCGGTTTGCCCCACGTTTTTGTAGTACGTGGTCAAGTCGGCCAAATCGGTGCCCAGAAATTCAAACAGGCCGATCGTCTGGCCGGTCCCGGTGAGCGCCGTTCCGCCGTAGTAGGCCGCGCGCATGTCGCTGCCCAAAAAAGAAGCCGAAGGGCCGGAGCCCGTGGTGGCATTCGACACGACTTTGTCCGGATCGATCCCATGGGCCTTTGCGTAGTCGCTCTTCTTCACATACAAGGGATGTGGCCTGGAATCGTTGTCCAAACCGGTGATGTGCCAAAGCTGGAAGGGAAGGTCGACGGTGGGCTCGCGGTCCACGGCAAAGAATGTGCGGTCTTCCGTGAGGTCTTGGTAGGTCCCGAGGGTCACATGGAAGGCCTTCTCGATGTTCGCCACCGAGCCGGTGAGCCTCAGGTCCCGTTCTTCCCGGGTTCCGTTGATTATTTCGAAGCCACTCGCTTTCGCGAAGGCAACCAGGGCATCCCAATCTTCCTGGCTGGGACCGAACCTCGCGGTAACCTCTTGCGGCGTAAGGAACTGGTGGTAGGAGGGGCTGGTAGGATCCTGGACTTCCTGCACGAAATTTTGCAACCCTGCGCGATCGCGCAGCGGCAGAACAATATCGAAGCGCAGGGTCTGGGTTGCCGGGAGTTGCCCGACGAACTGCGCCTGCCCATTGGCAACCGCGTCGCGCACATGCCGCGTCAATAGTTGCTGCGGCTGGGCCTGTCCTGGGATGGTGAAAATAAAGAACACGGCCGCGGAGATAAGCGCAGCCAGTCCTGAGAGTGGGGGAGTATTTTTTCTCATTTTCTTATCCTGTCCATTTTTGAGGTGTCAAACCGTTCGACGGCTGGGGCGTGTCAACCGGCCCCAGAGTCACGGCATAATACTCCACCTTGCGCCATTTGTTTCGAGTTTCGGGGGAATGTTACGAAAATCGAAACTAGGACGGGAACAGGATGCTGCCAGCCGACGAGTGCTGACTGTGGTGCGCGTTCGTTTCCTCGCGCGCCGGGGTCAATATCGCTTCCTTTTTTTTTCGCAGTTAGGATATGATCGAACGCTGATCCTCCCCCGAGTAGATGTAGCTCGCGAAAGAATGTTCCAACCATAGGGAGAGCTATGCCTCGGCAAACTTCAAACGCACAAAATAAAATTCAGAAACGGCAGCGGGCGCGGATCGGCGCAAGGCTGGACAAGAATCTGCTGGCGTACACACTGGCGGCCAGCGCGGCGGGAGTGGGCATGCTGGCCCTGGCCGAACCCGCCGAAGCCCGCATCGTGGCCACGCCCGTAAATATACCGATTCCCGTGAATGGCGGGATCGTTCAGTTTGACATCAACCATGACGGAATTCCCGACTTTGGACTCAGCGTTAATTTCTACCAGTTCGCCCGCAACCCTCCGATGGGAAACTTCAGTTCTTTGGTGAGGGTTGTGCCGGCCCAAGCCGAAAACGAAGTGTGGGATGTGTTTAGCGATAGAAACGAGTGCGCCGCCGCGGTGCACGCCGGAGAGCCAATCGGCGGCGCTCGCCGCTTTCGCGCCGGGCCCCAGATTATGCTCGAGGCCGCGGGCAGCTACACCCGAGGGAGAAGCAGCCATTGTCCCTGGCACGGCGCGCATCCGCCTTATCTCGGATTGAAGTTCATGATCGACGGGCAGGTTCATTACGGTTGGGCGCAGGTGATGGTGGCCGTGCGCGCCACGGTATTGACGGGCTTCGCTTACGAAACCATCCCGAACAAGCCGATCCCCGCCGGCGCGACAAGCGATGCGGATGAGAGCAACATCCGGGCCAGCGCGGCGGCTTTTGCTTCACCCTCTGCGCAACCGGCGAGCCTCGGCATGTTGGCGATAGGATCGTCAGGGCTGGTTGCCTGGCGAAAGCGCGAAAGAAGAACAAGTGTCTTGAGCGACCGTCAGGACGTGGGGATCGGATAACCTTTCACATTGACAGGGGAGGCAGATTGACCCAGCCGGAACCAAACAAAGGGAATAAGCCGCGGCGCCGGGAACAAATTCGGCTAGCCGCAAGGTTGGATAAGAATCTGCTCTCTTACGCAGCCGCAGCGAGCGTAGCGGGAGTGGGGGTGTTGGCCTTGTCGCAGCCGGCGGAAGCCCACATCATTGCCACGCCGGTGAACATACCAATCAACTCAAATGTTGGTGTGATCCAGTTCGATATAAATCATGACGGAATCCCGGATTTCGGGCTGAGTCTCTATCGTTCCGACGCCGTTCGCTTTCCTCCCGAGGGGGGCTACGGCGAATGGCTGACGGTCGTGCCCGCGCAGGCTGGAAACGCAATCTGGGGAGAGTGGAAAACCTCGCTCAGGACTTCGTGCGCGGCGGCTGCGCCCGGTGGCGCGCGGATTGGCGACGCTCGCCCATTTCAATCGCGCAATCTCCTTATGGTAGAGAGAGTAGGATCGATTACCAGAGGCAATTTCAGCATTTGCGCATGGGCTGGCAATCATCCTCCCTACCTCGGTCTGAAGTTTCTGATCTCGGGTGAAGTTCATTACGGCTGGGCGCGAGTCATCACGAATTACAGCAGCACTGTGTTGACCGGCTTCGGTTACGAAACTATCCCGAACAAGGCAATTGTTGCTGGCGCGACAAAGAGCACGGACGATAGTGACAGCGAAGCGGGGCCAGTGGCGTCCACGACCCAGCCGGTCAAAGCCGCGAGCCTGGGCACGTTGGCAGTGGGCGCACAGGGGTTAGAGGCTTGGCGGAAGCAGGACGAAGAGGAGAGCTTTTAAATTCAAGGAAGCTAATTGCTGGCTGGAATCAGGTCGAGCTGAATGTTCTGGCTCGCGCCCTCTTCCACGCGCACGGACTTGCCGGAATCCTCGTAGGATTGAAGGAAATCCGGATCGAGATACATGCCACGATCGATTTCTTCCCAAGCGAATAATTTGTAGTCTCCGGGAGTAACGCCGTTGATCGTGAACCTGCCGGACGAATCGGTGAGCGCCTGGCGGTAGTAGCGCGATTGGCCGCGGCGCGGCGCGTCCGGAACGAGCACCACGGTTGCCGCGGCGGAAGGTTGTTCGTCCTTCGACACGGTTCCGGCGATGCGCCCGGCGCCAGCGCTCAGATTGAGTTCCACGGCAGCGGCGTGATTTCGCGCGACTCTCACGCCGGCATCGACTGTGTCGCCTTCGCCGCTGGACTTCAAGTAGTAACCGCCCGGCAACGGAACAATATTGATTTGGTAACTGCCTTCAGGCACGTCGCGAAAGGTAAAGGTGCCATCCGCGCGCAGGGGAGCGCTGTTCACGTCCGGCGCAAAACCCAGGGATGACAGGTCGTCTTGCGCGTCCAGAGATGCGGTGAGCTTGGTGAGGTCGAGAGTCGACTTGCCTTCGACGCGAACATGACCGCTCACGCTCGAGCCCGGACTTACGACGACCTCAACGTCGTTGAGGTTTACGTCGCCGACTTCGACGGTGGTGCGTCCGCGAATCACCTTCTCGGAATCGGTGTTGCCGAATTGTTCGGCGATCAGCGTGTAGGATCCCGGCGGAACGCCGCGGACCTCGAACGCTCCCTTGGCATCGGCGGAGGCATCGCCGATGGAAAAGACCATGCTTCCCGATCCTGCCACAAGCGTGACCTGAGCGCCTTTGGCGATTGCCGAACTCGCATTGACAACGCGCCCGCGCACGCGGACGGAATGCAAAGCGACAAAATTCAAGTCGATGCCGGGGAGTTCCTCGCCGGGATGAAGATCGATGGTTTGGGTGCGGGACGGATCGCTGACTCCGGGATAAAAAATGGGAACGTAGACCTGGCTGTTCTGGAGCGCGGTTGCGCCCCGAGGGTGCGTGGCGCGGACGTAATACTTGCCGGGAGCGAGTCCCCAGATGCGGTACTCGCCGCGATCGTTGGTGGTGGCCGTGCCCACGTCGGATAACTGGCGCTTGTTGCCCTGGTAGGTATACTTCATGGCCTGCACGGAGATATTGGGCGCAGGTTCATCGCCCTCGGTGGTGACGCGGCCCGCGATTACGGCGGACGGGATGAGGCGAAGGGTGGCGTCGTCGAGATGTTGTCCCGCAGACAACGTGACCATGCCGCGCAGGCCGCCGCCAAAGCGCGGATCGCGGCTCAAGTAACCATTTCGAGACGCGGTGAGCCGATATCTTCCGGGAGCTAAGCCCTCGAAGGCGAAATGGCCTTCGGGGTCGGAGACGGCAGAGCTGGGCTCGCCGCGATCCCCCGGCGAGAAAGTGCGGAGCGAGACTTCGGCGCCTTTCAGGGGTTGTCCGGTTCTGGAGTCGACGACGGTGCCATGAATTGAGCTTTTGTTCTGAGAGTCGTCAGGCGTTTGCGGGTGAGCGTGGGGCTGCGCCAACACGATCAAAAGCAGCGCGAGGAGGGCAGTTTTCATGAAAGTTCCAGCAGATGACAGGAAGCCTGGGGTTACGCCTGAGAAAGCTACTTTATACCGGGTGAGTGCGGGACGCCAAGCGGCTCCGACTAATCCTGATCCGAGGTTGCAAATTCTTTCGTATTGACATGCATTCATCGGAGGATGAGGATTCAAGATCGGTCGACGATCGGGAAGGCCAAGGGGATTCTATGAGACATTCGTCCACTGGATCGCGCGCAGCTCAGGAAATATCAGAATCGCTGTTAAGACATGTGAGTGCCTACGCGCTGGCCGCGAGCGCGGCGGGCGTGAGTCTGCTGGCGTTGGCCCAACCAGTTGAGGCGGAGATTGTGTACACGCCGGCGAATGGAACCGTTCCCCTGAATGGCCATTTCCGCCTGGACATGAATCATGATGGAACTCCCGATTTTGGATTCTACTTTTACACTTTCGCGTACCATTCGTTCGGCGCGAGTCTGGAGGTAAATCCTCGGGCTGGTGGCGGGGTGATGGGCGGAGCCCGCAGTTTCGCTTTCGCGCTTCTTAACGGAGGCAGCATCGGGCCAAGGCAGAAATTTAATGCGATTCGGGCCGAGCGAATGCTATACACGTTCGGGTTCGATTACGACTTTATCTATTACCGCAGGGTTTCCGGACTGTGGGCGAATCAGCAGAATCGGTTTCTGGGCGTGGAGTTTCTCATCGACGGGGAACTGCACTATGGATGGATCCGGCTTACGGTGACACTCGACAAGGTCAGGAGTTTGACGGCCACTGTGACTGGCTATGCTTATGAAACGGTAGCTAATCAGCCGATCAAAGCTGGCCAGATAACCGAGGAAACTGACGCTTCGGCGGAAACGGCGCCGATGGAACCAGCGTCGCTAGGAATGCTCGCACTTGGTTCCCAGGGGCTGGCGCTGTGGCGTCGTGAATAGTCGGAGATTCTGCTTCGGTAGCTGCTCTGAATCTCCGAAAGAATGCCGGATGAAGAATGACGGATGAAGATGGTTGCAAATTTCATGTTGACAGGCCACTTGTTTCCGAATGAGAATTCTGCTAACTAATCCCCGGCCAAACCCAAGGAGATTCTATGAACCGTTCTTCCACGGGCCCTCGCAGCACGCAGCCACTTTCCGAGTCGTTTCTCAGCCACGTGAATGCTTACGCGCTAGCCGCGGGCGCGGCGGGTGTGAGCATGATGGCGTTGGCGCAACCGGCGGAAGCAGAGATTGTCTACACGGCGGCTAATACTTCTATCCCGTTCGATCGCGTCGTTTCCATCGACTTGAATCACGACGGCAACCCGGATTTCAAGTTTTACTTTTACACTTTCGCCTATCACTCATTCCATGGGGACCTCAACGTGAGCCCAGTCAATGGCGGCGGGGTGATTGCGGGAGCGGGGAAGTATGCGTCTCCGCTCTTCAGGGGAGCCAGCATCGGCCCGGCGCGGGCTTTTGCTGACGGCGCGCCGATGTTCAATTCACGAGGGTTCGCCTATGACTCGCGAAGCTATTCCCGGCACGTGTTCGGACCTTGGGTGAATGTGCAGAATAGATATCTTGGCGTGGACTTTGTGGTCGACGGAGCCACGCACTACGGATGGATCCGGCTTACGACGAAGCTTGACTACTACAGGAATATGACGGCTACCGTGACCGGGTATGCCTACGAAACCGTGGCTGGCGAGCCTATCAAAGCGGGGCAATTGACGGAGGAAGCAAGCGCCCCGGCGGAATCGGCTCCGCTGGCGAAACCGTCGCTGGGAGTGCTGGCGCTGGGGTCGCAGGGGCTAGAGTTGTGGCGGCGCGAGGAGCAAATGCTGGCAAACTAACGTCCGGAGCAATATCCGCCTGGAGGCGATTTATGGATCGGTCAGCGAAGGGGCCCCGTACTACGCAGGAGCTCTCCGAGTCGTTTCTCAGCCACTTGAATGCGTACGCCCTCGCCGCAGGCGCCGCGGGTGTGAGCATGATGGCGTTGGCTCAACCGGCGGAAGCGGAGATTGTCTACACGGCGGCTAATACATCGATCCCGTTCAATACCAATGTTTCCATCGATTTGAATCACGACGGGAATCCCGATTTCGGGTTTTTCTTTTACTATTTCGCTTACAAGGGGGTCTTCGCGGACGTGAGTGTGAACCCACTCAATGGCGGCGGCGTAATTACGGGTGCCGGAAAGTATGCGGCCGCTCTCTTCAAGGGAAACAGCATAGGCCCGGCGCGGGCGTTTGCCGGCGCAGAGTTTATGTTCCGATCGCAAGAAGACGAATACGAATCTTCGTTCTATCACCGGAGCGTCTTCGGGCCCTGGGTGAATGCGCAGAATAGATATCTGGGTGTGAAGTTTTTGGTCGACGGAGCCACACACTACGGATGGATCCGGCTGACGGGTGTGACAGTCGCGAAGGACACTCGGCTGAAAATTACCGTGACCGGGTATGCTTACGAAACCGTCGCCGACCAGCCCATCCAGGCCGGGCAACTCGCGGAGGAAGCAAACGCGGCCCCGGCGGAATCGGCGCCCCTGGCGAAACTTTCATTGGGGATGCTGGCGCTGGGGTCGCAGGGGTTGGGGCTGTGGCGACGAGAGGAGCCGTCGCTCTCCGTGCAATGACCTCGGTTGAGCTTGCGAAAAATAATGGCGTTCCGGCGGACTCCGGAACGCCAGTTTGTTTGCAGGGATGTCGATCGCTCGACAGTTTTCTCTTACACGCCAACGGCGGCCGCTCTTGCGAGTGGCGCCGTGCGAAGAGCTTCCGCGGCCCGGGCAAAATACAGCCGGTACGAGTGGTGGATTCCGTACATCACAGGGAAGACCACCAGCGCGGCTTGCCAGCCAAAGCGATGGCCGACCAGGTTGACCATTGAAGTCACACCTGCGCTCACCACGTAGTAAGGGAACGACAGTTGTACGATGCTCAACCAGACTCGACGCATGCCCGCGCCTTGGGTCAGCTTGATGATGCTGGCCACCGGAACCGTCTGTCCCAGAAAGAAAGCGGTGGTTGACGAAGCGAGCATCAGAGACTCGGATGCCCAACTCACCTTGGCGGCATTCCAGATTAGATTCGCCATGCCGGTTGCGAACGCCATCATGCTGACGTTGAACAACATTTGCTCCGGCTTGAGCTTGCCGTTTGCCTGCGGCCAGCACTGCACCACAGTGGATACGGTTGCGATGAAGACAGCTTCCACCGCGCTCAGATTCACCACCGCCATCAGCAGGAACGGAAGGTTGACCGACATGTTGCCTTCGATTCCCGGCAGTTTGATCTTCATGCGCGAAGTTGCCGCAGCCAGGGCCAGGACAGCCAGAGCATAGGACGAGTGCAGGGCGTGGCTTGCCAGCCCCGCGTATACGGTGGTGGCAATCGCCGCCAGGACCATTACTGCGATGAACATTTGCGTGAGCCGTGTATTGCGATTCATGATCTTCTCCTTTCTGGTTGTTTCACTTGCACGGCTATTGCTCATCGTCTCCAGCAGCGGAGAACGCTCCATCGGTGCTCTGCACAGCTGCACCCCAAACCACACTTGTGGCTTGAGTGCCTGTGCCCAGGGCCGAGCCCCAGACCACGCTAAAGGCGCCCAGCAGGTTGCTGTTCCAGGGCAATGAGGCTCCCCAAACCACGGAACTGCCAGATACAGTCGTAC
>Ga0302222_10001644_pt1 | contig 11085 bp, 10 predicted proteins | sample II_Palsa_E2_2_FD_194570 | JGI IMG/M metagenome (GOLD analysis project Ga0302222, IMG submission 194570) | Peat permafrost microbial communities from Stordalen Mire near Abisko, Sweden - II_Palsa_E2_2 | ecosystem: Environmental > Terrestrial > Soil > Palsa > Peat permafrost | place: Sweden... | reverse complement strand
GCCCGATGGCCCAGTCGATCCGGGAGGGCCGCTCCCTGCGCGGCCGGGAGATCATCATCGAGCGCCCCGACGGCAGCCGCTCCCACGTCCTGCCAAACTCGAACCCAGTGCACGACGAGTCCGGGGCGGTCGTGGGAGGGATCAGCATCATCGTCGACCTCACCGAGTCGAAACGCGCGATGGAGCATCTGCGCGAGAAGGAGCAGTGGCATCAGGCGGTTTTCGAGCAGACGGCCGTGGGCGTGGCGCAGATGGATGCCGTGACCGGGCGCTTCATCCATGCCAACCAGCCGTACAGCGACATCGTCGGCTACACCCGCAAGGAGATGGAGCAGCTCTCGTTCGCCGACATCACCCACGAGCAGGACGTCGGCCTCGGCCTCGAGACCGCGGCGAAGATGCGCGACGGCTCCATCCGCGAATTCACCCAGGAGAAGCGCTACGTGCGCAAGGATCGCTCGATCGTCTGGGTCAGCGTCTCCGGTTCCTCGATCGGGCCGCCCGGCAAGCCGCCCACCTCCCTGATCGTCGTCGTGCAGGACATCACCGAGCGCAAGAAGACCGAGCGGGAGACGCAGCGGCAGGCGGCGTTTGCCCGCTTCAACCCGAACCCGGTCCTGGAATTGTCCTCGGCGGGAGACGTCATATACTTCAACGGCGCCGCCCGGGAGATGGCGCGCACGCTCGGCGCCGAGAGCCCCTCGCAGATACTTCCCACGAACATCTCGCGGATCGTGCGCGACTGTCTCGCCACGGCCAGGGTAGTGCGCCTCGAGACCCAGACAAACGGACGAACCATCTCCTGGCTGTTTTTCCCCGTCCCGCTGAACAAGGTCGTGCATTGCTCCGCGGGGGACATCACCGAGCACAAGCGCATGGAGGAGCACTTTCTGCAGGCGCAGAAAATGGAGGCGCTGGGCCAGTTTTCCGGGGGCGTGGCCCACGATTTCAACAACATCCTCGCGGTCATCGGCGGCTATACCGAGCTGTCGCGCACGATCCTGGAGGGCAATCCCGCGGTGCGCGAGCACCTCGGCGCGGTGCAGCAGGCGACGAGCCGCGCCGCCGACCTTGTCCGGCAGATCCTCACGTTCAGCAGCCAGCAGCCCCAGGAACGCCAGGCAATCCAGCTGCAGCCCATCCTTCTCGAGAGCCTTAGCCTGCTGCGCGCCACCATCCCCTCCACGATCGAGTTTGAGACGTCCGTGGCGACGGATGCGCCCATGGTGTTCGCCAACGCGAACCAGATCCACCAGATCCTGATGAACCTTGGCACCAACGCATGGCACTCGATGAAGGACGGCACCGGCCGGCTTAGGGTCAGGCTGGAGCGATATGCCGTGGACGAGGCGCACGCCGTCGCGCAGCCGCAGCTGCGGCCCGGCCTCTATGCGCGCGTGTCGGTCAGCGACACGGGCAGCGGCATGGACCAGGCGACGCTGCGGCGGATCTTCGAGCCGTTCTTCACCACAAAGCCCTCAGGCGAGGGCACGGGCCTTGGCCTCGCGGTGGTGCATGGCATCATGGAGAGCCACGACGGCGCCGTCACGGTCTACAGCCAGCCCGGCGAAGGCGCAATATTCCACCTTTATTTTCCCGCGCATGTCGGCAAGGCGGCCCCGCCCGCAGATGAAGACGGCCACGTGCCGCGAGGCCACGGCGAAAGGATCCTGGTCGTCGACGACGAGGAGATGCTCGCACGGCTTGGCCAGATGACGCTCGAGGCGCTTGGCTACGAGGTCGACATCGCGACGAAGCCCTCGGTGGCGCTCGCGATGCTGCGCGCCGACCCGCAGCGCTATGCGCTCGTGCTCACGGACCAGACCATGCCCGGAATGAGCGGCCTTCTCCTTGCGAGCCAGCTCCGGGAGATACGGCCCGGGCTGCCGATCATCCTGATGACCGGCTACAGCGCCTCGCTCACGCCCGAGCGGATCGAGGCGTCGGGGATCCGCCAGCTCCTCCTCAAGCCCACCACCCTCCACTCGCTGGGCACCGCCGTGAGCGCGGCCGTTTCCGCCCAAGCCAAGGCCTGACGTGAAGACTCGAATCCTACTCATCGACGACGATGTCGCGGTCCGCACGATGCTGCGCCAGACCCTGACCCACTTCGGGCACACCGTCACCGAGGCACGCAACGGCAAGGAAGGGCTCGAGCTGTTCGCTCTCGCCGAATTCGACCTGGTGATCACGGACATCGTCATGCCCGAGAAGGAAGGGCTGGAGGTCCTCATGGAGCTTCGGAAAAGGCAGCCGCCCATGAAGATCATCGCGATCTCGGGCGGCGGTCGCCAGAACGCGATGGGATACCTCCAGACGGCGAGATTCCTCGGCGCCACCAAGGTCATGGCAAAGCCCTTCTCGAACGAATCGCTGATAGCTGCGGTAGACGAGCTGATGCTGGGCGAAACCCCGGCGCAGCCGCCGACGCATGCCTAACCAGGTCCGCATGGTGTCGACGAACGCACCGACCGGCGCGCGGCGAGGCTCGACGATTCAAGAAAGACTGTCACGGCCTCATACCGGCAAGCGCATGGATAGGACCAGCGGAGCTCCTGGCCATCGCATCACAACCGCACGCACCCTTACGACTGGCCGCCGTCCTGATAATTAGAGATTTCGATGAAGAGCGCCCCCTTTTTCATCAATGAGCACATCTCTCGTGGTCCATCCTGATATCAATCTTGAGGGCACCGAGTCGGATGGTGGCCTCTAAGGCTTGAAGATGCGAATTGACCTCCTCCCTGCCCTGAAGGGCCAGGATTCCCGCCGAGCCATTGTTCCGAGAATGTAGTGCTCTCGATGGCGCGTGTGGCAATTGGCTACCGTTGCGACAAATTGGTCGATTTCGAACTCAAGGATATGTCGATTGGGTCAATTGATCCGAGACGGCTGTTGCAGGCTCGATAAAATACCGTGCCTGAGGTCCGCTGTTTGAAAAGGGTCGGGACACTTGCCTAGCGGGCCGAGTCGGGTGGCACGAAAAGCGAATCGATCAGTTTTCCGGTTTTTTCCATCCTATAATTGACGAGGATCTGTCCACCGATTGCGACGGTTTGGCCCTTCAGCACCCGAAACCCGAATCGCTCGAAAGTGGCACAGGCACAGATGCTGGACTCGGTGTAGAGAAGCGTTAGGCCCCTTTCGCTCGCGGCAGACTCCACGACCCGTAACAGAGCGCTGGCCACTCCCCGGCGCTGAAAATCAGGGTGGACATAGAGCATGTCAATATGACCATCCGGTTCGAGATCCGAGAAGCCAACGGCTTTCCCATCAATCTCGGCGACCCAGGTTTGCCGGCTGGCCCTGCGAAGGCCAAATCGCTCAGCGTCGATTTCATCCGGCGCCCAGGCGTGAACCTGCTCAAGTGAGTAATGCCGGATTCCCGTTCGGCGGATGCTCTCGCGAAATACCTCGATCAACGGCCGACAATCGCCCGGTGCATACGAACGGATCGTGATTTCAAGCATGACCCCCTCCTATTTTGTCAGGAAGCGCAGCATTTCAACCTGCAAATCTGATCTCCCGACCGTACCCGGATCTAATAGTCTGGCCGCAAGTGTCCGAACCATCAACCCATCCATCCACGCCCCTCCCCGAACTTTGGCGTAGACCCCAAAATTATGTGGCTCGTTGCGAGCCACTTAAATGGCGGGATGGACCGGACTCGAACCAACTTTGCGCCACGAAGCCAAGTCGCTGGAAAACGCGGACTTGATAGAGTGTTGGTAGTTTAGAACTTGAAAATGAAGGCAGGCAATTTCGACAAGATGAAGCAAAAAACACAAACTTTGGCAACCTACTGGCAACCTAAATGACGGTCGCCTCACCCCGCCCGTCGGAGTTTCCGCGGCACTTTACACTGATGCTGCTTCAATTGGGACTAACTCGAATGTAGCCTTCGAAACTCTGTCGGCGAAATACCGATGCGACGGCGAAAAGCCGATCCGAGATGGCTGGAGCTGCGGAGACCCACCCGGGTGGAAATTTCGGAGACCGGGAGATTGGGCTGCTTTAGAAGGAGGTCTTGCGCAGCTAACAGCCGCTTTCCCAGGACGTATGCATGGGGTGGTTCCCCAACAGCCTGTTTGAAGGCCCGCTCGAAATGGCGCACGCTAACCCCGGCAAGTCCGGCAAGATGGTGAAGGGAAATAGTCTCGCTCAGATGCTCGTGGATAAATTCGACGACTTCTTTGAGACGGCGTCCCGGCAACCCGCCGGTGCATCTAAGTGGCGGAGCCGATATCGAGGAGTATGCATGGATGATATGATGGGTCAGGAACTCGCATGCGCTTTCAGCGTAGAGGTCTCCGAACGGAACAGGTGAATCCGCCGCCGCCGCGAGCCGGGTGGCAAGGGCATCAATCATCGGATCCCGGATGAGAAACTGCGGCAAGATCTCGACGTGATTTGGCTCGGTTTTCCAATTTTCGGCGATCACGCGGGACAAGAATGCGCCGGGCACGAAAAGCGTAATAGCGCGGGAGCTACCACTGGCATCCCACGTTCCATCGAAGCCAGCCGGTGTGAGATTGATGGTGCCTGGGTCGGTCCATCCCTCGACAGATCGGCCGCCAGACTTTCGCCAGATACGGTGCCGGCCACGGACGTACACGCCTAGGGCAAGATCGGCAAAGGTGACCGACGCGTGAAGCGGTGTTTCGACCACAAACAGCGAAAACGGATTCAACGCCATTGACGTTTTGGCCGGCGAGGAAAGAAGAGACGGAAATTGGGAAGCTGAAACCAAAGGTCGCTCCATGAGTGAAATTGTGGTTGCCGGCACCAAGGCGACGACCGTGTTGGCACAATCGCGACATTTTCGTCATGAATCACGCACAAACTGCTTAGATGTAGTCTCGCGACCTCGAAATGCAGCGGGAGTGCGATGGGATGTGACAAACGCATATGAAAACCAAAGAGTATCGGTCGGCGGCAGTTACGGGAGCCGGTAGCGGCCTGGGCCGAGATATCGCGCTCGGTCTGGCTGCGAAGGGCTACCAGGTCTTCGGAACTGCCATGGCGGTTGGGGAAATCGCCGACCTCCGGGAGGCGTCTGCAGGCAAAGTCAATCTGCGCGTCTGTGACATCACCGAAGAAAAGAGCGTTCAGAATTGGGTCCGTGGCGTCTCCGACGTGTTGGGCGAATCCGGCATCGATCTCCTCGTCAGTAATGCCGGCATCCTCACTCCGGGCCCACTTGAATTTCTGCCGTTGGCCGCGGTGAAGCATGAGTTCGAGGTTAACGTCTTTGGAAGCCTCGCTGTGATCAACGCCTTCCTGCCTGCGCTGCGCAAGGCGCGCGGTCGAATCGTTCAAATCGGAGCGATGACAGGCCGATTTCCGATTCCTTTCAATGGACCCTCAAGCGCCTCAAAGGCAGCGCTCGAGGCGTTTGCGGACATTTATCGCGCCGAACTAAAGCCGTTCGGCGTCGATTTCGTCATCGCCCAAGCCGGAAATTTGCTCACGGGAGGACCCGCGAAAACCGCCGCAGCTCTGAAGCGAGTATCGGATTCGATGACATCGGCGCAACGCGAACTCTACGGTCAAGCCTTCGATACGTTTGCCGCTGCGTTGAACAGGATGCAGGGAAGCGGACTGCCCTCCGTCGAAGCTGCGAAGCGTGTAATCGAACTCGCCGAACAGACACCCGCACCCAGCCGGGCGCCGGTTGGGGCGGACGCTGAAAAAATTCTGCAACTAGTACGCGAAAAATCCGACGCCGAACTGGACGTGCTCCGGCTGCAACTTGTCGGTCTCAACTAGGAACACCCTTTAACTGAAAGGATTCGCCATGATCGAGCTCGTTAGCAGCAACGATAAGAACGCCATTCGCAACAAGGACATTGTTCTCCGCCTGTATGAGCTTATGATCAATCAGAAGAAGTCGGAAGAGGCTACCGCCAAGTACATCGGCCCGGCTTATATTCAGCACAATCCCCTTATTGGCGACGGTCCAGCCGCATTGGGTAAGTTCTTCGGCAAGGTAACCAAGGAGCGAGCCCGCGCGCGCGTTGTCGTTCACAAGATCATCGCCGTCGGCGATTATGTGTTCGCCCACGTGAATTTTCTGAATTTGTTCAACGACGATCCGAGCGACACGGGAATCGCCGGTGTCGACATCTACAAAATGGATGCCGACGGAATGGCCATCGAGCATTGGGACATCCTGCAGCCCGTCGGCGACCCGAAGAATTCAGCCCCGTGGCTCATGCCAAATGTTCCCCGTGCAAATCCCAATGGAATGTTCTGAAAGGAACTCCGCACTCTTATGAACACACAACACAACAAGGTGGGGCTCGATGCCCTCCTCACTCCGGAAAACTCCGTCCTCGTCTTGATTGATCATCAAGCGTTTCAATTCGCCAACACGCGAAACATGGACCCGACGATGATTCTCAACAACACCATCGGTTTGGCGAAGGCGGCAAAGGCGTTCAAGGTGCCGACAATCCTCACCACCGTGGTCAGCGCTCGCGGCGGCCATCTTCCGCAGGCGCTTCAAGCTGTGTTCCCCGATCAAGTGCCGATTGATCGCACGACGCTCAATACCTGGGAGGATTCCCGCGTGGTCGATCTTGTAAAGAAGACTGGCCGCAAGAAGATCGTTTTCGCCGCGCTTTGGACGGAGATTTGCCTCGCATATCCGGCGATCCACGCGATGGGCGACGGCTACGACGCATATGTCGTGACGGACGCCTCGGGAGGCGTCAGCGTCGAGGCTCACGATCGCGCAATCCAGCGCCTCGTCCAAGCAGGGGCGGTTCCAGTTACCTGGATGGGCGTTATGAGCGAGTGGCAACGAGACTGGGCCCGCGAAGCAACTGTCGGCGCCGTCGGCGAGATTGTGTCGGCACACGGCGGGTCGACCGGCACCAGCCTCGCATGGGAATTGCAGCTTCTCGGAACCGCGGGTCAGAAGAAGTAGCACGCCCGTTTGGCGGGGAGGTATCTGAGCACTCCAGAGGGCCTAGCCTTACGCGAGCCCGCAAACCACGAACTTGAGGTCACAAATTGGCGGGATGGACGGGACTCGAACCCGCTCAAGTCATCGTTTTTCCCCTCGGGAGTATCGCCAAAGCACCCGTTTGGTGGCTCCTCAGTGGCTCTTTTCTAACCGAAAAATTGTCGGTGCCAAACCGCGATAGGAGATTCTTGACAGTGTAAGGTATTGGTGGGATGGTCCCACCATGCTCTTAACTCTCGACGCCAAACGCCGCCTGACGGTGCCAAGTTCGCTTGCACCTTCACGCCCAGGGGATCATTTCGAGGCAGAATTTCACCCCGAGGACGATACGTTGATTTTTCGACGGCTCGCGCCCAAGGGCGACTGGTTGGCCGTCCTGAAGGAGTGTCCTGTGCCGATGGACGACCTGCCGCTTCGTCGACGCGAGTTGCCCCGGCGACGGAAGCTATGAGTTGGCTTTTGGATGCTGATGTGCTGAGTCAGCCAGCCAAGAAGAAGGGGAACCCGCGCGTCATTGCATGGCTCGAGGTCGAGAAGAACAACTGTTACACGAGCGCTATCGTGATTGCGCAGCTCGCCTACTGGGTGAGAAGCAAGGACGGGAAAGCGAGAGAAAGCCTGCAAGCATGGCTGACGCGGCTTGTCGAGGCGATGCATGGCCGCATCCACGGCTTCAATGTCTCAGTGGCACATGTATGGGCGGACCAGGAGCGGACTCTTGAGCTGGCTGGCCAAAGAATGCCGGTCGAAGACAGCTATATCGCAGCGACCGCGCGGCGTCATAATCTGACGATCGTAACAGGAAATGACCGAGATTTTCGGCGTCCGGGGCTGAAGGTATTCAACCCGTTCAAGGAAGAAGCCGAACAGGAATAGCAGCTACGCTCGGCGTAAAATAATGCGGGATGGACGGGACTCGAACCCGCCCGCTATGTGGTTTTCCCTAGGCGGCATTCGTTAGGGGACCTGTTTAGTGGCTCGTCGGTGGCTCTTTTTTGCCCATTTTCCATTTGATCGCTACATGAGACGGACGAGGAAATGGGTGATTCAGATTGACATCGGCAGGGCCGGTAATAACGTGGTATTACTATGCCTACCATTACGGTCAAACTCGACAAAGTACGGGCCTCGCGGCTGAGCACGTGGGCTCGCCGACGCAATGTTCCTAAATCCGAGGTTATTCGCGGGCTCATCGACCGCGCTGGTCCTATTGAGACCGGCGAAGACCTTGCGGCCTGGGTCGCCGCTTCAGAAGGTAAGGGACTGGGGTTTGGCAGACGCAAGGCATGAGCCGTCCCATACTCCTAGACTCTTCATATCTGGTCGCGATCGACCGCGAAACCGCGGCTGGTGAAAGAGGTCCAGCCAAGGCGTTCTTGCCGAGACTCCAGGGACGAAAGATCGTTATCTCTGTCGTCACCGTCGAGGAATTGCTGGAGGGCGCCAAAGATGAAGCAGAAGCTATGCGCTCCCTTCAGCGATTCACAATCCAAGGAATTCATTTGGCGCACGCGCAGAAATGCGCGGGCCTTCAACGCCGAGCATCACGGCGAATGGGAGAAAATGATGCATGGATTGTTGCAACGGCCGAGTCCCTCAACGCGGACGTGGTGGGCGCGGATCGAAGGGCCTTTGAGCGATTGGGAGATAGGTATCTGCGCTTCCGTTAGTCGTTATACTAGACCCCATCTCTCTTCTGGCATAGCCCTCGCAATCGAACTAAATCCAAAAACAGGAATCAAAATGGCGGGATGGACGGGACTCGAACCCGTCCGCAAAGTGGTTTTCCCTAGCCGGAGTTTGTTAAGGCACCAGTTTAGTGGCTCTTCGGTGGCTCTTTTTTCGCCGTTTTCCATCGGTCTATCACATGGGACATGGACGCTTGCCAAACCCGCCCTGGCGTGAGGCCGACCTCTCGACTGCATGCAGCCGCAAAATGCCCGCAGGGCCGTTCCGCATCGTCTTGACAGTGTGCCAAAATTGGCCCACCATACTCCCATGAGCGTTGCGCTGAAAATGAAGCGATCCCTAGCAAGCGCTATCCGCGAGAGGATGGCCGCAGAGAACCTGAACATCACGACCTTCGCCAGGAAGACGAAGACCGGTCGAAATTCCATCCGCCGAATCCTGAACAGCAACAACACTTCCATAACGCTCAACAGCATTGGTAAGGCGGCCGAGGCTCTTGACCTCGATTTCACGCTATCGGCCAAAGTTCTGACGCCTGATCAACTTGGTGAACTTGCGGATCGGCTCGATTCCGCTGACGTCCGGGAAAAAGCCACGCTTGAGGAGGAATTCGTTGCCGGCTTCTACGGGAAGCCGCTCAAGCGGGCCAATGCCAAAAATACAAAGGTCTGAGGTTCCGGAAGCGGTGCTTCGTGGATTAAGCGACCCGCGGTGTCTAACTTTTGGGGACCACCTCACAGAGAATTTGTTTACTCCCCAATGCTAAATTTATCAGATCTGTTCATTGTTCATACTTCCGATACTGCCAATCAATCTGATCTCACACGGTATGGTCACTACTCCGGCGCCGCTCTGTTGATTGGCCGGCGGCGTCTGATCGGCACAAAGCAGACCATATTCCTGCGCTCGAGCGCGCGATTCTACATCATTAGTTCATCCAAGCTGGTGTTTGGGTGGAGCGTTTCCATGCTGCTCAAGGATTAAGCTTATGCGAGTCTCACGGCCGTCCGGAATAACTGTTCATGAGGTTTCGTAACTGTAACGCGATGGGATGGTTGCAAGCCGACGAGGGTGTGACGCATTTGGCGTTCGACGGATCCATTTGGACCGCAATCTGGAGGGATGGGCACTCCGACCGTATTTACTCAGGTGGTGGGCTTGGGCCACCGCGAGACCTTCCGCCGCTGCGTGTATCGCTACAATGGGGACGCATGCGTGAAGGATTTTGGATGTCACGACCAGTGGCTGGCGATGGCCTTCGCGCAACTCACGTTTCGAGAGAGCCTGCGCGACCTGGAGTCCTCCCTGGCTGCGCGGTCCGAGCTGCTCTACCAAATGGGCTTTCGGAGCCGAGTGCGTCGCAGCACCCTGGCCGACGCAAACGAGCAACGGGATTGGCGGATCTATGCCGATTGGGCGCAGAGCTTGATCCGTCGAGCGCGCCGGCTTTACGCCGACGAGCCGTTCGCTCTGGAACTGGAGCAGACCGTCTACGCGCTCGATGCCACGGTCATCGACTTGTGCTTGAGCCTGTTTCCCTGGGCCTACTTTCGCTCGACCAAGGCCGCGATCAAGCTGCACACGCTGCTGGATTTGCGGGGATCGATTCCCACGTTTCTCGCTCTGACGGAGGGGCTGGTTCACGAGGTCAACATGCTCGACGAGGTACCGATCGAGCCTGGGGCAATTTACGTGATGGACAGGGCTTATCTCGATTTCCGTCGGCTCGCCCGCTTCACCGATGCCGGCGCCTTCTTCGTGATCCGCGCCAAGTCGAACCTGCGCTTTTACGTCGGTGCCAGTCGTCCAATCGATCGGGCAACCGGGCTGCGCTGCGACCAGTCGATCAGGCTTCGTGGCTTCTATTCGAAGCAGGGCTATCCCGGATTGCTGCGCCGCGTTCGCTACATCGAACCCGAGCAAGAGCGTTCGCTGGTCTTCCTCACCAATCACTTCGGCCTGGGCGCGCTTCAGATCGCCGAGTTGTACCGCTGCCGCTGGCAGATCGAGATCTTCTTCCGCTGGATCAAGCAGCACCTGCGCATCCGCTCCTTTATCGGCACCTCGGACAACGCGGTGCGTATCCAGATCTGGTCCGCCATCAGCACCTACCTGCTCGTCGCCATTCTCAAGAAGACCCTGAAGTTGAAGCCAAGTTTGCACGAAATTCTTCAGGTGCTCAGCGTCACGCCATTCGAGAAAGTGCCTGTCACGGAACTGTTTCCAGCACATTCTACACAACTTGATACAAGGGATCTCACAGATGATATTCCTAACTTGTTCGAGTAGAGTAAATTAATTCCGGACACTACTGTGCGAGTCTATCAAGCTATATCAGGAGCATTAAAAAGCGAAGGCGTAGAAATCGTCTTCGCGTTGATGGGCGACGCAAATCAAAATCTGATAGTTGATCTCGCAGAGCGGCT
>Ga0302222_10001630_pt1 | contig 11132 bp, 5 predicted proteins | sample II_Palsa_E2_2_FD_194570 | JGI IMG/M metagenome (GOLD analysis project Ga0302222, IMG submission 194570) | Peat permafrost microbial communities from Stordalen Mire near Abisko, Sweden - II_Palsa_E2_2 | ecosystem: Environmental > Terrestrial > Soil > Palsa > Peat permafrost | place: Sweden... | reverse complement strand
TGGCAAAATTTCCCGTTACTTAGGATTTTATTTCGAGGTGATAAAAAGAGCGACCAAGCATATTCATTGGTGCCAAAAGACCCGTGGAAAGTGTGACTTGGAAAGAAACTATTTTGTTTTGTAATACTTTATCAGAAAGATTAACGCTGAAATCTTGCTATACATTCCCACAGGGAAATGATGAAGCTATTTTCAAATCAAAAGCAGACAGATTCCGACTTAATCTTCACCAAAGCACAACGATTATATCACAGTAAACTTTGAACGCATTGGATTTTAGTAATTTCATCTATGCCTTCTCGCTGTGGCCCAAAACAAAGGTACTGGATCCCAGGTATGATTCGGGTATTCGCGATAGCAGATGCCTGCGGTCTTCCAGTTCGAGTTGGTGCTTTGCGTAACAGTAATTCAAATCTTTTTTATGTCCGTCATGGCTTTCAACTCATTACTGAGGATGAGTTTGACAATTCCTATATCCGAAATAATCAACCAAATTTCTGACTGATATGATTAATCATAGAGATGTTTAAGATCGTTGCTATTTAAACCCCAAAGATGGTTGACCGAAACATACATATTTTCATTTTAACAAATTAAGCGATTCTTCGAAGCGGTGACTTTGCATATTTTTTAACATAACGTTTAAAAGTATTTTGCCATATTGTAATTTACCCTCGTAAGTATCAAGCGACATCTGTCCGCCCGCTAATAAACTGTAAAAATCGGTAAGAGTTGGCAGGGACATATCAGCGTTGTGTTTATGTCCTTTAGGCGTATTGCTATTGGCAAGTTGCAGCATCAACATCGCATAATACATTAATCCCACTTGTTGCATTATAAAAAAACGCGCCCGATGGTAGTTGTTTAGTTCTGTACCAAAATAAGCCTCCAAAAATAACTCTTCATGTTTTATATTTTTAATGAATGATACCGATGCTAGCGAAAGGTCAACATACCTGTCATTGGCAAAAGCTGTATCCCAGTCAATAATCCATATTTTTTTTCCATCAAACAATATATTTCCATAGTTAAGGTCATTATGACTGGATACTATATCTTTTTCTAAACATGGATATACTTTCATTATCTGCTTAAAATAACTCCTATGTTTTGCGGTAACGCTTTCGGAAAACATATTTGAATCATTAAATCTTTCGATGAATGAATTAACCTCGTCCAAGAAATTTATATATGTGGGAAATAAAGGCAATGAATGAATTGAGTTTATACTTTTTGCTAATGAAATTATTAATTCATCGTGTGTCGAAAAACCTTGACTTATTGGTATTGCTGTTATAAAATCTGTGATGACAACTGCATCACCATCATTTGAGTAATAAACATAAGGAGCAATTATATGATCTGCAGCAATTCTCATGCAGGCATATTCCCTTTTGGGGTCATTATATTCCCCTGTATGCATAGTGATTTTAAGCAAATATTTCTTCTTGTTCACCATGACACTGTAGACTAATGCAGATGAAAGGCCGCCGGCTATAAGGAGCACATCTTCTATAACGCTATCTTTAAAAGCAGCGTCAAAAGCATTTTGAATTATTTCCAATTTTGATACAGGAAAAAGGTCTTTGATTTGTTGTGATAGCTTCATAAGGTCTTAACAATTTCATTTAATATGTCTGTTAGCAGCCTTATTTTCTTATCCGTTAATGATGAAAAAGAAAAAGCAGCTTCAGTACTTTTGAGCGATTCTTCAAATACACGTTTACCTGTTTCTGTGAGCACAACAAAACTTACGCGGGCATCACGGTCGTTAATCTCTTTATTTACTAATCCGATCTTTTCCAACGGGATGAGCATTCGTGTAATTCCAGATGCAGTTATTCCTATTGCATTCGCCAGATCAATCCGCCTCAATTTTTGCCCATTCGCCTGATTTAAGTGATATAGCATTACAAAATCGCTAAAGCTTAAGCCATGTGCACTAAGTGAAATATCAAACTTTTTGTTAATGACCGATTGGGTTTTGAAAACGTGTAATATAAATTTCAATATACTTTCGTCAGATTCCATATCATATTTTATTTACTTGAGTAGTCAAGTACTTTGCAAGTATATGAAAAAAAATACGAATGTAAAATTCAGTTTAATGACCTAAAGATAATTACTGGCTTGTATCATAATGATAGAGACAGTAATGAGTTATTTCAAAATAAGTGATAAAAGTAAATTACTCAGCCATTTAAAACGATATTGCGCAATTGCCACCAAAAGGGTAGTCTCTATTTACCGTAGTTCTTTTCTTATTTGATAGCGAATTAAAGTGGAACTAACGAATTGGCAAAATCAAAAATTAGTTTTGCGTATTAAAATCTATTTGTATATAAAAATATTGGTATAGTGGGCGGTCTTGTCCCGAAATACTGACCTATAGTGTTACCTGGAAAATTATCATATATCGCGCCAGGATAATCGATGGGAACTGATTACAAATAACTTAATATTTGTAACTTAAAAGTTAAGAGAAGCTGGAGCCGACTTCGGATTAATTGCAACTAATACAATGCATAAGATTTTTGAGGAGGTTTAGTCTAAATATGCTTTGCCGTTGCTTCATATTTTAGACCCTACTATAAATGCTATTATAACTACCAAGATGACGACGGTTGGGCGATTTGGTACGGGATTTACCATGTCGGAAACTTTTTACAGAGACGAGTTATTTAAAAAGGATACTGATTGCATTGTTCCCGACACAGAACAACAAGAAATAATTCACCGAATCATTGAACAGGAATTAGTACGGGGCATATAGCTAATAAATCAAGACAACAGTATTTAACCATCATCGATGATCTTATCAAAAAAGGGGCGGAAGGGATCATATTGGGTTGCACCGAAATTCTTTTATTGATAAATCAGGACAACTGCCGCGTTCCGGTATTTGATATAGCAACACTAGATTCTGATGCCGTACTGGAACTTGCGATTTCTAAAAGGTAACATTTATTCATATACCCCGCTTGTAGTGATCACCGAAATTTTGGATATCTGACTCATTCACACTATTGCCAAATGAAGGTCGCGGAATCCCCTGCTTTTGGGTTTACCGTGATAGGGCTCAGATTGGTCTTTGTACTAAATGGATTTAAGAAGATGTTCCTAATGTGCAAATCCGACTATGTTTTACTAATGGTCAATTTGTTATATTTTATTTTTTTATACCCATTTGAGCCTACTCTCTATTCATCCTCATAATTACTTCCAATTATCATAAAGAACACCTGCAATCTTAGCAATAGTACTTTCCCTCTTCTCGGTACTTGCATAGGCGTCGGATACAAAAACTGCGATCAGCAAATGCTTTCCGTTTGGTAAAGTTATAATACCTATATCGTTGGTGGCCCTTGTAAGGCCATTCCATGTGCCGGAGGTTCCTGGCTTGTGAGCTACAATAGTGTTGGCAGGCACACCGTCTTTCAGACGTTTACTGCCAGGCACCGAATGGATCATGAGGTTTAGCAAAATGTTCCTGTTTCGACTATTTAGTGCCTGACTGGCATAAAATATTTTTAATAATTGTAACATGGCCGTAGGTTTCACCCAATTACGATACTGTACCAATTCATCAGAGGTTTGCGTCATCTCCGTCGTACTTATAGCAATATCGGCAATACCTAAATTGTGCACATATCGGTTAACTTGTTCACAACCACCTAAAACATTCAGTAACACGTCGCAAGCGGTCCCATCACTTTCAGAAACATTATAGTGTAACAGCTGCATAATGGTCAACGATACTCCTTTCGGATAATGTGTCCGTATTGGACTTACACCGGTTGGAACGATATCAGAAGGCTTTACGTAAATTTTCTTGTTCAAAGAAAGTTTTCCCAATTCAACCTGATGCAATACTGCCATAGCTATCGGAAATTTATAAGTGCTTTGCATTGGATATTTCTGATCACTATGGTAATTTACAGTATCCCCTGTTTCCAGCAGGAGTGCTGAAACACCAACCTGTGCATTAATCTGCGACGCGATTGTTTCTATTTGTTCCTGTGCTGATGGAGCGTTGATGTGCTGAACTCGTCCTTTGGCTAGATTCGTTATGATTAACAGAAGAGAAATGAACGGTATTTTTATATAATCAGACATTGGGTTAAGATTAGATTTGAAAAGGAGGTCTCATAAACTCCTGAAATGTGCGGGTTGATTGAAATTGAAATAAACCGGCTTAAGGGTGGCCATTTTATTTTGAGCTGTATTTCCAGGAGTGTGGTAAGCTTCCAAGATAAGTAAAAGGAACTTTCTTAAAGCATTCTGATTTGCTGAAGCGTTGTTTTTCATGGGCTGACTAGGCGCTGTGGCACAAATATAATCAATCAACTGGCAGCACAATAAAATCCAGGGGAATTGTTAAGTCGCGGCCGCATACATCCGTTAGAAAATTGCCCATTTCTGGTATATCCGAGTTTCGCAATTCTGCATTTTTTATTTGGCTAATTATTGCCGTGTCCGGCTTTTCCTATGCATTACATATAGCATTCGCCGCCAAAATTATGCAGAAAATTAAATTGAAGCTCGAATTTTTCATTCGTTATAGAATAGTATTTTGTTTCAGATTAAATATCAGTTGGATCCGGCGAATACGGATACCAGATCCGGCGCTCAGGCCTGTAGCTTTATCTTGTACCTGCAGCCAGTCGGGAACACATCTTCTTCTTTCAGAAACTCATGCCCTTGTTTACTGATCCAATAGGTGGGGAGCCAAAGCGGGCAAATACAAATTTTGTTCCTTGTCCTTCTTTTTTTCAAAATTAATCACCCGACTTAGGAGTTCTATGCTGCAATTTTTTAAAATGAATTTTTGATTTCTCCGTCTTTTCATATAACGGTTTCTCTGAAATTGATTATAATTACAGCTCAATTTTTCAACTAGTTATTTTAACTACTACACTAACGGATGTTATAGCCAGATGAAGGAGTTTGCCAAAAAGGCCGATCGGTTATTAGTCAACATATTTTCGGGTTTTCTTTTATTTTTTTTATCTATCACAGCAGCAAAGTGCCAGGTAATTCCAATAAAATTTTATCACCTTACAGTTGATAACGGATTATCACATACCGACGCTAAGGCCATTAAACAAGATCGATTGGGATTTATATGGGTGGCTACCCTATTTGGGCTTGATAAATATGACGGATATGGGATCAAACCATATTACAATGACCTGCAGCCAAAAGATAATGCATCGAGGAACAGGCTCAGGGATTTATACCCGGATGTCGACGGTAAGATCTGGCTCGCTACGGAAAGCGGTATTCAATGTTTTGATTCAAGGATCAATCAATATATCGACCTTAAAACGCAATCCATAGAAAAAGAACAATGGGGCTTTACCAATATAACAAAGCTTCCAAACGGAAACCTCCTGGCTTTAAGCGATCATGGGGCCAGCGAGTTTCAAATTCACAACCATTTGTTGTTAGACGTGCCTCTCATATTCCCCCGAGGGACGGTTTTCTCATCATTCACCACTGATCAGCATGGGAAGATATGGTTAACCAGTGAAAGTTCTGTGTGGGCGTTAAGTGATCATGAAATTAAGAAGAAAATTATTTTCTCCGAAAAGCAAGATACAACTGGCGATATATCAAAGATTTTCTTTGATCATAATCAACATACATTTATCATAGCCGGAAGAAAAATATTTTACATGGATAAACCGCTTCTGCGAGAATTCACCGATGCAGACAAACCGCTCAATCTCGATCATTTCCGCTCAATTGAAACAACAGGCGCGGTAATTCGCGATATCATACAGGATCAGCATGATAATTATTGGGTAAGCACCGACAATGGGTTATTGTTTTATAAGCCTGATTTAAAATTGACCCAGGTGGTCAATTCTAAAAATATTCCCAATGGCTTGAATACCGAACATATTGAAAAGCTATTTATTGACAGGTCTCAGTGTTTATGGATATGTTCTTACGGCGGCGGTATTAACTACATGGACTTGAATGCCAAATTGTTTTATACCATCCAGCACATTCCAGATCAGAGCAATTCGCTGTCAGGCAATCACATCAGGGCATTGCTTGATGAACATGGACAAAATTTGTGGATCGGTACAAATGAAAATGGACTAAACTGTTATAATTATAAAACCAAGGGTTTTATCAAGTACAATACGGGAACCAATCCCGCACTAAAAAGTAATGTTATCACCTGCCTGGCGTTTGACCACGATAGTAACCTTTGGATAGGTACTGATAATGGTATTGAAATATTAAGCAAAGACAGGAAACGCCTTATTTTTCCGCAAGGCTATAAGAATTTTCCGGATTATCAAATAGAATCACTGGCTGTCGATCACTACGGACAAATTTGGTTTAGTTCTTCCGAGAAAAAAATGGGGGTCATCAGAAAAAACGCGAGAGGGTTTCATGTTAAATACATGGACCACGCGCTATTCATTTATCCTGACCCGGATAAGCCGGAGGTATATGCGTCCAGCGATCAAGGCCTTATCCATTTTTTTCTTAATAAAAACGGGGATATTGTCAAAAAGTACATTTATCAAACCAATAATAGTAATACATCATTAAGTTCAAATTACCTGTACCCGATATTAAAGTTTTCGGATAGTTCTTATTGTGTAGGCACTATAGGTGGAGGGCTTGACATTGTTGTTATAAAGCCCGATGGTAAATATACCGCCAGTGCCTATGGGGTAAAATATCATGTTTTTAATGATGTCGAAAGCATCCAACTGGATAGTCATAAAAATATCTGGATGGGTGGGAGGGAACTCGAGAAATTCGATCCATTAACGCATTCCGTTACCCGGTTTGATAAAAACGATGGTTTGCAGGGTAATAGCTTTAAAATTGGAGCATCTTGCAGAGGGATAGATGGTAGATTATACTTCGGCGGTATAAATGGGCTTAATTATTTTTATCCCGATAGTATAAAAATCAATTCCATTGCTGCAAGACCGGTTTTAACCGATTTTGTTGTAAACAATAATACCTTACAATACGACCGTGCCAATAATAACCAGGATTTCCTGAAAATATCAATCTGTTATAGTACCAAAATTAGGCTTAGTTATTTGCAAAATAATTTTCTCATTTCTTTCTCCGGCTTACACTTCGCCAATCCATTAAAATGCCAGTACCGCTATAAACTGGCGGGCTTTGATAAAGACTGGAAATATACTGATGGTATTAATCCAACAGCCTCGTATAGTAATCTTAACTATAATCGGTACGAATTTGTTGTAGAGGCAACAAATAATGACGGGGTATGGAGTAAAACCAAAGCCGCTGTTTCGATTGATATCATTCCGCCCTGGTGGGAATCAAAACCAGCAAAACTGCTATATGGCCTTTTGATCATTTTCGGATTAGCCGGCGTTTATGTTTACCAGGCCAGGTGGTATCGGTTAAAAAGGACGATAGCCATACAAAAAGTAGAAGAAGACAAGCGTGAAGAGTTGCATAGGGGCCGTGAAGAACTTTACCAGCAGCAGATTCAATTTTTTACGAATATCTCACATGAATTCCGTACTCCGCTGACATTGATTTTAGGCCCTCTCGAAAAACTCGTCAGCGAAGATACCAATACAGGACATGTACATGTTTTTAAGATCATGTATCGTAATGCAAAAAGGCTTACCAATTTGATTAACGAATTGATGAATTTCAGCAAGGTGGCTGATGGTAATATCAAGCTCCATGTTATGCCTGTTGAACTCGACGGATTCATTCGGCAATTACATGAGGAATTTGACACTTTTGGTGCCAGTAAGCATATCAACTTCACCTTTATCAAACCTGAGCAGATTAAAACAGGCTTACTTGACCTCCAGATCATTGAGAAAATTTTGTTTAACCTGTTAAATAATGCCTTCAAATATACTACTGCCGGGGGAGATGTAGTATTGGAGGTATTTTTTGATGCTCATCAGTTTAAGCCCGCTTTTGATGTTGAATTTAAACTTTTAAATAAATTCAGGGCAAGTAATTATGTATACTTTAGGGTGGCTGATACCGGAATTGGCATATCAAAAGAATCGATAGGGCAGATATTTGACCGTTATTACCGAGTTAGCACTGATCATTTAGGATCAGGAGTTGGGTTAGCCCTGGTTAAAAGTCTCACGTTGCTGCACAAGGGCGATATTTATATTTACAGTGAACGGCTGATAGGTACGGAAATTGTAGTCGCGTTGCCCTGGGGGCCTGAAAATTATGAAGCGAACGAGCAAGGGTTTAATATTCCAGGGGAACAAGTTTACAAAATTGAAAAACTGGATAACTCCATATTTTATTCGTCACCTGATTTCCAACCTGCGTTATCAGCAAAAAAGGGTGCTATAGCGAAACAGCATATTCTGATAGTGGAGGACAATGATGAATTAAGATCATTTTTAAAAGATACGTTACAAAATCATTACCACATTTATGCGGCAGCAAATGGTAAACAGGGACTTGAAATTGCCCTGGCCCATGTACCGGACCTGATCATTAGCGACGTGATGATGCCGGAAATGACAGGAATGGAGCTGTGCAGCACAATAAAGCAGAACTTTGAAACCAGCCATATTCCTTTTATGATCCTTTCCGCTAAGGACGCTTTAGAAGCAAAACTGGAAGGACTTGGCCTGGGTGCGGATTATTATTTTTCAAAACCATTAAGTATCCAACAGCTCCTGCTAACGATCAATAATTTATTCGAACAAAAGGAAAAATTAAAGAACCGTTATACCAAAGATTTTTACGCCGAAGCTTCCGAACTGGTACATTCGACAGCTGATAAGGTTTTCCTCAACAAACTGATCGATCTTATTGAAAATAACGTCGAAAATACAGATCTGGATGTCGATTTTATCAGTAAAGAAATGTACATCAGCCGTACTAAGCTTTACCAAAAAATACAAAGTGTAACCGGTCGGTCGGTAGGCGACTTTATAAGGACGATAAGACTCAAAAAAGCGGCATATATTATGACCCATGAGGAAATCCCGATGAGCCAATTGATCGACAGGATAGGAATGCAAAGCAGTTCTAATTTCGCCAAAATATTTAAAAAGGAATTCGGAATATTGCCGTCCCAATTCCTGCAAAACCTGAAATCGGATAGGTCCTGACTATAACTTATGTATGAATACGATGGAAAAATGCACAAATGCGTTACCGTCGGCTGCGCTTTTATAGCTTGTTTTGTCAAATAGTTTACCAATTCTAACCAATTATTTATTAAAATGAGAAAAACCTTACTTCTAAAGAGGCCGGTTTCCGGTGTCTTGCTTTTTTTCCTGGTAATCTTGTCGTGTTTAAAGGCTAACGCCCAAACAACCATATCGGGCACGGTCAGGGACGTACAGGGCAATGTTTTACCAGGTGTTAGTGTCGCGGTCAAAGGGTCGGCTGCGGGCCAGATCAGCGATAATAGTGGCAAATACATGCTGCAAGTCCCGTCGGGCAACGCCACACTTCTGTTCAGCTATGTCGGCTATGTACCCCAGGAGGTCAAAGTGAATAGTCGCAACCAAATCGATGTTACGCTTCTGACCGACAGTAAAAGCCTATCCGAGGTGGTTGTGGTCGGTTACGGCGTTCAAAACAAAAGAGATGTCACCGGCGCCGTTTCTACAATCAAAGCCAGTGATCTGAACACAACCAACGCCGTTTCGATCGATAATCTGATCCAGGGAAAGGCAGCGGGTGTCAATGTCAATACCTATACTTCACAACCCGGCGGCGATGTTAGCGTAACGATCCGTGGTTCCCTGTCGCCGAATGGCAGCAATGCGCCGCTGTATGTCATAGATGGCTTGCCCATAACCAATATGGCTTACGAAACTGTACCTACGCCGGGAGCCTTCCGGGGGAATGTCGACCGTAGTCCGCTGGCAGGAATCAATCCCGACGATATCGCCTCGGTTGATATCCTGAAAGACGCCAGCGCAACGGCGATATATGGATCCGCAGCCGCCAATGGTGTGATCTTAATTACCACTAAAAAAGGCAAAGCGAACGCGACGACCGTAGACTATAGCGGAACCTATTCGGTACAGGGATTGAAAAAATATCTTCAACCTTTGAACGCGACGCAGTTCGAAAATGCCGTCAATGATTATGGCGAAGAATACTATAAGTTCAACAATAAATTGGCGCCGTACGGAAATGTTGACCCATCAACTATTACGGCTTATGCACCCTTTTTTACTCCGGCACAGATCGCCTCAGCAGGGTCTGGTACGAACTACATAGACTATGCATTGAGGAATGGCCATATTGACGATCAGAATATTTCTGTTTCAGGTGGCAACAACAACACCAGGGTATTCACATCATTCAATTATTTTGACCAGCAAGGGCTAATAAGGAACTCGGATTTTAAGAGGTATGCCGGCAGAATAAATCTTGATCAAAAAATTGGCTCAGCTATTGATCTTAGCTTAAATGTAAGTTATAGCCAGGTCAATAATAACAATGTACCGGTAGGGCAATCTGGTGATATTGATAGCCCGTCTCTGCTTCAATCCGCATTGCAATTCCCCTCGAATATTCCCCTGTATAATGCACAGGGACAATTGAGCATTCCTTATTACGGCCGTGACCCAAGCGTAGCCGGTTACTTTGAGATTACGGATCAGACTTTTACAAAAAGGATAATCATTACCCCAAACTTACAGGTCAATATAATAGATGGTTTGAAATTCCATTTGACGGGTGGGATGGATAATAACATTTCTGACAATCAGTTTTTCGTGCCCGCAACCGCTTTTACGGCAACGCTACCCTATGGCGATGCGGAGAGAAGCATGAAGAAAACAAATAACTACAGCACGGAGGCTTTTTTAACCTATGACAAAAGCGCAGGCAAAGGTCATTTTTCGGGTGTTGCCGGCGTTGGCTATTATGAAACTAATGACAATGGTTTTGGCCTGGATGCTCAGGGTTTTACTACTGATGCCTTCGGCGTAAATAACATAGGTATAGCTAATCAGAAACTTTTGGGTAGTGTAAATTCATATAAAGATGCAAGGACCAAGCTATCGCAATTTACCCGGTTAAATTATACCTATGACGATAAGTATATTCTCCAGTTAACCGGAAGGTTTGACGGCACAAGCAATTTTCCAACAAATCATCAG
>Ga0302222_10001623_pt1 | contig 11160 bp, 9 predicted proteins | sample II_Palsa_E2_2_FD_194570 | JGI IMG/M metagenome (GOLD analysis project Ga0302222, IMG submission 194570) | Peat permafrost microbial communities from Stordalen Mire near Abisko, Sweden - II_Palsa_E2_2 | ecosystem: Environmental > Terrestrial > Soil > Palsa > Peat permafrost | place: Sweden... | reverse complement strand
TGCCAAAGTTGGGGACGGAGATGTCGAAATGGAGGGCGGCACCCATGGTGATCGGAGAAAGATCGGTGGCACCGTGGCAGCCGGTCTGCACATGGTACATATCGGCAAAGGATGCGATTTTTTGCATGGGAGTGATGCCGCCGGCGCGTAGCGGTTCCATGCGCAAGTAATCGATCAACTGCTCGGAGACCAAAGTCTTGGCATCCCAAACGCTGTCGAAGATTTCGCCGACGGCTAGCGGCGTGGTGGTGTGCCGGCGAATGATGCGGAAACCTTCCTGAAGTTCGGCGGAGACAGCGTCTTCCAGCCAGAAGAGATGATAGGGCTCGAGTTCTTTGCCTAGGCGCGCGGCTTGAATCGGAGTCAAACGATGATGAGCGTCGTGGAGGAGATGGAGATCGTCACCGAACCTTGCGCGCAGTGCTTCGAAAAGACGAGGGACGTGGAGTAAATATTTCTCGGACGACCAAACGTTCTCCAGCGGAAGACCCCTTACCGCGGGCTCGTAGAAAAGTTTGTCAGAGGATACACCGTAGGTGCCGGGCAAACCGGGAATGCCGGACTGCGCGCGGACAGCCTGATATCCGAGATCAACATAGTGCGCTACCTGATCCAGAGTCTCGCTGGTGTCATTTCCACTGGCGTGGCCGTAGACCATCACGGAGGTGCGGCTTTTGCCGCCCAGGAGGTTGTAGAGAGGAGCGTTTAGAGCTTTGGCCTTGATATCCCAGAGAGCGACATCGACAGCGGAAATGGCGGTCATGGTCACCGGCCCCTTGCGCCAGTACGCCCCACGATACAAGTATTGCCAGATGTCCTCGGTCTGGAAAGGATCGCGGCCGATGATGCAAGGGAGAACGTGTTCGGTGAGATAGGAGGAGACGGCAAGCTCGCGGCCGTTGAGTGTGGCATCGCCGAGACCGTAGATACCTTCATCGGTATAAATTTTGAGGGTGACAAAGTTGCGGCCGGGAGAGCAGACGAAAGCTTTGGCGTCGGTGATTTTCATGCGCGGGTTATGGGGCGAAGGTATCGCGGCTGCAAGTTCGGGCCCATCGTTAGCGCCGTAGAAACGATTCGCTTCAGAGTTATAAACATTTGGCGACCGTTAATTCCGTCTTCATCCCCGCCCAACTTAGCCGAGACGAACCTTCAGGCGTTCCGGCGCCGCGCCAATGAGTCTCCAGGCTGACAGCAAAATGGTAACCGTCCCGCTTGAGGGCCGCGAACTGGCCAGTCCAGTCGATCACACCGTTGCCCATGGCGGCCCATTCGTATTCCGAGCCACCGGGACCGCCTGCGCCAGCAGATTTTTGCGCGGCGTCCTTGCAATGGCAGTGACCGATGCGGCCTTTCGGCAGAAGATTATATCCTTCGGGGAACGGTTTTTCGCCAGCGGCAGTGGCATTGCCGGGATCCCAATTCAACATGAAGGTGGGAGCCGGAATAGCGGCGAGGACTTTGGCGGCTTCCGCAGCGGTGGCAGTGTTGCACGCGGCTTCGTTTTCCAAGACAAGGATCATTCTCTGCTTGGAAAGAGTTTCGGCAGCGCTGCGCAGCTTCTCGTTCATGGCGGCGCGGTAGGGCGAGGCATCCGCAAGACGCCAGAAGTCGAAACAGCGGATGCGATCGGTGCCGAATTGTTTGGCGACCTCGATGCTGCGCTGAAGAACTTCATTTTGTTGATCGAAAGTATAGTCAGCGTTGAACTGATCGTGATTGGGGCTGAACTTAGATTTTGGAGCGCCGGGCCAGTCGACTTTAAAGAGCGGGCTGGCGATATCGGTCACGCGAAGATTGTATTTCTCGAGAATGCGGCGAGCTTCGACGATTTCCGTGGCGTCGAGAGCGACGATGTTCTTGTTCCACATGCCGCGAAGCTCAATCCAGTTCATGCCAAATTCTTGAGACGCAACTTCGCAGGCGTGACCGAAATCCTGGCTGATTTCATCGTTGATCACGGCAATTCGGAAAGGCGACTTCGTCAAATCGGATGGTGCAGTTCTTGTGGAAGTAGGCCTGGCCTGACGAGAACCATGGAATGGCTGACCGGCGGAGAGATGCGTAAGGGACATACAAGTGCTGGCCGCGAGAGCCGCCGCGCCTCCGAGAAATTCCCTACGCGGTGGCCTAAGTTGCATGGCGCCTCTCCTTGATTCAGCCTTTCGGACCGTAGCCATCGGGATGCGAGCGACGCCAATCCCAAGCGCTACGCACGATCGATTCCAAGGTGGGAAATTTGGGCTGCCAGTTCAACTCGCGGCGAATTTTCTCAGAGCTGGCGACCAGCACCGCGGGATCGCCGGGCCGGCGATCCGTTTCGCGAACCGGAATGGGATGGCCGGTGACTTTGCGGACGGAATCGATAACTTCCCGAACGCTGAATCCCTGGCCGTTGCCGAGGTTGTAGATCAAGCTTTCTTTTTCTCGCAAGGCTCGCAAGGTCAGCAGATGTGCGCTGGCAAGATCACTGACGTGGATGTAGTCGCGAACGCAGGTGCCGTCCGGAGTCGGATAGTCGGTGCCATAGATGGCGATGTGCTCACGCTTGCCGAGGGCGACTTGCAGGATCAACGGAATCAGGTGGGATTCCGGATGGTGGTCTTCGCCCTGACCTCCAGCGCTGCCGGAAGCATTGAAATAGCGAAGGCACGCGTAGCGCAGCCCATGAATGCGATGAAACCACGGGAGCATGCGCTCGACCAGCAGTTTCGATTCGCCGTAGGTATTGGTGGGATGCAGCGTAGCCGTTTCTTCGATCGGGGTGCGGTCTGGAGTACCGTAGAGAGCAGCGGTGGAGGAAAAGACAAACCGCGGAACTTTATTGGCGATGATGCATTCGAGAAGAGTGAGGGCGTTGACGGTGTTGTTGCGGAAATATTTCTCCGGATATTTCATGGATTCGCCGGCTTCGATGAAAGCGGCGAGGTGAATGACGGCGTCGACCGAATGCTCGCCAAAGATGCGATCGAGCGCGGCGCGATCAGCGGTGTCGGCGACTACGAGCTTTGCTCCGGGAGGGAGCGCGCGCTTGCTACCGTTGGAAAGATCATCGAGAACGACAACCTGGTCGCCTTGCGCGAGTAGCTGGGCGGTGACGACGCTTCCGATAAAACCAGCGCCTCCGGTAACGAGTACGCGATCCGGCATCGGCCGATGAAGCTCCTTTCGTTGAGTCCGATGATATTGCGCCCACCTGAACTTGACTGCCGCCCAACGACGTCGTTGGGCGTCCAGCGGCGGCGAGCTTTGCAGTGTAACGCAGAATGGGCGCGAGACGAGCCGCGTTCGACTTTGCAAGGGTGGTCGCCTCGGCGCTGCTGGGCGCCGCAGTCAAACCCAACTTTGCTGTAGATCCCGGCAGGAACGACCTGTATGGACAAGCACTGCGTGGCATGGTCTCATGCGCCTGCGAAGAGCGAGGTTCACGGGTGCTCTCCTCGGAGGATTGAAATGCTTCTACTGATCATTGTTCTGGTGCTGTTGTTTGGCGGCGGTGGGGGATACTACGGATACTCCCGATGGGGAACCGGAGGCGGACTGGGCATCCTGGGAACGGTGCTTCTGATTGTGCTGGTGTTGTATCTGCTTGGGGCTATCCACTAGGTTTGGTGCGTACACTCGGTGAGGTGCGCTATAAGCGACTGCGGCTGGAAACCTGGAATCGAAGGCCGTGCGTTGCGACTGGAGCTCGTCGTTGGGACATTGCGACCAAAGATTGTTACCGGCCTAAACCCACAGGTCGCAATCTAGGACGCGACGGCATCCTACGATAGCGCATCCTTTTGCAATATGAGAAATTAACGCCGGCGTCCGTAGTTCAGCTGGATAGAGCGTCTGCCTCCTAAGGTCACGCGAATTCAACGCTGCTAGAAGAGTGAAAGGTGGCGGACGCCGAGATTCGGGTGGTCTGCCTCGGGTACATCACGGGCGTTACGGAGCACCTGATGGGCGCCCGGCACGGCAGTTCAGCTACATTTGCATGCCAAATGGCGCGGAGACATCGCAAGCCCGAGACATCGTCGAACAAACGCATCCCCACCAGCAAGCCTAGTCAATCTCTTTCTTGTGCTCCTAGTCCTGGCCTCGCCATCAATACCGTCAATTTTTAGGAAGTTGTCGACCTTAGCCCCGCCCGTGACCGTCTTCAAATCTTCTTCTGACAATTGGTTCTTTTTCCTTACGTCCTTTATTGCTTGCACTATCTGACTTGCTCCAGCTCGTGACCGAAGGCATCCACTTCTGTCGCCTTCAGATGGAATTGAACCTAAGCCCTGTCGTTAGCAATCGCTGGCGCTAGCCTTTCGGGAGGAAAGCGCCATAAAGACGCAAAGTGGAAGCCACTCTGCGCCTGCCAACTCAGATGTCCTTCGATAGCGACAACTCTTCGCTGACCTTCTTGAATCCCATCTCCATGATGGTTTCGGCAGCGGCTTCAGTTGGAATCGGTTTCGTTCCCAGAGATACTGCGTTCCGGGATCGTAACTCGGCAACCGTTACCCCCAGACATGGAACTATTGCGTCCACTGCCGTGGGCTCCACTGTTACAGCAACCAGCTCCGCGAAGCCGGTGTCGCGCCGAATCGCGATACCCATATAGGCGACGGACACACCGTTGTGCGTTGCTTTTACTGCGAAGTCGAAATCCACAGTTTGGAAATACTCTTTCCAAATGCTCAACTGTTGCGCTGCCAGACGACCTGCGGAGAGTGCGTGGAAATCATCCCAGCAAAATTGGGCTGCACAGTCTACACGGAATCGAGACGGAACTCCTGAGGTGTTGGCCGTGTGAAGATCCAAAGCATAGATGGGGTCGCTGCGTTGTACAACGAATCCATGTCGCTTGAAAAAGGAAACTTGATCGGTCCACTGCTCTCTGAACCGCTGCGCAAACCTCTTGCCGCCGTATTTTGGGCTGGCGGCAAAACCATAGACCGCGTCATACAGTTCCTCTTGCAACACGCCCTCATACGCCGGAAGTACCCACGGGTAACCGAGCGAAACAAACTCTCCTTGCCCTGTGAAACTCATATACCCAACCAGGCGATCTCCTTCGAAAGCAAAGCATCGGCTTCGTGGATCGAATTGTGCTCCCTTCGAGTACAAAATCGGAGAAGTTGTTGGCTTCCAGCACCAAGGCAGATCCCGCGTGACCTGCATCCAGAAGCCGTTCTGCAAGTGAATGTCTTCCGCGCTGCGATAGTTTCGGAAGGTTACGGCCATCGTCCTATCACGGCGAGGAGATTAGCATGGCACCTTACTCGAGCAAAGATAATCTCAGTCAACGGTATACAGCATGCCGCAAGCGGCTTCAGACGTCACAAGCTTGAGTACAAGACAACTCCCGAAATACCAGCATTGCTCCACAGCAAGAGTTCAGCTGGCAAAGCGTCGAATCGCAGCCGCTACCTACCTCCGCCGACGCCGTCTGAGCGGCAGTTGCGTCCCATCGCGCAGTACAAGGGTGGTTCGTCCCATCATGTGAGATTGGATCTCGCGTGCATGCGCGAGATTGACTAGCGCCGACCGATGAATGATAGACAATACAGTGGTAGAGATCTACGGGAGGGTCCGCACAGCTCTCGAAAGTTCAGGCAAGGTGATTGGCGCGTTGGACACCTTCATTGCCGCCCAGGCGCTGAGCTTGGGGGCCACCTTGGTCACAAGCAACACAATGGAGTTCGTGCGAGTGCCGGGATTGCAGGTCGAAGACTGGAGATGACTCCATGCTGTCGTCATCGAGGTCCGCTGCTCCGTCGCCTACTCGCTTCCACTCGCTTTTCTTCGTCACCTAATCCAGCTCCTGGCTTTTCCCTCCCCGATGCCCTAACGCTGTCCTGGCTTTTCCCCGTGTCGTTCGCTCATTTCTGGCTCTAAGCTCGCTCTTTTGCTGTTACACGGGAGTCAATCAGCGGGGTCGCTGAGTTCAGTATTTCTAAACCAAGCGCTCCTCCATCGACTTATACATTCAAACAATCCGTCCAGAATCGCCATAATCACTGCGCGACGAAAACTTCCCGGATATCGTTTCTGTCTAGGGAATTTGGAACATCGCGAGCTGTGCCGGTGTTGACGGCACTCCATTTAGGAGTGCTGCCAATGAAAATCCTTTACAGCATCTCGAACAGGCGAGACTTGCGTACTCTGGCGCCGCTTTTTTTAGAGCCAAAAAAAGAAAATTCCGGCTTACCTGGATTTGGGTGTATAAGTCTGCCCAAAGCCCACTCCGCTGGTCAGCACCTCCGGGAGGTCGATGTGGCTCAAAGCGCAATTTCTTTAAATAGGGGTTTGCAAGTCGACGCTGCCGCACACGATGCCGGACAGCGGGCGTTGCGCGCCGCCTTCATCGGATTCTTCGTGGACATGTTCGACGTGTATCTGCCGGTTGTGGCTCTGGGGCCGGCCATGTCCTACTTCCAGCCCGCAACCCTGAGCCCGGCTCTCAAATCAACATTGTTCTATAGCGTTTTTGCCTTGTCCTTGGTAGGTCGCCCGGTGGGAGCAACGCTCTTTGGCCATTACGGCGACAAGCTCGGCCGGCGCAAGGTCGCGGTTATTTCCATGGGCGGTTTCGCGTTCGTGACCCTGCTCGTTGCATTGTTGCCGGGATATGAAAGCTGGGGCATCAGCAGCATCGTGATCCTGACACTCCTCCGTTTCGTCGATGGTATTTTTCTTGGAGGCGAGTACACCGGCGCCAATCCGCTGGCCATGGAATATGCCCCCAAGGAGAAGCGAGGAAAATGGGCGGCGTTCATCCATACAGGTTTTCCCCTGTCTCTGGCCGCTATGTCCCTAATCACCACCAGTTTGTTGCGCGTGCTGCCGGCTGGGTCACCGCATTCACCCTACGTACAATGGGGCTGGCGCATTCCGTTCTTCCTTGGAGCCCTGTTTGCCGGCGGGGTTTTCCTTTACTACATCAAAAAGGTTCCGGAATCCAACGTTTGGGCTAAGGCCGAGAAAACGAAGTCTCCGCTAAAGGAATTGTTCCTGGGAAACAATTTCCGCTGTCTGTTGCAAGTGTTCCTAGTCATGAGCGGAGCCTGGTTCACGCTCAACGCCGTTACGGCCATTCTTCCTGGCGTTCTGTTGACTGTGCTACATATGAACAGCGTCGTCGTCACCAATGCGCTACTGGTCGCGTATTGCCTGATGGCTCTTATCTTTGTTCCCGTTGGCATGTTGGGCCAGAAGATCGGCCGCCGGACCATCTTGGCTCTGATCGGCCTCGCGGGGTTTACCGTGGGCCCTATTCTCTACTACGTGCTCGTAAGGTCCGGCTACCGGAGCGCATTACAACTGACCCTGCTGGTCACCTTGATCAATCTATGCGCCACTCCCGTATGGGCGATCGTCACATCCTACATCAATGAACGCTTTCCCACCGGAATAAGGGCAACTGGCTATGGCGTCGGATACAGCGCGGCCACGATCATTCCAGCATTTTCCTCCTTCTACATGTTGGGTCTGAAGGGACTGGGAATGCCCTACGAGTACACCGAAATCGTCATCTTCGCAGTCGGAGGCTTTCTTTTGTTTCTGGGTGCGCTATCCGGACCAGAAACCAAGCACGTCGAGTTGTCATAACGTCGCTCACCGGAGGAATCGTCCATGCCAGGCGATGTGTATCCCAAGTTTCGTGCGGCAGCGGTGCAGGCTGCTCCCGTGTTCCTGGACCGCGATGCGACTATCGACAAGATGGACACTCTGGTCCAGAAGGCTGTCGATGCCGGCGCCGAGGTAGTTGTGTTCGGGGAGTCCTTTGTCCCCGCCTTCCCGGTTTGGAATTTGATCTATGCTCCGATGGACCAGCACGGTTTCTTCCGGCGGCTGTTCGACAACGCCGTCCAAGTTCCCGGGCCACACACGAGAAAATTGAGCGAGATTGCGAAGCGCCACCGGGTGCTCCTGTCTGTCGGTATCACCGAGAAAGGCGCTATTAGCATGGGCGCCTTGTGGAACACGAACCTTCTCTTCGGTCGCGACGGCACGCTGCTGAACCGCCATCGCAAGCTGGTCCCCACATGGGCTGAAAAACTCACCTGGGCCAATGGCGACGCCGCCTACCTACGTCCCGAGCAGACCGATCTCGGCCGTATTGGGACACTTATCTGCGGTGAGAATACGAATACGCTGGCTCGGTTCGCGCTCTTGGCACAGGGGGAACAGGTCCACATCGCCACTTATCCCCCGGCCTGGCCTTTCCACCGGCCTGGGGGTGGCGCACAGAACTACAATCTGAGTGAGGCGATCCGCATTCGCTCGGCGGCCCATGCCTTCGAGGGCAAGGTTTTCAACATTGTCTCTTCGTGCGTGCTCAATGCCGATGCCATCGAGCAACTTTCGCAGGGCAATTCCAGTATGAAAGAGTTGTTGAAAGCATGCCCGGCTCCGGTCTCGATGATTGTCGGCCCAAACGGAGAATTGCTTGGCGATCCGCTGGTGGGGAGCGAGGGCATGGTGGTGGGGGAAATCGACATCGCCCGCAGCATCGAGCACAAAATGGCACATGATATCGTCGGGCATTACAACCGGTTCGATATCTTTCATCTAGAGATTGATCCGACTCCTAACCGTCCCGTGTGGATCAAGAAGCCGCGCCAGCGCGACGAAGAGGTGGATGATTGGAACCAAGTGCCGGAGACGGAGGATGCGGCACAATTGCAATCTACCGCTGCAACTGATTCCACTCGCTCGAGACGAGTTCGGCAGTAGTTGACCTTCGAACACTGGTGTTCCACAGAGATACTAATCACACCGTGTCCGGCTTAGTAGTGGTCGCGTACGCGTCTGAAATGTCAGCTTCGAGAAGCCCAACTGAGTGCAGCGCCCAGGATGGCATCGAATCTAAACCGTAATCGGAAAACTGGAATCTCTCCTCGCTGAACAGCAGTTCCGTTCTGGAAAGTCGCAGATTTCATCCAACGCTTGTTGCCCATTCTGGTCGGATGACGGTGTAACCGGGCCAGGAGTCCTAGTGCTGTATCGGAAGCGCGCATCGACAGAAGAATGATGTGAGGGCGCGGTGCTCCGGTACGGTTGTCGGTTTACCCTTCGAGGTTTTTTATCGCACAGCGAACCGCGGCCCTTCCAGAGATTTTCCATCAGCGAGATGACCAATTCCGGAAAAGCGGCGCTTGCCGCGCTTTCGCCCAACGGAAAATATATGCTGATCGCGATGCGCGAGAATGGACTGGAAAGTCTGCGGGAGGGACCGATTCCAATTAGCCAGTTAGCGCGGTTAATCGGGACTTAGGCGATTAGTCCCGATTGGCATAATGCAGCCCATTGCCACTCCTTTTGGGGAATCCCCCCCCCAAAAAAAATCGTGATGGGGCGGAACGTTCCCTCGCTAAGAGACGCCAATGAGAATCAGTGAGCGGGCTTGGTCTTGAGTTCGACCAGGACCGCGTCCACGGGTTTGTCCGAAAGATTCTCAGGCAGATGAGCTCCGGCGGGAGTCCATTGAGAATCGTGAGCCTTGCCGTTCGATTCGACTGACTTGCCGTCGGGCGTGGTCATCTTCATGTGGGCATCGCTCTCGTAAACCACGACAGAGTCGGGATGAAAGTGCATGACCGATTTTTCGTGGGGCGCGTAGTGAATTCTGAGAACGCGGACCTGATCGTTTTCAAATATCACCTTGTAATGTTGTGGATCGACTTTGACGGGATCTTGCGCCAGCGCGGCAGAACCCGTGAAACACACGAACACCAGCAGAAGCAGTGAGCGAAGCATCTGTGATTTCTCCTTGTGTGAAAATACGAACGGAGCCGACCTGATGGGCGCTACACTAGTATTGCAGCAGCGGCATGTCAATCATGAGGGGGTACAAACGCAAGGTTGGATGCTTGCGCAACTCCCGGCAAGTCGCGTTACCGGTCAAATTTCCGGTTATGGCATCCATCGGGACCTTGGCGCTACTTGATCCATTACTCGTACCAACCCGGCGACTTAATCGCATCCCTAAAGAAGCTGGTGCTGTGACCTATCCAAAGCTGGGCTCTTTTCTCCGCCGCAAATTCCTCGATCTTTGCACGTGATGCTGGCGTCGCCGTCGTCTGCTCTTGGGTCGGCATCCGGCGCAGAGTTCGCTCTTCCGCGTAGTGATACAAATCGCCAGCAATTAGGACACCTCCAGTCTTGGAGAGCTGGACGAAAAGACACTGATGGCCCGGTGTGTGCCCCGGGGCGTACTTCAGGATAACGGTGCCGTCGCCAAATACATCATGATCGCCATCTATCATTTGCGTCCGCGCGTGCGCCAAGGCGGCAAAGTCCGAGTTCCCCTGTGTAATTGCGTGTGCCCCGAACATCAGATCGAACTCAGCTTTTTGCGCCAGCCAGATCGAGCCAGCGAAGTCGTTGGCGTTACCGACGTGGTCAAAATGCGAATGGGATAGGGCCAAGTACGTAATGTCGCCGGGACTTACACCGATATCAGCGAGCTGACCCTTGAGAGTATTGAATTTCACTTGCCCATAATTGAAGGCAACGTTTTCATAGACCGGCCGGCCCACGAGACTATCAGAGAGGCCGGTGTCGAACAGCAGAAGGCCCTTCGGATGGATTACGAGGAAACAGGGCACCGGCATGTTGGTGTCAGCGACTTCGTCGCGCGTAAGGTTGTAGTCCTCCGGGCGATTGAAGATCAGCGTGCCGCAGTCAATCACGTACAGCCGCGGTGAGGTGACTCGGGGCAATGGCGCGATTCCGCTTCGGGTTGGCGGCGTGGCTGATCGCGCTGCAGGAGCTTGCACCCGAGCCATGGTCGTGTATGCCAGGACCATGCCGAAACCTATTGCGCATAATGGCGCGAGCCTCTCGGCGAAGTTGCGAACGGTCATGGCGTAACCTCAACTCGTCAACAGCAGGGCCGCAGGATACCATCGCATCGTTCTGGGGTGCGAACCTGTCTAAGTCCCGATTAGTGTCGGCTCAACCGGTCGATGCAACACCATCTAATCAGTTGATACCACAATACTTCCCCTGGGGAACCGACCTGTTTGGCTGCCCTCGATCAAAACCTAGCCAGGGTAGCGTTCCGGCTGATCTAACCTTTCGACCCTCTTCGTTGACTCGCTTCCTGATGCCACCTAAGATGTGCTGCGCATGCCACGCAGCGACTCTCTACTCGGCCAAACGATCTCGCACTAT
>Ga0302222_10001604_pt1 | contig 11216 bp, 10 predicted proteins | sample II_Palsa_E2_2_FD_194570 | JGI IMG/M metagenome (GOLD analysis project Ga0302222, IMG submission 194570) | Peat permafrost microbial communities from Stordalen Mire near Abisko, Sweden - II_Palsa_E2_2 | ecosystem: Environmental > Terrestrial > Soil > Palsa > Peat permafrost | place: Sweden... | reverse complement strand
ACTCGTCGCGCACGAACGCCGTAAATTTCACATACGCCGGAAGCACTCCATCGCGTATCGCCGCCAGTCCCGCCTCCCGCAAACGCTTCTGCTCCGCGGCTGGAATCGCATCTGGGAATTTCGTAAACGGCTGCGCGAACGGCGTATTCTCCGGCGCCTGCGTCCCGATGCGGTTGGCTTGCGTCACCACTTGATCCAGCAGAATCCGCGGCGGCATCAACCCGTCCGCCATTCCCTTCCGCATCTGAATCACGTTTTCGTCGAAGTAGCGCGGCATCTGCTTCAACCGCGAAATATAATCGTCGTAATCCTTCACCGTCGTGAACGAAAGAATTGTCACCAGTTGCGGCAAATCGATATGCGGCCCGTTGTTTTGGCTCACCGGCATTTCCCACGGCTTGAATCGCGCCCCTTCCACCGTCATCTGCAGATCCCGCACCATCAAGGCCTTGTTCAGCGCCTCCTGCTCCGGAAATCCGGTGGTGTCGATCGCTTCGAACCGCACCAAATCCTTCTTCGTCTGCGCCAGATCGTCATCGATAAACTTCTGCGAAAATTCGTCCAACTGGTCGTTACGCCGCTTGTCCCCCAGGAACGACGCAAAGAGCGGGCTGCTCCGCAGCGTGTATTCCCACCTCTCCGCCAGTAAATCGTTCAACGCCTTCCGCCGCGCCGCCAAATCCGCCTGCGCCGCAGTTTGTGTGGAAGTCTGTGCCGAAGTCTGCGCCGCCGCACTAACCTGCGCCCCCGCGTTCCTCGCGCCACCACAAATCAAAACCATCAGCACGCCGCTCAAAATCGAAGTCCGCATCAGCTCACCACTCCTTTTCTTGCCACAATCGCGCTCGATTCTACGTCAACTCGCAATCTCGTCCCTGAAAATCCCCTTTACCCGAAGCCGGATATTTCTCCGCAACGCCCAGTCATTCCATCGCACATTAACTAGATTCAGTAATTGACCAGATGACAAAGAGCAGTACCATTGGCCCCGAGAGCGTCCACAACTATAATTTAGTTTCGGACGCGTTCGCCTCTCATGAAACTCATTTCCAATCAGATCCGGCTTGCCGCCACCGACGTCAGCAATCACCTGGCCTGCCGCCACCTCACCAATCTCGAACTAACTGTGGCGCGTGGCCAACGCACCGCTCCGGCCTGGGCCTCGCCCGACTTGAAAGTAATCCAGGAATTGGGCCTCGCGCACGAAGCCGCCTACCTGAAATTCCTCGCGAAGCAGGGTTTGGAAGTTGTGAACCTCCCGAAATTGGGCAGCGAAGCCTCGCTCCTCAACGAAACCCGCGCGGCCATGCAACGTGGCGCCGACGTGATCGCCCAGGGCGCCCTGGGCACCCCCGGGTTTTTCGGCCGCCCCGATATCTTGCGCAAAGTTTCCGCGCCCAGCGCCCTCGGAAATTTTTCCTACGAAGCCTACGACTGCAAACTCGCGCGTGAAACCAAGGCAACTACAATTCTTCAATTGTCGTTTTACTCCGAACTGCTGAACGTTGCTCAAGGCACGATCCCGGAGTTCATGTGGGTCGTTGTCCCCGGATCTGAATTCACCGGCGAATCCCATCGCGTCGACGATTACGCCGCCTACTATCGCTACGTAAAAAGTCAGCTCGTTAACGCCACCAAGAATGGTTCGCCCGACGGCACCTACCCGGAGCCCTGCGCGCATTGCGACGTCTGCCGCTGGTTTCGCGAGTGCGACACCCGGCGCCGCACCGACGATCACCTCTCGCTCGTCGCCGGCATCCGCCGCCAGCAGGAAAATCAGCTGGAGAAATGGGATATCACCACCGTAGCCAACCTCGCCGCCATGCCCATCCCCATCAAAAAGCGGCCAGAGCAGGGTTCGCGCGAAGGTCTTGAGCGCGTTCGCGAACAGGCCCGCGTCCAGGTCGAGGGCCGCGACAAAAAAATCCCGGTCAGCGAGCCGATCCTGCCCGTCGTCGAAGCCATGGGCTTTTGCAAGTTGCCGGAGCCAACACCCCACGATCTGTTTCTCGATTTCGAAGGTGACCGGTACGTCGGAGAAAACGGCCTGCAGTATTTGACCGGCCTTGCCTCCCGAAATGCGGCGGGCGGTGCCCCAGTTTACGAAAGGCACTGGGCTCTGAACCGCGAAGAAGAAAAAAAGAACTTCGAATGGCTCATCGACCGCATCACGCACCAAAGAAAAATCAGCCCGGCGATGCACGTCTATCATTTTGGTTCCTACGAACCGGGTGCCCTGAAGCGCCTGATGGGCATGTACGCCACCCGCGAAGACGAACTCGACCGCATCCTGCGCGCCGGGGTCCTCGTCGACCTCCACCAGATTTTCAAACAAGCCCTCCGCGCCGGCGTCGAGGAATATTCCCTCAAAAAACTCGAAGCGTTGTACTGCTTCGAACGCAAAATCCCACCCGCCGAATCGCGCCTGGCTATGCGCTTCATCGAACACCGCCTCGAACTCGGCCGCGAAATCCCGCTAATCCCCGAAGGTATCTGCGCCGCCATGGAGGGCTACAACCGCGAAGACTGCTTTTCGACTCTCGCGATGCGCGATTGGCTCGAAGTGCAACGCCTCGACCAAATAAACCAGGGAGTCGAAATCCCGCGATTCGTGGACCGCGACGGCGCTCCCTCCGACGAACTCGACGAAAGACGAAAGAAAATCGCGGCCTTAGTCGAAAAGTGGACCGCCGACATTCCGGCGGACGAAACTGAACGCACGGAAGAGCAGAAAGCCCGCTGGTTGCTTGCTCAACTCCTCGATTGGCATCGCCGCGAGAACAAAGCCACATTCTGGGAAAGATTTCGCCTGGCCGACCTCGATGACGAAGATTTACTCGAGGAACGGGCCGGCCTCGCCCAGCTGCAGTGGGTCAAGACTCTGCGCATCGAACGCAAAATTCCCGTCGACCTCTACTCCTTCGCCAACCAGGAAACGGACGCGCGCGCAGAAGCCGAACTTTACTGCCGCGACAAAAAATTCGGCACCGTCGAGTCGATCGATATCGTCGCGCGCACCGTTGAGGTCAAGAAAACAAAAGCCAGCGCCGCCGACCATCCGAACGCGGTTCACGTCCGGCCTCGAGTCTACGAGACCAAGGAACACGCCGGCGCGCTGTTTCGTTTGGGTGAATGGGTTGCGGCGAATGGCCTGAAGTCGCCTGGCCCGCTTCAGTCTGCCCGCGATTTGTTGCTGGGCCGGCCTCCGCGGCTGCTCAAAAAAGAAAAACTCGACCAGAGCGCGTCGGAAACGCCGGACGCCGCGGCCAGCCGCATCGTTTTGGCTCTCGACCATTCGACTTTCGCGATTCAAGGACCTCCAGGGTCAGGCAAGACGCGCACCGGCGCGCGCATGATTTGCGACCTGGTGAAAAAGAGAAAGAAAATCGGGGTCACCGCCACCGGTCACAAAGTTATTCGCAATCTCTTGAAATGTATTCGCAGTGCTTCGGAAGAAATTCGCTGTATGCATCGCGAAAACGAAGGCGAACCCGAAGACGGCATCGCCATCGCCAAAAGTAACGACGAAGCTTTCGACGCCCTGCGCGACGGCCAGGTCGATGTCGTCGGCGGCACCTCCTGGCTGTGGTCTTGCGCAGCGGCGTTTGAATCTGTCGACGTGTTGTTCGTTGACGAAGCCGGTCAAATGTCTTTGGCCGATACCATTGCCGTTTCGCAGTCCGCCAAGAATTTGGTTCTACTCGGAGACCCGCAGCAACTGGATCGCCCGATTCAAGGCTCGCATCCCGACGGCGCCGAAAAATCCGCGTTAGGCCATCTCTTGGGCCAGGGAAAAACCATCGCCAGCGATGTGGGTTTCTTTCTTCCGGAAACCTGGAGGCTGCATCCGAAAATCTGTTCGTTTACCTCCGAACTGTTCTACGAAGGCAAACTGAATCCGCAGGCGCTGACTCGCGCCCGCATCCTGGCTGGACATCCCTGGCTCGACGGCGCTGGTTTATGGTTTGTTCCGCTGGCTCACCAAGGCAATCGCAATTCCTCGCCCGAAGAACTCGCCGCTATCGAACAGATTGTCGCGAGTCTGCTGCAGCCCAACGTGCAATGGTCTTACTCGCAGGGAAATTGGCGCCCGCTCCAGCGCGAGAAAGACATTCTGATCGTCGCGCCGTATAACGCCCAGGTCGCCGACTTGTCCGCCAGGCTGCCCGGGCTCCGCATCGGCACCGTTGACAAATTTCAGGGCCAGGAAGCCCCGGTCGTCATCTACTCGCTCACTACCTCCTCCCCCGAAGACGCCCTCCGCGGAATGGAATTCCTCTACAGCCTTAATCGCCTCAACGTCGCCACCTCCCGCGCCATGTCCACCGTCATCCTCGTCGGCAGCCCCAAACTAATGGAACCCGAATGCAGAACCCCCCGCCAGATGCAGCTCGCCAACGCTCTCTGCCGTTACGCAGAGTTGGCAAGAACCATCACGAACCTCCCCTAGCTCCGGCCGTTCGCCGCCCACGAGCGTCATCCGCGGCCCGATTTATGGGTGGGGGGAGCCTTGTGGGGTGGGGGCTCACCGTCGCCCAAAAAACTGCCTTTCGTCTCCCTTCCTCTTGCGCGCCTCACCCGCGCAAGCCTTTGACGTCTCGTCCCGGGCCCTCGGCGCTTCAGCGGCACCCTCAACCAACACATTGCTCGCATTTCCGTCGTGTACACACACCCACATTTGGGCCGACCATCAACAAATGTTAAAATGGAGAAAATTCATGCGAGATCAAAATCACAACCCAAACCCCACCGCCGCCCCACGCGCGCCAAAACTTGACCCGAATTCAACCCCCGTAACCCGTGCCTCTACTCGGAGGTCTTTCCCGTCCGCCTCCATCCCGCCTGCAATTCCGCGGATTTCTAATCGACACTTCGCGCAATTAGAAATCGGGGGTAACTTCATGAAAACAAAGCGCAAATGAAAATCCTAATCGACACATTTCCCGGGAGTTCTTATCACCTCCGTGCGCCGCGTTCTTGTCGTTTCACTCGACAACTCGCACAAACTTTCCCGGCACTTTCGTTGACCGCCCCTCCCGCCTCACCTACAATGAATTTTGCGCCGTTTCGCATCGCCGGCTCTGCAGAAATTCGCATCGATCGTGGGAATCGCACTTTCACTCCCCCCAATGTGGATAAACGACCGAGAACGCCGATAGGATTCGCCAAAACCAATGTTTGAAACACTCACCGACAAGCTGCAACGCGCCTTCAAAAATCTTCGAGGCCAGGGCAAGCTCAGCGAAGAGCATCTCGACGCCGGCCTCGCCGAAATCCGCGAAGCCCTGCTCGAAGGTGACGTCAACGTCGGCGTCGCCGATGAATTCGTCGCGCACGTGCGCGCCAAAGCCGTCGGCTCCGAAGTTCTGCTGCAACTTTCTCCCGACCAGCAAGTCGTAAAAATCGTCCGCGACGAACTCGGCGAACTCCTCGGCAAGGAAGCCAAGCCGCAATATTCCTCCAAGCCGCCTTCGGTCTGGATGATTGTCGGCCTGCAAGGGTCCGGTAAAACCACTTCTACCGGAAAGATGGGCAAGTGGCTCGGCGAGCATGGTCACCGTCCGCTGGTGGTCTCAACCGACGTCTACCGTCCCGCGGCCCGCGAACAGCTCGCGCAAGTCGCCAAAGCCACCGGCACCCCCATCTGGCCGGGCACCGGCACCGACAAGCCGCTCGAAATCGTCCGCGGCGCCATTCGCGAAGCGAAAATGTCCGCCTGCGACGTGGTCCTGGTTGACACTGCCGGCCGCCTGCACATCGATGACGAGTTGATGAAAGAACTCGCCGACCTGAAAAAAGAACTCAACCCTTCCGAACTACTCTTTGTCGCCGACGCCATGATCGGTCAGGACGCGGTTCGCTCCGCTGGAGAATTTCACAAACGCCTTGGCATCACCGGCGTGGTCCTCACCAAGATGGACGGCGACGCCCGCGGCGGTGCAGCTCTCTCGATTCGCAAAGTCACCGGCGCGCCGGTGAAGTTCGTCGGCGTCGGCGAAAAATACGATGCGCTCGAACCGTTTCTGCCGGAACGCGTCGTGTCGCGCATCCTCGGCATGGGCGATGTGCTGGGCCTGATCGAGCGCGTCGAAAAAACCGTCGACCTGAAGCAGGCGCGCGAGCTGGAACGCAAGCTGCGCGAAGATGATTTCACCTTGGAAGATTTTCGCGACCAACTGCGCCAGATCAAGAAGATGGGCTCCATCGAGCAGATCATGGGCATGCTGCCCAAGGTCGGCCCCTTCGCCAATCTCCCCAAGAATCCCGAAATCGACGAAAAGCGCCTCGGCTCGGTCGAAGCCATCATCAATTCCATGACCGCCAAGGAACGCGAAAATCACAACCTGATCGATGGCAAGCGCCGCAAGCGCATTGCCCTGGGAAGTGGCACCTCGGTCCAGGAAGTGAACCAGGTCCTGAAGCAATACCAGGACATGAAGAAAATGATGAAGCAGTACGGCGCCATGGCCAAAACCAAGATGCGCGGCTTAGGCAAATTCGCCGGCCTGAAGGGCTCTTAGGCGGGCCTTTTAGGGCCACAGGAAAGACGTTGGCGAATGGGCCTAGCATCCGATATACTTAGGGGCTCTGCTAACGGGGGAATAGATTCAGGAGGATTTAAGCTTTGTTAACGATTCGTTTGGCCAGAATTGGCAAAAAGAAGCGCCCGTTTTACCGCGTGATTGTCACCGAGAAAACTCGTCCGCGCAACGGCCGCTTCGTCGAGATTGTCGGCACCTACGACCCGCTCAAGACTCCGGCGTTGATCGATCTGAAGCGCGACCGTGTGGACTATTGGATCGGCAAAGGCGCCCAGCCCAGCGACACCGTCCGCAGTTTTTTGCGCAGTAACCGCAAACCTGTCTGACGCGTCTTAACTCTCCCAGCCCAGCAAAGACTGTATTGTCCGTATTTCGTGTTCATGCGAAATTTCATGCTGAGTCTTTTTTTCGTCGCTGAGGGGGCCTAATGAAGGAACTGGTCGAAGAAATCGCGAAGGCGCTGGTCGATCATCCGGAACAGGTAATCGTAAACGCGGTGGAAGGCGAGCAGGTCACCGTGTTGGAGTTGCGCGTCGCCCCGGACGACTTGGGAAAAGTGATCGGCCGTCAAGGCCGCACGGCGAAGTCGATTCGCACCTTGCTCGGCGCCGCCGGCATGAAACTCAAGAAGCGTTTTACACTGGAAATTCTGGAGTAGCAATCACGCCCAAACCGCACGCGGACCGGGATGAAAGCGTCACCGTCGCAATCCTCGTCCGCCCCCACGGCGTGCGCGGTGAAATCGCCGCCGATATCCTCACCGACTTTCCGGAACGCCTCGCCAAATTAAAAAAGGTCACGTTGTGGAAAGCTGGCGCCGCTCCACAAGCAATCGAAGTGCGCCGCTGCTGGCTTTCGCACAGTCACGGCGGCCAGGCCATCTTCCATTTCGCGACGAGCCACTCCGTCGACGACGCCAAGAAGCTAGTCGGTTTCGAAGTGCGCATCCCGCTGGCTGAACGCGCGAAGCTACCCGACGGCAGCTACTACATCAGCGACCTGGTTGGCTGCGAAGTAGTGGAGAACACCGGGGCAAAGGTTGGTGTGGTGCTCGACGTCGAGATCAATGGCGAGAATGTTCTAGGTACTCCCTTGCTGGTCGTCGCACTCGATGATGCGCGCGTGGGAACCGCGAAAGAGAACGAGATCCTCATTCCGCTGGCGCAGGACATTTGCGTGAAGGTCGACCTCGTCGCGCGCCGCATCGAAGCAATCCTTCCCGAAGGTTTGCTCGACGTAAACGCCAAGTGATTCTGCAAGGACCCAACCCTGCGCGTAGTGCGGTACGATAAAACCCAATGCGCTTCGATCTGATCACCATATTCCCGGAGTTCTTCACCGGCCCGCTGGATTACGGCATTGTGCGCCGCGCACGCGAAGCGAATCTGATCGAAACTCACGTTCACGATTTGCGCGCCTTCACGAACGATCGTCATCGCACGGTCGACGACCGCCCTTTCGGCGGCGGCGAGGGCATGGTAATGAAACCGGAGCCGCTGTTCGCCGCGGTGGAATCCCTCTTCTCGTGCGCTGATGGCGCTGGATCATCTGCAATTCCCGCCGAGCGTGCCGCGGTTGTTTTGCTCTCCGCATCCGGCACGATGTTCCGCCAGGAAACCGCGCGGCGTTTCGCGAAGCTCGACCGCGTCGTACTGATCTGCGGCCGTTACGAAGGTGTAGACGAACGCGTCGCCGAACACTTGGCAACGGATGAGATCTCGATCGGTGACTTCGTACTGTCGGGCGGAGAACTCGCCGCCGCGATGGTCCTCGACGCCGTAACGCGGCTTATTCCCGGAGCACTAGGCAACGAGGACTCGATCGTGAACGAATCGTTCAGTGAACCCGCGAAGAGTTTCGATTCCCCGGCGCTGACCTCGGCTTCGCGTGCGACGAGCCGTGGGATTCTCGATTATCCGCATTACACGCGGCCGCCTTCGTTCCGAGGTTGGGACGTTCCGGAAGTTCTACTCGGCGGAAACCACGAAGAGATTCGCAAGTGGCGCGAGAAAAAAGCAATGGAAAAAACTCGGCGGAACCGACCAGATCTGCTGTGACCTTGAAGTTTGCAAATGGCTGAAGGCACGACTGAGATTGCGAAGGGCACGTGGTTCGGCCCGCTCGCCAGTTGAACACCAAAATAAATGACCTTACGCTCCGAAACTGCGCTATAATCGGGGATTGTGCGTTGCTAGCCGGCCCCACCTGAGCGGGTCTGCAGGGAAATAATAGTCATGAATCCGATCGTGCATAAGGCGCAACAGTCGCAGCTCCGCAAGGATCATCCGAACTTCCGTCCGGGCGACACGGTGAAAATTAACGTGCGTTTGAAGGAAGGCGAGGGCGACAAAGAGCGCATCCAGCCGTTTGAAGGCATCGTGATGAGCCGCCGCGGCGAATTGCTGGGCGAATCCTTCACCGTACGCCGGGTAAGCTTTGGAATTGGCGTCGAGCGCATTTTTCCGGTGCATTCACCGATGATCAGCTCGATCGTGATCGTGCAGGCCGGCCGCGTGCGCCGCGCGAAGCTGAACTACTTGCGCAAGCTCACCGGTAAAGCTGCTCGCGTGAAGCGCGCGGAGCGTCCCGAGTTGGCCGCCGAGAAGAAGGCTGCAGCAGCGGCGAAAGCGGAATAACGCGAACGAAATTAAAGAAGATCGGCCCGCTTCGAGAAATCGAAGCGGGCTTTTTTATTTTCCCGGCTAATTCCGTGAACCGCTGACTCGTTCGGACCGCGCGACAGAGCTGCTGATTCGAAATCCACAGGTTGAGTAAAGATACACGTCGACGCAAAGATTCTCTTCTGTGCCGTGTGCTAAAATTCTCAGCCGATGGGAAGACTTTGTTCCTCGCGATACGAACGTGAAGCACGCCAGTGCGGCTGGTTACGCATTGCCGGATTGGATGAAGCCGGACGCGGCTCACTCTTTGGCCCGGTGGTCGCTGCGGCAGTAATCCTGAATCCGCGACGCCGCATCGTGGGGCTGGACGATTCCAAGAAACTCTCCTCAGACCGGCGCGAAGAACTAGCCAAGCGGATTTGCGAACATGCGTTGGCCTGGGCCACGGCCGAAATCGATTCCACGCGAATCGATGCGTGGAATATCTACCAAGCCAGCCGCCAGGCCATGCTCGCGGCGGTTTCACAGCTCAATCCCCTGCCCGATTATTTGCTGCTCGACGCCATCGAGATCGATTTGCCGATCGAACAGAAAGCACTGGTACACGGCGATGCGCGGTCGGTTTCGATCGCGGCGGCTTCTATCCTGGCGAAAACCGAACGCGACCGCCGGATGCAGGAATTCGACCGGGAGTTTCCGCAGTACGGTCTGGCGCAACATAAGGGCTACGGCACGCCCGAGCACCTGGAAGCGCTGCGGGTGCATGGGCCTACTCCGCTGCACCGATTTTCTTACGCGCCGGTGCGCCAATCCAATTGCTGGGCATTCGGCGCAACGCAGAATGCTCTGCCTCTGACGCCGGCCGACGAAGCGCTAAGCGGCTAACGACACCGATCGCGTTTCGGGTGTACCTCCTGTGATACTCTTTCGGGCATTAGACTGCATGATGGCAGCGATCGATATTTGGTGATCGACGCGACGCGAGCGGCTCTTCCTAAGAAATTCCAGGAATCCAAACATCGGCAATCCGCTCTAATTCTAAAATGGAGAGGTGCAGAGATTTGTCGCAAGAGGCTCGTAAGCGAAAACTGAATTCAGTAGCAGTATTATTTTTTATTTTGGCCCTATTTTTAAGTTTCAGCCCCTTCCTAGCTGCACAACAAAATACTCCACAGAGCAGTCCAGAGATGCAGGACATGCCGGGCATGGACATGAGCCACAGGTCAATGTCGATGGAAGAAACGCCGGCACAGCAGGCCAAGCATCTAGCCGATAAACGAGAGAGCGAATTCAACCATCACCTGGCCGGTTTTTTGGTGATCGTTGCAGGTTTCTTTCTGCTGATCCAAGACCGCTTGGCCAAGCGCTGGCCTGGAGTGCGTTATGTCTGGCCGTCCTGCTTCCTGCTGGCCGGGGTGTACCTCGCGCTGTTCAGCGATACTGAGATTTGGCCGGTGGGACCGCAGACACTGTGGTTCGCCGTACGGAATAACCCCGAAGACCTGCAGCATAAAGTATTCGCGCTGATTTTGTTGTTCCTGGGAGCCGTGGAATTGCAGCGGGCGCGAGGCCAATTGAAGAGTCTGTGGAGCGCCTGGGCCTTTCCGGTCCTTGGCATGGTGGGCGCGATCATGCTGCTTTTCCACCATCACTCCGCGGGTATGCATGGCGCACATCACATGGAAGTCATGGAGCACATCAAGTCCGAACACCTCGGGTTCGCCATCGTCGGCGGAGGCGTGGCCCTGACCAAAGGAATCTCCGAAATCGAGGGCGGGTGGCAGGGAGTCTTTAAGAAGGTCTGGCCCGCGTTAATGATCGTCCTGGGGATTCTGCTGATGTTTTACACCGAATAGCTTACTTTGGGGGGCTGGCCCAACCATCCGGCTGGACCCCAAGGTTTCCGGCGCGTATCAGGCACTGTTATCGCCTTTGGCACCACCCCTCGTTCGCTGCGTTGCCCCTTGTTTTTCGTGCGTGCTAACCTTCATGTCTAAGCCGCCGCTGCGGCTGTGCACACCTGCCCGGGCATCTGGGGACGAGCAGAAGAACA
>Ga0302222_10001593_pt1 | contig 11259 bp, 7 predicted proteins | sample II_Palsa_E2_2_FD_194570 | JGI IMG/M metagenome (GOLD analysis project Ga0302222, IMG submission 194570) | Peat permafrost microbial communities from Stordalen Mire near Abisko, Sweden - II_Palsa_E2_2 | ecosystem: Environmental > Terrestrial > Soil > Palsa > Peat permafrost | place: Sweden... | reverse complement strand
CCGTGCATTCGGGTTTTCGGTGTTAAGTTTTTGTTATATTCGTGGTATCGTATTTATGTTTTTAAACAACGAACCTACAGATAAAGAACTGCTGGAGCTTATGTCACGGGATAATAAGGTGGCTTTCAATACGCTTTACAATCGTTATTGGAATAGGATGTTATCACTTGCTTTCAGAAAAACAGATGATTTTATGGAAGCCGAAAATATTGTTCAGGATGTGTTTTTTTCCTTGTGGAAGAGGCGTCATGATCTTCAGCTTTCGGGCGAATTTGAAAATTACCTGGTTGTATCTATTAAATACAGGGTTATCAAAATGCTTAATAAACAAAAATCAAAACGAGAGCACGAGGGAAGTGTTGCCGCCTCGATTGATCTGTTAGACGATTCTACCCAGGAATATCTTGCTTTTGATGAGCTTTATGCACGATTGGAAAAAGCCATTAATGAACTTCCTGAAAAAAGCCAGCTTATTTATAGGATGAGTAAAGAGCAAGGCTTGAGCTATAGGGCTATTGCCGACGAATTAAATATTTCTGAGAAAGCAGTAAACTCTCACCTGGTACGCATAAAGCGAAATATCCGTTCCAAATTAAATTCTTTCATCGCTGTTGTACTTCTTTAACAGTATTACCTGGCTATTTTCCTGTTATTTTAATTGAAATTACTTTTTCACTCAAAAAAATATGGGTAATGATATTTTATTTAACTCTTTTTTAAATTAGTATTAAAAAAAGATTAAATAAAATGCAGTTTTTGCATTCTTTATGGTACTTGTATATAAAAGGCACTAAAAATGACCAATCCGGACAACATAAGATTGCAAGAAATAGCAAATAAGTTTCTAAATGGTAAGATAAGTGATGCAGAACAGGCGGAATTTGATGCATGGTTTAATCAAATAGAAACTAACGATATTTTTGTTCCTGAAAGTGTCGCTTCATCACAAGAAGAGCATCGGCAAATTATCTTAAACCGGATTCATGAAAAAATTAATCAATATGAAAAAGGGAATCGTGTAAGAAGGATGTGGTTGCGTGTAGCAGCAGCTGTAATATTGATGATGCTATCTTTTGGGTTGTTTAAAATATTTAATAAGCAAATAAGCTACCAGCATACATTAAGCAAGCTAAAATCAGTTACACCGGGAGGCAACAACGCTATATTAACTTTAGCCAACGGCAAACAAATTGTGTTAAATAACAGCAGAAATGGATTGCTGGTTAATTTGGGTAATATCACAGTAAGTAAAGCCAATAATGGCCAGGTTATATATAAGGTAATCGGTTCGGCAAAAAATACTTTAAGGGTAAGTTATAATACGATCACAACTCCTAATGGCGGGCAATATGAAGTGATTTTACCTGATGGGTCAAAAGTATGGATCAACTCATCATCGTCATTAAAATACCCAACGCAATTTACTGGTAAGGAAAGAGATGTAGAATTAAACGGCGAAGGATATTTTGAGGTGGCTAAAAATAAATTAATGCCATTTAAGGTATCCTCTCATGGGCAAACTGTTGAAGTATTGGGTACCCATTTTAACATTAATGCCTACACCGATGAACCCGGAATAAAAACTACTTTATTAGAGGGATCGGTTAAAGTTACCGCTATGGGAACGGAAAAGCCCCAATTATTAATCCCCGGCCAGCAAGCAATATTTAACAAGGGCGGCATTATGGTAAGCGATGCCGATACCGCGCAGGCTGTAGCATGGAAAAATGGTTTATTTTATTTTAAAGATGCTGATGTTGCTTCCATCATGCGGTTATTGGCCAGGTGGTACAATCTTAAGATAGATATTAACGGCCAGTTGCCCGAACGCAAATTTTCCGGCAAAATATATAAAAATTTAAATGCGGCACAGGTGCTTCAGATCATAAACTATTCAGCAATTAACTACAAAGTTGAGGAACCTACAGACGGCAAATCAGCTAAACGATTAATTATAACACCCTAACAAACTAATAACTAACATTAAACTAAAAAAATGAAAAAAAACTTACGACAGTAAACTCTCTAATCCGGTTATAAAGAAAAAACCGCGGAAGTGTTACGAGCACTCCCACGGAAATATCTGGATTAACCCCCGATAAATCGGGAAAAATTTAAGCAACTCTTTATGTATTAACCCAAACTCTACAAAAGTAATGAATTTTTATGCTTTTACTGTAGCTGCGTCAAAGGCGTGGCTTCCCCCCAAATTATTAAAGATTATGAAACTGACGACATTGTTAATCATTGTAGCTATGGTACAGGCAAGTGCCAAAAGTTATAGTCAGAAGATAAACATCAATGTTCATAATGTACCGATTGAAAAGGTATTTCAAACAATTGAAAAACAAACAGGCTGTGTGTTTTTTTACGATGATAATTTAGTTGATAATGTTAAGGTTACGCTGCATGTAAGCAATGGTAATCTTAATGATGTATTAACCAGTTATTTTAAAGATTTGCCACTCTCTTTTAATATCATCGATCAAAAAAATGTTGTCGTTAAGAAGAAGGATGAATCTGTACTTACTAAGGTTTTAAATTATTTTACACCGGCTAAGGATATAACCGGTAAGGTAACCGACGAAAATGCTAAGCCCATGGCAGGGGTTACGGTGATTGATAACACAAATAAAAAATCTACCACTACCGGTCAGGATGGTTCTTTTAGTTTACCGGCACAAAAAGGCGACCAATTGGCATTTAGTTTTGTGGGCTACAAAACCAAACAAATTGTTTTAGGCGATCAACCCACCATAAATATCTCTCTTGAAGTTAACTCATCTGAACTTAACCAGGTGGTTGTGGTTGGTTACGGTAGCACCTTAAAGAAAGACTTAACCGGATCGGTTTCAACAATTTCTGCATCTGAAATTGAGGATGTACCTTTTGGAACTGTTGATAATGCGCTGGCTGGTAAAGCTGCAGGTGTAGAAGTAACCAAAACAGACGGATCTCCGGGCGGTGCGGTACGTGTCAGGATTCGTGGATCAAGTTCATTGCTCGGAGGGAATGATCCGTTATATGTAATTGACGGTGTTCCGGTAGAGGTACAAAGTAATTTTATTAGCCCGGGGTATAGCGTAGCAAGCCCATCAGGTAGCAATGTAACAGGTGGCGGCTCTAGTGAAGCAGGATTATCTACTGCTTTTGTGAATGGCCTTAATAGCCTTGGTGGGCTAAACCCGGATGATATTGAATCAATAACAATCTTAAAAGATGCGTCGTCAACAGCTATTTACGGGTCAAAAGCTGCCAATGGTGTAGTTATTATCACCACCAAAAAGGGTAAAGCCAATATGGTACCCGTAATAACAGCCAGTTATTATAGTACCGTAACATCACCCATTACCCCGCATGTATTGGATGCGAGCCAATATAAATCGTTACTCACAGAGGCAGCACAAAATGATTTTAATGGGCTTGCTGCTGCAGGGTTGCCACAAAATGCAAACACAATGGCCATATTAAATGACCCCTCCTCATTTTTTGGCACAGCAAACACGAATTGGATAAAAGAAGTTACCCGCACAACGGTTTCTGATAATGCCGAACTTTCGGTTCAGGGTGGTGGAAATTCATCTAAATATTTTACCTCCATATCTTACAACAGTACCCCGGGCGTGGTGGATGCAACCGATTTTCAAAGGATTTCCGGAAAAATAAATTTAGAAAATGATATATCCCCTAAATTTAAATTCGTAACCAATGTCATCTTAGGTTATACTAATCAAAATATAGGCGATGGCGCTTATAGCCAGGCCTTGGATGCCAGGCCGGATTATGCCCCATATGACGCCAATGGAAATTATACCGATTTTTCATCGATAGGCCAACCATATCAGGGCTTCCAAAACCCTGTGGCTTTGTTAACCGCTACCAATAACGCGAAAACAGTGAGTTTGCTGGGCTCGATTTCCGGTATTTATGATATTACTAATGATTTAAAATTTACCAGCAGGGTATCATTAAATATGCAGGATTACAATCAGCGAAATTATTTGCCGAGTTATGTGGAAGTTGGCGGTGATGATGGAAATACCAGCAACAGTGGCGGTATTGGCAGCGATGCCAACAGCAGGTTGACAGATTGGTTTTTAGAAAATAACTTAACTTACACCAAAGCATTTGATAAAAATAATAAAGTAGATCTATTAGCAGGTCAGTCCTACGAAACTGATAAACTAAGCTATTTTAGTGCCACAGGTACGGGTTATCCTAACGATAATGTTTTAAATGACCTGGGTTCGGCAGTTACGCCGCTGATTATAACTGGAGATGATCCCTCACAACCCCAGGCTTATTTATTGTCATTTTATTTAAGGGCTAACTATAGCTTAATGGATAAATATCTATTTACGTTTACAGGCCGTACAGATGGATCTTCCAAATTTGGGCCGGGTAATAAATTTGGCTATTTCCCTTCAGGCGCTGTTGCATGGAGAATATCTCAGGAAAAATTTCTGAAAAACGTGAAGTGGATAGATGATATTAAATTCAGGGGCAGTTATGGTTTGACCGGTAATCAAAATGTGGGTAACCAAATGTACCGCACTTTGTACAGCCCTTATTCTTACGCCGGTTCAAGCGCATTATTACCAACACAACTGGGTGATAATGATTTAAGATGGGAAAGTACACGTGAAGCTGACGCTGGTATTGATATTTCGTTATTTGGCAATCGCCTGTCAGCAACTGTTGATTATTACAATAAACAAAGTAGTGATGATTTGTTGAATGTTCCAATAGCGCCAAGCAGTTCCTATACATCAATTCTTACCAATGCGGTTGGTATTAAAAATACAGGTGTTGAGGTAACAGTACAGGGCGATATCATTCGTACCAAAGATTTTAAATGGAGCGCGGGCTTTAATGTAACCTGGGCCAATTCAGTTGTAACTAAGTTAAATTCAAATGCCAACCTTGCACAAATAGGAGATTTAACTGGTTTGGAGTTTGGTAACACCACCTTAATACAAGGTAAACCATTGGGCCTCATTACTGGTTATACTGTTACGGGCTTGATAAAAACACAAGCACAATTAGAGGCTTATAAGAAAGCGCTTGGATTTTTTCAACCAATTCTTTTCCCGACACTGGGTATAGGCGACCCAATGTTTAAGCTTAACACAAGTACAGCTGGCAGCGGTTATGAATTGCCTGATGATAATACTATTATTGCTAATGCAGCTCCTAAATACTATGGCGGTATTACACAAGGATTCACCTACAAAAAATTCGACCTGCAGTTTTATTTTCTTTTCTCTGAAGGGGGTAAATTGTTATGGGGAGATCATATCTCCAGTGTAGAATTCACTGGCTTATCAAACGCGAATACAGCTATATTAAACAGATATACGCCAACCAACCCCAATGCCACCGATCCACGGTTAGTATTGAACGATGAATTTTATGGCAAATCTAATCTTGATGTGTTTAATTCTTCATACCTGAAGTTGCGCACACTAACGCTTAATTATCACTTAGATAAAACAGATTGGATGAAGAGGGCGGGCATGAAAACTGCGGAGTTATTCGTATCGGCTACTAACTTGTTTACCATAACTAAGTATCCCGGTAATGACCCGGAAACATCTGATGATGCTTACAGTGTAAGCGGCGGTTATTTTGATGTGAGTAACTATCCATCTGTACGCACATTTTCATTAGGAATAAAAGCGGGATTCTAATTTTCACCATTAATCATCATTAACATGAAAAAGAAATATACAAATTACCTGATTGTCGTTTTAACCAGCGCTCTTTCCTGGTCATGCAAAAAGGAATTAAACGTATTCCCCACTACCTCAGAGGTTGACGGGAATGTAATTATTGATACCAAAAGCGCCGAAACCGTGTTAAACGGAGTTTATTACAGATTTGCAGACGCCGGTGTAGATAATAACAATGTTCCAACCGTATTGTGGTCAGAAGTGAATGAGGCTATTCCATCGGAAATGGCTAATACAATTTATAATAACAGCGATAATGTGATCTCTTCACTTACGTTTAACTCGCAAACACCTGCGGTTGCAACTATATGGACTTATGGATATGCTTTAGTAAATGCGGCTGACGGATTTATTAAAAACGCTACACCGGTAACCAAAATACCGATTGCAACAAAAACTGAAATGCTTGCAGAAGCAAGATTTTTAAGAGCATTCGGTAACTCGGAACTATTGTTGTATTACGGCCAATACTATGATCCGACCAGTAAATACGGTATAATTTTAAGGAATGAATTTGTTGACGCAAACAATATCAATTTGCCGCGCACAAGCGTAGCGGCTGCTTATACATCAATACTTAATGATTTGGATACCGCTATTTTGAGTCTGCCGGTTCAAAACACGGCTGCATACTACGCTAACGCTTCTGCTGCCAAATTGCTTAAAGCAAGGGTTTTGATTAATAGGGGAGCTGCTGGTGATTACGCTGAAGTAATTAGTTTAACCAATGATGTGATTACCAACGGTCCCTTTGCGTTGGAAGACAGTTTAAAAGATGTTTTCTTATCGAAAGGATTTACCAGCAAAGAGGTTATTTTAGGTGTACAACCGTATCCAAACGAAACCCTTAAATATCTTAATAACCAATTTTATTACCAGTTTCCGTTGTCCGATTCACTGGTAAGCTCATTAAGTAACGACCCGCGCAATAAATGGTATTACCACATGATAAATTCGGCATACTATGGAGTAATACCCCGTTTAGATAAGTATTATTCGGGCGATACACTTAATGTTGCGGAAACTCCATTAAGTGAAACATGTTACGCATTTCGTTTAACAGAAGCTTACTTGTTGGAGGCCGAAGCTATCACCTTATCAAATGGAAATTTAGCAACGGCAAAAGCTTTGTTAGAAACGGTTGAAGGCCACGCGGGTATTAAGGATTTTACTGCTATTACCAATGCTAATACACAGGCTGCATTACAATTGCTGATTGTAAAAGAGGAAATGAAGAACTTCTTTTCAGAAAATGGTGCGGACTGGTTTGCTGTACGCAGGTTACCATTTGCAACAGCGCAAACTTTGCTACCGGCACTTAAAGTTGTTAACCAGCTAACAATGCCAATACCGTATAGCGAAACCTCGATAAATAATCAGATAATACAAAACCCGGGCTACTAATGATTGAGTTATGAAAAATAAGTTTTTTAAATATTTGCTGATATCGGCATTAATTTCTGCAGGTAATTCATATGCGCAAGTGTCATATGATGTTAAGGGTACGATAACGGGTATATCATCCGGTACAGTAAAGCTTGCTGCTTACCATGAAGATGACCGTACACAAACAACGGTTGATAGCGTAGCCTTTAGTAACGGATCATTTGAATTTAAAGGGAAAATTATCCCTCAAATGATGTACGTTGTTGTTGAACCCGGGAATTATAGTTTTAAGGTTTTTGTTGATGGTATAGATATAATAACCGCGGATACTACCGGTGCCCGTCACTATGATTATACCAAATACGGGATGGGCAAAGGCGCCGATATTAAACAGTTTACCGAAACCGGATCACAAAACTATGATGACTGGATGGCCTACCAAAATGACCCGGGACAAAAACAATTTGACGGGGCATTTGCCGCGCTTGATAAAAAGTTTAATGCGGTTAGTAATGACATAGATGCGCAATATAAGGTTCGCGATGAAATGGATTCTGTAAAAAAGCTAAAATATGCCTGGCAAAAACAGATGATAGATCAGTATGTAGCTCACAATTCTTCTTCGGTTGCAGGCATCTATATGTTTGATCAGTTATATATGTTTATAAGCGGCAGCATGTCATATGCTGATCTTGATGCCATGCTGAATAAATATAACGGCGTTGCAACTAAAACTCCATATTATGATAGCCTGGTGGCATCAAGACAAAGGTTAAAGGCAATTCAGCCAGGCAGTGTAGCTCCTGATTTTACGCTGTTAAAGCGCGATAGTTCAAAATTTACTTTATCGTCCTTTACAAAAGGGAAATATACGATGATAGATTTTTGGGCGAGCTGGTGCCACCCATGCAGGCAAGCCATACCACACTGGAAAGAGGTTTATCAAAAATACCATGCTAAAGGATTTGACATCATAAGTGTATCCGACGATAATAAATGGAGTAACTGGAGAAATGCTATGGACATTGAAAAAATGCCATGGGTGCAAGTTGATGACAATTTTTATAAAAAGAACATGCCGGCGCAAGTTGGCAGTTTGTACATGGTAGGTGCAATCCCTTTTTATGTTTTGCTTGATAAGGAAGGAAAGATATTAGTTTACACTGATGATGAAGCAAAAATTGATGCTAAGCTAAAAGAGATCTACAATGAATAATTTGGTGTTTAGTTGATTTAATTAGCCCGGTTAAGGCCGGGCTTTTTACTCATCTCATGCAACTGATAAAATCCAATTTTTTGTAAAAAAATAAAATGTTGTAACCCATTTACGGGGGATTTATTTCCAAAATTTTAATTGGGCATGGTAGAATTTAAATGCTATCACCTATAAATAAGCTATCTAAAAAATAAAATATGAAAAAAGTTCATCAGTTTGTCAGCAATAAGCTGTTAACTAAATGCATTGGTGTAGCGCTACTATCATTGTGTACATCAGCAGGTTATTCCCAACAATATAATACAACTATACAAGGTACTATCGAACAATTGAAATCCGGAACAAGAATTTATTACCAATGGGATGATAAGGATAGGATGACCCCATTTAGTGATTTTAATTATGTAGAAAGTAACGGGCATAATTTCACCATCCGCCTGCAAATAAAAAAAGGCGGCGGAAATGAACTAATCTTGTCATTAGGTAATAAGCCGGCAAAAGACAAGTTTACTTTTTTGTATGTAGACAGCGGGCTGTTAACTATTCAAACTAAAGACTCGCTGCTAACCCACCTCAAGTTAGGTGGGAGTAAATATGCCGTTGATTTGCAGCAGTATCATGATTATATGGATAGTGCGCCGTCACTTGCCAATTACCAATTAATTAGAAACGAGATTCAAGATGCGGCTTCAAAAAGGGATACATCAACAGTGAATAAATTGCGGCCAAAACTAAACCAGCTTGATTCGGTACGAAAAGTATTGGCCTTAAGCTGGATAGACACCCATCGAAACAGCCCCATATGTGCCTTTATACTGCATAGTGCTTTTGAACCTTTAAGCAGAAGTTTGAGCCGTGATGAACAGCTTGCTATAATTAATAAGCTATCGCCGCAGGCCAGGGATAATGGCATTATAACGGCAATGGAGTATGATTTTAATATTGAAAATATTGCAGGCGTAGGTAAAACCGCACCCGATTTTACACAAGCTGACACCAGTGGTAGGCCGGTATCATTGAAAGATTTTCGTGGTAAATATGTTTTGCTTGATTTTTGGGCAAGCTGGTGCGGACCCTGCCGGGCTGAAAACCCCAACGTAGTTAAAGCCTATAATAAATATCAAGCAAAAAATTTTACCATCATTAGCGTGTCGCTGGATAGGCCGGGTAAAAAGGACGATTGGATGAACGCCATCCATCATGACCACCTGACATGGACAAATATTAGCGACCTTAAGTTTTGGGGGAATGCAGTAGCCAAATTATATGATATCAACTCAATCCCATGCAATTTCCTGATCGGACCCGACGGGAAGATTGTTGCAAAAAATTTGCAGGGAGACGATCTGGAAAAAACACTGGATAAATTACTAACTAAATAAAACCATCAACATGAAAAAGATAATTTTAGCCCTTATTATACTTACCGCCAGCACCAAACTATTTGCGCAAACCGACAGTAAACAGGTAGTTGTATTTGAAGGCACAACCGATACAATTTACAATGGGCAGAAAGTGATCATCTACAATCACGTTATTAACCTGCATGACTCCGCTACCGTTATAAACGGAAAGTTTACGATAAGTGCGCCTTATAAAGAACCTGGCCGTTATATGTTTTACAGCGACTACGAAAGGAAAAAGAAAGGTGGCTATGCACCGTACGGTATCCTTGTTGCGAAACCGGGAATTATTGATATAAAAGCAGACATGGAATCATTAGGTAATTCGGTAGTGAAAAATGCGCCCGAAAATGATCTGTATGCAGCATTTATAAAAGAAGGCGCACCGGCGAGGCAAAGCATCCAGGATAAATTAAATGCAAAATTTGGTGCTGATGTGGTGAGTAAACTTACCCCTAAAGACCCCCGGTATGCTGCTGTAGATGCCTTTTATAATGAATTGAATAAGGATTATAACCAAGGGCAGATATTACGCTTAAGCTCATTTATCAAATTACACCCGGATGCATTTGCATCAATGTACATTTTGAATATGATGATTACCATTATTCCGGCTGATAACGCGCAATTGTATTTTGATGAGTTAACCCCGGCATATAAAAATACCAGTTATGCGGCATCTATTCAAAAAACAATAGATGCAAAAAAAATTACCGCTATAGGAAAAACCGCGCCTGATTTTGAACAACCGGATACCTCGGGTAAAATGGTTAAACTATCGGATTTTAAGGGGCAATATGTATTGCTTGATTTTTGGGCGAGCTGGTGTGGGCCATGTCGGGAAGAAAATCCAAATGTGGTAAAAGCTTACCAAAAGTTTCATGGAAAAGGCTTTACTGTTTTAAGTGTTTCATTAGACCAACCTGGAAAAAAAGCCAATTGGTTAAACGCCATCCATCATGACCAGCTAACCTGGACACAGGTATCTGACCTGCAATTCTGGAACAATGCCGTAGCTGTTTTATATGGTATTAAAGCTATACCCCAAAATTTCCTGATCGACAAGAACGGTAAAATTATCGCGGTCAATATTAAGGGTGACGACTTGAATAAAAAATTAGAAGAGTTATTTCCTAATTAATAAATCAGTTATCGGAAACAAAAATTATAATATCGGAAACGCTGTTTCACTTTTTGTTTCCGATAGTACAAAAAAGCTTTGAACAGTGGTGATATTGGGTAATGCTGCCAGTTTATTACGATAAAAAAGGCGATAAGCTTCCATATCACGGGTTGCAATCCGCAGGATGAAGTCGAAAGTGCCGGTCATTTGCAGGCATTCCATCACTTCCGGAAATTTTACCACCTCTTGTTCAAAGGTATCTAAAGTTGCTGCGGTATGATCGTTTAACAGTACATGGCTAAAAGCAATCAGGCTCCTGTCTATTTTTTTATTATCTAAAATAGCTACTATCCGCTTAATGTAGCCCTGTTCTTTTAACCGCTTAACCCTTTCATGAAT
>Ga0302222_10001564_pt1 | contig 11363 bp, 15 predicted proteins | sample II_Palsa_E2_2_FD_194570 | JGI IMG/M metagenome (GOLD analysis project Ga0302222, IMG submission 194570) | Peat permafrost microbial communities from Stordalen Mire near Abisko, Sweden - II_Palsa_E2_2 | ecosystem: Environmental > Terrestrial > Soil > Palsa > Peat permafrost | place: Sweden... | reverse complement strand
CGCACCGAGTACCGTCGAGGCGACATAGATATCGAAGCCGTCGAAGAACATGCCAATCCCGATCAACCACATGATGCGCCGGTGAAACCCCGACATCGGCAAACGGTCCAGCCGTGCTCCTGCATTTACTGCCATGCTTATGGTCATGCCGTCTCCTTGCAATTCCGGCCTGCCGGCAGCCCCTTCTGGTGAGGGCGATCCGCCGCGGTGCGTGCGCCAAGGCACACGCTTTAGGTGCTTTGCATCAATCTCAGGCTGGATACAGTGAGCGCCTCAACGGCGCTACGAAAGTTTTGTTCGATGGTATTTTCTTGCGCGCCCTGGAAGAATTGTTTGCAGTGGCGAGCGCCAATCTCGTCGAGGGCAACAATTCGTCCGATCACTCGCGATACGTCGTCGGCCAATTGTTGCGGCGCGCAGATTTGTGTGATGAGACCCGCCTGCAATGCCGCTTCAGGCGCGATAGCGTCGCCGAACAACACCAGCGGAAAGACCTGCTTGGGCAGTGCGTAAGTGCCTAGATAGGCCAGGATCGCCGCGGGCGGCAAGCCTTTGCGCATCTCCGGGAAGGCCAGTTTTGCCGTGCTCGATACCAGGGTGAAATCGGCAAGAATGGCGAGACCGAAACCGAAGCCGAACGCGTCGCCCTGAACCTCCGCCACGGTGATCAACGAAGTGCTGCGCAATAGGCGCTTCAACTCGATCAGGCGCGACACTTCGGTATGGATGGACACGGCATCTTTGCCGCTGCGTTCGCGGCCGGTGCAGAATGCCTGACCGTTGGCGCGAAGCCGCAATACGCGGGCAACCGGAGCCACGGCCTCGCCACGCAGTGCCGCTATCATCGCTTCGAACATCCCGGTGCTGACTTCATTGCCGGCATCGGGCCGATTGAGGGTAAAGGTCAAAACGGGTCCGTCGCGTTCAATAAGGACAGCGTGCGTCGAGTCTGCGATAGTCATCGGCCCCTCCTTAATGTATACTGTGTATACAGAGTATTCATCACCTAATGAGATGTCAATGGCAATGTCAAAAAAACAGGCGTCAGCAGCAGAGCCCCAGGCAACCAGCCGTCCCGGATTAAGCGAGATCGGGCGCAAATACCACGCGCGGATGCGTTCAGGCGAAACCTCCAGCGATTCGCTGAGCGATGGCGTGGTGGTGCCGGCGCTGCGCGAAGCGATAGTCGAGGGTTTGCTCGCGCCGGCTAGCCGCTTGTCGGAGGTACATCTGGCCGAGCAGCTTGAAGTGAGCCGCACACCCATGCGGGAGGCCTTCTCGCAACTCGAACGGGAAGGGCTGGTTACGATCGTGCCGCGAGTGGGTGCGTTTGTGCATTCGGTCACCTTGCGCGATGTGGATGAAATTTATGCAACACGCGCGGCGCTCGAATGCCTTGGTGTGACACTGGCGGCGCAACGGATCACAGCGCTGGGACGCGCCCACCTCGAAGATGTGATTGCCGCGATGCATCACAGCGTGCAACTGGACGATCCGGCTTCTTACGTGGATGCGCTGGACCGGTTTTATTCGATCGTGATGATGCTCGCCGACAACAAGGTGTTACGCGATACGCATGCTGGCCTGATCGGGCCGGTGCGGCGCTTGCGCCGCATCGCGATGGCGCGCGGGGGCCGGATGCGTTCGTCGTTTGAGCAGGCGGTGAAAATCAAGGATGCGATTGTAGCGGGCGATGTGGGGGTGGAGGGCTTGATGCGCGAACAGTTGCAGGCGGCTTGCCGGGCCGCAAAAGAGGTATTGGCTGAAGGTTGAGGTATAGGGTGGACCAGCGCTTGGCTCGACGCCCCAGGAATGGGGCGGCGAGCAAGATACGGCAAGCAAGCGCTACGGCTCATCAAAGGCTCAAAAGGCTCAAAAGGCTTACCAAAGCCGCGGACCGATCTATTCCGGAAGCGCCTTGCGCACAGACCGATTCAGGGCACCATTGATATCGGCTTCCCATTCTTCTCGCGGTAGTTCAAATACGAGTTCCAGCTCAAATCCGTTGGGATCGATGATGTCCGCACTGTGCGTAGCGCCGCGCTCGATCAGTCGCGTGATCTGCACGCCCTTGCTGCGAAGATAATCGATCTGCTTATAGAAGGCTTCTCTCGAAGGGTATTCAAAAGCCAAGTGATGCATGGATTGGAGTCCGTGAACCGAGCCGCCATGCGTTGCAGGCGCTTGGATCAAACCGATGTCATGGTGACTCAGTCGGCCATTATTGACGCCGCTATAAAACCGCATCGATGGAGCACCGTGCGAATCGATGTACTTCGATGTTCCGACGTGTTTAAAACCTAAAATTTCCGTGTAGAAACGATGGGATTCCTCCATGTCCTTCACTTGAAGTACGACGTGGTTCAAGCCGAGAGGTTCTTGTGCGCACAGGGTCGAATGAGTTTCGACAGCGGTGGATGAAGTGGTCATGATTAAGCCTTGAATAGGGGCAGCGGTCGTGCCGCTCCGGGAGTAGTGGGGTCCTCGTTAAAAGGAAAAAAGTGGGTGAAACAGCATCGCGTGGCCCGGACTCCGAGTCTTTGCCAGTCGTTCTACTGGCCGCCATGTACGACCGAAAAAAAGCCATTACGCAGTCGGCCACTCTCTTTGTCACCTTGATCATGTCTTGATGCTCGCCAGAAAATGCTCAACAATCGACTTGATGAATGCAGGTGTCAAAGGGGCGCCGCTAACTAAAACACGGTAATAAATAGGCCCGACGAGAGAGTCGACGATCGCATCCACGTCCGTTTTGCGCGGCAAGTCGCCGCGTTCGATGGCTTTCACGATAGGTAGACAATCCGCCTGCCGTTGCGAAGCTGTGAAGCGCACGCGAATCTTTTCGGCTAGCTGCGGGTCGTTCTGCGCCTGACCGATCAAGGCCTTAAACACCGCACCCGCGTCGGATTGCGTCAGAAATTTCGACAAATTGGTCAGGTGCCGGCGCAAATCCTTCTCCAGGTTTCCACTGTCTTGGGGATCGATTCCAGACAGCGCGTCGTCCACAAATGCATCGAGCAGAACATCTGTCTTCGATGCCCACCAACGGTAGATGGTCTGTTTGCCAACACCCGCCCGAGCCGCAATGGCCTCAATAGTGAGCGCCTGAAGGCCCACTTCAACCAGGAGATCGTCGGCTGCCTCCAGAACGGCTTGACGTGCCTCCTGACTGCGCCCAAAACGGTTGCCACGATGCGGCCGCGCCTCGTTTTCTGCGGCTGCGGATTCTTCTTGAGGCTGGACTTGTGCCTTCTTGATGGGCGTGACGCTAATTTTTTTCTCCGATTGACGATACGATACGCAATGTCTGTCCTGTTAATTAGGCTAGACGATACGTACCGTCCATTCTATTCCGCGCGATTTTCATTTGCAACTGCATCTTGTTCTCATGCGCAGCGCAGCCCCTTCAGTACCTGGTCGATCAGTTGATCGGCATACTCCTGGGTTAAAGGCATCCGGCGAAGCAGCATGCGGTCCGGAATAGCCGCTTAGGTCAGGTCAGGTCAGTGTCGGCTTTATTTTTTACAAAGTGTTGCTAGACTTCCCAGTCTCAAGGTGTATTATTAGTTCGCAAGAAGCGGTAACGCTCTTGCAGTTTGATGTAAATCTCGGAACCTCGCCCTGTTCTCGAGACGCCATACCGAAATTTCTCACCCGGCCGCCTTATCCATGCGGCTATCTTTGATTCTCTCGGCCTAAACCCGCCGCATCCCGTACTTCCGCGTATTGAACCGCCAATACACTGTCTATTGACATTTGTGTGGTCGATTCACCTCGGAATGCATTTGCATGCGTAAGTGCTGGTAGCTGTACGGAAGTCGCCACGTGACTTCCGGATCTCGGCTTACAGAGGGCTCGAAGATGACACCAAATCAAATCACCTTTAACGAAAAGCCGGACGACGTCCGCTTTAGGCTCACCGGGTTCGCGCATGGCGAAAACGCAATGCATGCATATGTTATTGCGCGGCGCCGCGTTTTACGGCAAGCGTCTGAGCGCTCCGGTAGATATTCGACTGCCGCTTCAGCTAGGCGCCGCCACGACGCATCGGCCACGCCGAATCGAAGGCAGGGGAATGGATGCGGATCCTGGTCGATCTGGAACTGTTCGTTTCAATCTCCGCTCTCGATTTATCGGGTATCGGCGAAACCGCCCGCGCTGCATCGTGATGCAAGCGATTGCGGCACAGAGTGGGGGAATTATTCGAAACGATATGCTGTGCCAGCGCTTGATGTATCGGACAGTACTGTCGATTCAGCCGCTTTTGATAGAGGTGCCGCATGATCAAGAAAATTCCCGTTTCGTACCTCCAGCACACCATGTATCTGCATGAGCGGGTGGCCGACTGGATCGACCAGCCATTTCTACTGAGCCGTTTCCTGATCCGTGATCAGAAAACCATAAACAAGGTCGTTGCCGCCGGCGTCGGCGAAGCCTATATCGATGCATCGCGTGGGCTCGACATTCCCCCGGCGCCGACGGCGGACGTCAACCGTCACCTGGAAATCGAATTGGAGAGCGCGGCCACAGCATTGCCACCGGCGGCCCCAATCACGCTCGCAAGCGAGTTGGTGCGAGCCGGAAAAATCCGCAGTCAGGCGAATAAAGTCATGCAGTCGGTGATGCGGGATGTTCGTCTGGGGCAAGCACTGAATCTGGAACAGGTCGTACCGGTGGTCGAAGAAATCACGCTCAGCATCAGCCGCAACCCGGGGGCCTTGTTATCGCTGGTGCGGCTTAAGACACGCGACAACTACACTTTTACGCATTCCGTTGCGGTGTGTGCGTTGATGGTTGCTTTTTGCCAGGCACTCAAGTTGGATGCCTCGACCACGCGCGAAGCCGGAATCGGTGCCTTGCTGCACGATATCGGGAAAATGCGCGTGCCGGAAGAAATTTTGAACAAGCCCGGATCTTTGAGCGCCGCTGAATTCAACATCATGAAGCGCCACCCGCTCGATGGTTACGAGATTCTCCGTGCCACGCCGGGCGTTGGTCCCGTGGCGCTCGATATCGCCTTGCATCACCATGAGCGAATGCACGGCAACGGTTACCCCGATAGACTGCCGGCCAGCGAAATTTCGAGGTTGACCCAAATGGCGGCGATTGTCGATGTATACGACGCTGTAACTTCGGATCGCTGCTATCACATCGGTATACCGCCCGCAGAAGCCTTGAAGAGAATGTGGGAGTGGAGTGCCGCCGATTTCGACCCGGGTTTGATGCGGGCATTTATCTGCACGATAGGCATTTACCCCGTGGGCACGCTGGTCAGCCTGACTAGCGGACGTCTTGCCGTCGTGACCGAACTGCATCCCAGCAGGATATCGAGCCCCACTGTACGCGTGTTTTTCTCGGTTCGCTCGAATTTGCATGTGCGACTCGAGGAGATCGACCTGTCGCACCCATACAGTACCGAGAGCATTGTCAGCCATGAAGATCCGGTTAAATGGGGCGTCGATCCCTTGCTTTACATGACATCGTGAAACGGCCTTTCCCAACGCATGGACCTTCTCGATGATGCGTTTCGCCCGATCGATTTTCGGCCTGGGATAAAGACGTACTGGTAATTCCGTTGTTCGAAATCGGCCTTGTGTCGGATGCCGCAATAGATGTCTGTTCCACACAATTGGATGTATTTATTGAGTAGTACATTTACCAACCTGGTGATCTTATGTCTAGCCTTTCATCCTCAAATAACTCAGAGCGCTCGGTGTTACTCGATGTTGCCCAGACGGGCGATCTGGTTATGTACGGAACGCTGCTCATGTCATGCGCGGCCGCGTTAGCCATTGGCATGTATTTTGGCGACTTCAGTCTTGCCTGCCTATGCGCCGCTGTCATCGTCGCTACCGGGAGCGCGGCGTTTTTTGCAGCACGCGGGTCGATTCTTTCTCAAGCAGTCTTGACCGCCTGCAACGTGGCGGCTGTCGCCCTCCATATTCAGTTGGCTTTCGGCACGTCCGAGTTTCACTTTGGGGTCTTCGTACTCCTTGGATTACTCTTGGTGTACCGCGATTGGCGGCCGATCGTACTTGCAGCGGCTCTTTTTGCCGTACATCATGTGGTATTCGATCGTATGCAGGCCGCCGGTTTCGACGTGTTTTGCACCACTCACGCCGATATTTCCAAAACGCTTGCGCACGCAGTCTACGTTGTGGTGCAGACGGGCATAGAAATTTACCTTGCCAGAGAGCTCAAACGATCGGCAGTGGAAGGTTCTGAGTTATCGGATATTGTGAAGTGCATCGATCTGAATGGACGGTTGTGCCTCGATGTCAAGAATGTGCGCGTAACCACCCGAACCTCCGCGCTACTCAAGGAGGCAGTTGAAAAAATCGCAGCAGCCATTGCCGAAGTAGGAAGCTCGGTGACTTCCATTGAGACCGCCTCGGCGGAGATCGCCGGTGGTAACCTGGATTTGAGCCAAAGGACCGAGGAGCAGGCCAGCAATTTGCAGCAGACCTCCGCGTCAATGGAGCAATTGACCGGCTCGGTTAAAAACACCGCCGAGTCGGCACGGAATGCCAACGATCTTGCACGCTCGGCCGCGGCGTCAGCCACCGACGGCGGTATTGCCGTGGGTAAGGTTATGGCCACGATGACCCACATTTCCGAATCGTCCAAAGAGATTGCCGACATCACCAGTGTCATCGACGGAATTGCCTTCCAGACCAATATTCTTGCGCTCAATGCCGCGGTGGAAGCGGCTCGGGCGGGCGAGCATGGACGCGGTTTCGCGGTCGTCGCCTCGGAGGTCAGGGTGCTGGCGCAGCGCTCCGCCACCGCCGCGAAGGAGATCAAAGCGCTGATTGGCGAAAGTGTAAACAGAGTCGAAGTGGGCAGGAATCTGGCGAATGCGGCTGGCGAGAGCATCGAAAGCATTGTCGACGAAGCGCGTCGGGTAAGTCTGGTCGTGAGCGAGATATCCAACAGTACGGGTCAACAGACGATAGGCATTCAGCAAGTGAGTGACGCGGTCACGCAGCTTGACACCGTGACGCAACGCAACGCTGCGTTGGTGGAAGAGAGTGCAGCGGCGTCGGAGAGCCTGGCTAATCAGGCTTTGCGCCTGAGTGCAATCGTAGATCGATTTGTCCTACCTACCATGGGTGCGTTCGCTTTGGGATGAATAAGGCATACAGCAAGCGCTTGCCCGGCGCTTGCCGTGAGTTCACCTCAACTATTTGCGATCAGAGTGTTCTGAAAAACGTCCGCCAAGCGCATTCATCGTTTCCGCGGCCGCCAACAACTCCTTGGCGACGTCGTTGAGTTTGAACCGGTTGGATCGCGCATAGTCGCGCAGCACTTCGAATGCGGTATTGCGATCGGTCTTGTATCTTTCCATCAGCAAGCCAATCGCAATACCGGTCTCCCGTCCTGCTTGCAACGCGGCTGTCAGCTTGGTTTCGGAGTCCCGCAAATGACGGATTTCATCGGCGCGGGCAAGCGCTGCCTTGACCGAAGGAGAAACACGCGCCATCTCGATCGGCTTGACCAGATAGCCGACCGCGCCATAATCCGTCGCCCGCCGGATGACATCGTCATCTTCGTTCGCCGATAAAAACATCACCGGGATTGTGGTTTCCAATTGAAGATATCTGCCAAGTTCGAGCCCCGACATTCCCGGCATGCCGATATCGAGCAGTGCCAAGTCTGGTTCGCGTCCGCTTTCCAGAATTATGTCCAGTGCCATCTGGCCCGAGGTTGCCATGCGCGTGTCGAATCCTGCTTTTTGCAAAACCTGGTCGAGTAATTCAAGTATCAGGATGTCGTCGTCGACCAGAAGAATCAGGCGTTTATTCCCGATTAGGTTGGCTTTGCCGGCGGGGATATTCATCTTATTTCCTCAGTCACCTGGTCGGTGCCAGTTGTTTCTTCAATCGGCGCCACTTTATCCGAGTCGTGTTGACTGATTCGGCCGTGGTGTTGAAATCGAAAAATATCGCTCTGTCTCCCGTATAACATTTCCGCAGCCGACCAAATATTAGCGGTGTTTTCGAGCCGAACATGGTTAATAACTTGATTTGAAGCGGCCATTCGCATGAGACCTGATGCATTTGGAAAACATGCTACCTATAAGAGTAATGCTAATTCCATCAGGACATGGGTAATATTTACCATAGAACAATTTTTTTGGTGCGAACGATTCTATGCAGCAACCCGACATGTGCCCGGCTGGATTCAGCCTCGCGTCACCCAGAACCAAGCGTAAGTTACATTAACCACCTGTTTTTCTGGAAAATTTACCGATCCCTGTCTGGCACGATGATCCACATGCGATGTCATGCCACGGTCGGATGGTATTAGGTGACGGATCTGGCGGACAAGGTAGTCAACATCACGCATCCCTGGGTCAATCACGGCGATATGGGGCATGAGCTGTTGGGCACGCTTCTGGCTTATCTATCAAGAACATGGATCTTTTGTTGAGGGTGAAAACCTAAATCATGGGTACCCATCAACACGAGCGATTTATTTCATCGCTGAGATATCGACCACCGCGGGCTTGAGCAGGTTCCTTATTGTTCAGAGCAAGCTAACTTTTACAAGGTAGAGCCCAAAATGACTTTTTCCGCTTCTTCCCGTTCTTATGGCGAGCTTTCGACGATATGGTTGCGTGTATTTTACGACGCCAGTGAGATGTTCAGTGCTTCTACCCAAGTAGTCGGCCATCGGACGGCTCGTATGGCGATGGCAGGTCCACTGCCGAATTCGCGCGATCGCACCGAATTCGATTTAATGCATCACGAAAAAGTCGATGCGGCCAAAGAATCCGTACGCGCGATCAGTTCGGGCCTGATGAGCTTGAGCGTCGAGCTGGCTCTGGAAACTAGCCGAAATATTTGGGCGACATCCTCGGCAGCCTTGGCCCTGGGTTCGAGTCGAACCGCCGCTCAATGGCTTGAGCGCCAAACGGCGCTGCTGAAAATTGCCACGGCGTATCCGTCACAACCTCTACACCTGGCTCATTCGGCCGCTCATCTGGTGCAGGATGGATTAGCGCCGATACATATCCGTGCTACCGCGAATGCCAAGCGCCTCGGTGCGTTTTGAGAGCCGCGGCAGGCGCAGTGGCAAGGCCGAAGGCTCGCCAGAAAAACAAAACCGTCAACCGTGTAGTGCCCAATTTAGGTGGTGTGTCCGAGACTATGTTGTGGACACTTTACGACCGCGCATGCGACGCACAGCGTCCCGACGGCGTCCTGACTGACCCAGACAGTGTACGTATCTGTGCCGCGATTGATTATGATTTCCGACGTCGTTTCGGCCCTCCGGTGGGTTCTTTCGCCGCCCGGGCCCTTGCCTTCGACGATCTTGTGCGGTCCTGGCTGCAACGCCATCCGGAAGGGCTGGTCGTGTCGCTGGGAGAGGGTCTGGAAACCCAGGCATTGCGAGTTGACAACGGGCAGATGCACTGGTTAACCATCGACTTGCCGGCTGCCATCGAATTGCGAGAGCAGTTCATTACCCCGACTGAGCGTTGTCGACACCTTGCCAGCAGCGTATTCGATCCGGCCTGGATGGCTGCGATTGACACGTCTCGTGAGATTTTTATCGTGGCGCAAGGACTATTTATGTATCTCGAGCCCGCGCTGGTGCAGCAATTTTTTGTCGGGCTCGCACAACGATTTTCTCACGCAGAAATGGCCTTTGACGTTATCCCCCAGTGGTTCTCCACGCTGACGAAATGGGGTGTGATGCAGACCCCGGACTATCGTTTGCCTGCGATGCCGTGGGGTATCAATCGCTATGAGGTCGAGTGGAGATTGCGCAGTTGGAATTCACATATTGCAGCGCTGCAGATTTCCGACTACCGGATACCTTACGGCTGGCCGAAACTATGCTACGACTTGCTTCATGTGCTACCTCTGAGCAACACCGCCTTGCCTTGCGTGGTGCACGCGCGAATCGGCAGTGATCTTTAACTATTGAATATCCACGCGCTGTGCCACTCGGGGGATAGGATTGCAAAAACTTGGCCATACGCGATGCTGCATCAACTACTCAATACCGGCGGCTTGATTTCAAATATGGCGGGTGTGGTCCTGTTATTTTTCTATGGGTTTCCACAGCCTACTCATGATGAAGAAGTGACCGTTACCGTCGAGCCTCACAAACAGGTAGCCGAAGGTCGAATTGCCGCCGACGTCATGCAGGATACCCGGCAGAGGAAAAAATTCTATCTTTCGATGTCCGTCATAGCGCTGTTAATGATGGTCAGTGGTTTTGGCGTGCAGTTGCTTGCATTATGGATCTGATCCCAAACATGTGTCGATTGACTTTATGCGTTGTGAGGGTACGAGGAGACCTCATCTTGCACCTGCACAGCCGCTTACATATTTCGGAAGAACCAAGCTGCATTGGATATGTCACATAAGAGCGCGTGTTGTTGTGCTTCGCACATCAGCAGATTCGCGCAACATGGTATGCAATTCAAGGAGTCGATATGAACAAAGATCAAACCCAAGGTACTACTGAACAAGTCAAGGGTAAAGTCAACGAAGTGGTTGGTCATATCACCGGCAATAAAATGCAGGAAGTGAAGGGTGATCTTCAGCAAGGCTTGGGAAAAGCACAGAAAGTGATCGGCGATGCGCGAGAAGAAGCCAAGGATCACGCCAAACACGATGCGAAGCATGACTCGAACCGCTAAGTATTTCTCTATCTCTGCGGAAGCAAGATGGTAAGTGCGGTACACCCCTGGCCAATCAAAACTGATTTTAAGGTTGGCCGGGACCCGCAAAGTTACCTTCGAGTGGTGTTTCGCTCGGCAATTCAGATTGCACATACGTGTTAATCATTCCGGAGCAGATATATGAGTATCCAGCGTAGTGGACCTACCACCGTAGACGTTAACAACGAGCGCTTGTCATTCGAAGATGAAGTCATGACAAGTGATTTTGTCGCCTGCCTGATGCATGGCGACATCGAGTCATGTGCATTGGAATTTCCGCCGGAGTCGATCGAGTACATCGGCGGAGAAAACGACATTGAGTTGTCGCGGTAAATTTTAGTCTCTCATATGAAAAACGACTCAAAACCTTTGTTCGTTGCGATCGGCGCTTCTGGCCCTGAGGGGTTAAAAGATATCTTCAATCTGCTGGGGCAATGGCCTGAAAACATCGCGGTGGTTGTGATGGTGGTGCTTCACCGAGCAAGCGACGAACCAAGCTACTTGCGAGAGATGCTTGAAAAGAAGAGTCGGATTCCGATTGTCATTGCAAAGGAGGGGCAAAATCTGGAGGCTGGAATATGCTACATAGGAGAACCAGCAGAGCTCCTCACACTGGCGGAGGACGACCGTGTACACCTTGTGCCGGGATCGGGAAACCGTTTACGTAATCGTACCGTCGATGAAT
>Ga0302222_10001558_pt1 | contig 11378 bp, 8 predicted proteins | sample II_Palsa_E2_2_FD_194570 | JGI IMG/M metagenome (GOLD analysis project Ga0302222, IMG submission 194570) | Peat permafrost microbial communities from Stordalen Mire near Abisko, Sweden - II_Palsa_E2_2 | ecosystem: Environmental > Terrestrial > Soil > Palsa > Peat permafrost | place: Sweden... | reverse complement strand
CCAGAACGCCCGTCTCTACGAGTGCGCCAAAATCTACGGTACCGAGCTTGAGAAACGTACTTCTGATCTCAACGAGGCACAGAGCGCACTTCAGCGTCTCCAGAGCGGTCGTCCTTCCTAGACGATCGCCAACATCAAGCGTTTCGGCCGTCAAGGGTAAGCGTCTGACCAACACACCTGTTCGACAGGCGGGGTCTGTGTTGAAGTGTCCGGATGACCGCAAAAGCAGAGTTATCAGCGCCCAAGCGACGAACCCGTGCGGAAGTTCAGCAGTTGGTGGCCGAGTTTGTGAGCAGCGGTATGCGGAGGAGCGAGTCTTGCCAGAGTCGAGGTTTGAGCTTCAGCACTCTGGATCGCCATCTGAAAAAGCGGCGTCGGAAGAGAAGGCGTAAGCCAATTTCCTCAGCCGGTCGTTTGGTGCGGGTAGAGTTGGCCGCCAGGAAATCCCCGATGCAGCATTGCGAGCTGGCCGTGGTGCTGCCGGGCGGGCGCCGGATCGAAGTGCATCCTGATTTTGATACGAGTACGTTCGATCGCCTGGTGGGCACCCTGGACCGGGCGTAAGCCGTGTCTGGACTGGGCCCAGCTACACGGATCTATCTGGCCGCCGGGGTCACCGACATGCGCAAGGGGTTCGAGGGACTGTACGGTCTGGTTCGGGATCGGCTGTCATGCGAGCCTCTTAAGCGGGCACTTGTTCTTGTTCTGCAACGCCCAGCGCAATCGGCTGAAGGTCCTCGTTTGGGACGGAAGCGGACGCTGGGTCTGTGCCAAGAGATTGGAGAAAGGGCGTTTCACCTGGCCGCAATCCGGGGATGCGCAGGGCAAGGTCGTCCTGAGTCACGAAGAGCTTTCGCTCTTGTTGGGTGGGATCGATCTTGCCAAAACCAATCACAAGCGGTGGTACCGAAAAGTATCACCGGAAGGACATGCCGCCGCATGAGTTGCTTGGTTGCTTGAACGTTTCGATCAACTCTGGTAAATCAGTAACCCATTGTGAGTGCGCCTCCCATTCCTTCAGCGCCAGCCGACCTGGAACTCATCGCACAACTGAAGAGCAAGCTACATTACGCGGAGCTGCGGATTCAGTACTGAAAGAGCAATTGCGGCTGCTGCGGATCGAGAAGTATGGAGCAGGCGGAGAGTGAGCACGCGCGGGTGCATCTCCCGACCAGGACATCCCGCAAGCATCCGGGCCGCCAGGAATTGCCGGCGAATCTTCCTCGCATAGAGCGAGTCCTGCCTTGCACGCCGGATCAGCGCCTTTGCAAACGCTCGGCAAAGAAACGGTGATGATCGGCTACGAGGAGAGTTCCCAGTTGGATGTGGAACCGGCGAAGTACTTCGTACTGGTCACGAAACGAGAGAAATGGGCTTGTCGGTCGTGTGAGGATCTGGGCGTCGTCTCAGCGCCCCTGCCACCACGGATCATCGAGAAGTGCCTGGCGAGTGACTGCATCGTCATCGACACGGTCGTCAGCAAATATTGCAATCACACACCGCTGCATCGACAGAGTGTGATTCTCGAAAGAGACATGGGCTTGGAAATCAGCCGAGCGACGCTGGACGGCTGGGTTCTGAAGGTAGGCGAGTTGCTGATTCCGATGGTCGCCGCCATGAGGCGGGAGTTGGTTAGCGGAACTTACATCCAGGCCGATGAAACTCCGGTGGATGTGCAGATGCACGAGGGCCGAGGACAGAGTCACCAGGCTTATCTTCGGCAATACAGTCGCCCCGGAGGAACCGTGGTTTTTCGACTTCTGTCTAGGTCGTGGACGAGATGGACCCAGGCGGTTCCTGGGATAGTTCGAAGGCATTCTGCAAACTGACGGATACGCGGCTTATGACCAGATCGGCGGGACACGAATGGTACATGCCGCTTGTTGGGCTCATTCTAGAAGACAGTATTTCGAGGCGGTGCAGCTAAATCCACGAGACCCGGTTGCAACTCCGATTGTGGCGCGGATGGACGAGTTGTTTGCCGTCGATGCGGAAGCTCGCCGCAGAGCAATTGGTCTCACTGGGCGTCATGCTCTGCGTCAGGAGAGGGCCAAGCCGCTTCTGGATGATATCCGCAGTAGGATCCAAGGGGCTCAGTTCGTCGCGTTGCCATCGGGCGCACTCAGCAAGGCCTGTCATTACACGCTCGCGCTGTGGAAGAAGCTAACGCGTTTCCTGGAATATCCCGAGCTTGAGTTGAGCAACAATCTCGCCGAGAATTCAATGCGTCCGGTAGCTCTCGGTAAAGGATTGGATCCACATCGGCAGTCCACAGGCGGGGCCAAAGGTCGCGGCGATCTTGTCTCTCGTCGAAACCTGTCGTCGCTTGAAGATTTCGGTGCGTGATTACTGGCTTCCGTCCTTCCCGGCCTTAGCGATGTCGCGATCCAACGGCTTGTCGAACTGACCCCAAGTGTCTGGGCAAATAACCTCAACGGTAAATCGTTTTTAGATCTCCCTCGGGGCCCACGTTTCAACCGTGGTGTGAACTTGTGAACTGTGGCGCCGATGTGGAATGCATTTGGCATCCGTGAGTTACAAGTCAGCATCAAGAACAAATGGGGTTTTACTCTGGAAAACCCGAAGGCTACTTGGTATCATCCTGCCCCATGTTCAAAATACCTGTTGTAACGTTGATTCTCTTGGCGGTGGCGTTCGCCGCTGACCTGCCGACGAAGAAATACTTGAATTTGGCCGCGATCAAGACCATGGTTGCCGCGGCCGAAGCGGAAGCCAAGAAACAGAATGTGGATGTAACCATTTGCATTGTGGACGAAAGCGGCAATCTGCTTTTCTTGCAAAGAGGAGATGGCGTATCCGTCAACACTGTCGAGTTCGCCCGCGAGAAAGCCCGACACTCGGCACTCTACGGCAGTCCGTCGAGAGAGGGTGCCGAATCAATGAAAAATGGCACTGCCAGTGCTCTTGCCTACCCGGGTTTCTTCCCCGCTCAGGGCGGGCTTCCTATTAAAGTTGACGGACAAACCATTGGTGGAATCGCGGCTAGCGGCGCAAAATCCGAAACTGACGAAGCGATCGCACAAGCTGGAATCGATGCACTTTTCAAGAAGTGATTGAAGCAGGAACTCAGTTGAAGCATTCAGGCAGGGGACTGCGGTTATTTGTCCTTTAACATTCCTTGGACATCCAACCACTCAACGAAGAGCTGAGGCCAGTCGGAAACAGGAGGGCGGTTGCCAGGCCGCACGCCAAAGCCGTGTCCAGTGTGGGCAAAGACATGCAGCTCTGTCGATACACCGGCCTGTTTCAGGGAAAGATAAAGTCGCGGAAGCCCCTGCGCTATATCCGGCCGATCCTCTTCGCCGCAGACAAGAAAAGCGGGCGGAGTTTGGATCGAGAGGCTCATATCGTGTGGAATTGCCGGATAGAGGAGCGCCTGAAAAGCCGGTTTTGAGCTTTCGCGCTCAATCGGGTCTGTGGCATCGGCGATGCCCGCTTCATAGCGAGTGCTGGCCATCGCGGCCAATTCGCCGCCAGCCGAAAAACCCATCACGCCGACGCGCAGCGGATCGACACCCCATTCGGACGCCCGGCTTCGCACCAGACGAACCGCGCGCTGAATGTCGGCCAGCGCGGTTCCTTCCATGGTGTAGGTCGAGCCGTTCTCGCGTGCCAGGCGATATTTCAGAACGAAGGCGGCTACACCACGCTCGCTCAGCCAGCGAGCAACGTTGTAGCCTTCGTGGTCCATCCAGAGTTCACGGTGCCCGCCGCCTGGGGCGATAATGACCGCCGCTCCGGTGGCCTTTTCTTTAGAAGGCAGATACAACGTGATGGAAGGACGATGAACGCTGGACACAATGTGCTCGCCATTTTCATTGACTCGCACAGCTTCGGCGGCTGTCTTGCCTTCTGAACCGGGCGCGCCGTTTGGCCACAGTAAGACGGGTGTGTTTTGAGCAACCGCTGATCGGACAAGAAGCAGCAGAAGGATGGCCGGCCAGGTCTTACATCCAAGACTTGATGATCGCGCTTTCACATTCTCTCCGCTTCCCACGCGATTCGCGCATGCTTATTAAGCGGGACTTTTTTTCTTGTCTAACGCGTCACGCCCGGCCCGCAAGGCCATTTCGCGCGCGGCACGCAACTGCGTGACCGGATCGCCGCTCGGATGAAACTCCATTGCAACCACACCCCCGTAATTCAGGTCCGCTAGCTTGCGAAAAATGTTCTGGTAGTTGATCTCGCCGGTCCCCGGCTCATGACGGCCCGGTACGTCAGCGATGTGGACGAGGCCCAGATGTGGAAGGCTTTTCTCAAGTTTTTCAATGAGATTGCCCGCGGCAATTTGCTCATGATAAAAGTCGTACAGCAAGCGAACTTGCGGGTGACCAATCGCTTCGACGATCTCCAGGGCTTCGGCGATTTCGGTTAAGAAATATTGCGGGTTTTCCTCGGAATCGATCGTTTCCAGCAGCAACCGCACTGGCTTGCCATTGATTGATTTACCTTGCACGAGATCGGCGGCAGCTTTCAGCGTTTCAATACAGCACCGATGCTGGGCCTCGCGAGCCATTCCCGCAACACGGTTGCCGGACAGCAGAATCATGTCCGGACAATCGATCTGCTCCATGATCGGCAGCGCATGCCGCAGTTCGTCGAGCACAGGCTCCCGGTGGTCTGGGACACTTACCCCGTGCTTCAGCCCGGCGGTACAGTCGAAGTTGATGCCGAGTTCTCTGCGTTTGGTGTGGACTCGCATGAAATCCGCTTCCGTCCAGCCATCGTATTCACCGACCAATTCCACATTCTTATATCCAGCTTCCGCCACTTTTTCCAGGCGCTGTTCGAAATGCAGATTGGTGAAAACGGTCCACAGCATGACCGAAAGCTTGAAAGGTACTCCGGTTTCTTCGCCCTTGTTTTCCACCGAGGTTGAGTCCTCGCGCAGCAGGTTAGAATTATGACTCAGCTCGTAAGCCCCCGCTAGGGTTCCCGCAACGGTTTGGACAAAAGTTCTTCGATTCATCGTTCACTCCTGATCGAAAGCCGGGAGAAATCGATCTCGCACCTCGATGAGACTGCGTGAAGTTATCACAACCCGCGTTCGAGCGGGGACCGAATCGGGGAAACCGACACTCCTACTAATGGGGGAGGCGAAGGTAAGGCATCCTGATTTACAATCAGCGGCTTTGGTTAGAATCTCCCGGCTCTTCGGATGTTCCTACGACGTAGCAAGGAGTGAACACGGCTCAAGAATCTGAACTACGATTTGCGCTTTCAGTTTCTCCCATATGCAAAGACGAGATTTCATAAAAAGAACCGGTACGCTGATAGCCGGGATGCTGGCGGAGAGCGCGTTCGCTGAAGCATCCGGTTCGCCGCCTGCGCCTGAAGTGGGTGGCCGTTTTGTGCTTCCGATGAACCGGAATTGGCGCTACAGCCGCTCCACCGTTGCAGACGCTCGCATGAAAGACTTCGACGATTCGAAATTCGAGCACGTGGTGATTCCGCACAGCAACACGCGACTGCCCTGGCACAGCTTTGACGACAAAGAGTACGAGTTTGTGTCCGTTTATCGCCGTCACTTCAAGGTTCCGCCCGCAGCGCGCGGCCGCCATATCTTCGTCGATTTCGAAGGAGTGATGACTGCCTCAACCGTTTGGCTGAATGGATCTCGCCTCGGCGAATACAGGGGCGGATACACGCCTTTCTCTTTTGAGCTGACGCCGCATCTCGATTTTGACGCCGACAACGTGCTGACTGTTGAGGTTGATTCCACGGAACGAGCGGATATCCCGCCGTTTGGGCATCAGATTGACTACCTCACTTTCGGCGGGATTTACCGCGAAGTTGCGTTGCGTATCGTCGCTGGCACCTTTCTCGAAAACATTTTTGCCAAGCCGAAGGATGTGCTCACAGCGAATCCCATCCTTGACGTGGAGTGTTTCTTGCAGCATCTGGAACCGTCACGCGAAGCGCTGTCGCTTGAGGTCACGCTGCGCGACGGAGATCGAGTGCTTGCCAAAGGCACGCAGCGAGTTGCGGCGGCTGCGGCCGCTGATGATCCGGTGCCGCACACCGTGCGACTGGAGAATCTAGGACCGGTCGCCCTCTGGGATCTGGCGCGGGCCAAGCTCTACTCCGTCCATGTCCGTCTTCTGAATGGATCGCGCCTCGTGGATGAGGATTCCCGCACCATCGGTTTCCGCGAGGCGAGGTTTACCGAACACGGCTTCGAGCTGAACGGCAAGGTGGTCAAGCTGCGCGGGCTCGACCGTCACCAAACCTTCCCTTTTGTAGGTCAAGCCATGCCGGGACGCGTGCAGAAGCGGGATGCGCAGATCCTTCGCAACGGCTTCAAATGCAACATCGTGCGCACATCGCACTATCCTCAGTCGCGGCATTTTCTGGATGCCTGCGACGAACTCGGCCTTCTGGTTCTGGAGGAAATTCCGGGTTGGCAGCACATCGGCGACGCAGCCTGGAAGGATCTGGCAGTGGACAACGTTCGCCGCATGATTCGCCGCGACTGGAATCACCCTTCGATCGTTCTCTGGGGAGTCCGCATCAACGAATCCCGGGACGATCATGATTTCTACGCCCGTACCAATGCCCTGGCACATCAGCTCGACCCGACGCGGCAAACGGGAGGCATCCGGAACTTCGAGAAATCAGAACTTCTCGAAGATGTCTTTACCATCAACGACTTTGGCTTTCCGCTCAGAGCACCCAATCATCCTCTGTACCTGAATACGGAATTCGTTGGCCACACGTATCCGACCAAGAGCTTCGACAATACGGAACGCCTTACGGAACACACTCTGCGTCACGCTCGTATCCACAATCAACTCGCGTCGCATCCGCAGTACTCCGGCGGCCTGGGATGGTGCGCCTTCGACTACAACACTCATTTCGATTTCGGCTCGGGCGACCGGATTTGTTACCACGGAGTAGCTGATATTTTCCGCGAGCCCAAGCCCGCGGCAGGCTTCTACAAATCGCAGTGCGATCCGGACGAAGAGATCGTGCTGGAGCCTGCGTTCCGCTGGGCACGCGGCGACGAATCCATCGGATTCAGTAAGGGTGTTGTGTGCTCCAACTGCGATCATCTCAAGTTTTACGTGGATGACAAGCTGATCGCGGAGCTTGACCCGGACCGGAGCGAATTCGGCAATCTCCGGTATCCACCCTTCGTCCTCGAGACGCGGCCATTCCGTGATCCCTGGGGCGACTTGCGGATTGAAGGCTACATTCAGGGCAGGCAAGTCATCGTAAGGCGATACTCGGGGAGAGGGATAGACCAGCAATTCTCCGTCTTGCCGGATGACACCAGACTGTTTGCCGACGGCGCCGACACAACGCGCGTGGTGCTGCGTGTCACCGATGAGTTCGGCGCGATACGTTCTTTGGCCGGCGACGCCATCCAGTTGAACATTGAGGGCCCTGCCGAAATAGTAGGGAACAATCCTTTTGCCCTGGTGGGCGGGACCGGCGCCGTGTGGCTGCGAGCGAAAGAGCAAGCGGGAAAAGTACGCCTGACGGCATTGCATCCGGCTCTGGGCAAACGGCAGGTGGACTTCGAGATTGTGGCTGCGCCCTCGGAGGCCGTGTAGCTGTGCATCCCTGCTCGATCAGATCCGCCGAATGGTATTGGACTCAAACTCGTATGAAAGTCTATTTCTTTGCGGTTGCTATCGCAGCCATGGCGTTGGCGTTGCCGGGCGTGTCGCAAGCGCCAGATTCCTCAACTTCGGTCAAGCGTCCGCCTATCGTGGGTGTGGCCGGCATCGGCCTGCGGACGGCCGACATGGCTGCATCTCGAAAGTTTTACACTGGCTTTCTTGGTCTGGAGGAACTCTCTGGAGTGAAGCGACCCGTTGACGCCGATCCGACGGCGGTGTCGTTTGAGGTTAACGAGCGCCAGATTATTGAGATCCTCCCCGGGCTTGCCGACCAGAACCAGGATCGTCTCATCTACGTTGCCTTCGAAACTACCGACGCGGAGCAGCTCCGAACTTACCTGGCCGGTCAGGGTGTAACTGTGCCTGAGAAAGTGGAGGCTTCGGCGGACGGGACCCGCAGTTTCAGCATGACGGCTCCCGAGAGACATGTGGTGAAGTTTGTCCAATTCGCCGCAGGCGTGCCAAAGGAGGGAGGTAGTAACCCTGGGCCGGACAAGCGCGTGGCGAAACACATGGTGCACGTTGGCTACATCGTGAACGACCCCACTGCTCAGAATCATCTTTTCAGGGACATTCTTGGCTTCCAGGTTGCCTGGCACGGCGGCATGAAGGACGAAGATACCGATTGGGTAAACATGCGCGTACCGGAAGGGCACGATTGGCTGGAGTACATGCTGAACGTCCACAATCCGGACCCGGCGCGACTGGGGAACGTTAATCATATCGGTCTCGGAGTGGCCAGTGTGAAGGAATGCTACGAGACCTTGCTGCAGCGTGGATCGAGTCCGCGAAAACCCCTCATCGGTCGAGATGGCAAATGGCAGGTGGCCCTCGTCAGTCCTGACCTGACGCGAGTGGAGATGATGGAGTTCGAACCAGTCGAGACTCCCTGCTGCTCGCCCATGCTGCCATGACGGCGAGACTTCAGCGCTGCCGATTTCGCTTCATTGGATGGCGATTGGTCCGCCCTCTGATGTCAGCCGTCCAGGGTCGGAGAAAGAGGATGTTGTCATGAGGAATCGTCTTCGTGTCTATTGGTTCGCCGCGGGGCTGTTGCTTTTCGCATCTGGAATGCCCGCTCAAACAGACGGTGCACTGCAGCCGTTCACAATTGACCATCGCAAAGCATTGCGCGCACACTCGCCGGTGGACGTCTCGTTCCTCCTCGACGCACCGGCCGGGAAGCACGGGTTCGTCCGGGCCCAAGGCGGGCATCTGGTGACTGGCGACGGGAAGCGCATCCGTTTTTGGGGAGTGAACATTACCGACTGGAGTAAAGGCTCGGTGATGGTTCCTTCCAAGGAGGATGCTCCGCTCTGGGCGGCGACACTGGCCCGGTTTGGAGTGAATTGCGTGCGGTTTCAATTTCTCGATCTGCCGACGCCGAGGGGACTCATCGACAGAAAACAAGATGACACACGCGCCCTCGATCTTGAGGCATTTGACCGCGAGGATTTTTTCATAGCCGAGTTGGAGAAGCGGGGAATTTACATTAATTTCAACCTTCTGGTGGGCCGCCCATTCAAGGCGGGCGACGGCGTGCAGGACTACCAGAAAATCCGCGAGGGCGCCAAAGGAATCAGCCTTTACGATCCCCGGATCATCGAACTGCAGAAGGAATACGCCAAGCAACTGCTGGCTCATTCCAATCCCTACACAAAGTTGGAGTACCGCAACGATCCAGCGGTTGCCATGGTCGAAATCAACAACGAAAACGCGCTGTGGGTCGGCTCTCGTGGGTCCACCCCGTACTACGACCACGAGCTTAGCGATCTCTACAATACCTGGCTCAAAAAGAACCTGAGCCCCGAAGATCTCAAGAGGTTGAGAGAACTCGCTGGGGTCGCTGGGGATGACTCCGTCCCTCTGCTACAAAACAGGACTCAGATCGAGACGGCCCCGAAGGAACGATTCTATGCGGAGTCCCGGTTCTTCCTGGACACCCAGCGCGGCTACTGGGAAGACATGCGGGACCATTTGACGAAAACCCTCGGCGTGAAGTCGCTGATTATGACCACCGCCGATCACGGCCACACCAGCAGCGGATATCCCTTGCTGCTGGCGACTTCATCGTTCGACACCAACGATGGCCATACTTACTGGCAGCACGATTGGGAAAACAAAATCAAAGCGCCCATGGTGAACGATCCATTCAATTCCACCGTGGTCGAGTTGTCCCGCACGGCAGTTGCCGGTAAACCCTACACCGTCAGCGAGGTGAACAACCCATTTCCTAATGACTGGGCGAGCGAAGGCATTCCGATTCTCGCCGCCTATGGCAACTTCCAGGATTGGGATGCCATAATCTGGTACACCTTTGAGCCCAAAGCGTCGCCCGACTGGAAGCCTTACATAGGAGACGCATTCGACCTTTCGCTGGATCCGGTCAAAATGCCGCAGCTTGCCGGGGGGGCTCTTATGTTTTTGCGGGCGGATGTGAGCCCTGCTCATTCCACCGTTCTGCGTTCCTACACACGCGACCAGATTTTCAACAGTGCGTTGCTACTGCCGGCTACGGATCGTCCTTACTTCACGCCCGGATTTCCGCTCGCAGTACCACTGGAACATGAGTCGCGTATCCAGTCGCTGGATGGCGAGCCGGTTCCGTCGTTTGCGGCACCCAAGGTCACGAATCCGATTGTCTCCGATACCGATCAGTTGGCATGGTACAACTCGTCGGCAATGACCGGGCTGGTGACGGTGGATACTCCGCGGGCTCAGGCCCTGATTGGATTTGTGAAGGCGAATGGCAAATCTGTCAGCAATCTGTCGGCGGAGGTGCAGAACCGATTCTGCACGATTGCGATTACCTCTCTTGAATCGAAGCCGATTTCTCGCACCTCTAGATTGCTGTTGACACTCGGATCGCGCGTAGAAAACGAAGGCATGCAATGGAACCCACGACGCAGCAATCTGTCCGAGTGGGGAGGTTCGCCCACTCTGATTGAGCCGGTCGTCGGCCGGATCACCTTGCGAAATTTGGATCGCGCCAAGGCTGTCTCCGCTCAACCCCTCGACGGCTCAGGACAGCCCATGGGAGAGCCGATCCGCGTCCAGAAGAAAGCTGAGGGCTGGAATATTCCGGTAGGAACGCCGGTTACAACCTGGTACGAGGTGACAGTCACGCGCTGACGCAGGTGCGCAGCTTATTTTTCTTGCACGGGTTTCTCTCGTAACAGTTTTTTCTGCACCAGCGCCTTGGTCGCGCCGGTGGAGATGCCGCCATCCACCAGCAGCGTTTGTCCGGTTACGTAGCGGCTGGATTCTGCAGCCAGGAAAACCACTGCGGCATCGAGATCGCGCGGCTCTCCTGGACGCTTCACGGGGATTCTGTCACAGAGATATTCAAACCACTCTTTGTTCTCGTATAGCACTTTGTTCTGCTCCGTACAGAACCATCCCGGAGCCAGACAATTCACAGTGATGCCGTGCTTACCCCAGTCATCGGCGAGGCTCATCGTCAGTTGGCGAATGCCTCCGCGACTTGCGCCATAAGGACCGAGTCCGGCATACCCGGCAACGCTGGTAACGGACCCGATGTTGATGATGCGCCCGTAACCCCGTGGAACCATGCGACGCGCAACCTCCTGAGCAACGAAGAAGCTACCTCTCAGGTTAGTATCCAGGATGAGGTTCCAGTCCTCCCACGTGACGTCGAGTGCAGCCATGCGAACATTGCAACCGGCATTGTTCACCAGAATGTCGAGGCGCCCATAGAATGCGTCCGCCGCC
>Ga0302222_10001557_pt1 | contig 11382 bp, 9 predicted proteins | sample II_Palsa_E2_2_FD_194570 | JGI IMG/M metagenome (GOLD analysis project Ga0302222, IMG submission 194570) | Peat permafrost microbial communities from Stordalen Mire near Abisko, Sweden - II_Palsa_E2_2 | ecosystem: Environmental > Terrestrial > Soil > Palsa > Peat permafrost | place: Sweden... | reverse complement strand
ATGGCAAGGGCATCCTCTATTTCGATCCCCAGATACCTGACGGTGCTTTCCAGTTTCGAGTGTCCAAGCAGCAACTGGATGGCGCGCACGTTGTGAGTCCGCCGATAGATTAAGGTGGCCTTGGTCCGGCGCATGGAGTGTGTGCCGTAGTCTGAAGACGGCAACCCCACGGCGGCGATCCAGCCCTTGACGATGCGGGCGTACTGACGGCAAGAAAGATGCTCACCCAACCTGACTCGGCTTGGGAACAGGAAGTCTTGCCGGGAAAGAGCGCGTTTCGCGATCCAGGCGGCGACCGAATGGCGCGTCTGCTCGGTTATCTCGAATTGGACGACTCTACCGGTCTTCTGCTGGATCACTTGGGCTCTAGAACCCAACGCGCCGCCACGTGCCAGGTCACCGACACGAAGGGCAATCAGGTCGCACCCTCGCAGCTTGCTGTCGATCGCCAAATTGAACAGAGCCAGCTCGCGGGTCCTTCGCTGCAACTGGAGCCGAACTCGGATCCCGAACACGTCCCGCAATTTCAGCGGTAGCTTTTGACCGACTAGCTTCCCCCTGTTCCACGGGGCGTTCTTCGCTTCTGTACGATTGCTCAACATGACGATCTCCCGACGTTAGGGGAGAGCCGTCATACTTCAGCTGCAAACTTCGGGCAATCATCGGCTGAGGTCTGCTTGCAACCGAGGCTGTGTGAAAACGCAAATTTGCGTTTGAGTCTGGTCAAGATTTGCTCATATTGGGGCGCGTAGATTCGATTCTGAAGCTCTGACGTTCGTTAAGTCGTCCAGAATTCGCGCAGGTGGCATATGCTTGATGGAAGCTCCGAGTTTTCACACAGCCTGGACCCATAACGGACTCATTGCATCTGACAAAGGCGTCGTTAAGCCCGTGACTAGCAACAACCAGCGACCTTACTTTCTCAGGGTAGTTTTCCCATGGTTTTTCGCGCTGCCTTTGCTATGGATAACATCAAGAAGCTATGCCTCTGCCGCATATCACGCCAACTGGTGGGCCGTGGTCGGCGCAGCCGTCCTGTGCTTGCTTGCAGCTCGGACGGGTCTGCCGTTTAGACGGGAATGGGGGTCTTTCCGAAATCTAATTCAGTTAACTGCACTTACCTGGGGTCTCCCGCTCTTCTTGATTGTGCATGCCTTATTTGATTTACCCGCCCATTACGCTGCTGGCGAGGTGATCACATCGCCTGTCCATTACCACACCGGGAGTGGCCGGTCATGCGGCGATATCGTGTCGTACTACGACACCACCGTTGGTGGCTGGGTCAGTACCTGCGTGCGCCGAGACCAGGTCGGCAAGGTTCCGGGAGACGCGGAAGGTGACGTCACAGTAAAGGCGACGCCCTTTGGGATTCAACTGTTGAAATTCGAAAGCCGTGATCCGGACAAACGCAACCAATGGGGAAGGCCAAGGACTGGTTGAGTGGGTATTTCTTTGCGTAGACCTAGGAAAACGAACGGCGGATTCTGCTTGTGTGATGATTTAGACCTACCTTCCGCTTTCGACCCGTAGCAGACACCCGCATCGTAGGCTTTAGACGGTTTCTTGCGCAGAGTAATTTGGTAATCGGGGGAATTTTTTGAAGGCTTTGAGCTTAATCCTAATCGGCATGCTGCTCGCGTTCCTCACCACTGCATATGGCGCTGATCTTAAAAAAGGGACGTCAGCCTTTGAGCGCGGCAATTACGCCAGTGCATTTGCCGAGTTCTTTCCCCTGGCTGAAAGCGGGGATGCAAGCGCTCAGTACAACCTCGGAGTCATGTACGCCGAAGGGAAAGGTGTCAAACAAAACTATGAACTCGCGTTCGCTTGGTATACGGATGCGGCCACGCAGGGAATTGCGCAAGCACAAACGAACGTGGGGACCATGTACCTCAACGGAAATGGCGTGGTCCCGAACTACGCTCAAGCCGCCAAGTGGTTTCACATGGCTGCTGCGCAAGGAAATGCTGAGGCACAGTTCAAGCTCGGTGCCATGTACGGCTCTGGCCATGGCGTGAAAGAGGACGATGCCCAAGCTGTTGCGTGGTTCCGCAAGTCCGCTGTGCAAGGGGCTGCCATAGCGCAGTTCTATTTGGGGGTCGCGTATAACTACGGCCAAGGCGTGCCTCAAGACTTTGGTCAAGCGGCGACGTGGTACAGCAAGGCTGCCGTGCAGGGACTAGCCACCGCGCAATACAACCTTGGAGTCTTATACGCCAACGGCCGAGGCGTTAAGCAGGACAATGACCAAGCAGCCATCTGGTACGGCAAAGCCGCCGCCCAGGGAGATCTCCAGGCGCAGGACGATCTCAGGCGCCTGCGTACAGGAAGCCAAGGCATCCCACTGCATTGAGCCCTTCCATGACGTCACCGACGGCCTAGTCTCAAGTTTGATTTCGACTGCTTCTGGCCGCGACCGGCCCTTGCGCAGCGAACGGCCAATCGGCAATCTCGGGAGGTCTGCTTGCGAGCCGAAGCGGACGTCTCGCAGAATGGGATCAGGGGGAATTCAATGGATCGTGTTGTAACAGTCACGGCAAAGCGGACGCTTCCTCGGAGCTTCGTCGTTGCCACCCAGTTGTGGTTTGGCACCCCATCGGGGTACGTGTCGGTGGTGGTCTTGGCAGGGGTCATGGCCTACGTGTGCTATGACGCCGCGTCGCCGCGGCTCACTATCCTCGCTGGGCTCGCTTGGGTTACCGCGATGGTTCCCTTTGTCCTGGCTATGCAGGCTTGGAAAATTACGCACTGGTCTCGCACGGTTGGCCAGCCCGTCTTTTCGTTTGATGCCGAAAACGTCACTTGCAAGAGCGGGGACATGGTGACCCGTATTCCTTGGTCTGGAATCAAGCGCCTCAGGCTAACTAACAAGACCTGCTTTGTTTACCTAACGACGCGTGTTGCTTGGTTCTTTTCGCGTAGTGAGATGAGCAAGCTTGATGAAGCCGCGCTCCTAGATTTCGCTCGACTGTCGAACGTAAGAGTGGCTGGAAAGGTAAGCACATAAAGCCCGCTCCCGCCCCATCTCGGGCTGTCGACAACTGATTTGGAACGACTCAGTGAATCTTTCGTCACAAGACAAAGAGCTTCTCCGCAGGATCGATGAAGTGCTTCATTACCGGTGGGATCCCATCGGAGTGGCAGGCGTTCCGCAGGCTAGGGACGAGTACGAAAGCTATGTTCCACAAGTCTTTCAGCTTCTCAAAGAGACAGTGGATGGTAGAGATGTTGCCGACTATCTCAATTGACTAAGCGCGGAACATATCGGTATGGGATCCAATCCTAGTCGCGACGCGGCGGCGGTAGAGACGCTTCTGCGATGGCGAAACCACCTGATGGAACAGTCTCGCTAACGACCGCTTCTGGCCGTTATGGAGAGCTCTTCATAACGGCCATTATGAGAAGTCCCCAGTTATGAGAAGTTCTGAGGTGACGTAAGCCGACAGGCCGCGCCAACGCTTGCGCTCCGAGGCGTGCCGACGCGCTGCGCTGGACATAAATTCGCTGCTCGGGCAGCACTGACGGCTCCACTTCTGGAGACCGTCATGACCAAGATTCCTGCGTTGCCCCTCACGGTTCGAGCCTGGTTGCTCGAAGGCCCGCTGGCTGCTTACCTTCCGGCGTACGTCGCGCGGCTCAGGCGCGGCGACTATGCGACCAACACTTCACTCCGCTGCTTGAGCAGCGTGGCGCACTTTGCTCACTGGATGTCGATGTGTCGCCTTCCTGTGGGTCGGCTCGACGAAGGCTGCATTGAGCAGTTCCTGGTCGACCACCTGCCGCGCTGCGACTGTCCTGACGGTGCGCTGCGCGCACCGCGCGAGGTACATGCGGCGCTCGTGTCCTTGCTGGCAATGTTGCGCGCGGGGCAGGTTATTGCACAGCTGCCAGCACCAGCAGGCCCGATCGCCGATGAGCTCCACCGTTACGACGCCCATATGAGTGGCGCGCGGGGCCTGTCGGCCGGAACGCGTCGCAGTCGTTTGCGCATCGTCGAACGGCTGCTGGTGGCGAAGTTCGCAGGTCGGCCAGTCGTCTTTGGCGAGCTGCAGACCGAGGACCTGCGCCGGTTCATCGCCGATCAACTGGATTCGCTCAGCACCATCAGCAACGCCATCACGATTGCAGCCACGTTGCGCGCGTACCTGCGTTATCGCGCCACATGCGGCGACGCGGTGCAGCCGCTGCTGGCCGTCATCGCATCCCCCGCACACTGGAGCCTCGCGCCGTTGCCTCGCAGCCTCAAGCCTGAGGAGGTGGATCGGTTGCTGAGTTCCTTCACGGCGGTCCTTCGGTCACCTCGACGTGGTTACGCCATCGTTCGCCTGGCGCTCGACCTGGGTCTGCGCAGCATCGAGATCAACCGACTGCAACTGGCTGACATCGATTGGCGCTTGGGCATCATCACTCTCAAGGACACGAAGGCGCGGCGCCAAGACGTGCTGCCATTGCCGGCAGTCACCGGCCAAGCGTTGGAGGACTACATCCGCCACGAGCGCCCCAAGACCAGCGACAGGGCGGTCTTCGTGCGTCACCTCGCGCCACATGACGAACCGATCGGCGTAGACGCCATTCGGCGTGTCGTGCGCGATGCATTCCGGCGCGTGGGTATCCCCCATGGGCGTTCGCATGCTCTGCGTCACACGCTGGCCTGTCAGATCGTCAACCAGGGTGGCTCGATCAAGGAAGTAGCTGACGTGCTGCGGCACCGGTCATTCAACACCTCGCTTATCTACGCCAAGCTTGACCACGGCGTGTTGGCCGGCGTCGCACTGCCGTGGCCCGGGAGTGCAGCATGAGCACCCCAGTTAGCTTGCAGGTCAGAGTTGAGCAGTATCTGGCCGAGCGGCGGCGTCTCGGCTTCAAACTCAGCAGCATGGCTTACGGACTGGCGTGCTTCGCCCGGGACGTCGCCGATGCCGGTCACCAAGGTCCGCTGACAGTCGATCGGATGGCCGCTTGGGCACGCCAGGCCAAGGGTGGCCGCGGCGACCGCGCCACTGCGGCGCGCCGACTGAAGATGCTGCGTCCGTTCACGACCTGGTTGCGGCAGTTTGAACCGGCCACCGAGGTGCCAGACGAGGCTGTTTTTGGCCGCATCCCTGGCCGCATGGCGCCGCATATCTATCGCGAGCAGGAGATTGTCGAACTGCTGGCTGCAGCCCGCAAGCTTGGGCCACCAGGCAGCCTGCGCTCGGCGGTGATCGAGACGCTGTTCGGCCTGATCGCTTGCACGGGATTGCGCATCTCCGAGGCGATCGGGCTGCAGGAAGCTGACGTGGACCTGAAGGCCGAGGCGTTGACGATCCGTCAGAGCAAGTTCGGCAAGTCCCGACGGTTGCCACTGCATCCGAGCGCGGTCCAGGCGCTGGCACGCTACCGGACGCAGCGAGCTCGCCATGTGCGTACTACGCCTGACGCGCCGTTCTTCATCACCACGCGCGGGCGGTTGCTCGGGGAACCGGTGAGCGACCGTCAGGTCCACCGCATCTTCGAGCAACTGCGCAAGCAACTGGGCTGGGTCGATCGCGGCAGCCACGGCAGGCCACGCATTCATGACTTGCGGCATTCGTTCGCCGTACGCCGGCTGGTGCTCTGGCATGAGCAAGGGGTGGACATCAACCAGCGCATGCTGGCGTTGTCGACCTACCTCGGTCACGTCAAGATCTCCAACACCTACTGGTATCTCACGGGCGTGCCTGAGCTGATGGGCATGGTCGGCCAGCGCTTCGAGCGCTTCGTCAATCCGTGGGCCGACGACGATGAGTAGGGCGGCGACACCACGAGCGCCACTGAGCTTTGCCGCGCTGGTGCAGTCCTTCTTCACCGAGCACCTGACTCAGCAACGGGCGATGAGCCCATGCACGGTGGCGACCTACCGCGACGCGTTCGTGTTGTTCATGGGCTTCACCATGGGTCACCTCCATAAGCAGCCCACGGCGATCCAACTGGAGGACATCACGCCGGCGCTCATCCTGGCGTTCCTCGACCATCTGGAGCACGAGCGCGGTAACGCGGTGCGCACCCGCAATGCCCGGCTGGCAGCGCTGCGCGCGTTCCTGAAGTTCGCCGGCCACCGTGACGTCGGTGCGCTGCACGTCGTCGAACAGGCCCTGGGCGTGCCGATGAAGCGCTTTGAGCGACCCATGCTCGGCTTCCTTTCGCGCGAGGAGATGCTGGCGATTATCGGCAAGCCCGGTGCAAGCTGGACCAGCCAGCGCGACCACTTGCTGCTGCACATGCTCTACAACACCGGGGCACGGGTGTCCGAGATCACGGGTGTGCGCGTGGCCGATGTCGTGCTCGACGGCGCCGCTTGTATCCACTTGCACGGCAAGGGACGCAAGCAGCGGACGATGCCTCTGTGGCGATCGACGGTCAGGGCGATACGGGCTTGGTTGAGGCTGAACCCCGATCTGGTACCGGCATCGGCGCTGCTGCCTAACCGGGACGGCCATCCGATGACGCGTACCAATGTCACGCAGCGGCTCGCGCTGGCTGTGGTGGCAGCAAGCTCGGTGATGCCGAGCTTGCGTGATCGCCACATATCCCCTCACACCGTGCGGCACACGACAGCGATGCATTTGCTGCAGTCCGGCGAATCCATCGAGGGGATTGCCTTGTGGCTTGGTCACGAGAGTCCGACTACCACGCATCAATATGTGGAAGCGAGCCTCGAAATGAAGGAGAAGGCGCTCGCCAAGCTGAAGGATCCCGACACACCCGCCAGGCGATTCCGGGCCTCGGACTCGTTGCTGGAGTTCCTGAAGATGCTGTAATTATGAAAAGGAGAAAACGGGACGATCGCACTGGAGAGCCCAAGTGCAAGGTGATCCGGGCGCTCGCTACCCCAGAACTTTTCATAACCGGGCGCTTTTCATAATGGCCGAAAGCAGAAGTTGCGCGGCAGACGGCAAAGCAGCAATCTCGAAATGTCCGCCACCCACATTCGCCGTTGCCGGTAAAGGTAGGCAACACCGAATCGCTTTTTAGATGGCGTCGGAATTTCGTTCAATCAGCGCTGGAGTCCGAGTGCTGTCGAGTCGCGCGATATTGCACACCCGGCCATACGGTCTAGTGAAGCTCCAGCGACTCCTCGAGACACTGAGCGAAGTTACACATGCTTCGCTCAAGAACGCTGGTCAAATCGTCCAACAGGCTGTTGGACGATTTGAGGCTTTAATTTGGTCAACAGGTTGTTGACTAATTGGGCTCAGCGCGGCACTTGAGTCTATTTGGGCAGCAGGTTGCTGCCGATTGATGGAGGGTGCCGCGTAGCTCACCAAGCTGCGGGCCTATTCCATACCGATGGCATGCCCGACAGTTCGACCAGATGGACGCCGTATAGCCCACGGGTCAGCCCGGCGGGTAAAAGACCTCGAGCTCACAGTGAAAGGGGCGTTGCAAGACCCGCAGGGTCTGCTTTCTGCAATAGCTGGCGTGACCCCGGCTGACGAACTGCCGCACCAGTCGCTCAGTGGTACCCGGCCCTGTGCGGCCAAACTATGCTTTTCGAGAAATCATAATTTGGCCATTCCGGCCAAACTATGCTTTCCGCCACACAGCTTGTGGCGGAAAGCATAGATTGGCCGCCACTGGAAAGCATAGTTTGGCCGCAGTCCTGACTTACCCTCTATCCCTACAACACCGGGAGAAGTTCAGACATCCTGTAACCCATGGCTCGATAGCCGCGTTGACGCTTGTCCCACATTCGGAGTAACGCCGGATGGCCTAAATCCACGAAGTCGATGACGCGCACATCGGTCTTGGTGGCGTGCTCACGATGCAGGCGGCCGGCGTACTGCTGAAGCGTGCCCTTCCACGATATCGGCATTGCCAGCACCAGCGTATCAAGCGGTGGGTGGTCGAAACCTTCGCCAACCAGCTTTCCCGTGGCGAGAAGAACCCTCGCCGCATCCGGTGGAAGGTCATCGAGCTCCGTGATCGACTTGGCACGTTGCTTCTTTGACATCCGGCCGTGAAGGATGAAGAGGCTGGGTATTTTTCCAAGTAGTGCGGTGGCGACGGCATCGAGGTGTTCAGTACGTTCGGTCAGCACAAGAACCTTGCGACCTTGGTTGAATGCACCCTGGATTGCGTCGGCGATGGCGATCGTCCGCGCAGGATCATTGGCAAGATGGCGGAAGACGTCTTGAATGCCAGCTTCCTGGGGAAGATCGATCAGAGCGCTGAACGAATGCGGTATGACTTCCAGATCGTGTGGTGCGCTTGATGGTTGCGCAGCGGTGTAACGGGTCGGCCCGCACTGCATGAAGACAATCGGCTGCTGGCCATCACGGCGGATTGGCGTGGCGGTCAGACCAAGCACAAATTTCGCCTTAACTCGCTTCAGGATGGCGTCGAACGATACAGCGCCGACGTGGTGACATTCATCAATGATGACGTGTCCGTAGTTCTCGACCAGTGAGTTGACCCCGCCTTGTCGCGATAACGATTGAATCACGGCAATATCAATCTTGCCCGTTGGCTTGGCCTTGCCGCCACCGATGGTGCCAATCACTCCTTTGCTAACGTCGAGAAAGGACTGGAGGCGTTCCTGCCATTGCTTGAGTAGCTCGGTGCGATGGACCAGTACCAGCGTATTGACACCCCGACGGGCGATCAGGGCGGCCGCCGTCACCGTCTTCCCGAAGGCCGTGGGCGCGCACAGCACACCTGTGTCGTGATGCAACATGGCGGCCGCGGCCGCCTCTTGGTCAATGCGTAGCGTGCCGGCAAATGCCACCTCGATCGGCTGCCCTTTGTTGCGTTCATCCCGCACGTCGCAACCGATACGGTTGATCTTCAGCAGTTCCTGGGCGGCATCCAGGCAACCCCGCGGCAGTGCGATGTGGTGGGGGTAGTTCTCAGCGCAGCCAATCACGCGGGGTTTATCCCAGACGGCGAAGCGCATGGCCTGCGCCTTGTAAAATTCAGGGTTCTGGAAGGCAGCTAGACGGATGAGGCGGTTAGCGAGAGGTTGCGGAAGCTCTGCCTTCTCGAAGTAGATGAGATTGGCCAACGTCACTTTGAGCGACTTCGGCATCGGCCCGGGCACCTTGCTGGTCAATGTCGGGGACTGCTTCCATGGCTCCTTGTGATCTTCCTCATCGATGAAAGTCACGTCCAGTGGATGCACACCCCCGGTGGCGCGAAGGATGGTGGGCTCAATGTCGTGTACTGGCATCGGCTGCAATGAGGCCAGGAAAGTCCACTGGTCCGGGTGCTGCTGTAGCGCGTCATCCACGAACACGCTGCAGCCGTTCTCGCGGGGTCCTTTTTGCAATGGGAGTGCGATCAGATTGCCGAATCCTCCCTTGGGCATCGTGTCCTGATTGGGGAAAAGGCGATCGTAGGAGGTCAGTTTTAGCTGTCGAGTGCGGGCGCAAGTGTGGCTAATGAGGGCCGAGCCAAGCCGGCGCGCATCACGGGCTGAGACGCGACCGGCGAAAAATACCCAGGCATGTGCACCGTTACCTGAGCGGGAGATTTCGAGTGCGACAGGAACGCCCAAGTCGTGGCAAGACTGGACGAAGGCCACGGCGTCCTCTTTCCACTCTGCCTCATCGAAATCGGCTGCGAGAAAATGGCAGGTATCGTCGGGCATCAACGGATAGACACCCACCGTGTGCTTTCCTGCAAGATGGTCGTAGATCACAGCATCCGATAGTGGAATGAACAGGCGATGGCTGCATTGCGAGCACTTGATGCGTGGCTTTTCGCAAACGCCGGCGCGCCATTCGTTCGCGCAAGCAGGTGAGTATCCCGCCTTGCCTGTAGATTTGCTCGCCCAGCGGACGGGATAGATATCGGTGCGTCCCTGAAACAGGCGGCGGAAGAGGGCCACTTTCTCGATGGTGCTGAGCTTTGAAGACCCGGTTTCTTCGAGGGTTGCAGGCGAAGGCTTTAGTGCTGGCAAGCGCCATTTAACGCCGTGTGCTTCCAGCAGTGCGACAAGCCGGGCGTTTTCCGTCTGGAGGGCGGTGAGTGTCACATTGTTCGCCATCGAAAAAGCGCCTCATCTTTCGTCTCATCACAGTGATGAGAGCAAGTTTATCGGCCCAGCTGAGTCCCGAAGTATAAGTAATGAGTGTCCGATGCGGACGCCGGCATCATGATCCGCGACGCCGTCTGGCAGCGGCTTGGCGGTGTCTGTCCTAGGACGCTGAAAAGACCTCGGCGTTAGGCCCGCAAGTGTCAATGTTGCAAGGACGTGCGGCCTGTAGGGCTACTCGCATACCAAGGCACAGATAAGGCCTCTCGGGCGAACCTGTAGGTTCTTCCAGTGTTGCGCCAAGCAAACGACCGCCGCATCGTTACCAACAAGATCGGCGGGAAAGAAGATGCTCGAGGACATGGCCTCACCAGCAGGGGCTGATGGCATCAAACGCATCTGGGCCGCCCGCAGCAGTCGGCGCAATCCTCGAAGGAGCTCTCAAAGTGAGCGTCCCTTAAGCCATTGAAGGTCTGCGGCCGGCCACCACAGGGCTACCAAGACTGTCGGAACAATCAACGTCAAGGTGGCTAGTCATGGCATGATTGAGTTCGAGCTACTCACGCAGGATTCGTAGATGTGCCCGCCCCCAAGTGATGTCGAATTTGTTGAAGAGACCGATACAGTTCTCGATGCTCAACAGGCCCAGTCGTTTTCGGATGCTGTGCTGCATTCCGCCGACTGGACCGTCGAGACGATTGTTAGCCAGCTGACTCGCGGCAATATAGATCTGAACCCCCGTTTTCAACGGAGGGACGCTTGGAGCATTCGCAAGAAAAGCCTTTTCATTGAATCGCTAGTCCTAGGCCTGCCTGTTCCCCAGATTGTGCTCGCTGAAAAACAAGGTCAGCGTGGCAAATATATTGTTCTAGACGGCAAGCAGCGCCTATTGTCTCTTCTACAATTTACCGGCAATGCGGTTGGCGACAATAATGCATTTCGCCTGACTGGCATGGACGCAAGGGCGGACCTTGCGAGAAGCACCTACGCTGGAATGCTGGGCGATCCAGGAAAGGAGGCTGACATAAATGCCTTCCTCAACTACACAATTCGAACAGTTGTGATACGCAACTGGCCTAGTTTCGACTTTCTCCACTTGGTGTTCCTACGCCTAAATACGGGAAGTGTGAAGCTGTCGCCTCAGGAGTTGCGCCAGGCTATGTTTCCTGGCGGATTTTCCGACTTTGTCGACGATGAAGCTTCTGCATCTATCTCCCTTCGAACGTTGCTCGCTCGTGATACACCAGACCCGCGCATGCGCGATGTTGAATTGCTAGTGGCCTGTAACGATTGAATCGGGAGTAATTCGACGTGTGGGGTCGAAGTACTTCCACTTCACTGGCTTGGGTTGCTCGTTGTATTTGCGGATGTAGCGCATGAGCTTTCGC
>Ga0302222_10001551_pt1 | contig 11424 bp, 8 predicted proteins | sample II_Palsa_E2_2_FD_194570 | JGI IMG/M metagenome (GOLD analysis project Ga0302222, IMG submission 194570) | Peat permafrost microbial communities from Stordalen Mire near Abisko, Sweden - II_Palsa_E2_2 | ecosystem: Environmental > Terrestrial > Soil > Palsa > Peat permafrost | place: Sweden... | reverse complement strand
AATGATATCGACGGCAACTACCGATTGCTGGCCATTGCGAAAGGTTTCGTCGGAAAGGAAACGGGTTGTGCCGTAACCGCGCAGGTACGGGACGATCACCCGGTAGCCCGCCGACGCCAGCAAAGGGGCGACATCGACATAGCTGTGAATATCGTAGGGCCAGCCATGCAGAAGAACAACGGCAGGACCATCGGCAGGGCCAGCTTCAGCGTAACCGACATTGAGGAGTCCGGCATCGACCTGTTTTAGTGAGGCAAAGGACGTGTTCGTCCCCGGCCTGGTCGTGGGCACATCTGCCGGGCTTGTTTGACTAGCTTGTGCGTTCGCTGATCCGATAAAGCCGAACCTGGCGGCGGCGAGGCTCATGGCCGCCATGCCCAAAAAGCGGCGGCGATTATAGTTAGGGTTTGTTGTCATGGTATTCTTATTCCTGGGTGAATTTCTTTGTCTGGCGGGTAGGTGATAACTTTGCCGGGAGCGAGTCGCTTCGTTCCCAGAAGCCTGAAGCGTATTGGTGGATTCAATAGTCTGCGACGTCCTGCCGGATAATGGCCGCATGCACGATCCCGTGATGGCGATGAATGCTCAAAGCCACACCGGGGTTAAGGACAACTTTGTGCCCAATGAAATCGTCACGTAGCGTTCCAATAACTACTCCATTGGCCATGAACTTATTCGTGGCGGGATCGAAGCGGACGCTGGGAAAAGGAAGGATAAAATCGTCTTCTTGCGTTGGATTATCACTGTCGGCCCAATCCGCCGTGCTGTATTTGACATCAGCGACGAGTACATTGTGTCGGCCATCCCAACGGAGGTCCTGATGGACACGGGTTGCCCCAGCCACCCATGTGGTTGGATGCTCCGGACTCGTGGCGTAAGCGCCATGTATGGTTGCTACGCCCGCACGGGCAGGCAAAAAGCTGAGAACCGCAAGAGCGGCTGTTCCGAGGAGTATGGTCGTTTTCATAGGTGCCCTTATTTCTGAGTTAGTGATTTGCGTTGTGAGTTCGGTTCACCTATCAGCTTTGCAGCGCTCATGCCAAAAAGAGAATGAGTCCATCGCCTTGGCTGAAGAACGCTCATAGCCAATGTCTTGGAATCGCAAATTTTCGGAATGATGTTTGGACTGAGGTTCAAGTACTACGTTGATCACGTCGTCCGGCGGACGCGCAGTTGGCCGAACGTCACTGGGTCTCACGCGCGAATGTACAAGACGGATCAGTTTCATGCTTGGATGCGGGTGATATCGAGTTTTTGCATCTTGGCGATTAGAGTCGTGCGAGCGAGACCAAGCCTGGCTGCGGCACCCTTTGGACCTCCGAGAACCCAGTTAGTCGCTGCAAGGGCTTGAATGATGCGCTCACGCACCATGTCTTTGAGCGTTGTCCGATCATCGCTATTGTCCACGTAACCAGCTTCAGTTATCTGAGACGAGTGTTGCAGTTCGTCCAGAGATGGCCGAAGGACTTTACCTGGCGAGAGGATAACGGCCCGTTCAATGACATTCTGCAGTTCACGAACATTGCCGGGCCAGGAATAACGCAACAAAACATCCATCGTTTCAGCCGGAATATCGGTGATTCGTTTACTCGCCCTGGCTGAATAAAGCTCAACAAAGTGGCGAACCAATAACGGAATATCTTCCGACCGTTCCCGCAACGCCGGTACCCGTAGGGGGAAAACGTTCAGGCGATAATAGAGGTCGGGCCGAAATTCCCTCGAAGCGACCATACTCGGCAGGTCGCGGCTCGTCGCGGCCACGATTCGCACATCCACTCGCGTAGTCTTAGTGTTCCCGACACGTTCAAATTCCCGCTCTTGAAGGACCCGCAACAGCTTCGGCTGTAATTCAGGGGGAATGTCTCCGATTTCGTCGAGAAACAGCGTGCCGCTGTCCGCCATTTCGAAGCGTCCGATCCGTCGGCTGATCGCTCCGGTGAATGCGCCACGTTCGTGACCGAACAGTTCGCTTTCGATCAAGCCGCTAGGAATTGCGGCGCAATTAACTTTAATAAATGGACGGTCGCGGCGCGGACTCAGATTGTGGATCGCTCGCGCAATGAGTTCCTTCCCGGTGCCCGTCTCTCCCAAGATGAGGGCGGTGGAACCGGTTGGGGCGACTACCTTGATTTGTTTGCACACCGCGTTGGTCGCAGTGCTTCGCCCAATGATCCCCTCAAAGTTATTCTCGGAGGGAACTTCCTCTTCAAAGCATATTGCCTCTTTGGGAGGATCGGTTGATTCGTTAATGGTCGTGTTCATGGCATTTTCCTTTTATCATTGGGTGGAGTCTTAAGGGCTTCGCGAATGGCGAGCAGTAGCGCCTCTTTGCTGACGGGTTTACGTAAAAATGCTGTCGCACCAGCCTGCAATGCCCGACGTTCCTCATTTTCACTGGCTCGAGCGCTCACGAAGACAATAGGAATGAGCGGGCCAGTTTCAGCCAAGCGGCGCTGCAACTCCACCCCCCCCATTCCCGGCATTTTAACATCGAGCAGGAGGCAAGCTGTATCTCCTGCACGGCCCGACTGAAGAAAGTCTTCGGCTGATGCGAAAGTATCTGACCGAAAACCAAAGGATCGGAGGAGTCTCCGAGTTGATCTCCTTATCAAGTCATCATCATCCACAACCGATATGAGCGGCTCTCTGGGAGTTTCAGGTTTGGTGCTCCTCGAGCAACTTTTTTCCATACCCAACATTAGTCGATCACGGCATGGGAATTCTACGCGACCTTGGCTGAGGATCGGACCTAACCTTTGGTATAGGGCGACCTGGACGGAGGGTTAGTGGGTTTTTCCAAGCTTTTCAGCCATGCGAATCAGATCGGCGAGAGAATCCGCGTGCATTTTTTGCATGATATGGGCGCGATGAAATTTGATCGTTGCCTCGGTAGTTTTGAGTTCGCCGGCGACCTGCTTATTTAGGAGGCCATCTGCGACGAGGGTCATGACCTCGCGCTCGCGCGGCGTCAGTTGCTCATAAGATTTGCGCAATTCCCGGATTTCAGATTGCTTTAGCAGCATGGCCCGATCCCGCTCGATAGCGGCGCGGATGGCGTCGACCAGCACACGTCCGCGAAAGGGTTTGGTTAGAAACTCCACTGCTCCGGCTTTCATCGCACGTACCGACATCGGTATGTCCCCATGGCCCGTGATGAAAATAATCGGAATGTGAATGCCCGCTTTAGTCAGCTCGCGTTGCAGATCCATGCCGCTTAAACCTGGCATTCGCACGTCGAGGACGAGGCAGGCCGGACCTTCCGGTCGCGTGCTCTGGAGAAAATCGCGGGCAGAAGTAAACGGTTGGACGTTCAGTCCGGCCGTTCGGATAAGACGCTCGGTGGACCGACGAAACAAGTGATCGTCGTCAACAAGAAATACAATGGGGGCGACTTCACTCATAATTTGTCAGGGTGTGCATTCGGCAGACTGAACTGGAAGGTTGCGCCCTGTCCTTCATTCGTCTCCGCCCATAACCGGCCACCGTGGGCCTCGATGATCGAGCGACTGATTGCCAGGCCCATTCCCATTCCCTCGGCTTTCGTCGTATAGAAAGCTTCAAAGAGTCGGTCCTTTTCCTCAGGTTTAAATCCAGTGCCGGCATCTTGCACGCTAAGCAGGCACCGGGTCTCTCCGTCTCGCTTTTCGCAGCGCCCGGCAATGATTAGGATACGCTTCGAAACCTCGATGGTGGTCATCGCGTCCATTCCGTTGACGACCAGGTTCAGCAACACCTGCTGAAGTTGGACGCGATCCCCCAGTATGGAGGGCAACTCATCGGTCAGATCGGTGCGGACCGTTACTTGGCGGGTAGCGGCTTCTAACCGGGCGAGGGCCAACACATCCGTGACCACGTCCCTGATGTCTAAGACCATCGGCTCATATGGCACCTTCTTCGACAATTGCCGAACCCGCGATACGACCGCGCTCGCCCGGTCGGCCCCTTCGATTATTTCGTTTAAGGCGTCCCGGATTTCTTCGAGCTGATTAGCGCCGTTTGAAAGGATACTAAGGCAGGCATTGGCGTTGTTAACCACCGCGCCGAGCGGCTGGTTGACTTCATGGGCGATGGACGCGGTTAACTCACCCAAGGTCGTGACGCGGCTCACATGAGCGAGCTGAACCTGCGCACTGCGCAAGGCTGCCTCGGCGTACTTTTGCTCGCTTAAATCGAGTATGAAAGCGACACCCTCGGTGCCTTTTGCTTCGAAGATGGCACCACCGATCAGCACGGGCAGTCGACTGCCATCCTTCCTAAAGAACTCCTTCTCAAACGGACGGAACTCCCCTGTCGCTTTGATCTCCGCCAAGGCCTGTTCGTCGCGGTCGCGCCATTCCACCGGAGTCAAGTCTCTCCAACGCACTCGACCTGAGACTATATCTTCGCGGCTGTAATTCACCAGTTGGAGATAAGAATCGTTGGCATCGATCACTCGACCGTCGAGATCCCAGATGACGATTCCCATAATGTTGGCCTCCACCAGTCGCCGGATTCGCGCCTCCCGCAATTTGATCTCGCCATACAGGCGCGTGTTTTCCAGCGAGATCGCGGCCTCTGAGGCGAGCATTTTGAGAACCGCCACGCGGGCGGGCGTGAAGACACCCAGGGTCAGATTGTTTTCGAGGTAGAGTACTCCAATCAGCTTGGCCTGTTTGAGCAACGGCAGGCAAAGAACAGAACGGGCGTGATGTTGACGGATGTAGGTGTCCAAGCAAAATGGGTTCTGAGCGGAGGCATCGTCCAGAATTACGTTCTCACGGGTGCGCGCGACATAGTGGACGATTGAATCCGGCAACTCGGCAGCGGTCACACTCGCTTCCCGCAGCTGGACAATGATGGAATCGCCGCTGGTCGTGGCTTCCGCCTCTATCCGCAGCTGATCGCCTTGCGGAAATATCAATAGGCCGCGCTCAGCGCCCGCGTGCTCAATTGCTGTGCGCATGAGGATATTGATCAGTTTTTCCAGATCGATCTCACTCGAGACTGCCTGCGATACTTTGATGACAGTAGTGAGGTCCAGTTGTTCGACCGATGCCCCAATCGTGCCCGTAGGACCAGATACCGGCCTTTCCTCCCTGAGGTGCGGAAATAACTTATCGAGTTGCCGAACCTTACCATCGGCTCCCCAGCGAAGGTAGCAGTTCCTGGCGTCCCGCAAATAGACATGGGCAAACTTCTCGAAACCGCGCGCCGCGTAGAAGCGCGCTGCGATCTCATTGGCCAAACCTTCGTGCTGAACGAAACCGTTTTCGTGCGCCGCCCTGATCGCCGCCTCGTAGAGTCGCTCGGCATCCAGGTCGCGGCCTTCAATGCGGGCAATTTCGGCAGTGACCAGAAGGTGCTTGTCCGCAAATGTCGGCGGATAGGTTTCGGCCCACAGCGCCAGGTATCGGCAATGCGCGCTCAACTGCTCGCGTTGTTCCGGTAGCCCGCCACCTGGTGGCATCCCCGCAGCCAGCGACAACGCGGAGTATAGATGGTAGTCGAGATATTGGATGCGGCCATGCGATGCCCAGAGAATTGGTCTTGCCCGTTCCAAAGCGTTTGTCGCCTCATTGAAATCACCCGAAATGAAGCGTGCCTGACCTTTGATGATCCAATACCAGCAGACCATTGCCGTCATTCGTTGCGGGGTGAGTTGCTTCTCGAAGCTGGCTTGATCAAATTTGTCGTCGTCGAACGTCGAAAATGAGGCGGTGCGTCCGCGCATGTTCTGAATGAAGCGTTGCTGCGCCACCAAGATATCGACCCCGTCGCGGTATTTCGCTTCCCGTACGAAGGCGAGACCACGCTCGGTTTCGTCCCACACGTCATTCAGGTGATCGCCGCGCAAGAGAAGGTCGCTCACGGCGTGATTGCACGCATAACAAGCGACCGAGATGTCGCCGCTCTGGTTGGCCGCTCGAGAAGCAGCTCGGATCGAATCGAGGGCGTCGGTGACGGGATGAGTCCAGATGATCGCTTCCTCCTTCGCCTTGAGGATCTTTGCCTCGAAAGGGAGCAAGCGGTGCTTACGGCCCAGATCAACCGCGAATTGGGCAAAGCGCGAGCCCTCCACATACCGACCGTAGAAGTGCCCGAGCAGGTTTCCGAACAAGCCGAACGCGTGAGCGGAGGCACCCGTAATTCCATGCTCCAGGGTGAGCCGGATGGTGTGGCAAATCTGCAGTCCCGTAAGGTTCTCATCGGTAAAAAACGCGGGCGCATACAGAGCGCACAGGATCCCCAGAGTGGCTTCGACTTCTGGGTCCGTGACCAGTGGCAGATCGATCAGGGTCTCGATTTCTCGGCCGGCGAGCACACGCCAGACATCGTCAACAGCGGCGTCAAGCTCCATGCGATCAGGATGCAATGACATCCGTAGATCAAAGAGTCGGAGGCCCTCCAGCGCGCTTTCCATCGCGAGATTGTTTTGGGACTGAATGATATGCAGCTCGACCTTCAGTCGATAGGCCGCGGCGGAGTCCACTTTGGTTTTCGCCCTCTGCAGCAACTCGAGGATGAGTTGTTCGGCGGCCGGCAAATTGGCGTTGAGCATTTCGCACACAGCCTGTTGGAGCTTTAGCTCGAAAGTGAGAGCGTATCGTCGCGCCCAACTTTCCTCCGTCAACAGCGCGCCGCCCGTCGAAAGATAGTTCAACGCCGAGGCGTAGGCGGTCGATCTCTTCGCACGCTTTCCTGCAATAAGGTTGAACTCGGCAACCTGTTCCCGTTCTTCTTGAGACGTGATGAGCACAGAGGCGCGATTGAGCTGATTGACGATCTCAAAGACTTTCTCCTCGATCTCGTCCACTGCCGTTCGTGACGAGAGCAACCGACCAATTCTGAGATGTTCCGTGGCCCGCGCGTCTACCGGAATAAGCACATAAGCCGCCTCGTGGACGCGATCATGGACAAAGGTATACGTGTCAACCGAGCGAGAAACGAGCCCCGCACGGACGGCTTCCCACAGCGCAGCGTCGAGCCTCTCCTCGGATTCCCCAAAGACCATGCTCAAGACGGCAATCTCCGCGCTATTCCCCAGACAGGCCAGTTGTTTCAAAGAATCCTGCGTCGTCTCGGGCAAGCGATTCAGCTTCCCGACCATCAGGTCCACCACGTTATCGGTGTAGCCTTTCGCTCGGATACGATCAACGTCCCACATCCAGACCGCAGCGTCCGGTGCGAAAGCGAGCAAACCTTCCTCCTCCAACTCCGCGATAAATTGGATCGTGAAGAAAGGATTGCCGTCGGTCTTCTCATGCACGATCTGGGCCAGAGATTGCGCTCGCTTCCGCTCGCAATGCAGGGCATCGGCGACGAGCTGGCCCACCTCGTCCAGACCAAGAGGGGCCAGCGCAATCTGATGGACCGGGACTCCAGCCTTGCGGATTTCCGCGAGCGTCCGCATGAGCGGATGAGAGGGGCTTACCTCGTTGTCCCGGTATGCACCGATGAGAAGGAGGTGTCGCACTTCATCGTGGGTGATCAGGTGCTCGAGGAGATTGAGCGTCGCGGCGTCCAACCATTGGAGGTCGTCGAGGAAAAGCGCGAGTGGGTGTTCTGGTCGGGCGAAGACCCCAAGCAGCCGTCGGAAGACCATCTGAAAGCGGTTCTGTGCATCCCGCGCCGGAAGCTCCGCCACTGGCGGCTGTTTCCCCATTACGAGTTCAAGCTCGGGAATAAGACTTGCCATGAGTTGGCCGTTCATTCCTAACGCTTCCTCAAAAGCTTTCCGCCAAGCAGCGATCTCTGCATCACTCTTCCCTAAAATCTGTCGAACGAGGCTCTGAAATGCCTGGGCCAGGGTAGCATACGGGATGTCGCGCTTGTATTGGTCAAACTTACCAAAAGCGAACAGCCCACGCGGTGGAACGAGGGCCTTGTGCAGTTCGTTAACCACCGAAGATTTGCCAACCCCGGAGTAGCCCGACACCAGCACGAGTTCCTTTGTACTTTGTCCGACGACCCGGTCAAAGGCAGCGAGTAGCAGTTCGACTTCTCTTTCCCGTCCATAGAGCTTTTCCTGAACTATCAGCCGGTTGGGCACATCACGTGCGCCCAACGGAAATAATTCGATTCGTCCGTGCGCTTCCAAACTTGAAAGGCAACGCCGAAGGTCGGCCTCCACGCCCGTTGCGGTCTGGTAGCGTTCCTCCGGAGCCTTCGCGAGGAGCTTCAAAATGATCGCGGAAATCGGCTCGGGTATTTCACTCCGCCGGAGGCTCGGTGCCGCAGGCAGCCTCGCGATATGGCAGTGGATCCATTCCATCGGTTCGCTGGCCGTGAAAGGTAGCCCTCCAACGAACATCTCGTAGAGCGTGACGCCAAGGGAATAGAGATCGCTCCGCGAATCGACTGAACGGTTCATCCTCCCGGTTTGCTCTGGAGCCATGTAGGCCAGTGTCCCCGCAATAACCTCGGGCGGTTCGGGGGGCTGTCGCTGGCGAGGCAGGCGCGAAGTCAAACCGAAGCCCGTCAGCCAGGCTTCCCCCGTCGCAATATTCACGATGACGTTCGCTGGCTTGACGTTCCGGTGGATGAGTCCCCGTGCGTGGAGGTGACCGAGGGCCTTCGCCATGCCGATGGCCAGGCGTAAGAATTCTATTAGTGCAACCGGCCGTCCGATCACGCCATCCAGGAAATCCCCGCCGGGATCGTTGAGCAAGAGCGCTGGAATGCCACGGCTGTCCACGAGATCAATGGGCCGAATCGCCCAACTGGAGTCCAGGTCATTTCTGAGGGAATAGACATGGTTGATCTGGTCCATGCCCGAGCGTGATGGATGTTCAGATGCCGCCGCCAGCAAGAGAACGGAAGCGGGGTCACCTTTCCGTCTCCCCCGAGAGACGATGAATTCCCTGTCCTCGCGCAGCTTCTCGAACGTATAGCCGGAGAGGTCGATCATCGCGGTTACCTTCGGCTGGGACTCACGGACAATGGCCCAAGTTCGGCGATGCCTCTCAGCACGGATTTTGGGAGAGGATGATCCGTGTTTATTCCACACAAATGAGCGTTCATGGTCGGTTATCTATCGCGTTTGCTCGCGGGGCGCTAATTTAAGCGCCTTCCAGAAACAAATCCAGATCACAAACCACCCGAATGCAAAATGAATCGGCGATGTGATAATTCAATAAAGTCGTCTCGTCCTCCTGCTTAGAAAATTACGTGACGTTCCAGCAACTGCGCGTCCGCCGGACGACGCGATCAGCGTAGTTCTAGATTCTCAGTCAGAGCATCGTTTCGAAAAATTCGCGATTCCAAGACATTGGCCATGAGCGTTTTTCAGCAAAGATGATCGACTCATTCTGCCTTTGGCATGAGCACTGCAAAGCTCACAAGTGAACCAAAAAGCAAAGAAGCTATATGACGACACCGTCATCACTTAATTTCACAAACAAACTTTTCCGAATCGGCTTGCATCTCACGTGCCTGTTCGTCCATCCGCTCGGCCACTTGGGCTTTCACCTTTCCGGTATCGCCCGTGAATTTCATCTTTAGCAACCAACAAGGAGTATCAAATGCATCAACTGGCCTTCCCAATAAAGTTAGCTTCAAAACGAAGCAATCCGATTCAAAAACGAACACTGGAGGACGATGATTTGCAGATCGTCGCCGACTTGATCTGTGATGGACTGCGGGAAGGTTTATACAAGGAGATCGTGCCCGGAAGGAAGCGGTCTGAGGTCGTCCAGTTTCTTCGGCACTTGGTGACGAGATGTGAAATCCGGCAGTACGACCCGGCCGAAAAGTGTTTTCGGAAGCGTGCCGCAGCGCTTTTTGTCTACACTGTTGAGGGTTCCGTCGTGGGCTTCAGCGTTCTGGGGCAATTTGTCCCCAAGCCGACCCAAAACGCCTCCTACTTCCCTCACGACCCCGACTACGACGGAGGCACCGATGCCGATCATGTGCCGGTGATTCCACGCTACAGCATTTCTTCTAACGCCGGTCATATCGACGAATCCCCACTGCAAGACCCCACACCTGGTGAGGCGGATAAGAGGTCAATCAACAATGGCGTCGAACTCCTGATGCTGGGCGTGGTTCCCCTTGAGCGAGGGTTACGTTATGGAGCGTCCATTCTCCAAAGTCTTATCAAGGAATGTTCCTCGCAATATTTTAATTTGATTGTCCGGTGTCCGAATGACAATCAGCTCCTTTTTGGGATGCTCGTAGTGCGCGGTTTTCTTGCCGTGGGTCGCTATTGCCAGGGCCGCATCCTTCGATTTCGTCCTTCACTCCCGAACAGCTCGGCTTCGTGGAGTTCGAGACTTTCACTCTATTCGGAGTAAATGCGCCTTTTATTAACAACTCAGCTCTGAAACCAAAATTGACAAATATGAAATCCAGCAAACAAATCGAGATCACACCAAGCGCCATGCTACGGCGAAGTCTCACCACGCGAGCAGCCGTTGTATTGCTTGCGTTCGCCACCACCATCATTCCAGCGGTAGCTGACGAGGCAGGTGCCACTGCTGCTGCGGGAAACACCGACGCAATCCGCCCCTTCCACATCCACGTTTCTGAAGAGGCACTCGTCGACCTCCGCCGGCGCATCGCGGATACACGGTGGCCCGACAAGGAGACGGTCAATGACCAATCCCAGGGCGTGCAATTGGCCAAGATCAAGGATCTCGTGCAATACTGGGGAACGGGCTACGACTGGCGCAAGGCCGAGGCGCAACTGAATGCCTTGCCGGAGTTCGTGACCACGATTGACGGAGTGGATATCCAGTTCATCCACGTGCGTTCGCGTGAACCGAACGCGCTACCTCTGATCCTCACCCACGGTTGGCCTGGCTCGCCGATGGAGTTTCTGAAGGTGATAGGACCGCTTACCGACCCCGTCGCCTACGGCGGGCGCGCGCAAGACGCCTTCGACGTCGTGATTCCCGCCATCCCCGGCTATGGCTTCTCGGGCAAGCCGACCGATCAGGGCTGGAATCCTGACCGTGTGGCGCGGGCCTGGGACGTACTCATGAAGCGCTTGGGCTACACCTATTACGTGTCGGAGGGTGGCGATCACGGCTCGGTCATCTCCGATGCACTGGCGCGCCTTGCACCGCCCGGATTGCTCGGCATCCATCTCACTATGCCAGCTACGATTCCCCCGAACCTGGTGAAGGGCATCAACAGCGGCGATCCGGCACCCAATGGGCTGACTGACCCGGAACGACAGGCGTACAACGCCCTCAGTACCTTCTTCGCAAGAGGCGCGGCCTACGGCGCTATGATGGTGACCCGCCCGCAGACCATCGGCTACGCGCTCACCGACTCGCCCAGTGCACTGGCCGCTTTTACGTACGAAAAGATCGCCGCATGGAGCGACAGCGACGGCCACCCCGAACGTGTGATTGGTCGCGACGAAATACTCGACGACATCACGCTGTACTGGCTCACCGACAGCGGTGCATCTTCGTCCCGCTTCTACTGGGAAAATAACAA
>Ga0302222_10001542_pt1 | contig 11461 bp, 8 predicted proteins | sample II_Palsa_E2_2_FD_194570 | JGI IMG/M metagenome (GOLD analysis project Ga0302222, IMG submission 194570) | Peat permafrost microbial communities from Stordalen Mire near Abisko, Sweden - II_Palsa_E2_2 | ecosystem: Environmental > Terrestrial > Soil > Palsa > Peat permafrost | place: Sweden... | reverse complement strand
GATCCTGTCCTTGAAGCAAAAACGGAGGGAATGATCATGCTCCCCCAGCTCGAGGTCCGCAACCAGGACGGCCATCGCGCTCGCGCCCGGCCTGTCGGCCGGCACGATGTCATAGCGCACGCCACGGTGGTCGGCGGTGATCCTTGGGGCGTCCGCGACGGCGTCGAACAGCAGGATCGGCGCCCCGGCGGGAACGACCCGCGCGGTCCAGGGATCCCCGTAGAAGTCCCAATCGGTGGGCCGGCCCTCCATCGCCGAGGGGAATGACTCGTATCCCCGCGGGCCCTTCACCGCTATGTGGTAGCGAAGGGTGCCCGGGCGGAGAAGCATCCCGGGAATCTCGGCGGAATAACCGAAGCCCGCGGTCCTGCTCATCTCGAACGTCTGCAGGTTCCGGCCGTCGGGCGGGCCGCCGCCCGGCTGGACACGCTTGCCGGGCGGAACGCGCTGGTCGGTCACCGAGGGGCGCTGGGGCAGGTAGGCGACCAGCTCGACCTTCTCGACCGGGTCGGGCGAAACGATGGCGGCGGTCACCCGGAGCGGCTCGCCGGCCGGCGCCTCGACGACCGGCTTGTGGATTACATACGTCCTGTCGACCGACGCGGCCGGCGCCACGAATTCCTTGAGGGTGATGTTTTCCCACCTGTCCTGCGGGCGCCACCGGGTCGTCACGCCGGCGCGGGTCAGCAGGTAGGCGCCCGGCCGGACGCTCAGGGTCGAGCCTTCCGCGTTGCCGTTGAATCCGTTGCCATCGTTCAGGCCGACGGCCTTGAATCCCGCGCCCAGGTCCGGGAGGTTGATCCGCATGGGCCATTCGTTCCAGGCGATGACAGAAACCTGCTTGTCCGGGTTCGGCTTCTCGAACGGGTCGCGGACCCAGATGGCATCCGGCATCACCTCGAGGCGCCAGACGCCGGGTTCGAGGCGATCGAGGAAATAAGCCCCCTGTCCCGGATAGTCGACGATCGGCGAGCTTCCATAGCCGGCGACCTGGGCCAGCCGCCCGGGAGCGGGCGGATTTGTCGAGGTCCGGTTGGTATAGAAGAATTTCTCGTCGGTCGCCAGCTCGGCAAGGTCATCCCCGTAGCTGACCCGGACTCCCTCGAAGGTCGCGTTCCCGGGGTAGCCGCCGTAGTCCTTGTACAGCGGCACCCGGCGAAAGGCCTCGCCCGCCACCTTCATGCTCAATGCCTTCTGCGGGGCGTAGGCCAGGTTCAGGTAGTGCGTCTGATATTCCGTGTTTTCCGCCGCCAGGTACATCGGGTCGTAGGCGAACTGGGTCGCGAATTGGGCGCCCGCCTTCCGCATGGACCTGGCCATCGCCGGATAGATGTAGGACCGGCCGATGTCGGCGGAATCGAACTCGTAGAAGACCTTCGCCTTGTCCCTGAACTTCGGGTTGTCGGCGAAGGGAATCGGGTAGTCGTCCACGTAGGGCAGGAAGTTTCCCCACTGCTCATGGTTGGCGACCAGGTTCGAGGGGTACCACTGGAATGTCCCGCCCTGGACATTCGCGTCCAGGTACGCCTGGAAAACCGGGAGGCCATGGCTCATGTTGTAGAGGATCGGCTTTCCGCAGCCCGTGTCCCGGATGGCCTTCGCCATGCTGTTGATGTAATCGACGGTGAGCGCGTAGTCCCAGTGGCCGGGCTCATTGCAGATCTCGAACGCGAGAATGTCCGGGTCGTCCTTGTACGCCAGGCCCGTGTGCGGGTTCACGTGGTCCATGAACTGCGTCAGGTAGCGCTCCTGGAGCGGCCACGACTCCCTGTTCTCGAGGCAGCCCTGCTTCCCGTACTTCCTTGAGAACCCGTTCGCCGGCGTGCCGCCCTCCGGGTAGCCGTTGTCGCCAAACTGCATCGTCGTCAGGATGATCTTGATCCCCCGTTCCTTCAGCTTCGCGAGGAGATAGTCGAATGCCTCGACGTGCTCGTTGACGACGAGGTTGCCCGCGGGGTCGCTGATTTCCCGGTCCCACACGTGGACGCGGTACGCATCAAGCCCGAGGCGCGCGAAGTGGTAGACGTCGGCGTCGATCGCCTTCTCGATCGGGATGCCAAGGCGCCTGTGGGCGCGGAACGAATAGGCGAACGGCGCCGTGTAGTTTACGCCAAACTGGGCGACCTCCTTCTGCGACGCGGTCCAGCGCATCACGCCGTTTCCATCCACGAAGGTGCTCGGGGGGTCCGCCGCAAGGAGCGGAAGGCACAGGACGAGGGCCAGGCCTGCAGGGGCAATTCGCATGTTTCTCCGAACCGCGGCCGGGAGGAAGGTTGGGCCCTACGGCCCGGCGTCAAGGAAAGGCTGAACCGCCGCGAGGAATGCGGGGGGATTCTCGATGCAGGGGGCGTGCCCGCAGTCGGGAATCACGATCAGCCGGGCGCCGGCGATCCGGGCCGCGAAATCCTTGCCGTCTTCCAGCGGAACCGCGCCGTCGTATGCGCCCCAGACGACCAGCGTGGGGATGGTGATTCCGCCCAGTTTGTCGTCCACGGCCTCCGCCTGGATCGCGGGATTCGTGCTGAACGAGCGGATGGTCCAGGTGTCGCCCTTGCCCATGCTCCACACAAAGGAGGCCCTCACCGCGTCGTCCGTCCGCCATGCCTCCCCGTGAAATATGAGGGCGAGGAGCGACTTGGTGCCGGCGATGGAACTCACCGTTCCCGGGCCGTCGTTCATCATTTTGGCGAGCGCGCGATGGCCGGCCGCATCCGCCAGGACGAGCCGAGCCGGCTTGGGGAGCGCGAAGGAGGGACCGGGCGCAGGCCCGGAACCCAGCGCCTGGATTGAATATTGGGCGGCGACCCACCCGCCGAGGGATTCGCCGACGAGCGCGAACGCGCCGGGTTTCCTTTCCCTCAGGAATTCGCCCAGGAAATCCACCCAGGTCTGGATGCCATAGTTGATGAACGGCTTGTCCGAGCCCCCGAAGCCGAGCTGGTCGAGCGCCAGCACGCGGTGGTGCGCCGCGAGCGGCATGATGCAATGGCCCCAGTCACCCTTGGCGCTGCTCCCTAGGCCGTGGAGCAGCACCACCGTGGGCCCCGCCCCCACGTCGTAATACAGGATCTTCTCGCCGAAGAGCGCCGTCGCCTGGGGCGCCGGAAGCTCCGCGGCGGTCTGGGCGGTGCCCGCCATCGGTGCGAACAGGAGCGCGCAGGCATGAAGCAGTCGGAAGCGGTGAGCCTTCATGCCCGCATCTTATGGCAAACGCGGACTTCCAATAACACACAATTCCACGCTGATGCATCCCGCGCCAGGGGCGCCCGGAAGTGTTTTAAAATTGAATAGCGCAACCCGCGGAATATTCAATCTGCGGCCAACGGCGCGCGGAAGTGAGAGCTGCGGCGAACGATGATCTTCACCACCTACTGGTTCAGCGTGTTCGCCTGCGCCTTTTTCCCGCTGTTCTGGGCGGCGCGGATAGGCTGGCTCCGGCTGGGGCTGCTGCTGGCCGCTTGCTTCACCTTCCACGCGCACTTTGCGGGCGCCGCCGGGATGCTTCCGATCATCGTCCTTGCGACCACGACGTACGCCGCCGGCCTGCTGCGATGGAGGCCGGTCCTCTACGCGGCGATGGTCCTCCCGGTTCTCGCCCTCGTCTTCTACAAGTACACCCACTTTGTCGCGCTGAATATCGTCGCGCTGGCGAACCCGGCATGGGGCCAGCATACGGACCGCCTTGCGTCCGCATTCCTGCCGATCACGCCGCCGCTTGCGGTGAGCTTCTTTGTGTTCGAGTTCGTCCATTACCTGTACGACGTGAACAAGGGCTCCCCGTCGATCCGCAATCCGGCCCACTTCTGCGCATTCACCTTCTTTTTCCCGTCGCTTGTTGCGGGGCCGATCAAGCGCTATCAGCCCTTCCTCGCGTCGCTTCGCTCGGGCCTCGTCGCCGTTACGGTCGATGACGTCAAGCTGGGCGTCATGCGCGTCGCGCTCGGGCTCTTCAAGAAGGTGGCGATAGCCGACAATGTGACCGAGGGATTGCGCTTCTGGCAGCCGAAATACGCCCACCTGACCCTCCCCAGCCGGTGGGAGTTCCTGTTCGCAATCGGCATCCGAATCCTCTTCGACTTCAGCGGGTACAGCGACATCGCGATCGGGCTGGGCCGGATGATGGGGGTGTCGCTTCCGGAGAACTTCCGCTGGGCCTACCTCGCCACGAGCGTGACCGAGTTCTGGCATCGCTGGCACATCTCGCTGAGCACCTGGGTCCGGGACTACGTCTACATCCCGCTGGGTGGGGGCCGGAGCGGCCTGGCACGGAAGGTCGTCAACGGGTTTGTCGCCTTTGCCTTGGTCGGCCTGTGGCATGGCCCCGCCTGGAACTTCGCTTTCTGGGGCCTCTATCATGGCGCGGGTCTGGCGATCAGTTCCAACTACGAGGCCGCGCTTGGCCGGCCGGGGCTCGCGCTCGCCGCATTCTTTGCCCGCTTCCCGCCCGTGGGATGGGCTCTCACGCTGGTCTTCGTCCTGATAGGCTGGCTTTTCTTCTTTTATCCATTCGCGGAGGCCTGGCAGATGCTGAAACTGCTCTTGACGACTAGCCGATGAAACCCGGGGCGGAAAACAGACAGAAGGGAGGGAGGGCACGGGCGCTCGCCGCACTTGTCCTGGGCCTGCTGATCGGCGCCTTCTTCCACTATCTGCTGTACCGCTATTCGCTGCCGTCCAAGCCCTTCATATATGTCGCATTCTGAGCGCCACCACCGCGATTCGAGGAATCCACCCATATGATGAATCCCGAACCCCAAGGCGGTTTTCCGGACGCTCCGTTTGGGGCGCCGCCCAGCTCCCCCGACTGGAGCGGGCACGGGGCGCATCCCGCCGGCCCGGGAGGCGGGTTCATCGCCGCGCTTCCCGCGCGGCCGCTCCTGATCGGGGTGGCGGTTGGGTTCGGCCTGTGCTGCCTGGCGGGGCGCGTCGTGAGCAGGCTTCCCATGCTCGAGAACTTCCGCCGCTTCCATGACCTCATATCGCTTACGGCCCTGTTCTATCCGACGGCCTCCGAGCTGGTCTCGCATGTCGAGCACACGGTGCCGCGGGACAAGCACCTGGTGGTGGTCGGCGGGGCATCCTACTTTCGGGGCGCCGGGCAGAATCCGGATGAACTGTGGACCCTTGAGCTGCAGCGGCTGCTCGGGGACGACTATTGCGTCGTCAACTACGCCATGAACTGGGGTGGGATCACCCCGTTTGCCGGGGTCGCGTTCCAGGCATTGGCCAGGGAATACCCAAGGATCTCCTTTGTCGCCAATGCCAGCCCCGTGGTGGTAGACGACGTCGACGGCGGGGAGATCTACCGGTATGTTTTCTGGGACGCCTATTACAAGGGCATGCTCGCCCTCCCCGCCCCGTGGTCGGACCAGGTGCGGGAAATGGCGAGACGCGAGCGCAAGGACCCGGCCGGCCTGGAACTGCACCTGGGGAAATGGACGGATCAGTTCTCCTACGCCTGCGACCTCTGGACGTACGTCGGGTACAAATGGTTCTTCACCGTATGGAGCGACCACGCGTCGGAGACGATGACCGCCGCCCGGCGGACGTATGCCGACCCGTTCAACGCAAAATTGGCGCAGGAGCAGCGGGCTTTCCGGCAGGACCAGGGCTACGTCCAGCGCTACGAGGCCTGGAACAAGGACTTCGCCGCAAAGGGGTTCCTCCCGGACAAGGATGGCCAGCTGAAGCTCGATCCCCCCGCGTTCGGCCTCATCTCGCAGCTGAGCGTCGGCATGTTTCCCGACGACCTGAAGTCGAAATGCTACCTCGTCTTCATGCGCTTCAATCCCTATTTCATGCAGACGTTCACCGCGGACGACTGGAAGCGCCACGAGTTGATGTACCGCGTGGGGCAGCAGGCGTTCGAGCGCGTCGGGTACAGGGTGGTCGAACTTCCCGACGCAGATTTCACGGCGGACGATTTCTATGATGCCGGGCACTACATGGCCTCGGGAGGGCGCAAGGTCGCAAAGGCGGTCGCCGCCAGCATCAGGGAAGCCGACAGGGCCGCCCAATCCCCCAACCGCTAGCGACCGCGCGGCTCAACCCTTGAGCGCGCCGGCCGCGATCCCGCGCACGATCTGGCGCTGAAGCGCAACATAGACGAGCAGGATCGGGAGCGTGACGAGTATGATTCCTGCGAAAAGGATGCCGTATTCCGTCCGGTACTCGGCCGCAATCGACAGGTTCGCGAGACCGAGCGGCAGGGTCCGGGCCGAGCCGGCCGCGTCGCCGCTCACGAGCATGAACGCAAAGAAATACTCCTTCCATATCCCGATGAACTGGAAGATGGCCACGGTCACCAGCCCCGGCCTGGCGAGCGGGAGGAGCACCCTCCAGAAAGCCGAGAATTCGCCGCAGCCGTCAACCACCGCGGCCTCGTAGAGGGAGCGCGGCAGCGACCGGAAAAAGCCCGCCAGGATGAAGACGGCGAACGGCAGTCCGTTCGCCGTGTACACCAGAACGAGCCCAAGCCGCGAGTTGAGGAGCCCCGCGGAGCGAAGCTCAAAGAAGAGCGGGACGATCGAGAGCTGGGCGGGTATGGTGAGCCCCGCGACGATGAGCGCGAACACGACCCTGCCGGCGGGGTGGGCGAACCGCGCAAGCGCGTAGGCGGCCATCGCCCCCAGCGCGACGATCAGGGCCACGGAGGCGCCCGTCACGATCACGGAGTTGGTGAAATACTCCGCAAAATGCGCCTGTTTCCAGGCGCGCCCGTAGTTGCCTGCGTCCAGGCTGGCCGCCGTCGGCAGCGCGAACGTGTCGCGAAAGATCGCGTCGTCCCTCTTGAGCGACGAGTAGCCGACCCAGAGCATGGGGAACACGAGCCACGCCGAATATCCGAGGAGGGCGATGAACGCGACGCCCCTGGAAAAACGGAACGTGCGGGCTCGGGAAGCGTACATGCGGGTCAGGTTTCGACCGGATCGCTCCTCAATCCGCGCAGGACCGCGGCGCTGCCCACGATCACCAGCGAGAACAGGATGACGGCGAGCGCGGCCGCGCGGCCGATGTCGAAGTCCTTGAACATCGTCGTCACGAGGAGCGTTCCGAGCGTCTGCATCGAGGCGGAGGGATCCTGCGACGTGAGGAGCCAGACCATCTCGAAGGCGTTCAGGCCGCCGATCACGAGAAACACCACGGATATCGCCACGATCTCCCGGATCAGCGGGAGCGTGATGGTGAAGAACTGCATCCGGACCGAGGCCCCGTCGATGTCCGCGGCCTCGTACAGCTGGGGATCGATCCCCTCCATGGCCGCAAGGTAGAGGATCAGGTTGAACCCGCACGCCATCCAGACGTAGATGGGAATCAGCGCCGCGTAGAGATGCTCCTCGGACAGCCACGGGTAGTCCGCGAATGACCGCAGCCAGTCCGAGCCAACGGCGTTCCCGAGCGCGACCAGCCCCGCGTTCACGAGCCCGCCATGCGGCTGGTACGCGGTGAGCCAGATCAGGGTGGCGGCGATCCCCCCGAGGAGGTTCGGGAAAAGGAGTATCATCCGGAACGCGCCGGCCCCCCACACGCCGCGGTGGATCAGGACGGCGAAGAGGAGCGCGAGCGGCACGACAAACAGGGCGGGGACCAGCATCAGGTAGAGGTTGTTGCCGAGCGCGGTCCACAGGACGTCGCCCTCAAAGAGGAGCGACTTGAAATTGTAGAGTCCCGCCCAGGTCCTGGGGCCGATCCCGTCCCAGTGGCTGAACGCCCACAGGAAGGCGACAAACGCGGGCGCCAGCATAAGCGCCGCGTAGAGGAGGAAGGCCGGCCCCACGAAACCGGCCGCCATCGGCGGGCGGAGCCTCCCGAAGCCCGAGGCGTCACCGTCGCGGGGCGCCGAGGCGGCGGCCGCCCCTCCAAACGCCTGTCCCAGGCGCCCGCGGGCGAGCCACGTGGCGAGCGAAGCCAGCGCCACGATCATCGCCGTCCCCAGGTAGGGATGCCGGTAGTCGATGCGGTCGGGCTCGGCGATCCGGGCGCGGTCGTCGGCGGCCGCGAGCTCGAGCCTTCGCGCAAACTCCCGGGGGTCCAGCCGCCCGTTCATCAGGCCCCGCGTCGCGTCGACCCGCACCTGCCGGATCACCGGCGTCAGCATCATCACCTGGGGCATGTTGAAGGAATCCCCCGCGCCCGCGATCATCGCCGCGGTGTCGCGCATCCTCGCCGAATAGGCCGAGGCCGGCACGCCCCGGACGGCGACCGGCGCATCGGTCAGGCGGACGAACGCCTCGGCCCGCGCGCGCGAGGTGAGGAACCTGAGGAAATCGATGGTCAGCCGCACCCGGGCGGGATCGCCCGTGTTGAAGACGAAGAAGCAGTCGCTTCCCGCCTGGATCGTGGAGGGGTCGGCGACGCCGTCCGCGGACACGGGGAAATTCATCGTTCCCACGTCGAACCCCCTCGGGATCTTTCCGGCCATCTCGTTGAAGAACCATGATCCCGACGCCGTCATGGCCGCGCGGCCCTCTAGAAAAAGGAGCTCGGCGCCCTGCGCGGTCTCCCCTTCCCATCCCCGCTGGACGTCGTCGCGAGTCACCCGCTGCAGGATTTCCGCGCTGCGTATGATCCTTGGATCCGTCCACGCGCCGGGCTTGAGCTCGCTGATCGCGCCCCATCCCGCGGGGCCGGCGAGGTTGTGGTAGGCGGCCCGGAAAAACGCGTCGGGATAGAGCCAGCGCGTGCCCGGAAGGCTGACCGGGGCGATTCCCGCCGCCCGGATCTTCCCGCACAGGGCGAAGAACTCGTCCCATGTCCGCGGTTCCTGCCAGCCGTGCGCATGGAACAACCCCCGGTTGTAGAAGAGAACCCAGCAGGAATAGACAAAGGGAAGCCCGTACACGCCGCCGCTGATCCTCCACGAATCGAGCGAGCCCGGCATGAAGGTGTCGCCCCACCGGGCATCGCCCTCCCAGTTCCTTCCGTCGAGGTAGGGGCGCAGGTCGACCATCTTCCCGGCCCGGACAAGGGAGGGCCAGAGTATGTACGGCGCCGACGTCGCGTCCGGCGGGTGCCCGTCGATGATCCGGATCCTGACCTGGTCCTGGATCCGCGGATTGCCGTACACGTGGACCCTGACCCCGGGCCGAAGGGCCTCGAACTGCCGCGCGGTGTCCTCGTAGAACGCCGTGCCGTAGCCCCCCTCGAAAACGGGCACGTCGAGCTCCGTCGTCCCGGCGCCCGGCGCCCGCGAAGCCGCCAGCAGGCCGAGGCAGACCAGACGGGCGGACAGCCTGAGCGTCACGTGCGGAAGCCGGCCCTCCTGAGCGCGCGGCGAAGGGCCGCGATATGCTGCCTGTCGCGCGTCTCGACCGTGCAGGTGACATGGGTCGCGCTCACGTCGGGGCCGCTGAACGCCCGGTCGTGCGCGACCTGGTTGATGCTTGCGCCGCAGGAGGCTATCACCCGGCAGAGTTCGGCGAGGCCGCCGGGCCTGTCGCTTATCCTGACCGTGAAGCGCGCGAGCCGCCCGTCATGGACCAGTCCCTTCTCGATGACCCGGCTCAGGATGACCGGGTCGATGTTGCCGCCGCAGACGACGAGCGCGACCCGTTTTCCCCGCAGGCCCCTTATCCCCCCCGACATCATGGCGGCGAGGGGCGTCGCCGCGGCCCCCTCGACCACCGTCTTCTCGAGCTCGAGCATCCGGAGGATCGCGAGGGATATCCACTTTTCCTCGACGCGCGCCACGCGGTCCACGCGGCCGCGGATGAGGCCGAAGGCATTCTGCCCCACCGTGAGGGTCGCCAGTCCGTCTGCGAGCGTGGCGCGCCTAGGCACGCGGACAGGGCGGCCGGCCCTGAGCGCCGCGGTGAGGTTGCCCGTCGAGACGCTTTCCACCGCGATGACCTCCACGCGGGGCCTGAGCGACTTGACCGCCACGCAAAGCCCGGCCAGGAGGCCCCCGCCCCCAACCGGGCAAACAATCGCCTCGACGTCGGGCACCTGCTCGAGGATCTCCAGGCCGAGCGTCCCCTGGCCCGCGATGATGTCCGGATCGTCGAACCCGTGCACATAGGTCAGCCCCTCCCCCTCGACAAAGCGGTTCGCCTCCGCGCGCGCGTCCGCGAAATCGCCCCCGTGGAGGATCACGCGCGCCCCCAGCCGCTGGCAGGTCGTTATCTTGATCAATGGCGCGAATTCAGGCATGACCACGGTGACCGGGATTCCAAGGAGCCGCCCGTGATACGCCAGCCCGAGCGCGTGGTTGCCGGCCGACGCGGCGACCACCCCGCGCAGGCGGCTCGCCGCCGGGAGAAGCAGGAGGGCGTTTCGGGCGCCCCTTTCCTTGAACGACCCCGTCCGCTGGAAGTTGTCGAGTTTGCAAACGATTCGCGCGCCAGTGATTTCGCTAAGCGGAATCGATTCCGGACACGGCGTCACGATGACGCCGCCTTTTATCCGACGGCGGGCCGCCGTGATGTCGGACAACGTGACGGACTTTTCTGACATCGATTTGCGAGGAATAGCGTTGCGGGCAACCCGGGCGGGTTTACACCCAAAACGACCGATGTATCAGGTTACCTTTTCAGAGCAAGCCATGCGGGAATTGAACAAGCTCGACACGATGGCGCAGCTCGAGCTCGTCGAGCCCATCAGCAGCCTCAAGGCGGCCGACCTGGAGCACCCGCGGGAGCCGCTTGGGCGCTTCCAGCGGCGCGGAAAGCCCTTCTACCGGCTGAGGGCGGGCGAGCACCGGTTCTACTTCGACGCCAATGGCGACATCCTCCACGTGAACTACATACTCCACCGGAATTCGCTCGAGGATTTCCTGCTGCGCAACGGGCTGCCCGTTTCCGAGCAGCAGCTCGCCGAGCAGCATTCGAAATTCTGGAAATACCTCGAAAGCCTCACGAAATGATCTTCCCAAGGCGCAACCAGGACCCGCGCGCCGCCGCCGACCTCGCGGCGCGCGAGGACCCCTACAACGAGGCCCAGGCGAGCCGGATATACATCCTGCCGAACCTGATGACCGCGGGCAACCTGTTCTGCGGATTCATGGCCGTCGTGAACTGCATCCACGCAAGGCTCGCGGCAACCGCGGAGAACGGCCTCTACCTCGACGCGACCTCGGGGGAGCACTACCGGTACGCGGTCTACTTCATTTTTGGCGCCTCGCTGTTCGACATGCTGGACGGGCGCCTCGCGAGGATGGGCGGCCGGGAGTCGCTTTTCGGCGCCGAGTTCGACTCCCTGGCGGACGTCGTCTCGTTCGGCCTGTCGCCCGCGCTCCTCATGTTCTGCCTTATCCTCGCGCCCTCGCAGCAGTTTCCGTGGTTCAGGGAGATCGGGTGGTTCGTCGGGTTCGTCTACCTCCTGTGCGCGGCCATGCGGCTTGCGCGCTTCAACGTCATCACCAACCCCCTGCTCCACCGGGGGAAAAAGGAGGCGAGCAAGGATTTCGTCGGCCTGCCCGTGCCCGCGGCTGCCGGCACGGTCGCGTCGCTCGTCCTTTTCCTCC
>Ga0302222_10001541_pt1 | contig 11468 bp, 10 predicted proteins | sample II_Palsa_E2_2_FD_194570 | JGI IMG/M metagenome (GOLD analysis project Ga0302222, IMG submission 194570) | Peat permafrost microbial communities from Stordalen Mire near Abisko, Sweden - II_Palsa_E2_2 | ecosystem: Environmental > Terrestrial > Soil > Palsa > Peat permafrost | place: Sweden... | reverse complement strand
GCGAACCGCCCACTCTGGCGCGCGATCTTGCCGTGCTGGCGGAGGCGGGTTACGAATGCAGTGAAATCCACATGTTCGATCTTTTTCCGCAGACATTTCACATGGAGACGGTCGTGCGTTTGCGCCGGCGGGAATGAAACTACCTGCGCTGTGGATCGCATCGGCCTTTGCCGCGGGTATTGGCATCGCCAGCCGATGGCAGATATCGCCGAAGGTCTGGTTTGCAGTTGCGACTGTGGCAATCGGCACGGGTGTGATTTTGATTTGGCGAAGGCGAGCGGCATTCGCGTGGTGTCTTGCATTGATCGCGTGGGTTGCGCTTGGAGGGCTGGCAATTGGAGTGGAGCGCGCCTCCGTTTCCGCGAATCACATTTCGCGGCTGATCGCCAGTGACACCGTTGATACGAGCGTTCCGCTGCGCTGGCGCGGGCGACTCCGCGAAGATCCACTGAAGCTGCCGTGGGGACTTCGCTACGAAATAGATTTGGAGAATGTGGAATCCGCGGGCGTTGTGCTCCCCACGGCTGGCGGCTTGCGTGTGAATTTTTACTCCGGGAGCGCGACTGAGCCTTTGCAAGGTCTGCGCGCAGGCGACCGCGTGGAAGCCCTGGTAAAGGCGCGTCCGCCGCGCAATTATCTGGATCCGGGTGCATTCGACGTTCACGGATTCCTAGCGCGACAAAAGATCGATGTCGTTGGCTCGCTGCGCAGTGGCGAATTGCTGCAGGCAATCGACCGGCCATCGCCCACGCTGCAGCAGCGGCTGGCCAGAGCGCGCGGCAATCTTCTGGCGCGCGTCGATTCCCTATTCGCGGATCAACCCGAGCGTGCGGCTGTGCTTCGCGCGATGTTGCTGGGCGACCGCAGCTTCGTCGATTCGGACGTGGTGCTTGCGTTTCAGAAGACGGCGGCCTATCACGTATTGGTGGTTGCGGGGCTGCACGTGGGGGCGCTGGTTGTTTTTCTTTATTGGCTTGGGCGCCGTTTGCGATTGCCGTCAATTACGATCGCTTTGATGACACTCGCGGCGCTTGCCGCGTACGTCGGAATTGTGCAGGACCGCCCGCCGATTCTTCGGGCTGCATTGATTGCGGCATTCTATTTATGCGCGCGTCCGCTATTTCGCCGCGTTGAATTACTCAACACGATTTCGGTGGCGGCGCTGGCGATTTTACTCTGGAGACCTTCATCGCTCACCGATTCGAGTTTCCAGCTTTCTTTTGTCGCTGCGGGAGTGATTGCGGCGCTTGCGCTTCCGTGGATCGAACGCACGAGCGAACCGTATCGCGTGGGCTTGCGGCACTTGGGCGACGTCACGCGCGACGGAGCACATCCGCCGAAGGTGACGCAGTTTCGAATTGATATGCGCGCGATGTCGAACTGGTTGTCGGCGAGGCTGCCTCAGCGAATCGCTCCTCGCGCGAATGAGCTACTTTCGGCGCCGGTCATCGTCGGCTTGCGATTGTGGGACATCGTGCTGCTTTCGGTTGTGATTCAGTGGGGGATGCTTCCGCTACTGGCACAGGATTTTCATCGCGTGAGCCTTGCGGGGCCTCTGAGCAATATTCCCGCTGTGCTGCTTACGGCGATTATTGTTCCTCTTGGTTTTGTGACGTTGCTCGCGTCTTTCGTGTGGGCGCGTCTTGCGCTGCTGCTTGCGAAGGCGCTTGGTCTTTGTGCCGCGCTTCTGCTTTCAACCGTCACGTGGTTTGGCCGTTGGCCGCGGTTGTCCTATCGAATTCCCGGCCCGCCGATGTGGCTTGGGATCGCTTTCTTCGTGGCGTTTGTTTGTCTCGCGATGTGCGCGCGAGCTGTAGCGGCACGCCGATTAGATCCTAGTGTCAGGCGCAAGTTGTCTCCACCAATTCGGCCCGTGGAATGGGCTTCGGCGCTTGCTCTGGCTTCGTTAACGTTGCTGGTGGCATCGCATCCGTTTGCGCCGAATCTTGAGCGCGGAAAACTCGAAGTGGATGTCCTGGATGTTGGCCAGGGCGATTCGATTTTCGTCGCGTTTCCCAACGGCGGGGCTATGTTGATCGACGGCGGCGGGCAAGCCGGGTCGGAATCCGTTGGCGGTTATCACTCAGGAACAGACGTCGGCGAGGAAGTCGTTTCGCCATACCTGTGGTCGCGCGGAATCAAGAGTCTCGATGTGGTAGCGCTTACGCACGCGCATCACGATCATCTCGACGGTCTTCGCAGCGTGCTCCAGAATTTCCGTGTCGGAGAATTGTGGATCGGACGCGATGAGGAGACTCCTGCATTCAAGGCGCTGCTCGCGGAGGCGCGCTCTCGCGGAGTTGCGATCGTCGAAAAGCAACGCGGGAGCGATTTCCAGTGCGGCGGAATCGAAGGGGATGTGCTTTGGCCCGAGGATATTTCCACCGTGCAGCAAGCATCCAATGACAACTCGTTGGTGATGAGGCTGAAGGATGACGCGGTGAGCTTTTTGCTTCCAGGTGACATCGAAAAAAAGGTCGAGGCCGCGTTGGTAAACGATCATTCCGCGATCGCCGCGGATTTCCTGAAGGTGCCGCACCACGGCAGCAAGACTTCCTCGATCGAATCATTCGTGGCGGCGGTGGCTCCGCGCGTAGCGGTGGTTTCGGTCGGAGAAGGAAATCAGTTTGGACATCCGGTGGAGGATGTCGTCGCGCGTTACGCACGGGCCCGGGTGCGATTTTTGCGCACCGATCGCGATGGCGAAGTTACCGCGCTGACGGATGGACGTACTCTTGATGTGCACACATTCGCGGAATCGCATCCGCGCTGACCGCTGCGTATTTTTGGAATTTCAGGTATTCAGTCGCGCTACTCGCCGGATTCGGCGGAGGACTGATTGCCCTTCTGGTATTCCGCGATAAGCTTCCGCGCTTCTTCCGCGCGCGGCTCGAGGACGTAGACTTCGACGCCGTGAGTTCCTTCAGGCGACTCGCGCAGCGGAAAAGGATCGTTCGAAGTGGAACCGGGCGAACTGATGCCAGCGCTTTCGAGAAGTCCGCGAACTACCATGGCTTCCGCCGTTGTGGCGGCAGTATAAGCAACGACAACACGCTCTTGCGATGGGTCGTGGGCAGGTTTGTGCGATGAATGTTCGGTCATTTAAATTCCCCGGGGAATATCCAAGAACACTGTTCCACAGTACTATTGCACGCTTTGGGAGCCAAGCTCATAATGAGGCTTAGAAGGATTCTTCAAGACCCGTCATGGAACCCACTGAAAATAGCCCGGTTTGTCGGCCCACGCAGGCGCAAATTGACGACGAAAGCCGGCGTATTCGGCGATTGCGCATTTTGGTCCAGCTAACCCTGGAATCGATTGCAGCGGGCGATTTAACTCCGGAAGAAGCCTCGGGTATGATTGCGGCGACCCGCAGAGTGGCGTTGGAAATGTTTCCCGGCAAAGAGCGCGCATTTGATCTGCTGTACAGGCCCAAGTTTCAGCGCGTGATGCACGCCATCTACCGCCTGCAGTAAAGGCAAATCTAATACCCGTAGCGCCCTCTCAACCACATCCGCAGCCATACGATGGCAAGAGCGCCGATCGTTCCGATGAGCGCTTTGTACTCGCGGTTACGCCGGAATTGTTGCCACGAAAAAGTCTTTTTGGGCTCGCTTTCCGACGGAAGCCTCGCGGCGCTAAAGACTTTCGGGAAGAAAAGCGGCACGCTCGCGGAATACTGTTGGAATGCAACGCCAAATTTTGCGCGCAGATCGTCTTCTTCGTTGCGCATCACGGCGTAATAAAAAACGGAAAAATAAAGAGCGACGAGCAGCCCGGCCCACAGGGAATGTCCGGCAATAATGAATCCGACGGCGAGAATCGCACTGCCAAGATAGAGCGGATTTCGCGTGCGAGAGTAAATCCCGGACGTCGCCAGTTCCTGATTCTTGCGCAACTCCCCGGAGGCCGCTGCTCGAACGAGCAATCCAAGAGCGGCGACGGCCGCGCCGATCGCAATCCAATGGCGCGTCGGCGTGGCTAGCAACCAATAGAGAACCGCTACGGGATAGCCAATGCGCACGCGCCAGCGCATCCAGAATTTTCTTGGCTCGCTCACGAACAAAGCCTCAGGCGGCGCTCGACTGCGTCGACAACCTGGTGCGCTGTGGTCGAAAGCATGGCAGGCGAGTAAGACGCGCGGAGGAGGGAAATCGTTTCGCGAAATCGCGGCTTTGGCGCCGGCGAGGCGGCAGTCAGCGCGTGGACGATGGCACCCAACGATCCGAGCCGCGGGAGAGACAATCGCTGCTCAGGCATCTTTCTCGTGGCGCAGCCGAGCGAGAAAATCACGCGTGGAATGGTTTTTGGGGTCGCCAACGATTGCCACGCGGATTCCCAGCAGCGCCGCCAAATCACGTTCGGGAACGGTATCGGCGGTGTAGTCGGTACCTTTCGCATGCACATCGGGTTGAAACTCGCGCAGCAGCGCATTGACGTCGAGTTCGTCGAAAACTACAACGTAATCCACCGCCGCCACGGCCGCTACGAGCGAAGCACGCGCGCGCTCGGTCAAGATGGGACGGCCCGCGCCTTTCAACGTGCGGGTGCTGGCATCGGAATTCAAGCCCACCACAAGCAAGTCGCCTTCTTCGCGCGCAGCTTGTAAATAACGAACGTGTCCCACGTGCAGCAAGTCGAAAACGCCATTGGCGAACACGACTTTGCGGCCGGCACGACGATGCTCGTCGAGGACGTCGTGAAGGCCTTCGCGTGAAAGTATTTTTTCGCGGGTGTCCATAAAAGTGTTCAGCGCTGGGTTGTGGCTTCGCGACGCAACACGGCTTCGAGTTCCGCCCGCGTAACAGTTGAAGTTCGACGCTTCATCACGACGATTCCGCCTGCATAATTCGCGAGATGAGCAGCTTCCAGGTAGGAAGCCCCGGCTGCAAGTGCCAGCGTAAAAACCGCGATGACCGTATCGCCCGCACCGGTAACGTCCACGGGAGTGTCAGGACCGTAGATTGGAATGTTGCGGGAGTGTGGTCCCCTTCCAGCGCCGTTTTCAAAGACGGCCATGCCATCCTTGCCGCGCGTAACTAGAAGAGCTTGGAGACGCAGATCAGACAAGGCGCGGGCGCCCAATTCTTCCAGCTTTCGCGCGTCGGTGCCGATGGCCAGGTGATAAGCCGCTTCGAGCTCAGGTTCATTCGGCGTTGCGGCCGTAATTCCGGCATCGCGATAGTTCAGCAATCGATAGCGTGAGTCGAGCGTGATACATTTCGCGCTAAGCTTGCGGACGAGGGCCGGCGACGCGGCTCCAAGACCATAGTCAGAAATGAGAACCGCGTCTGCGCGGCTCGCAGCCTGGCGAGCTTTGCGCTCAACCGAATCCTGGATGCGCGCCGACAGCTCTTCCCGAGGCTCGCGGTCCACACGAAGAACTTGTTGCTCGGTGGTATGCGTCCATCCAGCGAGATAACGCGTTTTCGTGGAAGTCACCCAGTCGCGGGTGCGGAGGATTCCCGATACGTTCACTTGCTTTCGACGGAAATAATCCAACAAGGCCTTGCCGCCTTCGTCTTCGCCCACTACGCCGACGGGCAAAACGCGCGCGCCAAGATCCGCTAGGTTGTTTACGGCATTGGCGGCGCCGCCGGGATAAGCGTCGGTGCGGCGATGCCGCAGAATCAGCACGGGAGCCTCGCGCGAGATACGCGAGATTTCACCGGAGACAAATTCGTCCAGCACAAAATCTCCCACGAGGCAAATCGTCTGCCGCGGGAAGGAAGCCACGATGTCGAGCAGGCGCGTAAGGTCTACGCTGGCGTCCGTAGTGCGTCCGGTGGCTCGCGTTGCGGCGCTCGAATGGCGCTTCGTTTTTCTTGGCCCGGTGTTCAATACATCTCCCCAAAACCTGGAATGATTACGCGACTCCCCATCAACAGGACGGAACGTATCACAGCCTCAGTGAACGTGCCAATCCGCGCATATTTTTTCGCGCGCCAACATCGTCGGATGCTCACTGCGAATTGCCAATGCGGGATTGCGCTTTCTTCATAAGGGCTTGCCAGAAATCATCTGCTTTGTCCACGTGCAGCGAAATGGAGCAGATCCATAGATCCATCGATGGAGGAGGTTCCGTCAAATTAAATTTATCCTTCTCCGTGCAAATGAGAGCGGTGGCCCCCAACTTCCTGGCTTGTTTCTCAATTTCCGCGATATCGGATTCGGAAAAGCGATGATGGTCGGGAAAAAATCTATGGCCGACAATTTGAAAACCCCAATCGCGCAGATCCACAATGAATGCGGCCGGATTGCCTATTCCGCAGAAGGCAAAAAATGTTTTAGAGCGTGCTTCCGAGGCAGTGAATTGTGGATGGGCAGGTGAATAGATCGAAGCGAGTTCGGTGTGAGCGTAAAAAATGGGCGCGTCCGAATAGCGCCGCACGACGGATTCGATGGCGGGGACATGGTTGCTGCGTGTGATGACGATCAAATCCGCGCGATCGAGCGCGGTGCGCGGCTCGCGCAAGCGACCGGCCGGCAGCAAATGCCCGCCGCCGAAAGGCTTGCTTGCGTCGATCAAAACGATGTCGACGTTACGCGCGAGCGGTAAATGTTGAAAACCATCGTCGAGGATAAACCAATTTACGCCGCCGCCGGCAAGCGCGAGGCCACTCTTGTAGCGATCTGCACCGACACCAAGTAACACGCGTTCTCCTAACCGAGATTGCAAAAGTTGTACTTCGTCGCTAGTGGAAATGACCCTTGGGCTGGCCGTCGTTTGGGAAGTCTTTGCCGACGCTCCGACAGTTTTGCCCCGATACCCTCGGGTAAGGATTCCAACGGTTTTGCCTTCCGAAAGCAGGCGGTCCGCGATCCATAGCACCATTGGCGTTTTGCCGGTCCCGCCAACTGTCAGGTTCCCGACGCTGATGACAAGCCCGGGCAAGCGACGCTGGCGAAGAATTCCCTTCCGGTATGCCCCCGACCGGAGAAGGGCCAAAAGGCCGTAGGGTAACGACAGCGGCCACAGGAGTGATTCCTTCAGCGTCACGCCGCGCTTCCCTTTTTATTGCGCTCGGCGGCATTTACACCATTGGCGGCAGCGCCATCGTGACAGCGTTCGCTTTGGGCAATCACTTCCATGATGCGTTTCAGCGAGCGCGCCGTCGCCCCGCGATTCCGTTCTGTTATTTCGCGCGCCGCCTTCCCCATTCGCTCGCGCATGGCGTTATCCTCAATCAATTGCACCCAGACTCTTCCCAACTGCTGTCCGTTCGCAACTTGGACGCCCGCATGTGCATCTAGAAACTGGTCCGCCATCTCGCGGAAGTTTTCCATCGAGGCTCCGAAAACGGGAGGGCGCGAAAAGCATGCAGGTTCTAGAATGTTGTGCCCACCAGCGCGGACCAACGAGCCTCCCACGAACACAGCATCCGCCAGCGAATACAGTCCCGCAAGCTCACCAATCGAGTCGAGGACCAGCACATCGGTGTTTTCGCCCAGGGACTTACTGAGGTCCAGTTGGCTTCGGCGAGCGGTATTCCAACCACCTTCGGCGATAATTTCACCCGCGGCGATAAATCGATCGGGCTTTCGAGGCGCAAGTATCAGCAAGGTTCGGCGCCACTGCCGCTGCACGGCATCGTATCCTGCGAGCACGGCCTGTTCTTCTCCTTCCACAACGCTGCCCGCGACGAGCACCGGCCAGCGCTCTTGTTGGCGAATCTGCGTTTCAAGCCACGCGCCGAATCTTCCGATGGCGGCCGGTTCCACGTCATACTTCAAGTTGCCAGTAATTTCCACTCGGTCTTCGAGCGCACCCATACCGACCAGGCGCTTCGCGTCTGCTGCACTCTGCGCCAGAAATAATTCCGCATCCTGAAGAGTACGTTCGAAAAATTCCCCAAGCAGAAATCTCCATCGTTCGAAGCGGGAGAAGGATCTTTCGGAGATGCGCGCGTTCGCGAAAACCACCGGAATACCGGAGCGGCGGGCTTCCCGCAGAAAATTGGGCCAAATCTCCGTTTCCATCACAATCACGAGTGCCGGTCGAATCGTTCGAAGGGCTCGGCGCACCGGCACCACCCAGTCGAGAGGGAAATAAAATATTTTGTTGGCGGATTGTATTCGCTCGCGCGCGAGTCGCTGCCCGGTTTCCGTCGTGGTGGAAATGAAGATCGGCCGGCCAGGAAACTCGCGATTGAGCCCCTCGACCAGGGGCTTTGCGGCGAGAACTTCACCCACCGAAACCGCGTGTATCCAAATTGCTCCGCCCCCGAGCGCATCCCCCGCTCTGGCTACCGCCGCGCTACTTGAGCCAGCCGCAAAGCCCGTTGGGAGAATTCCGAGACGTTCGCGCAAAGCCCCGGAGTGCTCGCCGCGCCGCCAGCCCCGCAACGCAAAGTATGGCGCCAGTACAAGCATGCCGACTGCCGTGATAATTCGATATAGGAAGTACATGGGAAGGCATTGTGGCGACTCGCGATGCCTGTAGGTGCCAGGCACTTCCCGCAGCGACTCCGCACACAAAGCAGGTATTATAGTGGCAGCGAGCGGGAACATGCACAACTTCCCGCTGAAACCGAGCATCGAAGTCGCAAGCCGGGAAAGTCCATAGATGATTCGAGCCAGCGCACTAGTTCTAGCGTGTTTAGTGATGTGCGCAAGCGGGTTCGCGCAGTCACCCGGCGTGAAAGCAGGCCAGAACGCTTCGGCACAGCCCGCGCCTTCCACCGCGCACGATACTCACGAAGGCATGACGATCCTGGCCGATGCGTACGACGATGGCGCGCGCGCTAAAGAAAAATTCGGCAAAGCCGATCCGATACCGGCAGGAATTCTTCCGGTGGAAGTTTTCCTGCGCAATGAGTCAGACCATCCGATTCGCATCGACCTCAACACGATCCAACTGGAAGTCCACTTTCGCAACGGCCAGCACCAGGACATTGACTCGCTCAGGCCTTCCGACGCGGCATACCTGATCGCGCATCCACAGGGCCCTTCGGGACCCAAAAATCAACGCATTCCGCACGTTTCCCTGCCAGGCGGCGATAAAAAGTCTGCCAAAATCGAAGACATTCTGCAGCCGCTTGCGCTCGATGCGGATGTGGTCCCGCCCATGGCCACGATTCATGGGTTTCTCTATTTCGATTTGAGCCGGGACATGTCGCTGGCCGGCGCTTCCGTACTGTACGTTCCTGACGCGGTGGTGATCCCGGGGAATAAACCTCTGATGTTTTTTGAAGTCCCTCTGGCCAAGACGCCACAGGACTAAACGTCGCTCTTAGATCCTCGAAACATCTTTTCCACAACCAGCAGACGGATGCTCGTCCTAGTGCGGCGCTGGTGGGTCGAGGATGATTTCGAAATACTCCGCAGGACTCGTTCCGACGTTTTGGATTTGATGTTGGTCGCCGGGAGCGACGAAAGCGGCCGAGCCGGGCCCGAGCTTGGTCGTTTTATCGCCAATGGTGACTTCCACCTGACCCTCGCTGATCAGAAACATTTCTTCCTGTTGGTGATGATGGGCGTGATGCGGCGAGCTTCCCGGCAACAGAAAGACTTCATGAACATGAAGATGAACGCCACTATGAGTTAAACCATCGAGGATCGGGCGAAAGGTTGCGTTGGCCTCTTTTTGAGAGGTTAGGTCTTCGAAGCGATAGGTCCGGGATTGCAACGTGCTTTGTCCGGAACCCGACTTCGGGAACAGAAAAACAGCTAGACAGACCAACAGGAACTTTGGTTTCATCGCACTAAGTTCCTCCCGTCAAAGTCTAACCGCAGCCGAGTGGGTGTACTAGGATTGCGGGGATGCCTGTGCGGTCGCGATTACCCCTCGGACGGCAAAAGAGCGCCGGCAAAAACATAGCTTTGGAAGGGTCTTGCTCTGGCGATAACAGACGCGGATTTGCTGTCAAAAGCCTCTTTTCTTGACGAAAGACGTTAATCCTGCTACAAAAGTCGATTCTGTTTAATAACTTCTCGCAATCTGTAGGCTCCCGCCAAGGAGTCTTCATCCGGAGGAAGGCTGAATGTGCTCTTGTCTCTTCAAACGTGTGGCCACCCGCGTAATGGGGGCATTTTAATGCGCGCTCTTGTGTCAGGTGACGGCTTGAATGTCTTCCGCGCCATGCTGAAATCCGCGGCGGCGGTGATTGTAGCGTTGTTCAGTGCTGCTGCGGCTCAGGCGCAAGCTCCAGGCGAGGCGCCTGGCGGCGAGGCCAATCTGAAGCTGCCTGATTTGTCGCAGGTGAATTTTCTGGGCATGGACGGCCACAAACTCCTGCTATTCGGGATCCTGTTCTGCGTCTTTGGACTGATATTCGGCCTGGTGATTTACACACGGCTGAAGAATCTGCCGGTTCATCGCGCAATGCGCGAAATCTCCGAGCTGATCTACGAGACGTGCAAGACCTACCTGATTACCCAGGGCAAGTTTCTTTTGCTGCTCGAGCTGTTCATTGCCGTGGTGATTGTGCTGTATTTCGGCGTCCTGCTGCACTATGAGGCAGTGCGCGTCATCATCATCTTTTTGTTCAGCGTGTTGGGAATTGCCGGCAGCTACGGCGTGGCTTGGTTTGGTATTCGCGTAAACACATTTGCGAATTCGCGAACCGCTTTCGCGGGACTTCGCGGCAAACCGTTTCCGCTTTACCACATTCCGCTCCAAGCGGGGATGAGCATCGGCATGATGTTGATCAGCGTGGAACTGCTGATGATGCTTTTGATCCTGCTTTTTGTTCCCGGCGACTACGCCGGACCTTGCTTTATCGGCTTCGCGATTGGCGAGTCGCTCGGAGCAGCCGCCTTAAGAATCGCCGGCGGCATCTTCACCAAGATTGCAGACATCGGTTCCGATTTGATGAAAATCGTCTTCAAGATTAAGGAAGATGACGCGCGCAATCCGGGTGTAATCGCCGACTGCACGGGAGACAACGCGGGTGACTCCGTCGGGCCGACCGCCGACGGATTCGAAACCTATGGCGTCACGGGAGTGGCGCTGATCACGTTCATCCTGCTAGGCGTTAAGAGCCCGACGGTACAGGTTCAGTTGCTCGTGTGGATCTTCGTGATGCGCATCGCCATGCTGTTCGCGAGTGCCCTGGCGTACTTCATCAACGACCTGATCGCCAAGGCGCGCTTCTCGAACGCGGATGAAATGAATTTCGAGTCTCCGCTTACTTCGCTGGTTTGGATCACCTCGATAGTTTCCATCATTATTACTTACTTGGTGTCCTCCGTGATCATCCCACAGCTTGGCGACGACCCGACGCAGTGGTGGAAGTTGGCAACAATTATCTCCTGCGGAACATTAGCTGGAGCTGTGATTCCGGAGCTGGTAAAGGTTTTCACGTCCACTGAATCGCGGCACGTGCGAGAGGTGGTCACTTCGGCGGAGGAAGGCGGCGCGTCTTTGGGCATTTTGTCGGGCTTCGTGGCCGGAAACTTCTCGGGCTACTACCTCGGGCTTGCGATGGTCGCGTTGATGTCGATCGGTTATCTGGTCAGCTTGCAGG
>Ga0302222_10001526_pt1 | contig 11559 bp, 9 predicted proteins | sample II_Palsa_E2_2_FD_194570 | JGI IMG/M metagenome (GOLD analysis project Ga0302222, IMG submission 194570) | Peat permafrost microbial communities from Stordalen Mire near Abisko, Sweden - II_Palsa_E2_2 | ecosystem: Environmental > Terrestrial > Soil > Palsa > Peat permafrost | place: Sweden... | reverse complement strand
TCACCTACGCCAGCGATATCACCACGCCCACGTTGATCCTGCACGACACCGGCGACCCAAACGTATCGATCACCGACGCTTACCTTCTCTACCACGCGCTGAAGGACAACGGTGTCATCGTAAAATTTATCGCCATTCCCGTGGCGGCGCACTTTCCCTACGACTCTCCCGTACGGGAATCCGACATATATCACTACTGGATCGATTGGCTCGATCAATATGTGAAGTGATCTCTAACCGATGTTTTGGCCGGATCATCGGCAACCCTTACGTTATCGGATTAGGTAGACCACGGCTTAGGGATGACGAGACCGCTACTGGTTTTCCATCTTTCCGCAAACCGACTCCTTCCAGTGATCGGGATCGAACAGCCCGAGCTGGATACTCGCATCCCAGCCGTCGTTTATCGCCCATTGTTCAGCTAGCTTTCCGTCCGCGACGCGAAAAATCACCATCTCCTGGAGTCGCAGGGGACGGTGCCTGTTAGGAATCGCCGGCGAAATGTGGGAGACCGCCTCGAAATCCCGAGCCTGCGTTCCGCCGGAGATGAGGCGCGCTGCAACGTAATCTCCTTCGGCAACGATCGACACAGCACTCTCCTTCCAGTCGAGAAAGTCCGCTTGTGTGTATCTCAGTCCTTCGGCGAGAGCGTCCATGCCCCTGTGGTCGCCCAGCCAGTCGTGAACCGTGAAGTCGTTGGTATAAATTTCACGCGCCACCTTCATAGCAGCGTCAACATTCTTTTCGCTGAAGACCTTGTCTTCCATGATGCGGACCAATTCCTTGTTGTGCTGCACGCGCTGGTGCTCTCGAAGCAAAGCCAGCTTGTAACCAACAGCCAGCCCCAGCGTGACGCCGCACACGACCAGAACGATGGATCGAAGGACCAACGATTTCATATCGCTTCTCCAATGCGCAAAAGCCAAGGGTGAAATCCTAGGGCCGGCTAGAAGGGGAAGTCAATAAATGCGAGGGGATAATACCTCGCGAGGCGATCCTATCCTTTGACGTGTTTCTCACCGCAAGCTAGGATGGCGTACTTGCGAGGCAACTCAACACAAGCAAAGCGGGCCTGTTTGGAATGCATCCCTTGTGTTGTGCTGTGAATTTCACTTTGCCTATTTGGAGAAGATCCATATGCAGCGTCGAGCCGGAATGATTTTCGCGACAACGGCACTGATCTCTATTGTGCTGGCTGCTTGCAGGACGCGTACTGCCTCAGTGGAGGACGACAAGAAGCAGCCATCAATGTAGTTCTGGCCCACGAGCAAGCAGTCCAGGCATACGATTTCGACAACGTGGATTCTCTGCACACGCCGGACGCGCGTGTGATTGAGGAATCCTATCCGCACCCATTCGAACCCGACGAACGCCAAGGCTGGCAAGTGTACAAAGACGCTGGCCTTCACGTCGACTATCATGCCCAGGACGTAGTGGCCGAGGTGCGGGGCAATGTCGCATGGGTCACCGGGACGTTGCACAGCACCTGGACAGCCGATACTCCGGCGGGCCGGGCCATGCTGGGAGGGAGCACGTGGCGTGGGACCTGGGTGGAGAGTTTCATTCTGGTGAAAACACTGGGGGGTTGGAAAATCACGTTCCGTCATACCAGCGTGCTTCCTCCCGATTTTGGCGTCGAGCCGGATTATCTGCAGGAACACGGCGGAATGAAGTTAGTCAAAGTGGCCGAGGGCGGGCCCGCGTTCAGGGCAGGACTCAAATCCGGCGATGTGCTGATCGAGTATGGCGGGCGGAAAATCGACAATCCGGTTGACTACGAGAGGCTGCGCCATGCGTACTACGAGGGCGAGAAGGTGATGGTCACGGTGATGCGAGGACACGAGACAATCACAAAGGAAGTCACGTTAGAGCAAATGCGATGAACGCCGGGCGGTTATCAGGGGCCGGGAGTTGAAGACCTCGGCAGGCTAGCGAAGGATGCTATGGGCGATATTTGTCCACCACGGCGACGCGTGGACGAATGTCTCTACGGCGACGATTTGCCAAACGATCAGCATCGGGAGCGCGTAGAGGTAGACCTTGTGAACCCGGCGATCGACGATGAGGTCGCGGATCACGCCGAGACAGATCAGCGCGTCTACGCCGGCCGGCGAGAAGACGAGCGGCAATGCGGGAAAGCGGCCAAAGGCTGCATCGAGCAGCGCGCAGGAGGCGATCAGCACCAGGCGCCGATGAAACTCGGGCCGCTTGCGCCAGTAGATGGCGAGCGCAAAGGGCACGGCGAAGCTGGAAAGGTCCATCACCTGGACAATCAGGAAAGCCGCCGAGTTGAAGGGGTCCTGTTGCTCGAACCTGGCCATGCTGATGGCGGTTAAAGCGCCGACGATAATAATTGCGACGGCGAGTCCGACGCCGAACCAGCCGAGACTGCGATGCAGGTGGACGTTGTGGGAGCGGATCAGCGCGGATTGCACAATGAAGAACACAATCCATGCGGGGAACACAATGGCGTGGATATACAGGACAAAGGGCGGGAGCGGCGAGCGATGGATGAGGTTATGGTCGATGGTGTGGCTGAAGCCGTACACCGCAGTCGCAGCGATCAGCAGCGACATGAAGAAATAAAAGTACCCACGCCAAAAGCCGCCACTCTTGGCCTTCATCTGATTCGGCAACGCGTGCAGTCTAGAGCTCATTTTCGCAGGCGATAGTAACACGGCCACTCGAGTGGCTTCGGCCAGGCGCACCTCCATAGTTTTGGTGAATTTCACTTTGACTTCTGGTGACCACGATCCTGTTGAAGGCCAAGCGAGGTTCCGAACAATACCAGTCAACGAATTCATCGATGGCGTGACGATAACCCCGCTTTGCATCTGTCGAGTTGAGGCTGTTCAACACTGCGGCCTTGGCGTGTTCCAGGTCGGGCAACCGAAGGACGGACTTGGCGCTACTGCGTTTTCTTCTGGAACTTGGCTTCTGCTTCATGACCGGTGGCCTCCGTGCCACCGATCAATGATGGGAGTAGAGCCGCGACTGCAAGGTGAGAGTTGCCCGTCAATCAGAATTTACACAGGCCAACCTCTGCAATACGCTGTGGTAGAGTTTGCAGCACGACCGAGCGCTGACGCGGATTGCACCACCAAGCGATCTCGGTACAGGAGGTACTCATGCGGTCAGCCAGTGTGTTCGTTGGCATTTGCGCTCTTTTGTTCGGAGGTCCTGCTGTCGTACCCTCACACGCTCCGGCACAAACCCCGACGCCACCCAATGCGACCCCCCTCATTCTGGAACAGAACGAGGGAGAGCGGCGAGTCTGGAGACCTATCGACGGATCATCGCTAGGTGCCTTACTTTCCCTATTTACCCTGAAAGTCGATCCAAGCAATGGCGGCTCGTCGCATTTGGTCTTCGGAACGGAAGACATGCCACCTGGAGGAAAAATAGACGCTCACAGACACGCAGGGGCAGACGAGATCCTTTTCTTGCAGAACGGATCAGCCAAGGTAACTTTGGGCGACGCGGTCAGGGACGTGCACGGCGGCGCCACGATATTCATCCCAGCCAATACGTGGATCTCTGCGAGCAACACGGGAAAAGAGACCATTCACCTGGTCTTCGTCTTTTCCGCGCCGGGCTTCAACGATTTCATGCGGGCGGAGTCGGTTCCCGAAGGAGAGAGAGTAGTACCGCTAACGAAAGTGGAAGACGCTGCGATTTCGGCCAAACATTCGCACGACGTGGTTTACAGGGAACCTTAGGAATTCGCCAAGCTTCTTGCCGGCTCAAATCCCTGCGTGGACACTCCCAATCTATGTTGTGGCCGAACGGCGAGTCGGGCACCTTCCGATTTGTCGGCAAACCTCACCTTACGGGTTAGGAAAGGTTTGCCCGTCAACCGCCCAGAATCCGAAACAGCCCAGCCCGTCTCCTGGGGCGCAAAGGGCTGTTGTCGACAGCAATCCCTGATTCGGTCTAAAACCGAACCCGCTGTTGCGCTGGAGGTCGCATGACCGTCAGACTATTCTCGATCGCATTCGTCTTGTTGTCTTCTCTTCACGCTTTCGCCCAGCAGAATCAATCTCCTGTTACATGTACCGCCGCAGAGCAAGCAGTGCGCGACGCCAGCCACCAGATATGGGCCGCCTATCGCGATCGTGATGTGGCTACATACGACAGACTGGTGGACGATAGCTATATCTCTACCGACGATAGCGGTGTGCGCAAGGGGAAGAAGGACGTTCTTGCTGACCTTAGGAAACCCGAAGGCAACATCCATACCGATACCGACGAGCAGCCCGAAGATGTTCGAGTGGTATTTACCGGCGGCGTCGCAATTGTGAATCAAACGAAGCACTGGACCGACTATGACACGAAGGCGGGGATCAGTTGGGGTGCAACCTCAAGAACCACGCGCGTACTCACGTGCAAGAATGGCGAGTGGAAGCTGGTGGCTTTTCACGACACCAACATACCGAACAGGCACCGCAAGCCCTTCACGAACGATCGCCTGGACGATTACGTCGGCCACTACCGACTCGTCGACAGCGGCGACAAAGGCGACATTTCGATCACCCGAGTGGGCGACAAACTCATTGACACTTGGGCGAACGGGGAAGCCACCGAACTTTTCTCCGGCAGGTACGACACATTCTTCAGCCGGGAAGACGATTGGGTGGAAAGGTTTCTTCGGGATAATTCCGGCAAAGTCACCGGAATTCTCTACACCTATGTCGAACGGTGAACTCGAGGCCCGGCGACTGCCATAGGATGCCAATCGAGTGGCTACACCCATCACCTCGCCCACGGACAGGAAAGCCGCAGATCCTGGAGTATTACCCATGAGATTCACACTTAGATTGTTGTCCTGGAACGCCGCAGCATACGCTCTCTTAGCGCTCGCCCCAATCATCGCCCACGCGCAGACTGCGCTCTCGCCAGAGACCCACGGCATTGTGATCGCGAACATGGACCGCTCGGTCAAACCCGGTGACGATTTCTACCACTACGCCAACGGCGGCTGGCTCAAGCGCACCGAAATTCCGCCTGATCGCAGGTACATTACTCCAAACGGCCTCGACTTCGATGGCTCGAACGACTTGATCCGCGAGCGTATCGCTGGCCTGATCGAAGCAGCAGCCAAGACCAATGCGGCTGTTGGTTCCAATACCCGCAAAATTGTGGACCTCTACCACTCCTACATGGACGGGGTCGCCATCGAAACCAAAGGCCTCGCTCCGCTCCGCCCACACCTCGACGCCATTGCTGTCATTCGCGACAAGCACGACCTGGCCCGGGTTTTGGGTGAGAGCCTGCGGGCGGATGTCGATGCCCTGAACATCGACAACTTTCATACTGCCAACCTTTTCGGGCTGTGGGTGGCACCCGGCTTCAACGACCCAGAGCGTTGGGCCGCCTACCTGCTGCAAGGCGGCCTGGAAATGCCCGACCGCGAATACTACCTTTCCGACAGTGAGAGCATGCGTGACATCCGCGCCAAATATCAGAGGCACGTTTCCGCTCTGCTCAAGCTTGCCGGATTCACCGACCCGGACGTCCGCGCCCAGCACATCGTCGAACTGGAGCACGCCATCGCCGAAAAACACATTCCATTGGCGGATCAGAACGACATCCACAAGGCGAACAACACTTGGAAGCAAGCTGACTTCGCCGCAAGCGCCCCCGGCCTCGACTGGGCAGAGTACTTTCGCGGCGCTGGTCTCAGTGGCCGGGCCAGCTTCATCGTGTGGCAGCCCGCAGCCTTCGCCGGAGAGTCCGCTCTCGTTGCTTCCACGGAACTCGACACATGGAGAGACTGGCTGGCCTTCCACTTGATTGAGGATTACGCCGACGTATTGCCCAAAGCGCTCGCAGACGAGCGCTTCGACTTCTTCGGCAAGACCCTCTCCGGCAAAACGGGGCGGCGCCCGCGCTGGCAGGGCGGCGTCGCAATAGTCAGCAGCGTGATGGACGAAACTGGAAACAGAATGCTTGCAGGCCGCGGCGTGCTCGGCGACGCTGTCGGGCAAATGTACGCCCAGCGCTACTTCCCACCCGAAACCAAGGCCCAGATCGAAGCCATGGTTGCGAACATCATCGCCGCTTTCCGGCGCCGCATTGATGCCCTCTCCTGGATGGATCCTGCGACTAAGGCCGGAGCCCAAGCCAAGCTCACCACTCTCTACGTAGGAGTCGGTTACCCGGAGACCTGGCGCGATTACTCTTCCTACGACGTCAAGGCGGATGACATCTTCGGCAACCTCTGGCGCGGCGGCCTGTTTGATTACCACCGCTTAGTCGCCCGTCTCGGCCATCCCGTCGATCGCAGAGAGTGGTGTTTGTATCCGCAGACCATCGATGCCGGCGAATTGCCCCTGCAAAACGCGCTCAACTTTCCCGCCGCCATTCTCGAATCGCCATACTTCGACCCGCAAGCTCCCGCCGCGGTGAATTACGGCGCCATCGGTGGTGTCATCGGGCACGAGATCAGCCACACCTTTGACACCACAGGCAGTGCATTCGATTCCACCGGTCGTGTGCGCAACTGGTGGAAACCCGCTGACCTGGAGCGTTTCAGGGCGGCCACCGGCAGACTTGCCGCGCAGTACGACACTTACAAACCTTTTCCCGACCTTGCCCTGAACGGTAAGCAGACGCTGAATGAGAACATCGCCGACCTCGCCGGCCTCGCTGCCGCCTACGATGCGTACCGCGCCTCTCTCGCGGGCAAGGCCGCTCCCGTCCAGAACGACCTTACGGGTGACCAGCAGTTCTTCCTTGGCTTCGCACAGTACTGGATATCAAAGTCGAGTGAAGCTTTTCTCCGGGAGCAAGTGATGACCGACGACCACTCCCCCGACGAGTTCCGGCCAGCTACGGTACGCAACCTCGACGCATGGTACGCGGCATTCGATGTGAAGCCCGGAGACAAGCTCTACCTCGCCCCGCCCGACCGCGTGCGCATCTGGTAAGCCAACGTGGGTTGGCAACGCTCACGCCATTGGGCTGTACTCTCAGGCGGAACCCGATTCCGCACGAGACAATAGACATGTCACTGCGCGTTGCGGGCGGGTTGTCCGCAAGCCGGAAGTTATCACCCCCCTGACCGTTTTAGCGGAACAACGTTGCCGCCGCAAAGCAATTCACTCGGCTGATTTAACCGCCCACCCTACTATTCGCCTTCATACTTCATGATTCTTCTGCTCCGCCACGGCGGCGCAGGAGGAGACAGATGCAACATGGGTGTATGGAGAGACTTAATCGCAAACGAGGTCCCCAGGTCTGGCAGTTTCGGTGGTCGGAGATCGATCCTGGCGGCAAACGTCTTTACCACAAGAAGATTATCGGCACCGTTGAGCACTACCCGGATGAGACTGCTGTGCGGCGCGCCGTAATCGGGCTGCTGTCGGAAATCAACACCGATGTCCGACCAACAAACCCTCGCGCAATTACGATTGCTCAGCTCTGTGATCATTTCGAGCAGCGCGAACTCTCAAAGGAAAACACCTGGCGCAGTCACGCCACGAAAAAGATCTACAAAGCGTACTTGACCCGGTGGGTTCGCCCTCACTGGCACAAGTACGAGTTGGCTGAGATCAGAACCATACAGGTCGAGTCCTGGCTTCGCGGGTTGCCGTTAGCAAAAAGTAGCTGTGCCAAAATCCGGAATCTGATGTCCGTTCTCTTCAATCACGCCTGCCGATATGAGTTGTTTGACCGCAATCCGATCTACCTAGTTCGTCAGAGTGCAAAGCGGCGCAGAGTGCCAGTCGTCCTGATGCCCACTGAAATCAAGGCATTGGTAGACAACTTGAGCCTTCGAGAACGGACGTTGGTTCTACTTGCAGTGTCCACCGGCTTGCGGCAAAGCGAGCTGTTCGGACTGAAATGGGGCGACATCGACTTTGCCCAAGGAAATATGAGCGTCACGCGCTCCATAGTGTACGGGGTAGTAGGTCCGTGCAAGACCGAGTCATCGCAAAAGCCACTGCCCATTCATCCGGTTATTGCCGACGCACTGTTGCAATGGAAGAAAAGTGCCCGCTACACGAGGGCAGATCACTGGGTCTTCGCAAGTAAGCGCTACCAAGGTCGAAGACCGTACTGGGGCCAGGCGATCCTGCGCAAATATATTCGCCCCGTGGCGCAGAGCGTCGGAATCCAAAAGCGATTCGGATGGCACACGTTCCGGCACACGTACTCGACTCTGCTGCGAAGTGTCGGAACCGAGTTCAAGGTGATGCAGGAACTGCTTCGACATTCGTCCTTGCGCTCAACGCTGGACATTTACACGCAAGCGGTTACTCCGGCGAAACATGCAGCGCAAGCAGCAGTCGTGTCGCTACTTTTTTCTTCCGGTGCGAACGGAGGATCTCCTTTTGCCGGACAGGAAACGCCTGCCACATAGCCAACACCGAAAAAAGGGCACAAAAAGGGCGCGCAATGCGCCCTTTTCGCGCCCTCAATGATTTCTGCAAAAGTGGACTAACTCTTTTAGAAAGAATGGCGGGGACGACGAGACTCGAACTCGCGACCTCTGCCGTGACAGGGCAGCGTTCTAACCAACTGAACTACGTCCCCACTCGCCAAATCAACGATATGCAGAATCGCCAGTGTTTATGCGGCTTTGCGCGATCTGCATAAAATGCCTCGATTGCCCACGACGACCCAGATTGTCTCCCATCGGGCGGAAACCGCTAATAAACCGCCAATAAATCTGGCCCCTTCCCGACACCTGTGCGCCGCACAAAACACCCAGGTAGAAAGCGAACCATATCGACAGCAGTCTTGGCGAAACCGCCACCAGGAATTGAGCAACCTTCAGCACAGAAATATCCTAACAGCTTCTCGTGACATTGGGAAAGGTCCGCGACAGCCGAATTATAACCAGACGGAATAAGCCTCGATCAAGAAGTCATTGGACGAGACCACCGCCGACCCGCTAGGGTGACCAACACATCAGCCCAATTCGAGGTCACTCCCGGAGGTTTTCATGGCTCATATCGCTGCTCGTAAGGCGCGGTCTTCCAAGCAGAATGGTCAACGGATTCGCTTCCCATTCCTGAGGCTCTCAATTCTTGGATTTCTTCTGCTCTCGTCCCTTGCAGCTCATGCCCAGGGGAGTCCCTTCGACACCGGTTTCACTTCCCTCCAAACACTCTTCACTGGCACCGTGGCCAAGGTCGCGAGCCTGATCGCCATCGTAATCGGCGGGTACGGTTTCGCGCACGGTGAGCCTGGTGCAAAGAAGGCACTCGCCGGAGTCGCAGCGGGAACCGGCATTGCCGTCATGGCGGCGAATGTCCTGAGTTGGCTGTGGGGGGTCTAACGCGCCATGAGGGGCATTCAACCCGCGACCGCATCATGCCTTTAGACGAGGAATTATGTCCGACAAGCCGCAGCAGAAGCAGCGCACAAATCGAGTGTTCAAGAGCCTGCATAAGCCGCTCACTTATTTGGGCGTCGAACGTACTCTGTTCTACTTCGTGTGCGTCAGCGCTGTAGGGGCTTTCAATCTCTTCAATTCCATCCTCGCAGGTATCGCCGTCTTCATTGGCGGCTTTGCCTTCGGCCATTGGGTAACGAATAGCGATCCGGCGTTCCTCCACATCCTGGCAAAGTCGGAACGGTACAAGTTGCGCTATGAGGCTGCGAAGCAGCAAGTTCCCCGCGCGGAGGTAGTGTGATGCTGCGTCTCGATAAAGTCATTAAGCCATGGAAAGAGAGTGCGGCACTGAATGACCACATCAATCTCTACGGTTTCTGGAACGAGACGACGTTCCTCACCAAGAGCGGCGATGTGGGCATGGTTCTCAGCGTACCAGGCGTGGACTACGAGAGTCTTGACCGCTTGGAGCAGGAATATGCGGTGAAGCGATTGGAAGCCGCGCTTAAGGCGTTCGGCCCAGGCTTCCATGTCTACCAATACCTCTTCAAATCCAACTGTCCCGACATTCCGTTCGCCGAGTACGACGATCCGGTTGTGGCAGCGGCAATCGATCAGCGACGGAGGTTCTTTGACGCAAAGCGCGATCATCTTTATCAGGTTGAAATCTTCTACTGCATCCTGCTCGAAGGCGCCCGGTCGAAGACCGGCGTCGGCGCGGCGCTTGCCCGCTTGTTACGCGATCCACAGGGCGCGATAGCCGAACTCAAATCGCAGTTCACCAACGACAGCATGAAGACGCTCTTGCGTACGCATATTGAGCGCGATCTTCAACGGCTCGACCAGCAGGTGCAGGCATTCGCGCGCCAGCTTGCGGATTTCATGCAAATCGAGATCTTGAATCAACAACGACAGTTCAGCTTTTTCCGCCGCTTGCTGAATTATGACGATTGGCGTGTTGCTGGCAAGCCACAGTCCACGCAGTTTCTCGACTATCAGGTGGTTAACTCCGACATCGAAGCGGAGCGCGATCATCTACGGGTAGGCGATCACACCGTCCGTGTGCTGACGATGAAAGAGGCGATCACGGAGACGCGTCCTCTCGTGCTCGATGCGCTGCTGAAGATTCCGGCCAACTTCCACGTCGTCACAGAATGGACGCCGCTCCCCGCGGACAAGGCCCGCAAAGAAGTGAACAAGCGCCGCCGCCATTTCAATATGTCGAAAACGGGATTCGTTTCTCAGATGGGTAACGACCCCTCAAAGACAAACCCGCGCGACGTGCTGGTGGACGAATCGAAACAGGCCGACATTGAAAATCTCGGCGACTGCTTGCGCGCTCTAGGTGACGGTCAATCGCTGGGCGATTTCTCAGTGACAATCGTTCTCTACGGTCGGTCACGAACACAACTCGAAACGCTCGTTGCCGAGTTCACCGGCATCTTCACGAACGCGGACGGCAATCTGTTCGCGGAAACCTACAACCAACTCAACGCATACTTCGCTACCGTGCCGGGCAACTATGCTTTCAATTTGCGCAAGCTGTATCTGCTGAACACGAATTACGCGGACCTATCTTTCTTGTTTACGATCCTCCCCGGTGAAAAGACCAACGCGCACCTCGGAACGGAATACCTGGCTGCGCTTGAAACCGACAATAAGACGCCGTATTTCCTCAACCTGCATAACGGCGAAGTCGCCCACACCCTGATCCTCGGAATGACCGGTAGCGGGAAAAGTTATTTTTGTAATTTCGTGTTGCAGAACGCGCAGAAATACGCGCCGTTAACGTTCATCTTTGACATCGGCGGCAGCTTTCAGTCACTCACCACGATTTTCGGCGGCTCCTATCTCAATGTGGGCCAGGAAGCGCGGGACTTCACGATCAATCCCTTCTCGCTACCCTGGACAAAAGAGAACATGCAATTTCTGTTCAGCTTCTTCCGCGTGCTCGTTGAGGGCAACGAACAGCGCTACCGAATCGACTTCAAAGAAGAACGCCGCTTATGGGACGCAATAGAGCGCATGTATGTGCTCGAACCAAATCAGCGCACGATCTCGAACTTTGGAAACATCATCGGCGAGTTGAAAGAACGCTTGCATCGTTGGACCCGTGGCGGACAATACGGTTTCCTGTTCGACAACGCCGAAGACACCCTTTCGTTCTCACGCTTTCAGACCTTCAACTTCCACGGATGGAACGACGCGCCCGAGGT
>Ga0302222_10001523_pt1 | contig 11579 bp, 10 predicted proteins | sample II_Palsa_E2_2_FD_194570 | JGI IMG/M metagenome (GOLD analysis project Ga0302222, IMG submission 194570) | Peat permafrost microbial communities from Stordalen Mire near Abisko, Sweden - II_Palsa_E2_2 | ecosystem: Environmental > Terrestrial > Soil > Palsa > Peat permafrost | place: Sweden... | reverse complement strand
ATCGAGACCTGCTGACGTCCACGCCTCCAAGCCGGACGAAACCAAGCGCGACTATTCCCAGGAAGCCTTCGTCGTCGAGCAGTACCGTTCAACCTACCGCTTTGAAAGTGACGGCACGGGCCGCAAAGAAACCGTCGCTCGCATCCGCGTGCAAAGCGAGGCCGGAGTCCAGCAGTGGGGTCAAATTCTGGTGGGCTATAACTCCGCCAACGAACGCGTGGAAATCGCCTACGTCCGTGTTATCAAAGAGGACGGCAGCATTGTGAAGGCTGGCGACGATGCCGTACAAGATCTGAGCGCGCCTCTCGAACAGCAAGCGCCGGTCTATACCGACTACCGCCAGAAGCACATCACCGTCCCCGGATTGCGCCCCGGAGAAGTCCTCGAATACGACATGGTCACGGTGATTCACACTGCCCTGGCGCCGGGCGAGTTCTGGGCCGAGTACGAGTTCGACAAGAACAACATCATGCTCGATGAAGAACTCGACGTGAATGTGCCCTCCGGCCGCCCGCTAAAGTTGAAGAGCAAACCGGGCATGGATCCGAAGATTTCGGAAGAGAACGGCAGGCGCATGTATCACTGGACCAGCTCACACCTGGAGCGCGAAGACGAAAAGGACAAGGACAAAGAGAAACCGCAGGACAAGCAGAAAAAGAAGAAACGCTCCGACGACGATCGCCCCGACGTTCAGCTGACCACCTTCGTCAGCTGGGAGCAGATCGGCCTCTGGTACGCCAGTCTGGAAAAAGACCGGCGCGCCCCGTCGCCCGAAGTTCGCGCCAAAGCCGCCGAACTCACCAAAGGCCTCGACAACGACTTAGACAAGGTGCAGGCCCTCTACGATTTCGTCGCCAAGAATTTCCGCTACGTCAGCCTGTCGCTCGGAGTGGGACGCTATCAGCCCCACGCCTCCGGCGACGTCCTCCACAACCAGTACGGAGACTGCAAAGACAAGCACACGCTGCTGGCCTCGCTGCTTGAAGCCGAGGGTCTTCACGCATCTTCCGTGTTGATCAACTCCAGCCGCAAGCTCGATCCCGACGTGCCTTCGCCCTCGCAGTTCGATCACGTCATCACGATGCTCCCCATGGGACAGCAAGAAGTCTGGATGGATACCACCAGCGAAGTCGCTCCTTTCCGCCTCTTGGCCTACACCCTCCGCCACAAGCAGGCGCTGGTCATTCCCGCCAGCGGCACGCCGCATCTCGAGGAAACCCCCGCCGATACTCCCATGCCCGACAGCGAAGTCTCCCAAGTCGATGGCAAGGTCAACGAGATCGGCAAGCTCGAAGCGCACGTGCACTACACCTTCCGCGGCGACGAAGAATTGATGCTGCGGTCCATCTTTCGCCGCGTCCCGGAAGCGCAGTGGCAACGTGTTGTGGAAAACGTCAACGCCGGAATCGGCGGCGATGTCTCCAACGTAAAGGTCAGTGATCCGGCCGCTACCCGCGAGCCGTTCACGATTACGTATGACGTTGCCAAGCCCGCATTCTTGGATTGGTCGAGGAAAAAATCCGAACTCATCCTCCCGCTCTGCCAATTCAACCTGCCAGACATCGGCAACGGCGATGGCGACGACACCGACTCGGCCGACGAACCGCTGAAGCTCGGCCCCAAAGCCGAGTACGTCTACAAGATCAAGCTCGAATTGCCCGCCAGGTACACCGCGCGCTCTCCGCTGCCTTTTTCCCTCAAGCGCGACTACGCCGATTACCAGGCCACCTACAAGCTCGACGGCAACACTTTCACAGCCGCAAGAACGCTCACGCTCCGTCAGGACGAACTCCCCGAAACTCGCGGCACGGATTATCAAGCCTTTCGCCGCGCCGTCAACTCTGACCTGGGCCAGTTTCTCTCCGTCGAAAACACAGTCGCGGGCACGCCCGGCCCTCCGGCCGATATGAAGGCCGACGACCTGGTCGAAAGCGGCCGCGCCGCCATCGCTAGCGGCAACTTCCCCATGGCGATTCAACTTCTCAAGCGTGCCACCGAAGTAGACGCCAGGAACAAATATGTCTGGTATCTGCTGGCCGTGGCCTACCTGAGCACTCGCCAGAATGACGACGCCGTTGCCGCGTTGAACAAGCAGATTGAGATCAATCCCTACGACGAGTCGGCTTACAACGCGCTCGGCCGCGCCTACTGGCAGCAGCGCAAGTACGACGAAGCCGTCACCGCCTTCAACAAGCAAATCGAGATCAATCCGCTCGACAAGTTCGCTCACGCCGGTCTGGGCGCAATGTATTCCGAGTGGCACAAATACGCCGAAGCCGCGCCCGAGTTGGAAAAAGCCGCGTCGCTCACGCCCGATAATCCCGAACTGCAAGTCAGTCTCGGGGACGCCTACCTCAACCTCGGCCAGGACGACAAAGCCCTCGCCACCTTCGACCATGCCGTCGAGCTTTCCGCCACGCCGCTGGTCTGGAACAACATCGCCTACCAGCTTTCCCTGAAAAAATCTCATCTCGACCGCGCCCAGCAATACGCGGAGTCGGCAGTCTCGGCCACCACCGCCGCCCTGCGCAACGTGTCGCTCGACCGCCTCACCCCGCAGGAGCTGCCCTTGGTGCCCTCGCTCATCGCCTACTGGGACACGCTGGGCTGGGTCTATTTCAGCGAAGGCAATCTCGACAAGGCCGAAAAATACGTTTCCGCCGCCTGGGGACTCGGTGGCCACGGCGAGGTTGGCGATCATCTCGGGCAGATTTACGAAAAGCGCGGCGACAAAGATCTCGCTCTCCGCACCTACGCGCTCTCTCTAAGCGCCCTGCGTCCCGCCCCTGAAACCCGTGACCGCCTGGCCTCGCTGACCGGCGGCGATGCCAAGGCCGCCGCCACCGTCGCTAAATACAAAGAGGACCTGCAGCGCACGCGCACCATCGACCTGGGCAAAGTCGCCAAGGAAGACGCCAGCGCCGATTTCTTCGTGCTCCTCAGCCGTGGCAAGGGCTCCGTCGCCAATGTGGAAGGCGTAAAATTCGCCAGCGGCGACGAAAAACTCAAGCGCTTCACCGACGCCCTCCGCACCGCCGAATACAAATTCACCTTCCCCGACGACACCCCCGTAAAAATCCTCCGCCGCGGAATCCTCTCCTGCTCCACAACAACCGGCGCCTGCTCCTTCGTCCTCATGCTGCCAGATGACGTAAGGACGGTGGACTAAAACCTAAACCAAAGCTGTCATCCTGAGCGGAGCATTTGCTTTCGCAAAGCGAAAGCAAATGCGGAGTCGAAGAGCCTGCCCTGAGCTTGCCGAAGGGATCTCTATCAGCGTGCGCCATCGGCGGCCCCGCAAGGCATTTCAACACATGCGGTATGCTCTGCGGGCGGCCCTCAGTTGCCTATATAAACAATATTGTTTATAATACGGAATGTGACGAGCAAAGAGTTCAGGCGTTGGCTCGCGCAACAGGGAGCGGCCTTCAAAGCCGGCAAAGGCTCTCATCTTAAGGTCTATCTGAACGGGAAGCAGTCTGTCCTGCCGATGCACAATGCTGAACTCAAAAAAGGGCTGGTCGAGAGCATCAAGAAGCAACTCGGCCTGAAATAGGTGAGCGCGATGTTCCTGTATCCAGTTACGCTGAAGCGCGACCCAGACGGCGGATTCGTCGTCACGTTCAAAGATATTCCCGAAGCCATCACCCAAGGCGAAACCGAGGCCGAGGCATTGGCCGCGGCCCGGGACGCCCTTGAGACCGCCCTCGATTTCTACTTCGAAGACAATCGTGCCGTGCCGTTGCCCTCCAAACCTAAGCGCGGACAACCCGTCGTCGAGCTGCCAGCCAGCCTCTCCGCCAAAATTCTTCTCCTCAACGAGATGATCCAGCAACACGTCCGCCCCGCGGAATTGGCGCGCCGCCTGAAGACCACCCCGCAGGAAGTCAACCGCCTCACCAACATCCAGCACACCTCCCGCATCGACGGCATCGCCGCTGCCCTAAAAGCGCTAGGCAAGCGCCTCGATATGCGCACGGTGTGATAGTCAGAGGATGGTAAGATGCCCATGAAAGGACGGTAACCGCATGGCAACCATCGATTGGTCCCAATGTCCCGCCGTGGAAAGTATCCCCGGCAAAGTCAGCGGTGCTTGGACGTTCCGCAACTCACGAACCCCGGTTAAACTCATCTTCGAGAACCTTGAGGATGGCATGACGATCGATGAAATCATCGAGCAATACCCAGTCTCGCGCGAAGAAATCAAGGCCGTACTCGACTTCGCCGCCCACAGTCTCGACAAAGCGCCCAGCTTCTAAGCCGTGCTGATACTGCTCGACAACAACGTCCGTCGCGGCCTAGCCCGTGCGCTCACCCGTCAACTCTTTAGTTTTCCACAACCACATTGTGACATCTGACCTTGTCCACAGCCCACGACTTGCGCAATCATGGTTGAGGCCGCGACGGTCGGGACAGCCCACATCGTCGCGCCCGTAAATCATTGTTTCTTAAGAACTTAGTATCTAAGTGCTTTAGACTCCCGATCTTGCGGGGAATTTCCTGCTAAGACGATGATTCCAAAGATTTTGGAAAATGGGGGGGAGGGGGGCTTTCGGGGGCTGAAATGGGACCTTGGGTCCGCCGCAACCCGCGACGATCTCGACTACGGCAGATGGACAAGAATTATTTCGCTGAGAAGTTCACAGCCTGCTCGTAAGCGTGAGCCAGCCTCAACACCAGATCCTCCCGCCAATGCGGCCCGGCGATCTGCAACCCGATAGGCAGCCCGCTCTTGGTAAAGCCGCAGGGCACCGAGATGGCTGGCAGCCCACACACATTGAACGGCCGCGTGTTGCGCAGCAAAATAAGTTCCGCCGGACGCAGCGCGGCAGGATCTTTTTTCAGATCGGCGATCGCCGGCGCTGCAATCGGCGTTGTTGGCGTGACCAGCACATCGACTTTCGCAAAAATATTTCGAGCGCGCCGCCGTTCCAGATCCAGTTCGCGCCGCCGCAGAATATATTCCGCCGCTGAAATCTTCTCACCGGAGCGAATGCGCCGCAGCGTCTCCGGTTGATACAACTCAGGCACTCGCGCGACATTGTCGGCGTGATAGGCAAAGGATTCGGCGGCCTGCACGGTGCGATCGGAAGAGACCTCGATCTGCATCTCACGAACTTCGCCCACAAGCGTCGCGATTACGGCAAGCGCTTTTTCCATCGCCGCGCGGATTTCATCGTCAAGATCGTCATAAAAATGCGCCCGCGGAATTCCAACGCGCAGAGTCTTTGTCCCTTCACGCAAAGCCGAAACATAATCGGACGCAGGAACATCAGCAGAGCCAACATCGAGCGGATCATATCCCGCAATGGCTTGCAGCACAGCCGCTGCATCGCCCACAGTCGCGGCCAGCGGACCAACATGATCCAGCGACCACGCGAGCGGAATCACGCCGCGCGCGGACACGCGCCCATAAGTCGGCTTGATTCCGACGCATCCGCACAGCGCAGCCGGTTCGCGGATCGAGCCAGCAGTATCCGTTCCAATCGCCGCATAGCAAAGCCCCGCTGCAACGGCAGCGGCAGATCCTCCAGACGAACCTCCCGCAATGTGCGCCGTGTTCAATGGATTGTGAACGTCGCCGAAGAAACTCACCAGCGAACTTCCGCCATACGCGAACTCATGCAGATTGTTCTTGCCCAGAATCACCGCGCCAGCGCGACGAAGCCGCTTCACTACTTCCGCATCTTCCGTAGGAACGCGGCGCTCGAAAACGGCGCTGGCAGCGGTCGTGCGCGTGCCCGCGGTATCGATCAAGTCTTTTATGGCAATCGGAATCCCATGCAAAGGCCCGCGCCACTCGCCGCGCGCGATTTCGACTTCCGCAGCCCGCGCCTCTGCCAGCGCGGATTCGTCGGTCACCGTGATGAAGGCATTCAGCGTGGGGTTGAGTTTCTCGATGCGATCCAGGCACGCGCGAGTCAGTTCAGCCGGAGAAATCTCCTTCCGCCGCAAACGCAGGCTGAGTTCAACGATAGTTTCCAAAGTGTGCATTGGCTCCAGCGGCCTTCATTGTAGTGGAGAATCGAAGGAGTTCCGCTCCGAGAAAAAGCAACCAACAGTCAGAGCCTATAATCAAAATCGCTGTTCGTACCCGGAGGTCAACCATGTCGGAAATGACGCTTGCTCCAGTCGCAACCCACGGTTTCCTGGTTGACGGCCGATGGATGGAAGACGGCGACATGGTCGAGGTCCGAGCGCCTTTCGATGGCAGCGTGGTTGGGCGAGTCACGCAGGCGCGGCGCGAACATGCCGAGGCTGCGATTGCGGCCTCCGTGAAGGCCTTCGGAACTACGCGGCGTTTGCCTGCCTTCGAGCGGCAGCGCGTGCTGCGGCGCGTGGCGCAGTCGATTGCCGAACGCCGCGACGAATTCTCCCGCACGTTGGCGCAGGAAGCCGGCAAGCCCATCAAACTGGCGCGCACTGAAGTGGACCGCGCCGTATTCATCTTCAACGTTGCGGCGGAAGAAACCACGCGCATTTATGGCGAGTACCTTCCCCTCGATTGGCAGGAGTACACGGCCGGACGCTGGGGTATCGTGAAGCGATTTCCACTCGGCCCCATCGCGGGCATCACGCCTTTCAATTTCCCGCTGAACCTGGTCGCGCATAAAGTTGCGCCGGCCATCGCTGCCGGTTGTTCCATGGTGTTAAAGCCCGCGCCGCAAACTCCGCTGTGCTCGCTGTTGCTGGCGGAATGCGTGCAGCAGGCAGGCTGGCCCGATGGCGGCCTCAACGTGCTTCCGCTTTCCACGAGGACGCCAGTCTGCTGGTTACCGACGAACGCATCAAGCTGGTCAGCTTCACCGGCAGCGTGCCCGTGGGTTGGGACATCAAGCGCCGCGCCGGCAAGAAAAAAGTCGCACTCGAACTGGGCGGCAACGCCGGCGCAATCGTGCACAGCGACACCGATCTTGCCTATGCCGCGGACCGCTGCGTTACCGGAGGGTTCGCTTATGCCGGACAGACCTGCATTTCCGTCCAACGTATTCTGGTGGAGCAGGCGGTCTACGGCAAATTCACCGATCTCCTCGTCGACGGCGTTAGGAAACTGAAAACCGGCGATCCCATGGAGGAGTCGACCGACGTCGGCCCGCTGATTTGCGAACGCGATGCCGTCCGCGTCACCAGTTGGGTGGAGGAAGCGGTTCGCTCCGGCGCGCGTCTGCTGTGCGGCGGTGGCCGCAAAGGTTCGATTGTTAATCCAACGGTGCTGACCGGAACCAAGCCGGAAATGAAAGTGAACTGCCAGGAAATTTTCGGCCCCGTCGTGACCGTTGAGCCGTACCAGAATTTTGACGAAGCGTTGCGGCGCATCAACAATTCCAACTACGGATTGCAAGCGGGCTTGTTCACCCGCGACGCGAAGCTGCTGTTCCAGGCCTACGACGAGTTGGAAGTGGGGGCTCTGATCGCGGGCGATATCCCTTCGTTCCGCATCGACCAGATGCCGTACGGCGGCGTAAAGGATTCCGGACTGGGCCGCGAGGGGCTGCGTTACGCGATCGAAGAAATGACCGAGCCCAAACTGCTGGTGATGAACCTGCGCTAGGTTCGGACTTCGATTATTCCCCTATTAAAATCCGTCCGGGTTCGTTTCGGGGACTAAACTGTTCGCCACGGCGCTTCGGCGCTTCCCCATAACTAAAAACTAAGGAGAATCACCATGAAACAGATACTCGCAGTCGCGCTGTTGCTTTTGTCGTTCACCTCGGCAGCGCTGGCCGAAGGGAGTGGCCAGTCCCCGCCCGTGCAGACCAACGCTGGCCAGCCCCCGGCCAAGCCGTAAGGGTCGGGCCCAAGGCCGGAGCCATTCTGAGGTAAGATGTCTCCGGCCATGGGCGCTCTCCTCTGGTACATTCCGGCACCGCTGCTTCTGCTATTGGTAGGCGTACTTGTTAGGAGGGGCGCGTACCGGACATTCCCCTTTTTCTTTACCTACGTGGCCTTTGGAGCGGCTGCCGACGTAACGCGGTTCCTGACACAAGGCCACCATTCACTCTATTTTTGGATCTACTGGCTCACCGACGCGGGCTACGCGCTCCTTGGAGCCTTGGCTATGTACGAACTACTGCGCAAGGTCCTGCGCGGATTTTCACACATTTGGTGGACGCACCTGATCTTCCCCGCCGTCGTGACCGTGGGAGTGGGCCTGAGCATCTGGCGAATGCATGTGGTCCCCCCGCAGCTCCAGGGCCCCCTGCGGCTCTGGATCGTCACTGGTGAGATTGCTGTGCGGATCGTGCAGGTGTTTATCTTCGCCGGACTGGTGACTTTCATCGGATTTTTTGGCTTTCGCTGGCGACAGTATCCTCTGGGCATAGCCGCGGGATTTGGAGTCTATTCCACGGTCGCCCTGCTGACCACGATCAAGTTTTCGGATTTTGGAACAAGATTCAGATTCTTGTGGGATGCGACCTCAGTTGTGGCATACTCTTTCGCCGTATTGATTTGGATCGGGTTCTTTTTTGTGCCGGAAAAAGAGGAGCCTCCTCCGAATCCTGAAACGTTGGCTTTTGCTCTAGGCACCCTGAACCAATACCTGGACCGGCTACGAAGGATGCGCTAGCCATGCTTTCGTCGATTTTGATCTGGCTACTCCTTGCTTGGAGCGCGCTGGGGCTAATGTATTTCTTGTATCGCGCCTGCGCGCGCGTCCCCAGGCACGATCCCAAGAACCTCGTCCATTACCTGCACCCCGTCGACTGGGATCTGCTGGAATCGCTGCTCGATCCGGCCGCCGATTTCGAGCTGCGGTGGAGGTTGAGTCCCCGCGAGTTTCGCGAAGAGCAACGCTGCCGCATGCGCCTGTTCCGGGAGTTGCTGCGGCGAATGTCGCACAATTCCGCGGTTTTGGCCGAGTTCGACAACGCCCTGTTCGGCAAGGACGACTTCACCCCCGGGCCCGGTTCCAAGGTGGAGGAGGCGGCCATCAAGGTTCGCCTCTATTGCACGGCCGCCCGGATAAAGCTTCGCGTCTGGTTATCGCTTCCGGACACCCTGCGGGCCGTGCCCATGCCCGATCTTGCTCGCCTGCGCATGGCCGCCGACCTTGACGGTCCCAAAGTTTACGAGGAGCTCAAGGCAGCAGCGGTGGAAGCGTTCGCGGATCTCCAGCCCGCCGAACTCGATGCCCTGACACGCAATCTGTGACCTTTCGTGGAGCTTCGACAGGAGCCGTTTTCCTCTCGCGTCGCTCAACTTCGCTCCGATAGTCGGTGACCTACGATTCCGCTAACACGGCTGGAGATGTTCGCCGCGAATGTAAAAAACTTACATCGTTTTATTTTCGGCAGCGCTCGATTTTGGGAACTTCTTCCGCTCCGCGGGGAAAATGCGCGACAACCGCTCGCGAAATATTTATAATCTCCAGTTCTCATAGCTGACGCGAGAAAATCAGCCGGTGCTTTTCTTTTGCGTCGTAACCATTTACGCTCCACTTGCATATCTTGGGGGATCTGCCGGGTCTCATTCGTGTTTTCTGAAGCACGTAAGTAAGCATGCCGCAGATTTTTCATCGCAGCACGAACACCCTGTCCCGGGCCACAATTTTTGGCGCGGTATTCGTTGTTGCCGCGCTGAGTTGGGTGGCGATGGAAGTCCAGCGTTCGCCTTACGTCACTTATGCCGGAGTGCGTAAGCCGCAGCCCGTGCCGTTCAGCCACCAGCATCACGTCGCCGGACTCGGCATTGACTGCCGCTACTGCCACACCTCGGTCGAGACCTCCAGCTTCGCCGGCATCCCGCCCACCAAGACCTGCATGAACTGCCACTCGCAGATCTGGACCAACGCGCAGCTGCTGGAGCCGGTACGCGCCAGTTATCGCACAGGCCAATCGCTGCAATGGATGCGGGTGAACCAGCTTCCCGACTTCGTCTTTTTCAATCACAGCATTCATATCAATAAAGGAGTGGGCTGCAACACCTGCCACGGCCCGGTCGACCAGATGCCGCTCATGTACCAGCAGGAATCGTTGCAGATGGAATGGTGTTTGAATTGCCATCGCGCGCCGGAAAAAAATCTGCGACCGCGCGATCAGGTGTTCAACATGCGCTACCAGCAGCCCACCAGCGCGCATCCGGTTGTCGTGGAGGGGGAGAGTTTTACGGATCAGATTGAGCTGGGCTCGGCGCTGGTGAAGAAGTACAACGTGCGCAGCGTGAACGACATTACGAGTTGCAATACGTGCCATCGGTGAGAATCAACTATGAGAACTTGTCATCCTGAGCGGAGAATTTGCTTCGCGAAGCGAAGTAAATTCGGAGTCGAAGGACCCCGCAGCGTCGTCCGTCTTCTCCATGGATGCAAGGCGTTCTCGCTGAGACGGCGGCGGCATCGTGAGAATGCCTCGCCGCGTTCGTGGCGCTGTGAGCATTACAGGGGTCCTTCGACTACGCGAGACCCCGCTTCGCGAACTCTCGCTCCGCTCAGGATGACAGAGTGTGTAATGTGGAACCAATGAAGATGGAAGAACAAGACGGCCGCGCCAAGCGAGAAGAAGTCTGCCCCAGTAAAAAAGGCAAGCTGGATCTCGCCGCCGTCCGCGCCCAAATCGAAGAGGCGAACGAAAAGGCTGGCCCCGAATACTGGCGCAGCCTCGAAGAACTCGCCGGCAGCCCCGCTTTCCAGGAGGCGCTGCACCGCGAATTTCCCAAAGGCGCTTCCGAGTGGGTCGATTCCGTCTCGCGCCGCGGCTTCCTGAAGGTGATGGGCGCGTCCATGGCGCTGGCCGGCATGACCGGCTGCGTGCGCCTGCCGCTCGAACCGATCGTTCCCTACGTCCGGCAACCCGAAGAAGTGATTCCCGGCCGCCCCATGTTTTACGCCACGGCCATGACGCTCGGCGGCTACGCCAGCCCGCTACTGGTCGAGAGCCACCTCGGACGTCCAACAAAAATTGAAGGCAACGACCGGCATCCTGCCAGCCTTGGCGGAACGGATATTTTTGCGCAGGCTTCGATTCTCGGCATGTACGATCCCGACCGCTCGCAGAGCGTGATGTCGATGGGCGACCAGCAGTCCTGGCAGGCGCTTCTCACTGCGCTTCACGGACCTCTGACCGCGCAAAAGGCGCTGCAAGGCGCGGGCATTCGCATTCTTACGCCGACGATTTCTTCGCCCACCCTCGCCGATCAACTGCGCAACTTCCTGAAGATTTATCCCCAGGCCAAGTGGCATCTGTACGAGCCGGTGAATCGCGACAACGTGCTCGAAGGCGCGAAGCTGGCCTTCGGCCAGCCGGTCGAGACGCGCTACGATTTCGAAAAGGCCGACGTAATCGTCTCGCTCGACGCCGACTTCCTGTATGCGGGTTTTCCGGGAAATGTCCGCTACATCCGCGACTTCGCCAAGCGCCGCAATCCCGGCGGCAACATGAACCGGCTGTACGTGATCGAGAGCACGCCGACGACCACGGGGGCGAAGGCGGATCATCGGCAACCCCTGCGTCCGCCTGACATCGAGCGGGTAGCATGGAATCTAGCCTCGGAGTTAGGAATCAATGTCCGCATGCCGGGACAGCAGGACAAGTTTTCTGTCGCCCTCACTCAAGATTTGAGCACCCATAAGGGTTCAAGTC
>Ga0302222_10001520_pt1 | contig 11587 bp, 17 predicted proteins | sample II_Palsa_E2_2_FD_194570 | JGI IMG/M metagenome (GOLD analysis project Ga0302222, IMG submission 194570) | Peat permafrost microbial communities from Stordalen Mire near Abisko, Sweden - II_Palsa_E2_2 | ecosystem: Environmental > Terrestrial > Soil > Palsa > Peat permafrost | place: Sweden... | reverse complement strand
GGTTGGGTCAGCAGTCCACCAGGCGGTGATCCGGTCGTGGTCTCGTGTGGCATCATGGAAACCTCTTGGGGTTGCCGGCCCCTTCTGGCCGGGGAGACAGGGAAAAATGTGGTATCCTTCGGACGCGTATTTCAGGGCCGCGTCGAGCAGTTCGTTACTGGCCATGAGCCCTCCAATCACACAAGGATGGAGAAGGGTCTTGATTTTGTCAAGGGATCGTGCCATACTCTCGCCATGCAATTAGATTTCAACGAAGCAACCAAAGCTTACGTGCTGCGCGTCCCGCGCGCCGAGGGCTCGAGCGAGTTGCTTCAATCCTTGATGACCGATCACGGTCTCGACATGAGCATGACGGCGAGCAACGACCGCGAGGTAGTCTTCTTTACCAGGGAACCTTATGCCGCCGTCAGTTTCTACGAACACGCCACACCGGCAGCGCGAGCCAAGCTCCTCTCATTACAGGCGGAGCTCGCCAAGTCCTGGGCTCCCGCGGGTGTGGCGTCCTCTTACCGGATCCCCAGCGACATGGAGCTGTGGCCGTTTCAGAAAGGAAGTATCGACTATGCCCGCGAGCGAACACATACGCTCATTGGAGACCAGCCAGGACTGGGCAAAACTCCGATCGCTATTACGCTCGCCAACGAGTGGCGATGTCAGCGAGTGCTTGTCATTTGTCCTGCCAATATCCGACTTCAGTGGGTTAGACGAATACATGAATGGTCTACCCTCCCGTGGCCGAGATATGTGCATGCTATTATGTCCGGACGCAACGGGGTCAACCCGCACGCGCAATGGACCATTGTCAGCTATGATCTGGCACGCACGGAAGCGGTTGGTTCGCAGCTGGCGGCCATGCGTTTTGATCTCCTCATCCTGGACGAAGCACATTATCTTAAGACGATCGACGCACGCAGAACACGGGCTATCTTTGGCGGTGGTGAGGAACGAAAATTTGCCGCAATCGTTGATAACTGCGAACGAGTGCTCGCTCTCACCGGCACCCCGTTACCCAACCGCCCTCGGGAGTGCTACACCCTCGCTCGGGGTCTCGACTGGCAATCAATAGATTGGATGTCGGAAGACAAGTTCAACAACCGGTTCAATCCGTCCCGCAAGATGGAGACGATCGGCAAGGATGGCCAGAAGAAAGTCTGGATCGACGAACGCAGCGGCCGACACGCTGAGTTGCAGAACCGGCTGCGCGCCAACTTCATGGTCCGCCACCTCAAGCGCGAAGTGATGACCCAGCTCCACATGCCGCAGTTCGATATCGTTCAGATCGACCCGGACAAGGCTGTCAATCTGGCCTTGAAGGCCGAGAGCCTGCTACAGATTGACCCCGAGAACTGGGAGGGCGCCAACATGACGGTGCTCGGCCACATATCCGTGGTCAGGAGACAAATGGGCATCGCCATGGCGCCCCTCGTGGCCGATTATGTTGACATGTTACTTGACGGCGGCGAGGAGAAGCTTGTAGTGTTCGCGTGGCATATCGCCGTGCTCGACATTCTCGAGAAGAGGTTCACCAAGCATGGATGCGTTCGCATTGATGGCTCGACCTCGCCGAAGAGCAAAGAGGCGTTGGTCCAAAAGTTCGTTCGTGATCCTGGGATCAACATCATCATCGGGAACCTACAGTCGATGGGCATTGGAACTGATGGGCTTCAACTGGTTAGTAACCACGCGCTCATTGCCGAACCGTCCTGGACCCCTGGTGAGAATGTTCAGGCGTTCGATCGACTGGATCGAGGAGGCCAGAGCCGGACTGTTCAGGGCGATCTCATGGTCGCGCCTGGTTCAATCGCGGAAAAGATCCTCGCGGCTGCGCTCCGTAAGGGCCAGGTGATACACAAGGCGCTTGATCAAACCTTAGAGGTATGGTAATGAAACGCAAACGCGCGTTCTTTCGTAACCGGCACCGCGGCCCGCCGGCTCAGGCGTTCAAGTGGCGGCGGACCCCACAACAACTGGCGTGGTTGCACATCATGGCAGCCGCTATTGGCAAGAACAGGAGAGACAGCACATGACACAGATCACAGGAGGCTCGACGCGGTTCATGCGCCGGGTGCAAGTGGCTCAGTATGAGCCGAAGGAAGCCGAGGTCACCTTGACTTTCGCGGTGAGCGATGGCCAGGAGCACACGGCGATTGCCAGTCAGGCAGCACACGAGGCTATGTATTTGACAGAGTGCATGCTGACCGGCAAAATAGCCCCTCCGGCCAAAGAAGCGGTCGCCCAGAGTGCTCCGGTTGAGCATAAGCCTGCCTCGCACAAGAAGACCACGAAAACCGAACCGGTCAAAGAAGCGGCCAAGACGGATCCGTCCGCCGTGGAAGACCTGTCGGCCATGGAAGCCGAGGCGAACGCGGAAGTGAACGCCGCGGCGGCTGACCCGTCCGCCATGACGGAAGAGACTGTTGTCCAGGAGATCCCGGACAAGACCCTGGTGGACGCATGCTCCGCGGCGAGCAAGTTGACCCAGAACAGCGATGCGATCCGGGCCATCATCTCGGGCTACGTCGCGCCTCCGGGCCGGGTGGCCAACATCCCACAGGACAAGCGGGCTGAGTTTCTGCTGAAGCTCCAGACCGTGCCGAAGCTGACCACCTGATGGAAGACGTCATGAAGCTGGCTCACTCCCCGCTTGGGGCGTCGAGCGCCGATCGTTGGATGAATTGCCCTGGGTCGATTGGCCTGGGCAAGCTCCTCGACGAAGATCATGGAGAAGGTGTTGACCAAGACTGGCGAACTGACGGAACCACAGCGCATGCTGGCCTGGCGAAATGCCTTGAGACGGGCGTGGAGGGTTGGGAGCTTGAAGGCCAGAAGTTCGAGGGCCGCGAGTTTACAGCGCCCATGCGGGATGCCGTCGATCAGTTTCTCAAGATCGTTGGACCTGATCTTGAGAAGGCCGAACAAACCTTCATAGAGACCAAGGTCAAAGGTTCGCTGCATCCGGCCATGATGGGCACGGTGGATCTTGGCATGCTGCTCGAGGGCGGCACGCGCCTGAAGATCTTCGACTTCAAGTATGGGGCCGGGGTCACCGTGCCGGTGAAGGACAACCCGCAGGTTCTCTACTACGCCTACCTCCTCCTCGAGCACCCCGACTGCGCGCTGGTGCAGTGGGTAAACCTCATGATCATCCAACCGCGGGACTGGCGCAATGTAGAGAGCGGCCAGAGTTGGGTAGTCTCCGCGGACTACGTGCGGGACTGGGGCCGCGACACCCTGCTGCCGGCCATGCTGCGGACGGGTGAGGACAGCAGTCTGATCGTCGGTGAGCATTGCCGCTTCTGCCCGGCTCGCCTTGTGTGCCCCGCTCAGGGCGCGCTGTTCGAGGCCATCATCAAGAGCCGACCGGAGGACGCTTACCGTCTGGCCGACGCGGCGCTCGAGCAGAACTACTCCTTGATCCCCGTGGCCAAGATGTATTTGAAGGCCCTCGAGGATGAAATGATGCGGAGGGCTATGAATGGAACTGTGTTCTGGAAGAACAAGCTTGTCAACAAAACTGCTGACCGCGTATGGAAGGTGGAGGCCGAGGCACAACTCATGGAGAAGTTTGGAGCTGCTGTTCTCACCACACCCAAGCTGGCCTCTCCCGCGGTGGTGGAGAAGCTGTCGCCGTCCGCCAAGGCTCTTGTTAAGCTGTTAGCCTACACGCCACAGACTGGCTACACGCTGGCCGACATGGATAGCAAGAAGCCCGCGGTCAAGGTGCAGCCGGCGAGTGTGACGTTTGCTCATCTCGCGCCTACGACAGAAGAGGAAACCTGGTGATGCGATGGACTAAGAAAGACTTCAAGAACGGCCTGTGGTTCGCGTGGCGGCCAGTGTGGGTGCAGCAGAAAGGCACATGGGTATGGTTCGAGGCGGTCTACTGGGAAGCGTGCCGAGACCAGAGTGGACGCTGGTGCTACACATACTGGCCCGATCTATGTGCGTAGCCCGGACAGCCGCCCGGCGCCGCCGGCAAATGCGTCTCGACAAGCGGTATGGCCGCCAGCGCACCATGCCGAAGAACCTATCTGGCCGGGCGAAGCTGAACTTCCAGAACAGCTTGACAAGAGCGCCCGCGGGGTCTAAGTAACTATCTCGATCCCAAGGGACGCAATAGTTAGAAACAGGAGAGTAACATGAGTGACGAAGCAGACAAGGGTCGGTTCCAACTGACCCAGCCAGTGATCCTGGCGAACCCGCAGCTCGACGTGCCGAAGCCTTACAAGGATCCGGTCACGAAGAAAGAGAGCGGTGAGCCGAAGTATACCGCTCGCCTGGTGTTCGACCCGGACAGCTCGGACTTCGGAGAGTTGAGGAACATGGTGGCTGCCGCGGCGAAAGCCAAGCACCCAGGCGTGTCCTTCAAAGAGCTGGCGTTCCCCTTCAAGAGTGGGGACACGGCGATCGAGGAGAGCAAGAAGAAGCTCGCCAAGACTGACAAGAAGTATGACGGCCGGCTGGACTACCTCGCCGGTAAGGTCTACGTGCAGTGCCGCTCGCAGTTCGCGCCAGTGATGGCGGGCATCGTGAACGGCAAGCTGGTGGACATCGCCTCCGACGCGGCGGCCTTGATCCTGAAGACGTTCTTCGGGGGCGCTCAGGTCTACGCGGTGCTGAAGGTGAATGCTTACGACGCGGTTGGCAGCAACAAGGCTGGCGTGCAGATCTTCCTGAACGAACTGATGGCCACGGGCCAGGGCAAGAAGCTGCCCGGTGGCACGCGGTCAGCGGCCTCCACCTTCGCTGGTGTGGCCGGCAAGATGTCCGCCGAGGATCCCACCGCGGGCTCCGCGGCGTCAGACGACGAGATACCCTTCTAAAGGGTAAACGTGACTAGCGGGGGTTAAAGGCAGGAAAGCCGCCCATTGGTTGGGTTCCCCGCGATAGCGTTCTCTTCTTGTTCCAATCATTGCATAACCCGTGACATAGAACGGACCACGAACATGACTACTCGTGTCGCTGACGAATACGCGGACATCGCTCGCCGGCTGAAGGCACTTCAGGAAGGCAAGGGGCCAGAGCTTGAGGAAGAGAAGCCGCCATTCAAGTTCACCGGGCAACCTGGCCCGCTCCGGCCAAGCTCCACGGAATGCGCGTGTGGTCTGGCCACGGTGGGCGGGCTGTGCGATGGGTCGTGCTGTGGGTAAGCAGCTCTACTGCTTCGACTTCGAGACTGAGAGTGACTGCGACCTGAAGGCTTGCGGCTCGGTGGTCTACAGTCATCACTACAGCACCGAGGTCATCTGCCTGTGCTGGAACCGAGTGGGCGAACCAGATGTGGGTGAGTGGGTGCCAGGTGCTCTTGAGAGCACATTAACCCAGTTAGTGGAACACCAAGATACCGTCTTCATGGCGCACAACGTCGGGTTTGAGAAGGCCATCTGGCGCAACATCATGATGCCGCGGTATGGTTACCCGGACATCCCGGACGACCGCTGGCATGACACCATGGCCGTCTGCGCGGAGAAGGGGCTACCCCTGGGGCTCGACGAGGCGTGCCGCGCCCTGCGCCTGCCCGAGCAGAAGGATAAGGCTGGGTCGAAATTCACCATAGGACTGTCGAAACACACCTTTGACAAGACCGGCATGTCAAAAGTCAACCGCCCGGAGGACTGGCGCGATATCGTGATTGCTTACTGCCACCAGGACGTGGCCGCCGAAATCGCGCTGCACAAGCGCATAGGCTGGATGGAACCGAAGGAGAGAGAAGTATGGCTACTCGACCAGACGATCAATGCCCGCGGGGTGGCGGTCGATCTTGCCTTTGTGACCGCAGCGCAAACTATCGTCCGCGACGCGATTGCGCCTTTGGCGTCCCAGTTCATGGACGCCACCGGCCTGAAGTTCACCCAGACGGCGAAGCTGCTGGCCTGGTTCAAGGCACGCGGCTTGCACATTCCGAATATGCAAAAGGGCACGCTGGATAGCATCCTCGGATCTGATGAACATGGCCACGATGACGACATAGACTGGGAGCTGTTCGTCCCCGACATGCCGGAGGATCTCCGGCGGCTACTGAAGATCCGCCAGTTGATCGGGTCGGCCAGTATCAAGAAGCTCGACAAGATGCTTGAATGCACCTGGCATGGCATCGCATATAACCTCCTGCAATACCATGGCGCGGGCACGGGGCGCTGGGCTGGCCGGCTGCTTCAGCCACAGAATTTCCCGCGGGGTGTTGGCCGTGACATGGACCACGTGGTGTCCGCCATCATGACGGGAGACCACCGGTATGTCGATGCGGTTATTGGCCCTCCGGTTGAGGTGGTGGTGGGAGCGTTGCGCCACGCGCTTGTTTCACGCCCAGGTAAGGTATTCGTTGTGGGCGATTTCGCTGGGATCGAGGCGCGAGTGGTATTGGCTTGTGCCGGACAACATGACAAGACGGCGCTCATGGCAGCGGGCGAGAACCCCTACATCGACATGGCGAACCAGATCTTCAACCGAACCGACATCACGAAGACAGACGACATATTTGAATACACCATAGGCAAGAACACTGTCCTGGGCTGTGGCTTCGGTATGGGCAAAGACAAGTTCCACTTGCGCTACTGCCCACTTCAGTCTCTCTCGTTCGCGGAGCGTGTCATCCAGACCTATCGCAAGGAGTGGGCACCCGAGGTGCCGAAGCTCTGGTATGGCCTCGAGGCCGCGGTGGTCAAGACGGTTCACGATCGCACAGCGCATGAAGCGTATGGCGTTGAGTTTTGGATGGAGCGGGACGGCTGGCTGACCGCGCGCCTACCGAGCGGCCGGAAGCTCTGGTATTACGACCCGAAGCCTTGCACGGTCCACGTCCCATGGGACATTGCGATCCTGAAGAACGCCTACACATACGGCGCGCAGAAGACAGGACATTGGCAACGGGTCTCCGGCTACGGTGGTCTGATCACGGAGAACGTCGTGCAAGCTCTGGCCAGAGATCTCATGGTCCACGCCATGTTCATCTGTGAGCGAGAGAACATGCCGATCGTGCTGACCGTGCATGACGAGATCGTGTGCGAAGTGGACGAATGTGGACATGACTGGGCGAAGATGCTACAGCAGATCATGGAAGACCGGCCACAGTGGGCGATCGACATGCAAGTCCCCGTCACCGCCGAGTGTTGGCAAGGCGATAGGTATAGAAAGTGATGGTCCACTCTTTGAACAAAGGAAAAAACGGTGAACGAGAACTTGCCCACTTTCTTCATGAGCATGGGTTCCCTGCGCGTCGAGGTCAACAACACAGCGGGGGTGCGGACAGTCCAGATGTCATCTGCGAAGGACTTGACGATATCCACTTTGAATGCAAGCGCGTTGAGCGAGGTGCTTTGGAAGCTTGGATGGCACAGGCCAAACGTGATTGTGGAACCCGGATACCTGTGGTGGCCCACCGACGCAACCGTGGACAATGGGTAGCCTCGTTACCACTTGAAGACTTCCTGAAACTACTCAAACAACGGACGGAATGGTGACATGGCCGACAGACTGACCGACGCGGAATGTGTGACCGCACTCAAGGCGCGCAAGACCCAGACGCCTAAGCTGGCCGCCGCGTCTCTGGGGATCACTCCAGCCGTCCTGCGCGAGCGCATCCGCCAAGGGGAAGCCAGAGGGCTCTCCGCGGAGACCCCGATCAACTCGCAGGAAGACAAGTGGAAGGCTGAAGCCAGCCGGCTGCGGACAGAGAACACCCTGCTGAAGGCACACCGCGACACCGCGGAGAAGATCCGCGAGGAAGTGTATGGGCTGGCCAGTCTCGAGGTGGAGACCCCGACGTGGGCCTTGCCACCGCGGAGCAAGAAGGGCCTTACTGGTGTGCCGATGACCATCTGGTCGGACTGGCACTGGGGCGAGACCGTGCAGAAGGCCCAGGTGGGAGGCGTCAATGAATTTAACCAGCCTGTCGCAGAAGCGCGTGTGCGTCGCCTGGTGGAAACGACGGTCTCTCTATGTCGTGATCACATGGTCAACCCGGTATATCCAGGTGTCGTTGTGGCTCTTGGTGGAGACATGATCACGGGAGCGATCCATGAAGAGCTCGCGGTCACCAACTGGGGCACCACCCAGCAGCAGTTTATACAGGTGCAAGAAGCGTTGGAATGGGCGCTCTTGCAGATGGCATCGGCGTTTGGACGTGTTTTCGTGCCATGTGTTGTTGGCAACCATGGACGGGACACCATCAAGCCACGCTTTAAGAACAGGGTGTTCCAGAATTATGAGTGGAACCTCTACATGCAACTGGCCAGAACCTTCTCAAAAGACAAGCGGTTCCGCTTCTTAGTCCCGGAGGACACAGATGCCCACTTCAAGATCTACGATCACCGCTTCTTGCTTACTCACGGTGACACCCTCGGTGTTAAAGGAGGCGACGGGATCATCGGAGCACTCGGCCCGATCGCTCGTGGCGCTACAAAAGTTGGCCGAGCAGAGGCTCAGATTGGCCGAGATTTTGATACCTTGCTCATGGGGCACTATCACACTTACATTCCCAGCAACGACGCCGTTCCAGTCATCGTCAATGGAGCCCTCAAGGGATACGACGAATACGCCCGAAGTGCCCTCCGCGTCCGCTACAGTCGTCCCTCTCAAGCTCTATGGTTCGTTCACCCCGACCACGGAATAACCGCGCAGTGGCAGGTGTTCCTTGACGAGCGTAGGAAGGCTGTGCCACAAACACAATGGTTGACATTTGAAGGAAAAGTGTAATGAAGCGCAAGATCTATCTGATCGGCAGCCTCCGCAACCCTGACATCCAGGACCATGCGGAGTTTTTCCGGGAGGCTGGCCACGAAGTGTTTGACGACTGGTATGCGGCCGGAGAGAAAGCGGATGACGCCTGGCAGGCTTACGAGCAGACCCGTGGTCACGGCTACCTCGAGGCCATCAACAGTGTCCACGCGGTAGCCGCGTTCGACGTGGATAAGACCTGGCTCGACTGGTGCGACACCGCGATCCTGATCATGCCGGCGGGCAAGTCCTGTCACCTCGAGCTGGGCTACATCATTGGCCAGGGGAAGCCCGGCTACATCCTGATGCCGAAGGAGCCCGAACGATACGACCTGATGTATCGGTTCGCCACCGGGGTCTATCACGCACGCACGAACTTACTGTGGCAACTCGAGGCGGGGATTGGCAATGTCCGATGACATCTACTACTTGCGGAAGGCACGGACATTGGCCGCGGCTTCTGACGATCCTTCGACCAAGGTGAGCGTGGTGATCGCTACTGAAGACCACAAGCTGGTCTTCGGGATCAACTATATCCCAGTGCCCCGGATCATGGAGACTATGTCGCGGGACGAGAAGCTCGCGCTGGTGGTCCATGCCGAGATGGGGGCCATCTGCACGGCAGCCAGGTATGGCGACAAGCTCAACGGCTCGACGCTCTACATGGTCGCCTACGGGGTTAAGGAGAGGCAATACTGGGGTAGCGCGCCTTGCCTCGAGTGTGCCAAGCATGTGATCGCCGCTGGCATCAAGCGGGTCGTGACGATCGGCGGGTTACCAGTTCCCGACCGCTGGTTTACGAGTGTGAGCAAAGGCTTTGACCTACTCCAGGAAGCTGGTATTCTCTATACGGAGGTTTTCTATGCCCAACTTACCGACTGACGCTAAACTTCGTAAACTCTTTCCAATCGGAACCGGCGTCCTGGATTACTTCCCGGATGCTCTGGCCGCGGTGGCGGAAGTGAGCCGGATTGGGAACGATCAGCACAACCCCGGCCAGCCAATGCACTGGTCCCGCGGGAAGTCCATGGACCAGGCGGACACTCTGATCCGGCACTTCCTCGAGCGTGGCACGCGGGACACGGACGGCACACTGCATAGCGCCAAGGTAGCATGGCGTGCGCTGGCCCTCCTGCAACTTGAGATCGAAGCAGCGGCGACAGCGCCGAAGCCAGATCTGCTTGGGGAGGTCACGCATGATCCCCTGATGCCCGCGAACCCGGAGCCATGGGTGCATGTGAAGTTCGTGGAGGGGCCGCTGGGCGGCGATCTGCACGCCGAGCCACCGCCGGCCATCGACCAGCGAGTTATTTGAAGCGCCCGTCCGGCCCGCGTTCGTAGTGGGCCGTTGGCGCCTTGGCCGTCGCCTTATTGCTGACGACGACCTTCACCGTCCGGTGCCAGCCGCAGGCTACAGCACCCGCCACGACGACGACGCACATGACGATGAAGGCCCAGGTGTGCGTCATCGGACGAGCACTACGATCAGGACGATCAGGAGAATGAGGCCGAGGCCCCCGCCACCCCAAATGAACATCTTACGCTCCTGCTACTGGAGTTGCCGGCGCGGTCGCCGCGGCCAGGTCAGCCGTCAGACCGTCGATGATCGCCTGGTTGGCGGCATCAGTCTGCGCCTGTGTGGCGGTCATGGTAGCTTCAGCGGCGGCAACCGCGGCGTCCATCTGCGCCTGGGTGAACCCAGTGACAGCGGGAGCGTCGAGCTTCGTGACGGCTTCCGCCACGTTGGTCTGGAGGGATTGCAGTTGGATAGACATAGCCTGGATCCTTGTTTCGATTGAGGAGAACGATTGAAGAAGCTGGTATTGAAAGTCCTTGTCCATCACCACCCCCTATGGTCGTAGTGCCGGTGCTCATAGTGCCGGCGAGAGTAATGACCCCGATCGCCGAAGCGGACATCGAAGTCCTCATAGGCTGGCACCACGTTCACGACTGGGCGCACGGGCTCTTGCACGATCACGGGCGGGCTGGCCTGCGTGACGTTGGCGGGCGCGCGTTCGCGGCTACCAGTGTCGAGGGTGCAGCCTGTGAGCAAGCCCAGGGCCACGAGGGGAATGAGGAAGCGGGTCATGAGGGGTGTCCGTTTGTCTGGACAAGGACATATGCAACCCCTCCTCAGATGTCAGCATTCGGAATATACTCAGGGGAAAAGGGGCATGCCCGAGATCAAGGCATTCGATAAGAGCATGGGTAGCACGGGGTTGTCTCTGATGACCGTGGCCAGGCCGCTGGCCAGTTGACTGACGGCGGCCTCCTCGCCAAGGCGAGACTTCATGTGGCGCGAGCACCAGATGGCGTGCAGCAGTTCGTGGATCAGTGTCTCCGCTTGCTCGGCGGCCGGTATGGTTTGGTCGATCAGGATCTCCCCCGTCTCGCCATAGAAGATGCCGCGGCAGTCATCCAGCTCGGAGGAGGCCACAGCCTTAACCAGGATGTCCCGGTGATCTACCTTGATGAACATCCTGGTCTCTCCGGTGGGAAGAGATTACGCGGCTTGCACCGCGTTATGGGCGGCCAGAAGCGCCGCGTCGAACTGGGCTTGCTCGGCGGCGGTCGGCGCGGTGCCTGATGTCAGCAGCTTCACGGCGGTCTCGACGGCGGTCACGACTTCAGGGAGCTGCGGGGCGAACGCGGCGAGCGCCTGAAGGAGGGCGATGATCGTTGCTACGGGCATGGGGACGGATCCTTAGTTGGTGGCGGGAACGCTGGCGACGTAGGCGGACAGAGCCGTCTGCATGGCGATCAGGTTGGCGCTCGAGGGGTTGGCCTGAAGAGCCTTCAGGTCGTTGTAGGCTGTCGCCTCGGCGGTCTTGATGGCGGTCTTGGCGGCGGGGATCGCGCAGACGGCACCCTT
>Ga0302222_10001474_pt1 | contig 11803 bp, 10 predicted proteins | sample II_Palsa_E2_2_FD_194570 | JGI IMG/M metagenome (GOLD analysis project Ga0302222, IMG submission 194570) | Peat permafrost microbial communities from Stordalen Mire near Abisko, Sweden - II_Palsa_E2_2 | ecosystem: Environmental > Terrestrial > Soil > Palsa > Peat permafrost | place: Sweden... | reverse complement strand
GATTGCATCCCTTTTTCTGCTCGCGGCGGCAGCTGCACCGCGCGGTACCGGCACCGTGGCCGCTCCAGTGCAAGCCGCACAGGGTGTCCCCGCTACCGCGAGTTCCGGATCTTCCCGGCCCGCGTTGGCAGACGGACTATTCCTTTCCTTGGAGGCGGCGCAAAGCTCGATCCACTGGACCCTCGACACCACCATTCACACCGTCCACGGCACCTTTGCACTAAAGCGCGGCGCCGTGCAATGCGATCTCGCCACCGGCGAAGCCTCCGGCGAAATCGTCGCCGACGCCGCCAGCGGGAAGAGCGGAAACGACTCTCGCGACAAAAAAATGCATCAGGAAGTTCTGCAAAGCCCGAATTTTCCCGAAGCAATTTTTCGCCCGGACCGCATCGATGGAAAAATTTCCGCGCAGGGGCCGTGGACCGCCAATCTCCACGGCGTTTTCATCCTTCACGGCGCCGAACACGAGCTAACCATTCCGGTCCACGGTGAGCTGACCGGCGATCGCTGGAAAGCTACCGCAAAATTCAGCGTTCCCTTCGTCCAATGGGGTCTGAAAAATCCCAGCAATTTCCTTCTCAAAGTAAATCCCGCCGTGGACATCGAAGCGGATCTCGTCGGAGCCCTGCAGTCGTCCGCCACGAAATAGTCCTGGTCCACCCGCCATCAAAGAAATGTTGTGTTGGGCATAGTCTGGTGCAAGTGGTCGCGGGTAACTCCGCTCCTGGCTGATAAAAAAGCTCAAACTAATCCGCTACTGAAATTTTATTTGGACGGGACCTGGATTCACTCAAAAGCTATTTTGGAAACTTCCGCTGGCGCCTGAGGATTTGCCGGCGGCGTGAACCACAGCATCACTTTCCGGCCGCTCCAGGCCGTGCACGCTGGCGGAGTTCCATTCGCTGCCGCCGTCAGCGTTAGCTTCGCCACATCGGCGATGTGATAAGAAACGTTTCCCCCATCCAGAATAAGGTCCAGTGTGATTTCCGGGCGCTGGTCGCAGTGCACGTAAGTGAGTACGCCCTCGACGCCGATGCCCATGCGCTGCATGGCGCTGCCAGGGTTATTCGCCGTCGCAGTCGCCGTGGTGTTGGCATCCGCATTCCGTCGAAAAATCACCGCCCCCGGTACGGCGCTGTTGCCCGACTCTTGATGTTCCGCCACCAACTCCGCAGTATGCTGGGCCATCAGCTTTTCTGCCGGAGTCTCGGCCGCCGCCGTAATTTTGTCCGCCAACTTCTTGGCGTCGGCAACGTTGTTGTTGCTCAGCAGCAGCTCCGTCAGTTGCATGGCGTAGCGCAGATCCGTCGGATCCAGTTTTATCGCTTGAATGATGGCGCTGACCGCTGCCTTCTGCTTGTCCGGATACGTGGCATAAACGCGGGCCAGCGCTTCGTACGTCGGCGCGAAATTGGGGTTCAGCTTGGAGCTCTGCTCCAGCAGCGCCGTGGCTTGTTGCAGGGAATCTCTGCCTTGCGCGTCATCCGAAACCACGATGCCGCCCTGCATGATGGTGGCGGCCTCCACGTACAGCGGAAAAAAACTGGTGTCGCCCAGGCGCACCGCCTCCGTCGCCTCTTTCGCGGCGTCGGGCATGTCCCGGTTGCGATAATCGTACCCTGCGAGCGCCTCGTGCGCGAAGGCTAGCGTGGGATCGAGTTTGACGGCCTGGTCGAGCAGCGGCTTGCCGGCGTCCGGCCGATTGTGATGCACGAAGAAATCGCCGCGCAGCGCTTCCACTTCCGCGGGAGAAACCGCCCGCGTGGCGATCTGCAGATCCACAGCGTCGGTGCTGTTTTTGACCACCAGATGATAAAAATCTCTCTGGCGCACGTAAACATTCAGAATATTGTCAAAATTCTTGAGATCCCCGAAGGTGCGGCGGGCGGCATCCAGTTGGTCATGGCTGGCGCTCCAGGCCGCCAGAAAATGCGACAGCAGTTGTTGTTTCCGCGCGTCCGGTGAAATAAACAAATAGTGCACCAGCGCCCATGACTCCGCGTAGAACACCGAAGCGCGATTGGACTCGTTGTAATAGGGTGAATTGCCATCCAGCGCCATCAGCGTCTCGACGGGGAGCAGCCGGTTTTGTGCCAGGACGTAAACATTGCCGGGATCGGGGATGCCGATTTCCGATTCCTTGTCGCCAATCGTGGCGTTGCCCAAATATTCCGCCACCCCTTCGTCCAGCCACAGCGGCATATTCGCAAAATTCAGATGCATCAGCGCGTGCGTGTATTCGTGATACAGCGTGTGGTAGGGATTGTTGCCTTCCGCGTCCAATTGCAGCAGCACGTAATGTTTGTCGAATCCCTGCTGATACAGACCGGCAGCATGGATGTGCCCTTTCGCCTCCCACTGTTCCGGCAAAAGGTCTTTCATGCCTTTTTCATTTTTTACCGCCAGGATCACCACCGGCTGGCCCGGGTCGGTGCGCAGCGAGGGGAATGCCGCGTGAAAGAGCGCGCGAATCTGCTCGAACTGATCCGCGATTTTCCGCGCCTCGCGTTCGCTAGCCGGGGTGTAAACGGTGAAGTGCGCGCTGCGTACTTCGATCCATTTGTCGTCCGCGGAAGCGATGGGCGAACGCGCCAAGAGCAGCAGCAAACTCAGAAACCAGATTAGGCGGGATGGACGGACCATAATCATCAATGTGTAGTGGAACGAGTAGGTGGTGTCAAGCGCGGGTCAAGTGTGCGTCAACCGCGCCAGCCGACCAGAGTCGCGAGCCAGTTTCCGTTTGCGCGAATCCCATGAGCGTCCTCGTGTGTCTCGCCTTTCTCGCGGCTGTCGTGTCCTTTGCGGTTCTCGTGGCGAGCCGCGGATCGCGCCGCAAGCTGCGGAATGGGATAAAAAATCCCCGTTCGGTTTGGGGGGAAACCGAACGGGGGTGGGGGTCAAGCGATACCGCGCAGTGCGGCGTTTTTAGTTGTTGTGGTTGAAGGAAAGCGGGAACTCGAAGATGGTTCCGTTTACTGGAACGTGCAGGACGAGTTGTTCGGCTTTTTTGTCGCGCTCGAACCAGACGGCGCCGGCAGCCTTGCCTCCGGGAGCCACGGCGCCCTCGCGGAGCGCGGTGTTATGAATCTGACGGACGGCGGTCAGGTCCACGTCGTGCTTGGCGGCGTCGAGTTGCGCGGTCTGCGCCGGGACAAGATAGTTGGGCGTCTGCGTCGCGACGAACGGCGTTTTGTACGAGACGTTGGAGGCGGTCGCGTTGGGATAGGCCGCGGCGCCGGGCGTGGTGGCGCTGACGCTGGTCCACAGCACGCCGTGCGTCACGGATTGTGCGATTTCCTTGGCGTCCTGATAGGCCAACGCGCGAACCGTCGGAGCGTTCTCTTGCAGCGTGAATTTCGAAGGATTGATGGCGACCTGGTCCCGGCCGTCGTTGGCGACCGCAATGTTGGCGCGCAGTTTCCAGCCGGTGTCGTGCAGGGTAACCTGCACGGTTACGCCGTTCACGGTGAGCGATTCCACCAGCGAGTCGTCGCTGAAGAATTGATCGCTGCCGGGGCCGCCGCTGGTCCAGCGAGCGATATTATTTTCCACCACCGCGGAGGTAACGGGTTTGGGGGCGGCGGGGGCAGGAATGGCGGTGAGGTACATGCGTGCGACGTAACCGGTGTGGCCATCGACGGTGCGTACGTTCACGGTGTAGCCTTCGATGTCGGAGAGCACCGCGACTTCCGCGCCGCATTGCAGCGTCCCAGTAACCTGGAGGGGCAGGGACTGTTCGGCGTCAGCGGTCATGGGAACGCTGGTGACGGCGTGGCAACCGACCCACTCTTTGAGGGGGGATTGCGAAACCTGTTGTGCAAAGGCCGGGGAGGTTGATGCGAGAGCGAATCCTGCCAGAGCCCGGAAGAATTTCATTTTCGAGTTCATGATGTTTGCGAGCACTCCTTCGCGCGAGCGAGCTAGATCAGAAAATTTTAATTTCTGCGTACACATGCATTCTCGCGTTAGGATGTGCGACGGTCCATAGAGCTTCGGTACCAGAGTACAGGTGCAGGATTCGACACTTCGTACAGGGCCGAAAATCGGTACAGGGAGACGAGAATGAACGAGAAAATTTTTGTGTGGCGAATTTTCGCGGCGGGGACACTGGCCGCGGCGCTGTTCGCGAGCAACGCCGCGGCGCAGGCGCCGGGAAACGCGGCAACGGAAAATAAACCGGCGGCAGATTGCTCCGAGCCGTCAGGCGTGGCCGCGAGGCTGGCGGCAACGGCGACAAAAACTCTGCGGGACTGGCCGAATCTGGAGCGTTATCGCGAAGCGAACGCGCAGCTCGCGGCGCCAGCGCCGGGGGAGAAGCGTGTGGTGTTCATGGGGGACTCGATTACGGACCTGTGGGCGGAGCCGCGATTCGGCGGATTTTTTCCCGGGAAACCGTATGTGGATCGCGGGATCAGCGCGCAGACCACGCCGCAGATGTTGATCCGGTTCCGGCCGGATGTGATCGCGCTGCGGCCGAAGGTGGTGGTGATCCTGGCAGGGACGAACGATATTGCCGGGAACACCGGGCCGATGACGATGGAGGAGATTGAAGGAAATTTGCAGTCGATGGCGGAACTGGCGAAGGCGAGTGGAATTCGCGTGGTGATGGCGTCGGTGATGCCTGTGAGCGACTACGGACACAACGCGGAAGGGAAGCCACTGAACATAACCATCGGGCGGCCGCCGGCGAAGATTCTGGAACTGAATGCGTGGATAAAGAAATATGCGGCTGAGCACCACGAGGTGTACCTGGATTATTTTTCGGCGATGGTGGATGACACGGGATTTTTGAAGCGGGATTTGAGCGTGGATGGGCTGCATCCGAATACGGCGGGGTATGCGGTGATGGCGCCGCTGGCGGAAGGAGCGATTGCGAAGGCGTTGAAGAAGTGAATGGGGTACGATCCGGCGCGGGAGGCGGTGGCGCTGCAGGTGGAGGATTTGTTTCCGTGGCGATAGCGGGCACGGCATGCCGTGCCCCTGGGGTGGGGTGAAAGCCGTAGAGTTTTGGCGACGATGGCGAGGATGAATTTGGAGTGGGATACGAGGCGGGCTGCGGTGGTGCGTCGCTCGGCGGAAGCGGGCGGTTGCGGACGGGGCGAGGCATGCCGACGATGACGCGTTGTGAAGGCGCACCGGCGCTGTCGAGGCCTTCGTTGTCGGAGTTTTCCTGCTTCGCGATAACGGGGAGGGTGCGGAGTAGGAGGCTGCTGATGTAGGCGAGGACGGCGGCGCGGCGAGGGGAGATGCGGCCCTGCTGGAGGACGAGAGAAAGGTTCCAGAGCAGGGCGTGGATGTCCGCCGCAGATTTGTTTGCTGAGAGATTTTGGCTGAGGAGGGCGGAGAGATCGGCGGAGTCGTCGCGTTGGGCAGCGGCGTGACGGGGGCAGAGGGTGGCGTGGGCGAAGGTGAGCGGAGTGCGGCACTGGCGGCCGGTGGCGGTGTGGTGCTGGCAGCGGTGTAAGTTATTGCGATGGTGCTGGTTAAGAGCTTTGGGAAACATGGTGTGTCCTCGTTTCTGGATGAATTTTGAAATTTTCGAAAACGTTTGTGGATACCCACCCGGGGTGGTTTTTGCGCAAGAGTGCGCAAGCGGTTGATAGGAATTGGGTTGTTTGGATTTATAAATTGACAAGAGTGTATAAGTGATTGAAAACACACAGAGGGTCAGGGCGCACGTGGACGACGGAGCGCGGCGGGCTCTTTACGATGAAACATTTGGGTTTAGCGGAGTTGGATCACTTGGTGCGGGCGTGTTTCTCTACGAGAAGATAGTAACAGAGTGGAGTTACTTTGTCAATAGCAAACTTCTAAGGATTCGGAGGACCCGAAATAACGGCCTGCCAAAGAAGCCATTTGGCCGCAAAGTCGCAAAGTAAAGTCAAAAGCCGGGCCCTTTATAGACCGAAAGGGTCCGGCACCCCAATTCATCCTAGCGGCTCACGTCTGGCCACCCGCTACACCGCCTTGCTTTTAGTCAGCGCGTTGGACAACTTCGCCTGCCGCACCTGGGCATGGGCGTAGGAGTGCGCTCATGTTCGCGCGAAACTGGTAGTTGCCGGATGGCCCGTGATCCGACCGGAATCCTTGCCGCGAGGCAGTGGGATCGAAGAAGTCCTGTCGCAGGGGATCCATTACGTGTGCCCGGTTATGGGAGGCGGGTGCTCCCCAAGGTTGCAGTCTTCAGATATCATGGCCTGCCGTGACCATGACGAGAGAATCCACCCCGAGTTCGCGTCGCCGCGCGGTGCGCGACATCCTGCTCTACGGCGTGGCTGGCGGCCTGCTCATCGCGGTCCTGAAGCTGACGGAGTACCGCTTCCTGGTCGTCGAGCATTCTGTGGAGATTTACGGCGCCCTGGTCGCCGCCCTGTTTGCCGGTCTGGGCATCTGGCTCGGGCAGACACTCACGAGAAAGAAGCCGGCAGTGATCATCAAGGAAGTCCCGGCGCAGGCCCCGGTCCAGCCCATGGGACCGTTTGTCGCCGACGAGACGCGCGTGAGCCAGCTCGGGATTACACCGCGCGAGATGGAGATTCTTGGGCTCATCGCCACGGGGTTGAGCAACCGGGAGATTGCCGGGCAGCTATTCGTCAGCGAAAACACGGTGAAGACGCATTCGAGCCGGCTGTTTGACAAGCTGGGCGCCAAGCGGCGCACCCAGGCGGTGCAGATCGGCAAGACCGCCCGGCTGATCCCGTGAGACGTTTGCCTGCCCGGAAGCGCCCCACCCGAAAAGGTGATTTTTCGTCCTGGAATGCAGAATCACCCAAAAGGGTGACGACAAGGTTTGCGTCCTCCGCTACACTCGGGCGCGTGAAATCAGGTGAAGGAGGCTCATGAAGCGCGTAACCGGCATTGGTGGAATTTTTTTCAAATCAGAGAACCCGTCGCAGCTCTATGACTGGTATGAGAAGCATCTCGGCATCCAGCGCGAACCGCATGGTCAGGGAGCATCGTTTCACTGGCGCGAACCGCAGGCAGCAGACGGTACCGAGCCCGGTCCCGAAGCCGAGACTGCGTGGTGCATCTTCCCCCAGACGACGAAACATTTGGGCGCGAGCAAAGCCGGTTTCATGGTCAACTACCGCGTCGACAATCTCGACGCGCTGCTCGAAGACCTGAAGAAATCAGGAATCGAAATCGATCCCCACCGCGAAGACTGCGACTTCGGACGGTTCGCGTGGATTACCGACCCGGACGGCAACCGTATTGAGTTATGGGAACCTTCAAAGCCAAAGGAGGAGTGATCGCAGCGCCGGCGGCCCCCGCTAAATTTCGGGCGGGTTAAACCAGGTTTCGCGGAAATGAGGCACGGGGAGCCTTAATTAATGAGCAATATTCGAAGTCTAATGCAAAGAGGAGTCTCTATATATCGCCCTAGCGAAATCATTATTCTTTGGGCAAACCAGTCCTGCCGAACGGGCTGGGATTTTGATCCGCAATTTATAAAGGAGTGCGAATGAACTATGCGCGTCTCGCGCTGGCGGCGCTTGGTGGCACGGTCGCGTCTTTTGCCTTTGGTTTCTTAGTGTTTTGGCTGGTGCCAGGTCTTATCAAAGAAGGCCACAAGTACCCAGCGGTATTCCGACCTAAAGAAGAAATGAAGACGGTTATGCCGATTGGAATCTTTGCAACTTTCATGGCGATCCTGGTGGACGCCATAATTTTCGCAATGATACATCCGGGCGGATCGGGCCCTACGGAAGGTGCGCGCTTCGGCGTTCTCATTGGCATTTTCGTGGTTTGCGCATTTGTGCTGCACAACTACGTGAACCTGAACATCGGGCTGAAACTCGCTCTGGGACAGGCGGTGGCTTACTTCGTCCAGTGGACCATCATCGGAATAGTCATCGGCCTTATTTACAAGCCCCTCGCCACACCATAATCGTGAATAGACCTGTTGTTGTTTTGGGCCTGAAGCCTTGATGTGATTTCTAGCGGTTCAATGATTAGCGGCGACTCGATATTTGAGGATGCGACAATACTTACAGCAACAAACAGTTTTTTGAATGTTCGAGTCTTGGGAAAGGTTTATTTGGCCTTAAATCTATGAAAAAGACGGTGCTTACTTTCGGACTGATTTCCGGCGTTATTTCCTCGCTGATGATGGTGGCCACTGTGCCGTTCTTGCACAAGATAGGCTTTACGCAGGGCTTGGTCATCGGCTACACGGCCATCGTGCTCTCGTTTTTGCTGGTATTCTTCGGCATCCGCTCGTACCGCGACAACGTCGGCGACGGCAAGATCACCTTCACGAAAGCTTTTGCCGTGGGGATCTGCATTACCCTGATCTCGTGCGTTTTTTATGTCGCGACCTGGGAAATTCTCTACTTCAACTTCCTCCCCCGCGATTTCATGGACAAATATGGCACCCAAGCGATCGAGAAGCTCAAGGCCTCGGGTGCGAGTCCTGCAGCCGTCGAGGCGCAAGTTCAGCAACAGAAGAAATTCAAGGAGCAGTACGAAAACCCGCTCTTCAACTCACTGATGACTTTCATCGAGCCGTTCCCGATTGGGCTCGCCATCACAGTGCTTTCCGCGGCGGCTCTGAGGAAAAAAGCGCAATCGCGACTGGCACAATCACCCTTGCCGGGATCCTAATTGGACCCGTTCCCTCGAATGTGCTCCTTGCATCTCCTAGCGTCGTCGTTGACGTTCATGAGTAAGGCGCGGATACGGCGATTCTGTGCGGTTTGTCGGCCAGTGCGGCGTGCGACATGGGATATCAGTGCGCATCCTTAGTTGCAGCTGTTCCGTCTGACCAGTTGGGCACCGGAACCATGAACTCGGTTATTGGCTCTGGAGCACCTTGAAATTGTGGATTCAACATAACTGGAGAGCCCGGCAGATCCGCTCCCCAAGATTTCGGATCTGTAAGCGGGACGTAAAACATCAGATGAGGTATCCAATGCCTGGCGGAGTCGTTAAGGTATCCTTGTTTCGACATCATGTAACACATTGCGCCAGGTTCCAGGGCGGGCAGCTCTTTCGCATCGAATGCCCTGATGCCGTCGATAATCTGAGATTTGGAGAGTCCGGCTAACACCAACTCCGTCCTCTTGAAAGTGAGTGGCAGAATGGATCGCACAGCGGGGGGATTGAAACAAATCGGACCGCGCATATTGGGGTTCCAGAACTCCGGAAAGTCAAACGGCGACATCCACGAACGTTCCACGACGCACACGAAACCATTCTTGCCTTTGACGGCGGTTTCGTAACCATGCCGTCCGAGGACCCTGACCTCGGCGTCCCGTGAGATGGATTCCGGGGCAGCGCTCTGCGCCAGCGCTATCTCGGCATTGCGTTCCATCAGGTATTGATCAAGCGGCGCCATTTTCGGATATGGCGCTTTGACGTCCTGCGCTTGCGCCTGCCCCGCCGCGGCGAGCCCGACAACCAGCGCAAAGCTTGCTAATGCGATCGTGCTGAGAATCTTTCGCAGCATTGGTTTCCCCTGAAACGCGAGATTCTTGTCATACCAACCGGATGGCCGGCCCTGCTCTCCCCGCAAGCCGCTTGTCGATATACCATAACACCATTCCAAGGTGTCACGAATCGCCTCGTTGTGTTCATGCCCTACATTTGGTGCAGAAAAGTTCGGCAACTCGGAACTAATCGCCTAAGATAACTTCAATGCCTCGCTTTGAGTCCGAGACCTTTGTCTGGGCGTCGCCCTAAAGACGAGGTGAGAGTCGGGTGTTTTTGCCTGACAGAAATGGACGAGAGACCCGGGACAGACGGAAGGTTCCCGGATTGTGTTTCGTGGTGAGTGGTGCGATGACGGGTGGGGCGGTACGTCGTCCGCGGCTGAAGCCGGGACCTACAACGCCGACCACAACAGGGATGGAAAGGCGAGCCCAGGAGATTCATCGCGCGAACACCGCGCGATGCCGCGAAAGGAATTTTGGCGATGAGTGCAAAATGGATTTTTGTGCTTTTGGGTATGCTGGGCTTTGCGGGCGCTGCCTGGTCGCAGGATTTGGGAGCGTGGACCGATGCTTATGTGAAGGGACTGGCGCCGGCGAAACCGTATCGCGGGACGTTGGTGGCTGAGCGGAACGGCCGAGTGGTGGTGGAGAAGAGTTATGGTGCGGCAGTGGAGGAATGGCAAGTCCCAAATTCGGCGGAGACAAGATTTGAGATCGCGTCGGTGAGCAAGCAATTCACCGCGGCGGCAATCCTGCAGCTGGTGGATGGCGGCAAGTTGAAGGTGGACGATCCAGTGAGCAAGTACTACCCGGAAAGCCCGGCAAGCTGGAAGGGAATGACGATCCATCACCTGCTGACGCACACCTCCGGGCTGCCTGAGGACGAATGGGAAAACTTCTACAAAGGCAAATGCACCGCGTACACAACAGAAGAACAGGTCAAGACGTTTCGCGATCGTCCGCTGGGATTTCAGCCGGGAACTTCGTGGAAATATCGGAACACGGAGTATTACCTGCTGGCGTTCATCATTGAGAAAGTTTCCGGAGAGTCGTACGCAACGTATTTGGCTCATCACATTTTCGAGCCGTTGAAGATGACGCATTCGGGGTTTGCAACGATGGCCGCCATCGTACCGCAGATGGCGGAGGGTTATACCTGGGAAGATGGCAGCCTGCGGCATCGGGAATATTTTGACCGAAGTATGGAAGCTGGCGCCGGAGGAATCTACACGACCGCGGGAGATCTGCTGCGGTGGAACAAGGCTCTGGATGCGCCGGGATTATTGAGCGCGCACGCGCTGGAACTGATGTTTACCGCGCACCCGCCTGGAAATTATGGATATGGCTGGTTTGTGGAAAGCGCGCCGCGCCGGAAGATTTATCACGAAGGCGGTGATCCTGGGTTCGCGGCTTTTGAAGCGCGCTATCCGGATCAGGGCGTGGTCATTATTGTCCTGGCGAACGAGGAAAATGCGCCGGTACGGGATATTGCAGATGCGCTGGCGAAACATTTGTTTGGTGAGTGAGGAGATGCGAGATGCCGGCGTTCACGCAGATGTGCGTGCGGGGAGCGTGTAACTTGACCGTAGCGGGGGCGTGGGATAGTGTGAAAACAGGATCGCCTTGAAGTGGTCGCGCTTTCGATTGTGGGCTGAGCGTCTGGCGCAGAGGCGGGCCGCCAGCGCGGCCTGGAACATTCACCCTGGAGCAGCACCGGAGAGTACATCACCCGGGAGTACATCGGAGGAATTCCATCGGGCACCCCATTCCTGTCGCAGGCAAACCTTCCAATTGGATGAGACGTAGCGTACACATTTCCGGAAAAATTGAGCCGTTTTTTGGAACGCTGGATGAGAACGTGCGTTTGCTGGAGGATTTGCTGCGGGTGGAGACGCAACTGCACGACAGCAAATTCACGATCGAGGGCGCGCACGATTCTGTGGAGCAGGCGGTGCGGATCGTGGAGGAGTACAACCACGCGACGCAGCGCGGGCGGGCGCTATCGAGCGAAGAAGTGAAGAGCTTGATTCGCGTGGCGACGGACAATCCGCAGGAGTCGCTGCGGGGGATGTTCGAGCCGGGAAGGGCACGATCGTTCGGGAAGAAAGTGGTTACGCCGAAGAATGCGAGCCAGCGGCGGTACATGGAGGAGATCGAGAAGCACGACATGATGTTTGGGATTGGTCCGGGCGGAACGGGGAAAACTTATATCGCGGTGGCGATGGCGGTGAGCGCGCTGTTGACGAAGCAAGTGAACCGTATCATTTTGGCGCGGCCGGCTGTAGAGGCGGGAGAGCGGCTGGGATTTTTGCCGGGGACGTTGCAACAGAAGATCGACCCGTATATGCGGCCGCTGTATGACGCTTTGTACG
>Ga0302222_10001468_pt1 | contig 11856 bp, 10 predicted proteins | sample II_Palsa_E2_2_FD_194570 | JGI IMG/M metagenome (GOLD analysis project Ga0302222, IMG submission 194570) | Peat permafrost microbial communities from Stordalen Mire near Abisko, Sweden - II_Palsa_E2_2 | ecosystem: Environmental > Terrestrial > Soil > Palsa > Peat permafrost | place: Sweden... | reverse complement strand
TGGCGGCTCATGTGCTGCAATCGCTGGCCACTGTCTACCTCGACAAGCATATGGAGGTCCACAGGCCAGGCGGACAACTGCATTTCTTCGATCGGCAGACTGGAGAATCGCGCCGGCAATTGGAAGAGGCGAACAAAAAGCTTGTGGATTTCACGAAGAGCCGTGGCGTAGTAATGGCTGCGCAGCAACGTGATCTGGCACTGCAACGCGTTGACGAACTGGAGACGGCTTACCAGCAAACCCAGGTGGAGATGTCGGAGACCGAGCGTCGAGTGCAAGAACTTTATGGGCAGTTGGCAAAGTTGCCCGAGCGGACCACTACCCAGATCCGCACCGCGGACAATCCGGAGCTGTTGCGGGCATTGAAGGCAACCCTGCTGGATCTGGAGTTGAAGAAGACTCAGTTGCTAACCAAGTTTGAGCCGAATCACCGTCTGGTGCAGGAAGTCGAGCAGCAAATCATTCAAGCCAAGGCTGCGATCACGGCCGAGAAGTTGACCCCTCTGCACGATGAAACCACAGACCAGAATCCAAACTACGAGTGGGCCAGGGCGGAGATGCAGAAGGCGGGAGTTGAGATGAAGGGATTGGAGGCGCGACAGGCGACGACAAACGCCCGCTTGGCGGTATATCGGATTCGGGCGCGCCAACTGGGCGAGGATGCGATCGTCCAGGACGATCTGACCGGCGGCGCGAAAGCGGCGCAGGAAAATTACCTGCTTTATGTGAAGAAACGCGAAGAAGCACGAATGGGCGACGCGCTGGACGAAGGCGGCATTGTCGATGTAGCCATCGCTGAGCAGCCGATTGTGCCGGCCCTGCCAGTGTGGCCAGCGGGTGTAGTGCTTTTTGGAGGCCTTGTAGCCGCTTTGACTTCGGGCACGGGAGCGGCGTTCGCGGCAGATTATTTAGATCCTGCTTTGCGCACACCGGAAGATGCGCTTGGGTGTTTGGAAATTCCGGTCCTAGCATCGCTACCAAAAGGAACGGGCAGGCGGTTATCCGCCTGACGGAGATGAGATGAGCGCGAACGCGGATGTGTTGCGAAGATCTGAACCGAGAAAATCTGAACTGATAAGTTCTACGGCACAGGAAACACCATTTTTGCGGGTGGATCCTTCCCGCGAAACTCACCGGTGGAACCCTGAGGACTTCGCACGCGAACAAATCCGGGGCTTGGTAAGGCGGATTTTTTTTGTGACTGGAGCGCAACCGGTGAAGCAGATCGTCTTCAGCGCAGTAGAGCCGAACTCCGATGTAGCCCACATTTGCGATCAAGTGGGGCGCGCGCTGGCGTTGGAGACGCGCGCTGATATCGCCATTGTGGGCCGCGAAAGGCGGGTCGAGCCGATGACTCGTCCTCATTTCCACCATGCAAGGAGTGGTGCGATCAAGACCCGGTCAACGCGAGAGGCGAATAACCTGTGGCGCGTGCCAGGATTCGGAGCGTGCGAATGCACGGAGAATTTGGGAACGGGAGCGTATTGGCTTTCCTGCCTCGCTGAACTGCGAAATGAGTTCGAGTATGCGGTCATTCACGGAGCTGTAGCGGGAATTTCAAGCGAGGCCGAAGTGCTGGGGCGGCTGGCGGACGGAATCATCCTCGTGCTTGAGGCTCACAGCACACGGAGAGCGACCGCTCGAAAGATCAAACAGACTCTGGAAGGTGCGCAGGCTCGAATCTTGGGAACGGTGCTCAGTGAGAGAAGATTTCCGATTCCGGATCAAATTTATCGGCGGCTGTAGGTAGCTGCAACAACTCCGCGTAAGAGATCGATTGTGTGGAAGCGCATGCTCTGATTCCTTAGAAGCGTTTTTTGGGTAGCAATTACTTGCCGTAAGTTTTATTGCGCCCTACGAGTTTAAGACTGTGCGAATGAAAACTGGAACAGCAAATGGGACTCAATGAGCGGTAGCTATGGAGTTCCGGTGACTGGCGTGGTTTTCTCGCCAGCAACGCAGCCGCGGTTGGTCGCAATGCCCACACCGCCGCAATGGTTTGCAGTGCAGACGCGGTACCGGTTCGAGAAAAAAGTAGTGGCACAGCTCAACCAAAAGCGCTGCGAAGTCTACCTCCCATTGCTTACCGAACACCACGCCTGGAGCGATCGCGCGAAGGCGGTGACGACCCCTGTGTTCCCGGGATATGCGTTTGTGCGAATCGATCAGTCCTCGGTGGCGCGGCAGGCAGTGTTGAAAACCGCAGGCCTGATCGGCTTCGTCAGCTTCGGCGGGAAGGTTCCACCGGTGCCGCCGAAGCAGATTGAGGATCTGCAATTGTTGCTGCAAGAGAAAGGCCTTTTCTCCCTGCACGCGTTTGTCCACGCAGGGTAGCGCGTGCGAATCCGGGGCGGCTGCCTGCACGGATTGGAAGGCGTGCTGGTGCAACATGAGAAGGGAAAGCTGATGATTTCAATTGAATCGATCCAGCGCTCACTGGCGATTGAGATCCAGGGATACCAGTTGGAACTGATCTGACGTGTCTTCCCATTTTTTTCATACCGGCCACGCGAAGCCCCACGGGACCGACTGGGCTGCGCGGTTAATTCCCGGAGCAGCATTCGCCTGCGACCGGAGACGGCCACAGCGAGAAGTCGGGGAGAATTTAGCATCTCCATTTTTGTGCAACACTCCATCGCCGCGGCACGGAGGGAAGAACGCCGCGAACCCGCTCCCCCCTCGGTGGCGACCCGGCCAGAGTTGGGTGCGATCAGCGCTGGTGCGGGTCGCCGGCATTTTGCACTCCGGCGCACTAATGGCATCGCGATGGGCCGAAAGAGAAGGCAATCAACATGGCACTCGTGCCGTCGGCGGCATGCGGAATGTTCTCATCGTGGGAGCGGGTGGAATAGGCCAACGACTAGCGAAGCACCTGGCGGCGCATCCGGAGTTGGGACGATCGGTTTGCGGGTTGCTGGATGACAGGAAGCTGCCCGGAAAGGGCGTGATGCACACGAGCGACCTGGCAGAACTGGCACGGGCTGGATTCGTTGACGAGGTGATTCTGGCGGGACCGCACGATCGAGAAAAAACTCTGTGGGTAGTCCGCGCGGCTCAGCAATTGCGGCTGGACGTGAAGATGGTGCCAGACCTGTTTGGATGCGAACCAACGCGGCAAACGGAAAGGATTGCGGGTATTCCTCTTATTTGCCTGCATGAAGAGCGCTTGCCGGTCGCAGGATTATTGATGAAACGAATGCTCGATGTGGCGGGCGCGGGCGCGGCACTCATCCTAATGGCGCCCGTGCTGGCTCTTCTCGCGATACTTGTTCGACTGGATTCGCCTGGGCCTGCGCTTTACACGGCGCTGCGGGCCGGACGCAAGGGCAGGCCGTTCCGCTGCTATAAGTTTCGCACCATGGTCCGGAGCGCGGACACCTTGAAGGAAGGGCTGCGGGAGCGGAATCAGAGAAAGGGTCCGTTCTTCAAAGTCGCAGACGATCCGCGAATCACGCGCGTCGGGCGGCTTCTGCGCCGCTACAGTCTGGACGAACTTCCGCAGTTATGGAACGTGTTGAAAGGTGAGATGAGCCTGGTCGGGCCTCGACCCCATCCACTAGATGATTTTTCGGCCTATTCCATCGAACACTTGCCCCGTCTGGACGTAATCCCTGGAATGACAGGACTTTGGCAGGTCACAGCCCGCCAAAATCCATCTTTTCAAGCCGGAATGGACCTGGATATTGAATACATCCACCGCTGGAGTCTGGGGATGGATCTGAAGATTCTCCTGAAGACTGCGGCGGTGGTTCTGCGAGGGAGTGGAGAGTGATGTCACTGGCACCCGCGAGAATGTCGCTATCCGAATCGTGGGCGGGCGAGGCAGCCTGCCGAGGATTTCGGATGGGGCTGCGTCCGCTTCAGGCGATGATGATAGCGCCGGCTGGGCTCTTTCTCTGCGCGCTGGCAGCGATGCTGCTGCGACCTCCGGATGTGCCTTTCTACGAGATCGATCGCGTTGTATTCCTATTGCTGGTCCTCGGAGTAGTGGGCCGAGCAGTCGTGACGCGGCAGCGGTTGATGGTGGTGGAACGCGCGACATGGCCAATGATTGGACTGACGTTGCTGGCAGTCGTAAGTGTTGTGCAGCAGCCGTTCGAAACCCAGACCTGGTCTTTGCTCGCGGCGAAATTTTTTGTGCCATTCGCGCTTTTTCATCTGGCAGGGCTGGTGTTTCGAGAGGAGCGGCGGCTGCGCCAGTTCGAGGCTTTCGCGCTCGTGGTGCTTGCATATCTGTGTTTCATGTCGATTGCGTTCCTTGTGGACGCGAAGTCCTTGATCTTTCCGCGGTTCATTTTGGACGAAAGCCTGGGCTACCACGCCGACCGCGCACGCGGACCGTTTCTGCAAGCGGTAGCGAATGGTGTTTCTTTGAACCTTCTGGGTGTTCTGGCGCTGCACGCGTTACTGCGCGGAAGAATTCGCGGAATCAAGGCCGCGATGCTATTAGCTTCGCTTCCGGTAGCAATTTTGGCAACGATGACGCGCGCAGTCTGGATCTCGTTCGCCGTAAGCGTGGGGCTTCTGATTTTTCGTTCGCACAACCAAAGGCAGCGGCATATCTGCGTTGCCGTCGCAATAGTCGGAGCTTTGGGTTTGATAATAGTTTTGAGCTTTGCCGATCAGCGGCGTGCGCTCACAGACCGGCTGCGGGAATCTGGCCCGCTTGACTATCGTCAAGCCGTCTACGCGGGTGCCTGGCAGATGTTCCTGGAAAAACCGCTAACCGGATGGGGTGTGAACCAGATGCCCGCTGAGTTAGTGCGGCATGTGAGCGGATACAAGGTAAAGGGAAAAGAATTGGATCCGCACAATACCTATCTGGAAATCCTTGTGGAACATGGCATCTTCGGGTTCGCGCTGTATGCGTGGTTGATGTGGGAGATCTGGCGGCTGGGACGCGGGCCGGTTCCACAAACCGAACGCAACGGGCTATTGAACCAGCAGTTTCACGCAATGTGGCCGATATTCGTTGGCATCTATTTGGTAAATGCGAGTGTCGTGGTGATGAATTATCAGTTTGTGAATGGGCTTCTGTTCACCCTGGCCGGGATGCTGGCTGCGCAGCGAAGGCGCGTTGTGACTGAAATCCAAAACGTACGGCCGTCTTTCCAGCCATTGCGCCGTTCTGCAACATAACTTCATGTCAGATTTCACAGCGCTGCGTGTTGACGATTGCTTATCTCGCGAACCAGTTTCCTGCAACCGTAGAGCCTTATGTCGGCGAGGAGATCGCGGAACTGCGAGAGCGGGGAGTCAACATCGTTGCGTGTAGCGTGCGCAATAACAGGGCACGACAGGGAGCGAACTGCGCAGCTTACGAACCGGAGATTCTCTGCCTGCAGCCGCTTCGATTGCTGATTCTATTGCAGGCCCTCGGATTTGGCGCACGGAGGTGGAAAGAAATTGTCGGTTTGCTGACACGAGTACTTCTGCGAGGGAGAGAATCGCCAAAGCGCCGGCTGAAGGCCCTGTTGCACACCTGGCTCGGCGCCTATTACGCCGTGATGCTACGGGAACGCGGAATCGATCACATCCATGTGCATCACGGATACTTTGGGTCATGGATCGGGATGGTCGCGGCGCGGTTGTTGGGAGTGGGTTTCAGTCTGACACTCCACGGGTCGGACATGTTACTGAACGCAGCCTATCTCGACAGCAAGCTGGAGAATTGCCGCTTCTGCATAACTATTTCCGATTACAACCGCCGTTACATTTTGAAACACTTTCCAACGATCGATTCAAGGAAGATCCTCGTGTCGCGGTTAGGCGTTGATGTGATCGGGCACGAGCAGATCGCTCGGAGCGTCGTTCCCCAGCCATCGGGCCGTCTAACGCTGCTAGCAGTCGGACGCCTTAACCCGGTAAAGGATCATGCATTTCTAATTCGGGCCTGTGCCCGCATGCGAGATTGCGGAATCGAGTTTGAGTGTGCAATTGCCGGCGAAGGTTCAGAGCGGCGGCGTCTGGAATCGCTGATCGGAGAATACGGTCTGAAAGACCGGTTCAGACTGCTTGGCCACGTGCACCGGCCACGCATGAACACACTCTACTGCCACGCCGATGTTGTCGTTCTTACCAGCCGCAGCGAGGGACTTCCGCTGGTGCTGATGGAAGCGATGGCGCAGGGCAGAATCGTGCTCGCGCCCGCGATCACAGGAATTCCAGAGATTATCTCACCAGGGGAAACGGGCTTCCTTTATAGGCCGGGGGACATCGAGGATTTCGTGGCCTGGATTCTCTTCCTGCGGGAACTGATGCGCCGGGAGGATCGCAATGCAGTCAGCCGTCTCGACTGGATCCGCCACGCCGCGCAGACGCAAGTCTTGCAGAACTTTAATCGCAAGAAAAACCTGATTCGTTTCGGCGATCGTTTCCTGCGACTGATTGAAACCCCAGAAACTTTCGCCGCAAGACTGGAGCGCTCCGCATGAGGATATTGTTTTGCAACAAGTATAACTACCCATTCAGTGGCACCGAGGTGTACCTGTTCGAAGTCATGGAACTCATGCGCTCCAAGGGCCACGAAGTAGCGCTCTTTTCCATGGCCGATTCTCGAGGCAAGCCGACTCCCTATGACCGTTATTTCATACCGCACGTCGATTTCAAGCAGCAGAGGGGATGGTTTCACAGGGCGCGCCTCGCGGCGCGCATGATCTATTCAGGCGAGGCCCGGCGGCGGATTCGGGCGATGATCGCGGACTTCCGTCCAGACGTGGCCCACGTGCGAAATATCTATCACCATCTTTCGCCGTCAATCCTATGGGAATTGAAGGCGCAGGACATTCCAGTGCTCTATCACCTGAATGACTTCAAGGTCTTGTGTCCCAGCTACAATCTGGTCGCCCAGGGCGAAGCCTGCGAAGACTGCAAGGGCGGCGAGTTCTGGCACGCGATGACGAAGAAATGCTACCCGGGATGGGGTGAGCGCACGACACTGGTGGCGGAGGCTTATGTCCACAAGTGGCTGGGCACCTACCAGAAATGCGTAGACTGCTTTCTCGCCCCAAGCCAATTCGTCCGCGACAAATTTGTCGAGCATGGCTGGGATCCGGCCAAGTTCGAAGTCCTCTCCCATTTTCAGCAAGTGAGACCAATTGCAAAGCGAGATGCCGAGAATGCTCCGATACTTTATTTCGGCAGGCTGTCACCGGAAAAAGGTGTGGCCGACTTGCTGCATGCCATGCAGCGCCAGCCAAAGCTCCGCCTGATCGTTGCTGGAGATGGCCCGGAGCGCGGCAGGCTTGAACACTTGGCCGTCGAGTTGGGATTAGGCAATGTGGAATTTGCCGGGCATATGCAGGGATCGGACCTTGATCGCGCAATTGCCAACTCACGCTTCACGGTGCTGCCATCGCATGCGTATGAAACACTCGGCAAGACAATTCTTGAGTCCTATGCGCAAGCGCGAGCTGTGGTAGCCACGGACCTGGGATCGCGGCGAGAACTTGTGTGTGCCGGCAAGACGGGGCTTTTGTACAGCGCTGGCGATGTGGAGCAATTGGCAACGGCTGTCGAGTTTTTGGGCTCACAACCGGAACTCGCCGACAAGATGGGGCGGGCAGGACAGGAGCAGATTCGGCAAAATTACCGTCCGGAGGCGCACTACGAGCGACTGATTGAATTGTACGAACGGCTGGCTAACGGAAAGAGGCGATCGTCAGCCACTTCCGTGAAGACGCCAAGTCCGGTCCTCGTTTCTATTACGGCCCCGCAGAAAAAAGTGCTCCGCATCGCATTCATTGGTGGACGAGGGGTGATCTCGAAGTACAGCGGCATTGAGACCTATTATGAAGAGATTGGGAAAAGGCTGGCGGGGATGGGGCACCGCGTGACCGTCTATTGCCGGACCTACTTCACTCCGCCGGGAAAAGAACACAACGGCATGCAAGTGGTGCGCCTGCCTACGATCCGGTCCAAGCACCTGGAAACATTAGTGCATACTTTTCTTAGCACGCTGCATGTTCTAGTGCAGCCATGTGATGTCGTTCACTACCATGCGCTAGGACCGGCGCTCTTCTCCTTTATCCCACGTCTGGCAGGTAAGAAGACCGTGGTCACGGTCCAGGGACTGGACTGGCAGAGGAAAAAATGGGGACGCATAGCATCGGCTGTCCTGCGGCTTGGCGAACGGGCGGCCGTGAGTTTGCCCACGCAGACAATGGTTGTTTCCAAAACGCTGCAGAAGCATTATATGGACGCCCATAACGCTAAGACGTCCTACGTGCCAAACGGGGGCGTGCTGCGCGAACGACATTTGCCTGACAAGCTATTTGATTGGGGTCTTGAGCCTGGGAAGTACATTCTGTTTCTCGGAAGGCTTTCTCCAGAAAAAGGCTGCCACGTGTTGGTCGAGGCCTACGAAAGATTGGAAACTGACATAAAGCTCGTAATGGCAGGAGCATCGAGCTATTGCGATGAATACTCGCGGCAGTTGCGGACGCATGCCAGCGATCGGATCAAGATTCTGGACTGGGTCTCTGGTGAAGCTCTCGACGAGTTGCTCACGAATGCTTTAATATTCGTCCTTCCGTCCGATCTCGAGGGTTTGTCTCTGGCGCTACTGGATGCGATGGGCGCGGAGCTGTGCGTGGTTGCGAGCGATGTTCCGGAAAATCGGGAAGCAGTCGAAGACGCAGGATTCACCTTCCGTCGCGGAGACGCGTCGGATTTGGCGGACCGTCTGCGATTCCTGATCGCGAATCCAGCGGTTCGCGAAGCCGCGGGGCAGGCGGCGAAACGGCGCGTCCGCGAGCACTATCAATGGGCGCAGATCGCCGAGCAGATTGAGCGGGTGTACCTCGAGATGATGGGTCTGGAGCCGGCAGGGCCTCTGGCCAGAAAACCGATTGGCCGCGCGGTCGCTGCCGCACCTCCAGCGCAGCGAAAGGTAGGATAAGCAACCGCCCACACGGCTTCGCAATTCATTTCGAATCGAGCGCGAAACGACTGCGCCACAAAGAGGACGGGGAAACCCGTCCTTTTTGTTTACAATAAACAATTCGCTCGCAAGCGTAGCAAGTTGTGCGATGGCACCGGTGATCTAGAACCACCTTAAGAACTATGGAAAATACGATCATCGTCACTGGTGGCGCAGGTTTCATTGGGTCGAATTTCATTCTGCAGAGTATCGAGCGGGATTCGACTTCGATCGTGAATCTGGACAAACTCACCTACGCGGGCAATCTGCGCAACCTGGAAGCCGTCGCGAACGAGCGCCGGTACGAGTTTGTCCATGGGGATATTGCGGACCGCACCCTGGTGCGTCGCCTACTGGAACGGCGAAAGCCGCCTGCAATCGTTCACTTTGCCGCCGAAAGCCATGTGGATCGCTCCATTCGAGGACCGGATGATTTCATCCGCACGAATGTGGATGGGACCTTCGCGCTGCTGGAAGAAGTGCGTGCCTATTGGGGGAATCTAGCCGGGCAGGAGAGAATCGACTTCCGCTTCCTGCACGTTTCCACGGATGAAGTGTACGGCTCGCTTGGCCCCGAAGATCCTCCCTTTTCCGAGACAACGCCTTATTCGCCCAACAGTCCGTACGCCGCGTCCAAGGCGGCTTCCGACCATTTTGTGCGCGCCTACCATCACACGTATGGGTTGCCGGTACTGACCACGAACTGCTCGAACAACTACGGCCGATTTCAGTTCCCGGAAAAGTTAATACCGCTAATGATCCTGAATGCGCGTGACGGTAAACCGCTGCCCGTTTACGGCGATGGCCAAAATGTTCGCGACTGGCTATATGTGGAGGACCACTGCGAAGCGATCGCAGCCGTGCTCGCACGAGGAACAGTGGGGCAGACGTATAACATTGGTGGTTGGAATGAAAGACGGAACATCGACATCGTGGAGACGGTCTGCGATCTTGTGGACGAAATTGCAGTACCCCTTGGCGCGCCGCGACGCACTCTGATTACATTTGTGAAGGATCGTCCCGGGCACGACCGCCGATATGCGATGGACGCAACGAAGATTGAGCGCGAACTGGGCTGGCGCCCTCGGGAAACATTTGAGAGCGGAATTCGCAAGACGGTGCGTTGGTACCTGGAAAACGAAGAATGGGTTCGAGATGTGACTAGCGGAAGCTACCGGCAGTGGATTGAGACCCACTACTCTTCTTGATTGAATAGATTGCAGCAGTTCATTGCGGGAACCTGTTTCACAAGAATCATCCTATGACACAAGCCTCAAATAGCGCCGGGTATAAGGGAATCGTTCTGGCAGGAGGGTCGGGAACGCGCTTGTATCCCGTGACGCACGCCATGGGGAAGAGTCTGCTTCCGGTGTACAACAAGCCCATGATTTATTACCCGCTGTGCACGTTGATGCTGGCGGGGATCCGCGAGATCCTTTTGATAACCACTCCCGAGGACGTGCTCAAGTTTCAAGCGCTACTGGGAGATGGGAGTCAGTTCGGCATTCAGTTGCAATACAAGGTCCAGCAGAAACCGGAAGGCATCGCGCAGGCGTTTTTGCTGGGTGAAGAATTTCTGGGTGCCAGCCCCTGCGCTCTCGTGCTGGGAGACAATATCTTTTATGGGCACGACCTGGCCAAAGATCTGCGAGACGCAGCAACCAAGACTCGGGGCGCGCGCGTATTTGCTTACCCGGTGCACGATCCCGAACGTTATGGCGTTGTGGAATTCGACGGCGCCGGCCGTGCTCTCAGCATCGAGGAAAAGCCCAGCCGTCCGAAGTCGCGATACGCGGTAACTGGACTTTATTTCTACGATGATCAGGTTGTGAAGATAGCGAAGTCGCTGAAACCCAGTGCGCGCGGCGAGTTGGAAATCACCGACGTCAACAAGATATATCTGGAGCGTGGCGAATTGGAGGTTGCGGTCATGGGGCGAGGCATGGCTTGGCTGGACACGGGCACGCACGAATCCCTGATGGATGCGTCCCTCTATATTCAAGCTATCGAGAAGAGGCAAGGTCTAATGGTGGCGTGCCCTGAAGAGATTGCGCTGCGCTCCGGTTACATTACCGCAGAGCAGGTGGAGAGAATTGGCAATTCGATGAAGAACAATACTTACGGCGCATATCTGCTGCAACTCTTGCGAGAAAAGGTATTCTGATGAATGCAGTTCAGGCGTTTCGTCCTGCGATGGATGCGATCAAGAAAATTCCGACGTCGTTGCCCGGAGTGTTCATCCTCGAGCCTCGCGTATTTGGCGACGAGCGAGGATTTTTCTTCGAGAGCTACAATGAGCAGGCGATGGCGGAGATAGGAATCACGGAAAAGTTTGTGCAGGATAACCATTCCTGTTCCTCCCGCAATGTCTTGCGTGGCTTGCATTATCAAGTAAGACATCCGCAAGGGAAACTCGTGCGCGCGGCCGAGGGAGAAATTCTGGACGTTGCGGTCGACATGCGCCGGAGTTCTCCGAGTTTTGGCCGCTGGGAAGCAGTGCGACTCTCGGGTGAGAACAAGCGCATGTTGTGGATTCCGGTTGGCTTTGCGCACGGCTTCCGGGTGATCTCAGACAAAGCTCAGGTGCTGTACAAGGCAACTGATTTCTACGCACCGGAACACGAACGCACCCTTGCCTGGAACGATCCTGATCTGAAAATCAATTGGGAACTCGACGGCGAACCCACCGTATCGGCCAAAGACCAGCGGGGCGTGGCTTTCCGCGACGCTCAGAGTTTCGAATAAATTCCAATGCGAGTCACAATCTTTGGCGCCTCCGGCCTGTTGGGCAAAGCGCTCCTGCACGAGTGGAACGGAGATACCGTAACCGGCCTCACTTCGCACGCTGCCGACATCCGCGATGCGAAGCGCGTGCTGCAGGTCGTGCGCGAAACAAGTCCGGAGTGGATCGTGTTGGCCGCTGCCTACACCGACGT
>Ga0302222_10001456_pt1 | contig 11893 bp, 8 predicted proteins | sample II_Palsa_E2_2_FD_194570 | JGI IMG/M metagenome (GOLD analysis project Ga0302222, IMG submission 194570) | Peat permafrost microbial communities from Stordalen Mire near Abisko, Sweden - II_Palsa_E2_2 | ecosystem: Environmental > Terrestrial > Soil > Palsa > Peat permafrost | place: Sweden... | reverse complement strand
GCCTGCGGAGTGGGCAGCGTCTGTCCGCAGATCGGGCAGAGGTTGAGTGCCGGGCCGTTCACCGACAGGGTGATGCTTTCCCGCTCGAACGTGACCTCGGTGCGGACGGTGCGGCTCGTGCCCGGACCGGACGCGGCGAAACGGAAGAAGCTTGTGCGCTGAGTCAGCCATTGGTAAAGTCGTTTCGTACGGTTCTCCCTGTTCACTGGCCGCGATCTTGTGGCATGCACACAAAAATGACAAGTCATTCGTTCTCAAAGGTTGTCAAAAGTTGTAAATGCGCTCTATGTCAATGAATTCAGGGGAAATATTCCAATTCGGAAAATTTCAGATTGATGCCCGTACACGCACTGTGCGGCGGGAAAAAGCGATCGTCACGCTCAACTCCCGGTCCTTCGACGTGCTGCTGTACTTTGTGCTGAACCCGGGGAGGGTTCTCGCCAGAGAAGAAATGTTAAAGAATGTCTGGCCGGATACCGTTGTAGATGAGCACAGTTTGGCGCAAAGCATCTCCGCGCTGCGGCGGGTACTGGAGGAGAAGCCAGGCGACAACGACTATATCGTCACCGTGCCGGGGCGCGGATATCAGTTTGTTTCGCCGATCACCGTTGTTCCCGCCGTTGTTGCCGCAGAAAGCTTGAGTGTCATCCCGGAAGTGGCAGCGCCCTCCGGCAATGCCTCAAGCGGGCTTCTGCTGGAGCGGCAAACCATCCGGACCAGCGTCATTACTGAAGAGAAAGAACAGCTAAGTTTGCCAATCTCCCGACGTTGGGGGAGCGTGCGACCGGTCGCCGCTTTCTCCACTGCGGCGATACTGTTGGTGTCGGTCGCCATGCTTGGCGGCAACTGGTACTGGCGGTCTCATCGCGCACCGAAGCTCACCGAGCGCGACACCATCGTGGTCGCCGATTTCGTAAATAAGACCGGCGATCCCGTTTTCGACGACACCCTGAAGCAGGCGCTCACCATACAAATGGAGCAATCGCCGTTTCTTCATGTGCTTTCCAACGACAAGACAGCCGAGACGCTGAAGCTGATGAACCGTCAGGCGGGTGATCGCTTGTCGCCGGAAGTAGCGCGCGAAGTGTGCATCCGCAGCAACAGTCAGGCTTTGCTCGCCGGTTCCATCGCCGCCATCGGAGACCAATACCTAATCACACTGAGAGCAACGAACTGCCAGAACGGAGACACACTGGCCAGCGCAGAAGCGGAGGCCAACAGCCGCAATCGGATTTTGTCGTCTCTGAGCAGTGTCGCCGACAAACTCCGCGAAAAGTTGGGCGAGTCGGATACTTCGGTGCAGAAGTTCAGCAAGCCACTCGAACAAGTCACCACTTCTTCGCTGGAAGCATTGCAGGCTTACACTCAAGGAACAAAGTTGCAGGACACCTCAACTGATGCAGCTTTGCCCTACTACAAACGTGCGGTTGAGCTGGATCCTAATTTTGCCATAGGCTATGCCGCTCTATCGGAAACCTACGGCATGCTCTTTGACGGTACCAAACAGGAGCAGAATCTGACTAAGGCTTACCAACTGCGCGACCGGGTAAGCCTCCGCGAGCGCTACAAGATTGAAGCCCAGTACTATAACGATATAACCGGCGAGCAGGAAAAAGAAATCGCCACGCTCGCCGGGTGGGCTCAATCCTATCCCGACGATTACCAGCCTCACAATCAACTGAGCTTTATTTACCGGTCATTGGGGCAATATGACAAAGCAATCCCTGAAGCTCTGGCATCGATTCAAAACAAGCCTACCTTCGATGGTTATCGCAGCCTCATGGACTCTTTTGTTGCTACGAACCGTCTGAATGAGGCAAAGAGTACCTTTCAGGAAGCGCGAAGGAACAACTTCGATGGCATTCAGCTCAGGCAGCTGCGTTTTTTTGTGGCGTTCTTTGAGAGCGACGAGGCAGGAATGAAGGAACAGGACGCCTGGGCGATGGCTAATCCTGTCTTCGAGGCTGTGCAGTTGACCCTGCACTCCAGCATTGAAGCCCGTCGCGGCCGCTTTGTCAAAGCGCGCGAAGTGATGCGCGATGCCGAAGTGCGGGCCGGTCGCGCTGGAGCAATGGCAATGGTCGATGTGATGAAGATCGTCCATGGGCCTGCCGAAGCAGATGTCGGAAACACCGGCGTTGCCTTGCAGTTCGTGAAAGAAGTCTGGACGAACCACAAGAACCCTGGCTACGTCGAACCAACTGTAGCTTTGACTTTCGCCCTTCTTGGCAAGCAGTCAGAGGCTCAAAACCTGATCGATAAGATGAACCGGGAGCTCCCGCTGGATACACTCGCGCAAAGCTATACCCTTCCAACGATTCGAGCGGTGGTGGCGCTCAAGTCAAACAATCCTGCTGAGGCAATTGATCTGTTACGGGTCACAGAACCGTATGAGCTTGCCAACGTTCCCATGCCTCCCAACGCTCTATATCCCGCGTATGTTCGCGGTCTCGCCTATTTACAGTTAGGCCAGGGCCGGCAGGCGGCAGCTGAATTCCAGAAGCTCATCGACCATCGCGCAGTTGCTCTGCTGCACCACCAGGGAGCGCTTGCCCACCTGCAGCTCGGCCGGGCGCAGGCAATGATGGGCGACAACGCCGCCGCGCTCAAGTCGTATCAGAACTTCCTCACTCTCTGGAAAGACGCCGACCCAGATATTCCGATCCTGAAGGCAGCCAAGGCGGAGTACGCCAAGCTGCAATAGCAGACTGGGCGAATCTGTGGGAACCCGCCTCAACGTCGAAGCGACGCAAGTTCGCCAGGTTTTCAGGCATCCAGATCAATACCGAAGACCAATGCCGAAATCAGATCAATGCCGGGACAGGCGGGATATTTATTCCACGTAACTCTATGTAATCAGCACTCGCCGCCCCCGATTGCCAGCAGCGCCGCAGCAAAATGGCGTACCTTATAAAGTACGTCGCATCCCTGTCAAGTCTACTTTAGTAGACATCCGACGTCCTCGAAAGTAGACATTTCTTCCACAGTCTAACCCGTTGAATCCATTGATCCGCCAAAAAGCCCGCACGAAGAATCAACAACTTACGCCAAAAGTTTTTCCCATTTTAAAATGTTCCAACTGGAACATTCAGCACAAAGTTCCGTCTGAAACGCGTGTACATACAACTGCAAATCGCCAGTATGTTCCAACTGGAACACTAAGCCAATCCCTCGCGGCAGATGTCGGCAGGGAGGCGAGCATCGGCTCGATACAAACAACTAGGTACCAGGTACTGGTTAACCAACTCGCCAACGCCTTTGCTACAATCACCTCATCATGAACACGCAAGCCTTCGCCGACGTTCCCACTGCCATCGAGGAGATCCGCGCCGGCCACATGATCGTCGTCGTCGACGATGAAGACCGCGAGAACGAAGGCGACATCACGCTCGCCGCTGAGAAGGTCACGCCTGAAGCCATCAACTTTATGGCCAAGCATGGACGCGGCCTGGTCTGCCTCACCATGACTGAAGAGCGGCTCGACCACCTGCGCCTCGGTCCCATGAGCGCGGAGAACACTTCGCAATATGGCACCGCGTTTTGCGAAGCGATTGACGCGCGCGTGGGCGTGACCACTGGCATCTCTGCCTACGATCGCGCGCGCACGATTCAGGTTGCAATCGATCCTGCGACGAAAGCTTCAGACCTGGCGCGCCCCGGACACGTCTTCCCTCTTCGCGCCCGCAAAGGTGGAGTGCTCGTGCGCGCCGGACAGACTGAAGCCTCGGTCGATCTCGCGCGCCTTGCCGGGCTGATTCCCGCGGGCATCATCTGCGAGATCATGAAGGACGATGGCACCATGGCTCGCGTGCCCGACCTGATCGAGTTCTGCCGACAGCATGACATGAAGATGCTGACTGTCGCAGAGCTGATTCGCTATCGCATGGCGCATGAACGTTACGTGCATCGCGTAGGCGAAGCGCTGGTCGACACACGCTTCGGGGAATTTCGCCTCATCGCTTACGAAAGCGAAATCGATGGCGGAGAGTCGCACGTGGCGCTGATTAAAGGAGACGTTGAAGCGAGTGACTCGCCGGTGCTGGTGCGCATGCACGCGCATTGCCTGATGGGAGACGTATTCGGCGCGACGGGTTGCGAGTGTCACGCCACGCTCGAAGGTTCCATGCGGCGCATCGCGCAGGAAGGGCGCGGGGCGCTGATTTATTTGCACCAAACCTCGAAAGGATTTTCGATTGATAAAGTTGGCGAGCGCAGCGCGCTGAGTTTTCATCGCGGACGCAAGTTGCCGGCGCTACTGGACAACGAGCGCGAAACGCAGCGCGAGATCGGAATCGGCGCGCAGATTCTTTCCGATTTAAATCTGCGGCGGATTCGTCTGCTTACGAACAGGCCCAAACGTGTGGCCGCGCTGGAAGGATTTGGGATTGAGATTGTCGATCAGGTTCCGGTCGAGTTGAGGCGTGCCTCTGTTGAGAAGAGCTAGAACCTTTAACCACAGGGTCCACGGAGGACACGGGGTAAGGCAAAAGCTAGAACGGCTTGCGTACCACTACCTCTGCTTCTCTGATGAAAAATTGCGCGGAGCAATGCTCTGAGCCACAGATCACAGGGATGAGGCCGTTGATCTGGCGGCGCGTGATCAGGCCGAGCATGCCGCAGGATGGGCAGGCGAGCACGGCCCAGTAGGGATCTTCTTTCTCGCCGACCTCGCCGGCATTTTCGAGAACGAAGACGGTTCCGGGTTGCATCTGTTCGGGAATCCATTCATTGAGAACGTCTAGTTCGCCGACCATGCACTCCTCCTTGTGAACTGCCTGTATTACCTAAGAAACCTTTCTAGCACGCCGGCGCTCTGCCGACGATGTTACGGAGGTACTCGCCTTCCTTGCGATGACGTCGGCGCGCACCTGGCGGACGGCGTCGCTGAGGCAAATTCCTAAAATGGGCTGACTGGAATTTTTTAGGATGTCCACGATCTGGCGCGCCGAGGTTTCGAGATAGAGATGCTTGCCGTCGGTGAGCAGGTGGACGTCGGAGTTGCGGCTGACGATTTCTGCAAGGCCTTTGCCGAACTCGCGATTGAGAAAACGAATGACCTTACGGACTCCCTGAAGCGAGAAGCCTTTGCGGCGCAGCTCGCAGATGACCGCGACCACCGTGAGGTTCTGCATGGAATAGCGGCGGCTGTGGCCTGCGCGGTCGGGCTTGACGACGCCCTGCTCGTCCCACCACTGGAGCTGGCGGGCGGTGACGCCGGTTAGGGCGATTACGTCGAGCGATGAGAAGCCGTCTGGCATTTTTCTCTGTTTATGTTTGAAACAAGTTGCGTGTCGAATGTTTCAAACATTCTAGGCGTGGGTTGGCTGGTGTCAATGGAGAAACGAGGGCTGGGGTTAACTAGATGTGTGCTGGTGGGGATTTGTAATTTCGTAATTTTGTAATTGGGTAATTTGAAAAGCCTTTTGCGCCACCGGCCTGTTTAGGCTATGTGATCGGGACGATTTGCTCGTTGGACTTCAAGTATTTATCTACCTTCTCAAAAGGACGGCTGTCAAAAAAGGGACGGCTGCCAGGAACTTTGCGGTGGCAGGAGATTGGGGAGGGGTGGGTGGATTTGATTACTTTATGTTTGTGTCCGCGGGCAAGGAGTTTTTCTTTCCTCTGAGCAGAACTTCCCCAAAGCAGGAGGGCCAGCGGCCTTGAGTTTGCGGTCGCCGTTTCGCTGACGCAGCTGATAATTTTATCGGTGAACTTTTCCCAGCGCAGTTTCTTGTGGGAACCCGGTCTGCCCTTTTCCACCGTCATAATGCAGTTGAGGAGAAGGACTCCCTGTTTTGCCCAAGGGGTTAAGTCTCCAGAAGTTGGATGCTTCTGACCTAATTCTTTTAGGATGTTTCTCAAGGATGGACGAATATCGGCCCCTTGCACGGAAAAACATAGGCCGTGCGCTTGCCCACGGCCGTGATACGGGTCTTGGCCCAGAATAACTACTCTAACGGAATCCAAAGGGGTCTGATTGAGAGCTTCAAGGACCAAATCTATTGGGGGATAAATTTCTTTTTCTTTTTTGAAGGCTTCGGTCAGGAAATTCTCCAGATCTCTGAAGTAAGCTTTTCCGAACTCTGGCGCCAGGGCCGATTTCCAGCCGGGGTCTTTCAATTTTTGGGCGAGCTTAACTCGGCTTTTTGCCCCTATTGTCATGTCGGCAATCCTCTCATAGGAAATGAGGGTTTCAAAGAGGATGCGGAGAAATTTGAGCTGAAACTGAGACTCGGGCTTGTTGCTTTTTCAATATCAGATCTATGTTTTATAGGTCGTACTGCCGGAGGCCGGCTTCGAATCCGCAAGAGTGCGTGGTGGCATAGGCGGTGGGAGCGGGGACGCTCCCGCGACAGCCGCCGGGACGGCGGCGCTACCTCGTTGGGGCTGAAGCCCGTTTTAATTTTCTGCGGCTTGGCGCGGCGCTGAAGCGCCGCTCTTCCACGGTGCTACGGGCATTCGTAGACTTCGCCGCACGCCGAGCAGCCGCCGCCTACGAAGTGGACTATTTCGAGGCGGTCGCCTTCTTTTAGGGGGGTTTGGGGCCAGCGGTCGCGGGGGACTATTTCGCGGTTTAGTTCTACGGCTACGCGGTCGGGCTTCATATTCAGGGATTCGATTAGGGCTGCGAGCGTGAAGCCGGATTTGGCATCTGCTACTGCGTGAGCTTCTCCGTTGATTTGAAGGTTCATTTTGCTTGGGTCTTAGCGATTCTAGCTGACTTCGGGTGTGCTGAGAAATGCGTGATTCCGGGAGTTGCTTGCAGAAAGACTTTAGCGCGGAGGGCGCTGAGAACTGCCGCGGAGAATGCGGAGGTTGAGCTTGTTTTCTTTGGGGGTGAGCTTGCCTGAAGAGCGGTGCGGTTCTGCTTCGGCTGCGGAGGCGAGACGCCCCCGCGACAGCCGCCGGGACGGCGGCGCTACGGTCTTGCGCCGGCGCACTTGGTAGCGCGCGATTCCGGATCGGCGCTTGATTATGGTTGGAACTCCCAGAGGTCGTTTAGGACTCCTGGCGGGTCGGTGGCGGTCCCGTCGAAACCCGATCCGCCGAAGAGCCACAGGTTATTGTTTTTGTCTAGCCAACTGGCCAAGTTCCAGCGCGCGCCGGGCGCGTAGGTGGGGCCGGTTGTGCCGACATTGAGCGGATAGTTACCGGGTTGATTGGGGCTGCTGGAGCCGCTTTCCCAGGTCCAGGTGCCGTTGCTGTAGAGCCAGAGGTCGTTGAGGCCGTCGCCGTCCCCGGCTTCCTGACCTCCGAAGAGCCAGAAGTTTCCGGAGGAGTCGAGCCAGCCGGTGGGCCAGCTTCTTCCGCCTGGCGTGCCGGCTTGGCCTATGGCTACGTAGTTGCCAGGTTGGTCTGGCCCCAGGTTGGAGCCTAGCGGTCCTTGCCACACCCATTGCAGAGTCGAGGGCATGTATTCCCACGTGTCGTTGAGGGCGCCGTAAACGGGGTTGGAGTCGACTACGCTGCCGATGCCGAGGCCACCGAAGAGCCAGAAATTGTTGGACGAATCCATCCAGCTAACTAGACCTTGGCGGGCGCCGGGGACGGTGCTGTTAGAACCGCTGCCCTGCGTGCCGTAGTTGGGCACTTGGCCTTGCGTGTCGGCACCGCTTATCCAGATCCATTCGCTTAGGGTCGCGCTGTACTCCCAGAGGTCGTTAAGCGATCCTTCATTTCCCTGCGAGTCGAAACCGTAGCCGCCGAAGAGCCAGAAGTTACCTGATGCGTCGGTGGATGCGGAAGCGTAGTAGCGCGACCCCGGGACGTTCTTCGAATTACCATTGCCTTTGGTGCCGTATGTCCCCGTTCCGTTAATGAATTCCGAACCGCTAATGAACGACCATTCTTTGGTGGGGGGACTGTATTCCCACAGATCATTGAGCGGTCCGGGGTCGTCGGTAGAGAGTGAATCGAAACCATAGCCGCCGAAGAGCCAGAGATTTCCTGAAGAATCCTTCCAGCCGACAGCGCCGATTCGTGCCCCGGGGACAAAGCCGCTGCCCGTTCCATAGACGCCGATCTGGTCGGTGGCGTTCGCTCCACTTCGCCAGGACCATTGGGTGCCGTCCCACTCCCACAGGTCGTTGAGGTAGCTCTCTATACCGGCCGCGACACCATTTCCGCCGAAGAGCCAGAAGTTGCCAGAGCTATCGGTCCAGGTGACGGCGCCGTAGCGTGCTCCGGGTACGTTGCCGGGAAGGAAACCGAACTTGGTTCCGTAGGTTCCTCCCACGTTGGTAACGTTGGCGCCATTTTGCCAGGTCCATTGATTGTTGCAGGCCACTAGGACGTTGGTGACGTTGGCGTTGGCGGTGCCGCTGCCGTCGGTGACCGTGCAGGTCTGGGTTGGGTTCGTGGGCTGCGTGAATACTGTCACGCTGTAGGGGCTGCCGGCCGGAATTTGCGTGGAGAAGGTGAAGGAAGTTTGGCCTGAAGTGATGGTTAGGTTGTTGCCTCCGTTATCTTGCAGGACGAGGCCGGAGCCGGTGAGGCCGGCGATGGTGCCTCCGATGGTGAAGCCGGTGGAGGTGGTGCAGGCAACTGCTACGTTGGTGACGTTGCCGGTGGCGGTGCCGCTGCCGTTGGTGACGGTGCAGGTTTCAGTGGGGTTTGTGGGCTGCGTTAGGACCGTGACGTTGTATGTGCTGCCGCTTGGGATTTGGGTGGTGAAGGTGAATGAGGTTGCGCCTGCAGCGATGGTCAAGTTGCTGGTGCCGTTGTCTTGCAGGACCAGGCCTGTGCCGGTTAGGCCGGAGATTGTTCCGCCTATGGTGTAGGTGGTTGTCGAGCAGGTGACTGCTACGTTGGTCACGTTGCCGGTGGCTGTTCCGCTGCCGTTGGCTACTGTGCAGGTTTGCGTTGGGTTCGTCGGTTGCGTGAATACTGTGACGGCGTACGTGCCGCCGCTGGGGATTTGCGTGGTGAAGGTGAATGTCGTTGCGCCGGCGGCGATGGTCAGGTTGCTGGTGCCGTTGTCTTGCAGGACTAAGCCTGTACCCGTGAGGCCGGAGATTGTTCCGCCTATGGTGTAGGTGGTTGACGCGCATGTGACGGCTACGTTGGTAACGTTGCCGGTCGCTGTTCCGCTGCCGTTGGCTACTGTGCAGGTTTGCGTTGGGTTCGTCGGTTGCGTGAATACTGTGACGGCGTACGTGCCGCCGCTTGGAATTTGCGTGCTGAAGGTGAATGTCGTTGCTCCGGCGGCGATGGTTAGATTGCTGGTGCCGTTGTCTTGCAGGACCAAGCCGGTGCCGGTTAGGCCGGAGATTGTTCCGCCTATCGTATAGGTGGTTGTGCTGCATGTGACTGCTACGTTGGTCACGTTGCCGGTCGCTGTCCCGCTGCCGTTTGTTACTGAGCAGGTTTGATTTGGGTTCGTCGGCTGCGTGAATACCGTTACGGCGTACGTGCCTCCGCTTGGAATTTGCGTGCTGAAGGTGAATGTCGTTGCTCCGGCGGCGATGGTTAGATTGCTGGTGCCGTTGTCTTGCAGGACCAGGCCTGTGCCTGTGAGGCCGGTGATTGTTCCGCCTATTGTGTAGGTGGTGGTCGAGCATGTGACTGCTACGTTGGTCACGTTTCCGGTGGCGGTGCCAGTGCCGTTTGTTACTGAGCAGGTTTGAGTTGTGGGCTGCGTGAATACGGTTACAGCGTACGTGCCTCCGCTTGGGATTTGGGTGCTGAAGGTGAATGTCGTTGCGCCTGCGGCGATGGTCAGGTTGCTGGTGCCGTTGTCTTGCAGGACTAGGCCGGTGCCGGTCAGGCCGGAGATGGTGCCGCCTATCGTGTAGGTGGTGGTGCTACATGTGACGGCTACGTTGGTCACGTTGCCGGTCGCTGTTCCGCTGCCGTTTGTTACTGAGCAGGTTTGAGTTGGGCTCGTCGGCTGCGTTAGGACCGTTACGTTATACGTGCTGCCGCTCGGGATTTGCGTGCTGAAGGTGAACGAGGTTGCTCCGCCGGCGATGGTCAGGTTGCTGGTGCCGTTGTCTTGCAGGACCAGTCCCGTGCCGGCTAGTCCGGAGATAGTGCCGCTGATTGTGTACGTTGCTGTGCTGCAGGCCACTGCTACGTTGGTCACGTTGCCGGTCACTGTCCCGCTGCCGTTGGTTACTGTGCAGGTTTGGGTGGGGTTCGTCGGCTGCGTTAGGACCGTTACGTTATACGTGCTGCCACTGGGAATTTGTGTGCTGAACGTGAATGAGGTTGCCCCTGCGGCGATGGTCAGGTTACTGGTGCCGTTGTCTTGCAGGACCAGGCCTGTGCCTGCGAGGCCTGAGATGGTGCCGCTGATTGTGTAGGTTACTGTACTGCAGGCTACTGCTACGTTGGTGACGTTGCCGTTGATTGTGCCGCTTCCGTTTGTCACGGTGCAGGTTTGTGTTGGGCTCGACGGTTGCGTCAGAACCGTCACGTTATACGCGCTGCCACTGGGAACTCCAGTGAAGCTGAACGTTGTCGCTCCCGATGCGATGGTCTGCGTCGTTCCGCTGTTCTGCAGTTGCAGGCCTGTGCCTGCTAGTCCTGAGATAGTGCCGCTGATGGTGTAGGTAGGAACCGCATTAACGCTGCAACTCACAGTGACGTCGGTCACGTTCGAGAGGGCCAGTCCGCTGCCGTTCGTCACCGCGCAGGTCTCTCCTGCGGGCTGCGTCAGCACAGTGACGGCATAGTTGCTGCCGCTGTCGATTGGTGTACTGAAGGTGAAAGAGGCTTGGTTGGCGCTGGCTGCAAGATTATCGCCGCTATTATTTTGCAGAACCAGACCTGTTGCCGTGAGACCGGCGATCGTGCCGCCGATGGTGTAGGTGGTTGGAGGTGGGTGGTTGCCTCCTGTGCTTTGTACGCCTCCCATGCTTCCGCCGCCGCACGCAGAGAAAGACAGTGCCGTCCCAATCACAACCGACAGCGCAAGCAAACGCAACTTCATCCATCCCCCAGTCCGGATCCCCCACGTGGGGGCAAAGTGTACCCGAACACACGAACTCGTGCAATGACAGGGGAGTACTGCCGATTTTAGCGGACTTCGGAGTTAAAGCAATGGCCCGAACTAGGGGGAGAAACAAGGACATGTACTAATTTCTCTAGTCGGCCTGGCGCAGAAGAAACTTGCGGGTTACGGTGCGGCCCTCGTGGATGGCTTGCACCAGCACGGATGAATCCGGCAAAGAGGATTCATCCAGCTCGAGCGAGATCTGGGCGATGCCGGTGGCGTCGGTGAGTGTCTGGGTGTAGAAGGGCGCAGCGTCTGGGCGCGCGAAACGGCAGGTCAGGCGAGCGGAGGGAACGGCGCTTCCGGCCTCGGTGACGCGCAATTGCATGGTGAGATTGCGGTTGGCGTGAATGGAGGCGGCGTTCTCCCATTGGACATCGAGCTGCTTGATGGCGGCGAGGGTTTCTGTTTCAGCGTGGTCGAGGACGTTTTCGAGCTGGCCTTCGCGAATAGCTTCGAGCACGAGGCGATGCTGGTCGCGAAGTTGCTGCTCTTTCTGGGGATCGCCAAAGCCAGCCTGGGCGGCAGAGTTGGCATAGGAGATGGCCCGCTTGCCGACGCATCTTCCACGCACGAAGACTTGAGTCTGGAGCAGTTTTTCGCTCTCGCGCGCCTCGCTTTGCACGTGGTAGATGGTGTCGCCGTGTTTCACGTCGGTGTTAAATCCAAAAATCATAAAGACAGTTGTAATTTGGCAATTTCGTAATTTGGTAATTTAACCTGGCTGAATGTTGAGAAGATCGCAAACGCCTTCGTTCGACCTCGTAATTCCTCGGGTTCCGCGGACATCTTAACCGCCCGTTCTCAGATTACAAATTACTAAATTACAAAATTGCCAAATTGTGACCGGTTCCCTTGACACTGCCGCTGATCAGCACCTAATCTAAAATGTTTAAT
>Ga0302222_10001430_pt1 | contig 11998 bp, 9 predicted proteins | sample II_Palsa_E2_2_FD_194570 | JGI IMG/M metagenome (GOLD analysis project Ga0302222, IMG submission 194570) | Peat permafrost microbial communities from Stordalen Mire near Abisko, Sweden - II_Palsa_E2_2 | ecosystem: Environmental > Terrestrial > Soil > Palsa > Peat permafrost | place: Sweden... | reverse complement strand
AGCTGTGGTAGGGAGTGAAAGGCTAATCTTACCTGGAGATAGCTGGTATTCTGCGAAACCTATTTAGGTAGGATCTATATTTGAATTATAGCAAGTAGTGCTCTGCTTTTAGCAATCCATTTGTTATTATGACAAATGGGATTACATTGAAAAATGTAATTTATATTTAATGGGGGGATTATTATGATTCTATCCACTGAAGGCAATCAAACCAATGGTTATAAATTCAAGATATAGGGTCAGACTATGGGTGCTAAGGCCGATAGTCGAATGGGGAAGAGCCCAGAATAGTAACTAAGGTCCCTAAATAAATACTAAGTGAATATAAGGTAGTGTCGTATAGAAAACATCCATTATGTAGGCTTGGAGGCAGCAATCATTTAGAGAAAGCGTAAATGCTCAATGGTCTTTTTTAATATATGATGCACCAATAATTTAACGGGTCTAAAGTATTTTACCGATGTTCTATCTGCAAAATAATATTAATAATTTACCTAACCTTCGGGATAGGCCTTATTTGTTAATCAAATAAGGTGGTTCCTAGTGAACCATTATAAAAATTTGCTGGGTAGCAGAACATACTATAAATGGAATGAAGGGTATTTTTTAATTACCTTGACATAATAGTAGAGATTATGCTGACATGAGTAACGCAAAAGCATTAAAATATGCTTCACCGAATGCCTAAGGGTTCCATAGAAAAATTAAATTGCTATGGGTTAAACGGTCTCTAAGAATATAAGCGAAAGCTTTGATTGATGAGGAATTTATTATAAATATATTTAATAGAGAATAAATTAATTAAAGATTGATTTATTTTTTTTATTTATACAGGAAAAAATAATATAAAATATACCGTACTCTAAACCGACACTGGTAGGCAGGTAGAATATACTAAGGTGTTGAGAGAACTCTCCTGAAGGAACTAGGCAAAATAACTCTGTAATTTCGAAAGAAAGAGTGGCTATTGAATTATATAATTTAATAGCTGGCACATAAATGTGAGGTACGACTGTTTACTAAAAACACAGCACTTTGCCAACATAATAATGGATGTATAAAGTGTGATACCTGCTCAATGCCAAACGTATAAATTTTTTGGTTTAACGATCAAAAATTAAACATTGGTCAATAGCGGCTGTAACTATGACAGTCCTAAGGTAGCGAAATACCTAGTCGGATAATTGCCGACGTGCATGAATGGTTTAACGATACTTCAACTGTCTCCAGGAGAGACTCAGTGAAATTGAACTAACCGTGATGATGCGGTTTACCTACAGCTAGACACGAAGACCCTATGAAGCTTTACTGTAGTTAATTATTGTTAATTTTTTATTAAGATACAGCAATAAGGTAGTTGATTAAACAAAACTGAGAGCCCTTAACTTAATATAAAATTAACTAAGATAATATTCAATCTTTATATTGCCCCTTCCTTGTACCTTTTAGGTAAAGGTTTTGAAGGTTTTTGACTTTTAGAATCTTATAGGTTGAAATATATAAAGTATCTTGAATATTCTTCCCCCTCCATAGGAGGGGGACCTGGAAAATTTTATAAAATAATAGCTTCTCTACTGGGGAGCATCCGTCTTTCGGGACGGATATAATATTAATTTATAAAGGTACCCCAAAGGGAAAATGATTAATTGGCAGTTTACCTGGGGCGGGATTCTCATAAATAGTATCTGAGAAGTACAAAGGTTTGTTTAAATTGGATGGAAACCAATGGGTTTATGATAACCTAATTAAGCGTAATGGTATAAACAAGCTTAACTGTAAGACAAAAAAGTCGAACAGACGCGTAAGCGGGTCATAGTGATCCGATAGTTTCATTATGGAATGGCTATCGCACAACTGATAAAAGTTACTCTAGGGATAACAGGCTAGTCACTGACGAGAGTCCATATTGACTCAGTGGTCCGGCACCTCGATGTCGACTCATCTTTTCCTGGGGGTTGTAGTTGCTCCCAAGGGTTCGACTGTTCGTCGAGTAAAAAGGTACGTGAGTTGGGTTTAATACGATGTGAATCAGTATTGATTATATCTACTGTAGGAGTTAGAATAAGAATAGCAGTTTATCTTAGTACGCAAGGACCAGATTAAGTGCACCTATGGTTTACCAGTTGTATAACATTATAATTAATGAATGCATGGCTGGAAAGCTATGTGCATAAATGATAACTACTGAAAGCATATAAGTAGGAAACAGAGCTATGAATTATTCTTTTCCTTGCATTCTTTGAATGTAAAGGGAATTAAATTAGCAATAGACTATTGCTTTGATAGGCTACCCAATATTTTTAACAAATAGGGAAGTTAACTTTTTAGTTAACTGTGAGGTGTAAGAATAGTAATATTTTAAGCCATTTAGCACTAAGTATAAAAGAATCTTGAAAATTACTTATCATTAACGCCCGTAGGGGGCTAAAATAAAATATAAATATAATAAAATATAAATTAACATTTTCATTAGAAGAAAGGGGTGTTAATTAGAATTTTATTTAATATAAAATAAGCTATAGTATATAACTTACTATAATTTAAATTGCTTATTTCTTAGATGTATATAAAATCTATTGTTTTGAAATAATTTCTATTATTAAGATATACTTAGAGATGGTTATTATATTACAATTGAAATGGTTTGCTGTTTCTGAATAAGACATAAATTCATAAAAGAATATTGTTGAAGTAACACTAGAATAAACAAAAACTTTTTTAGACATAGATTTCGAAATTTTTGTTTAATGTTCCTCTGTTTTAAATACTCCTTTACAAATAAGACTCATTTTTTTTTATAATTTCAGGAGAATGAGACTAAACATTGGATGATTTTCACTAGTTTTTCAAAAAAGGTAATTTATCTAGTTTTGACTTCAAACATTTTAACTAGAGTCTCAGGTAGATGAGTCTTATCGAGAAAAAAGAACTTTTATCTTTTATGACTTCACTCAGTTTTGCTTTTGTTTCATCAGAATGATTTCGACCTAAAGATGATCCTGTTATTTTTAGTATATTATGTTTAGGATTAAGAATGTTAAAAGATAATACTGTTCCTGTTCTAGAATTCTTTACGTCCTTTAAAGATAAATTGAGATATCTACATACTCTATTATTTATAAAGAAAATGCTTCATATCTGTGATCTAATAAAACATTATAAATATAACTATTTACTTTAGCTTTAGATATAAAAGCTTTAAAGAAATAACTTTTTAACCATCTCTCTAAATCTGTCACAGAATAAATATAAAATTTTATTCCTTATGAGTCTACTTATAAACACCAGTTTTATCCTTATTATCCGATAGGATCTTTGATCTGTCTGTTTCTGAAATAAAATAAATTATTATAGATAAATTACAAAATAAGAGGAAGAATTAAATTTCTATCATATCTGTGAACAAAAAGATTTATGTAAAATTATTATTTATCTTATATCTAAGAGTAAAACTTAAAGGCCTTTATAAAAATAGATCAAGACAGATAAAAATATAATTTTCCCTTTAATATGATTTCTTTCGAAATCATTTATCAAATTAGTTCTTGGCATTCTAAATTATATACTCTGTAAAATAGGTAGATATATATAATATTTATATTATCATTATATAATATTATGATATACTAAAGATAGACTTTTTTATAAAATTTATTGTTATAAATATAGAAGCGCGGATGACAGAATTGAACTATCAATACAAGATCATGAGTCTTATGTGTTAACCATTACACTAATCCACATTTATTTTTATTTATAAAAATATTATATAAGTTTTTACTTTGCGGGGAAAGGGATTGTCCATCTTCAGAGGATTTAGCTTTTTCCAGAAGAATGTTAAGTTTACTAAGAATAAAAAAGAAACCTAACTTTATTACACTAATTTATAAATTAATAATACAAAATATATTTATAAATATATTTAGCTTTATCTTAGGACTGAGAGGACTTGAACCTCTACTATCGGTCTTATCAAGACCGCGCTTTAACCAATTAAGCTACAATCCTCTAATTAGATAAAAAAGCAGATGCCCTATTTTATAAAATTATTATAATAACTATAATCATTAGTTAATTAGTTAGGTGAACATAAATATATTAACCGTCTTATATAATTAATAAGAATTGATTAAGAATTAGTTTATTATAATTCAGGTCTTAATTGACAAAAGAAAAGAAATAAAAAATAAAATGTTAGCAAGCGCAAAAATCATAGGTGCAGGATTAGCTACAATCGGATTAGCAGGTGCAGGTGTTGGAATTGGAACAGTATTCGCAGCTTTAGTAAACTCTACAGCTAGAAACCCTTCAATCAAAGCTCAATTATTCTCTTATACTATTTTAGGTTTCGCCTTAACTGAAGCGATTGGATTATTCGCTTTAATGATGGCGTTCTTACTTTTATACTCATAATTGTAAGTGCAAAATCCCCCTTAATTAATACTTATTAAAAAATACAATGAATACAACATATAACACATATAATGATTTCATGATGGCCTTCGATTGTTTTTATTGTGCATATTCTACTATAATCCCGATATTAATTTATAATAATGCTGATACTATGAAACAAGATATAATTAAAAACAATGTTAAAAAGATAGGGGTATATAGATGGAAAAATAACATAACAGGAGACTGTTATATTGGTAGCTCTACCAATTTATCTAATCGTTTAAGAATGTATTTTCGTTATGATATTATTTCAGATGCTACAAAAGGTAATAGTATTATCCATTCAGCACTATTAAAATACGGGTACTCTAACTTTAGTTTAGAAATTCTCGAGTATTGTGATAAAGATGTCGTGTTAAATCGCGAACAACATTATCTAGATACTTTAAGTCCAGCCTATAACATCTTAAAGGTTGCAGGGTCTAATTACGGGCATAGACAAAGAGAAGAATCAATATTAAAGAGAGTGAGTACTTTTACAGAAAACAAAAAAGCTAAACAAGCTTTAAAGCCTATAGAGTCTAAAGAAAATAAAATTTCTATTAATTTTCCTTTACAGGGCTCAACAAGAAGCCTAGAAACTATAGAGTTGATGCGTAAGAATCATTCTAGAAGTAAAGTGGTTTATCAATATAACTCGGATAAAATTACTCTAATCGCTAAATATGACTCCTTACGTCAAGCTCAAGAAAAGACTGGTCTTACTCGCGAGTACATCTCAAGATGTATTAAAGCAGATAAATTAGCACATAATGGTTCTTGGTTTTCATTTACAGAATTGTAATAGTTTTGCCATTAAAAAAACTCCCCCCCCCTTTCTTATTAAATAAATACCATTTAAAACACAATAGAAATTACAGCGTTTAACTATTGCAGGTTAAAATATTCTTAATTTAGTAAGTGGTCATAATAAATTTTTACTGTTATTAATACTTAATTATTAAGTATTATTTTTTTGTACGAAACTTTTTTTAATTAAACTATGCTATTTTTTTTATCTTATTTTAATAATAAATTAGTTCAAATTTTCTTTATTATTATATTCAATATTATTATCTCAATATTTGTATCAGGTAGTGAAGTATATTGTATGCCAGAACAGATGAATAATGACGTAAATGGCGGTGCTGACGTCAACAATAGCGACACTCCTATTAGTAATGAGACCGTTATAAATAACGGTCCCATTAACCCCATTTTAGATACAATTATTAGAGTAGAGACTACGCCTAGAAACATAATTAATATGTTAACCAATTTAGGTCTATCCGGAGCAACATTATATGCAGGTTATTATGGGATTAGAGGTGCCTCTTGGGCACATTCTAATGTTGGAGGAGGTACTTTAGGAGTTAAAGCGACTTTGACTGTTACTATGTTTGCTACAGCTAGCTTTTTTGGGTTAGGTGTTTATGCAATAAGTAGAAGATATGGTCCGTCAGGCCCTTTTATAAATGTAAATATAGGAGGTTCAGAATCTAATCGGATACCTGTAACAGATAATTCTATTTCGAATAGTGTTCCTGTGACAGAGAATTCCTCTACTAGTCATACAGTGGATTGCCCATTAGAAGTAGGTGACATTCTTTCTCATCCATTTGCTAATTTAGATCCACTAGCGGACAATCCTGATGTAGCTTTGTTATCTATTAGCATCTTAATGCTATTTTTAGGAATTCAATGCCTTAATTTAATACTGATTAGAATGCTTTTAATCAAATATGCGCCTAGAATACAAGCATCCCTTAGTTCCTATCCAAGCCTTCACAATATCTTTGAAAAAATTGTACTTGTTTTAAATAAAACTTATAAGTTTTATATATATAGCTTTGGGATAATAGGTTATTTTAATTTAATATCTGCATTTATATTTTTATTATTTTTAATTAATTCAACTACAAGTTTTAACTAACTCCCCCTACCACTAACTTTGTAACTTTTAATCTAGTCAAAATCTATAATAAGATTTTTACTCATAATTGTAATAATTGCAAAATCCCCCTTCTTAATTAAATACTTATAAAAAATACAATGAATACAACATATAACTTAATTAATCTTATTATTATGGCTTTTGATAGCCATTTATTTATCCTTATTAGTCCAGAAATTCCTATGGATTCTACTACAATTCTATTATTTTCTAGTATAGTACCAATTAAAGTTTATAGTAATGCAGATACTATGAAACAAGATATAATTAAAGATAACCATAAAAAGGTTGGTATCTATAGATGGACTAATAATGAAAATGGTAGTACTTACATAGGAAGTTCTATTAATTTATCTAATCGTTTAAGATTATACTTTAACTATGACTTTATCTCTGATAAAAACAGAAGTAAAAGTTTGATACATGATGCCTTGGTTAGATATGGGTACTCGAATTTTTCACTTGAAATACTAGAGTATTGTGATGCGAATATAGTTTTAGAACGTGAACAACATTATTTAGATACTTTACAACCTATGTATAATATCTTAAGAGTCGCTGGAAATTTAACCGGGTTTAAACATTCGGATAAATCTATCCTAAAAAGAGTAAATGCTTTTGCAGCTAATAAAAAAGCTAGAGAAGCTTTAGAATCTAAAGAAAATTTAAAAGAGAATAAATCTCCTATCAATTTTTCTTTACAGGGCTCAACAAGAACTATAAATACTATAGAGTTAATGCGTAAAAATCATCCTAGAAGTAGAATAGTATATGAATATAAAGCAGATAAAGTTACTTTAATTGCTAAATATGATTCCTTACGTCAAGCCCAGGAAATTACTGGACTTACTCGCGAGTATATCGCGAGATGTATTAAAGCAGGTAAATTAGCACATAATTCCTCTTGGTACTCTTTTACAGAACTTAAGCCGTAATATTTCTTAAGTAATTAATCTGTACGCCTATATTATAATACTTGTAATACTAAATGACAAACTCCCCCCCCATTATACTCATAATTGTAATAACAAAATCCCCCTTGATATCATTAAAATTATTTATTTTAACTATATAAAATAAATAATATATATTACATATAATTTATTATATTATTTTATGGTTATATTTAAAATTTAATCTTTTATTTCCAATAGTTATTTATTAATTTAACTATATTATCAATTAATTAAAATATTTAATTTTATTTTAAATTAAGTATTATTTAAATATTTTGAATTTTCCTATATTTTTGATTTAGTTTTAAGAATAACCATTTTTATAAAAAATGGTTTAATTTAAATACAGGCTTAATATTTAATCAATAATCCTTAACTTCTTCTCTATTTGAAGAAGGAGCTATAGTTTTTAACACCATGTTTTTTTAAATACTTTTATAGGAACTATATTTATTAATAATATAGGTATATTAAAAGAATCAATTATATCTGTATGGGAAAAAGGAAATATATAATAAAAACTATCTAAAATTAATAGGCTTTGAGATAATAATGTTGTTTGAAATAATTCTTCAAGAATCTCTATAATATTGTATAGAAATAGGGATTTTGTAAAAAACAAATCTATGAATTAAGATTTTTGATAAATAAATAGAAGCTAATGGTATCGTCATTACTATTATAATTAAATTTAATAATAACATAATTGTTATTTACAAAATTAATTGACTTTTCTTCTTTATAGCTATAAATTACTAAATACACTTCTCTTATATGAAGCTGAACCCTTGTATTAAAAAGAATATTCTCTAAATACAAGAATAATAGAATTGTTAACCTAAAGGGGGGAGTTAAGACTCTTTGTCTTTGTTAGTATAATTTAATGCTCCAGAAGCGTACTCATATACGAAACAAGGCTTAAAGCCATAGTTATTATTATAGTATATTCTACCCTACTATAAATTTATATTCTAATTTCTTCCATTAATAGTTATTTCTGCTCAAATGAATATAACATCCATATATTTTGATATAATTTATTACTATCTATATACCTGTAAATAGTTTTTCTATGACAACCAAAATATTCACTAGCCTTAGTGTAAGAATCAAATTCTTTATATAAAATTAAAGGATTATCATTAGAGTATAAATAAACTTTTTTTGTTGAATGAGTTTGTCCAAACATTGGGTGTTTATTCCCAGTTTTACCAAACATCGGGTTATTTTCACCTGATCTATTGATATTATTTTGAGCTTTACTCATAAGGTCTCGAGATTTAGAAGTATGAGCTTTACCAAACATTGGATTATTCTCTCCTTTAGTTAAAAAACTTCTAAGAGCTTTAAATTCCTCAGACATCTGTTTACCTTTATTTAGATTACTTAATTCTTTAATACGCTCAAATGATTCAGGATCTTCAATTTTAATTTTACTCATTAATTCTTTAGTTTCTCCTGAATGTTTAAAGCCTGTAGAATTCCCAGCGACTGTTAAGATATTATATGGTGGTGTTAAATTATCTAAATAAAATTGCTCTCTTGTAATTAAATCCTCTAAATTACAATATTCTAGTATAAATAAAGAGAAATTTTGATGTTTATATTTAATAATAGCTCTATGTATTAAATTATTAGAACTAGCTAATTCTTTAGGACTATAATATCTACCTAATCTATTTCTAAGATCCTTAGCTGAGCCTATGTAATATTTATCGTTAATGGTATTAAGCCATAAATATATCCCAGATAACCCTTTATTGTCTTTATAAATGTTATCTTTAGACTCAGCACTATTAATATACGTTTTAGCAGGATTATTTTTTATTAGCCATGTCTTAAAAGTTACGTCATTAGTGTAATTAGCTATAGGGATTAATAATAATAATATGTTAGGTTCTTCGACCTCTGATATAAAATATAAACTACCCAGTATATTTGGGTTTTGAGATAATAATGTTGTTTGAAGTAACCCTCCATTAATCCCTATAATATCGTACAGTAGAGATTTTATGAAAAGTAGATCTGTAATTAAGATTGTTGATAAGTGTTGAGAAGCTAATGGTATTGTTAATACTAAAAAATAAATTAATAATAGTAACATAATTGTTAATTACAAATATAATTATATCTTTCTTCTTTATAGCCTTAAATTGTTAAATATGCCCCCCTTTCATGAAGCTGAACCTCTTTAAATAAAAATAAGGGGGAGTTAAGACTCTTTGTCTTTATTAGTGTAGTTAAGAGCTCCAGAGGAATATTCATAAATAAACCCAACGGTCAGTACAACTAAGAAAAACAATAAGATCCAAAATCCGGATTGAGAAATTGAATTCATAGAAACTGCTGCTGGGAATAATAAAAGTACTTCCAAATCAAAAACTAAGAATAAAATACCAACTAAATAAAAATGTATTGAGAATTTTTGCCGTGCTTGCTCCACAGGGCTAAAACCACATTCAAAAGTTGTTAATTTTTCTTCATTTGGTTTAGAAGCTGCAAAGAATAAATTAAGTGCTAATAAAGCTATTACGATTACTGGAACTAGTATAAAATAAAATAAAAATGAATTCATTAATAATAATATTGTGTTGTAGCGATTAGATGAATACTATTTAATATTGGTGTAGGGTAGATCATAAAGAAAATAATAAATAAGGTTAATATTGCTACAATGTAAACTAATATTGGTGATAAATTATTACTTCCTGATATTGAAATTGTATTATTATTAGTATCAGGTAAGAAAAGAGTTTTTATAATTTGTAAATAATATACTGTACTAATTACAGAAGTAATTACGATAACTAAACTTAAAAAATAATTACCATTCATTAAAGCTGTGTTAATTACAAAATATTTACCAAAAAATCCTATTAATGGTGGAATACCACTCATTGAGAATAATGATAAACTAAATGCTATACTAAGAGCAGGATTGTGATAAAATTTACCTCGAAGTTGGCTAATATATTGTATAGGTGAGTAAATAGACGCAATAGAATTTTTATCTAAAGTATTACCTAATAATATTAAAATTAAGAATATATTTAAACTTGTTATAGAATACTGAGTAATATAGAATAATGTACTTTCTAATCCATTAATAGTATCATAACTTAAGGCTAATAATATTAATCCTACATGTGAAATAGTACTATAAGCTAATAATCGTTTTATTTTATATTGAGCTAATCCTGTTATAGATCCTAATAATAATGATAATAAAGCTGATATCATTAATAAATTAGGTTCTATTAAGAAATTATTCATAATAAAGAATATTAAAATTGATAATTTTGGCATTATTGTTAACCAAGCTGTTACTATAGTAGGTACTCCATCATATACATCAGGAGCCCAAGAATGTAATGGTGCAGCCCCAATTTTAAATAATAAACCAATTGTTAAAATTAAAGTACCTATAGCTAAATAATTATAAGAATTCCCTTCAAATGATTGACCAATAACACTTTGTAAAATGTTTAATGATTCAAAATTTGTTAAACCTGTATAAGAATATATTAATGATGAACCTAATAAAATAAAACAAGAAGAAAGACCACCAAGTAAAAAATATTTCAGTCCTGCAGCTACTGCTGATTCTGAATTTCTATTCATAGTAGCTAAAATATATAAGGCGAAACTTTGAGTTTCAATTGATAAGAACATGATAATTAAGTCAGAACTAGATATTAAAGATACCATACCTAACGTTGTGAATAAAACAATTAGTGGATAATCTATTAATTGTGTATTATTTTTAATAGTTGGTAAAACTTTTTTAACAGAGTTAGAAACTAAATTCTCCCAATAGTTAAACATATTTGTTGTTGTTTTATTAAGGTCTTTAATTTTTTCGTCTGAAGGCGTTATTAATAAAATAACACTACCTAAGATTAATATAAATATTTCTAGGCTTTGAGATAATAATGTTGTTTGAAATAACCCTCCCAATATCCCTACTCCTGTAGATAAAGGTATAACATATAAAGTATTATATGCTAATAAACTACTGAATAGTAATATTAGAAAAGCAATTCTATGAATTAAGATTGTTGATAAATAAGTAGAAGCTAATGGTATCGTCATTACTAGAGTAATTATTCCTAATAGTAACATCTATGTATTTAACATGTTTATTTTACTTTTTCTTCTTTATAGCTATCTATACCTAAATATACCTCCCTATTTTGAAGCTGAACCTTTAGTTTAAAATTTTAATTAAGAATAAAATGTGCTGGCTATGTCCGATTAATTATAAGAATAATAATAATTTTTGTCACCATTAATTGGTTAATATAGTAAGAGTTTGAATTTGGCTCAGAAACAACGTTATCTAGAAGTTTAATACATGCTAGTTGAATGAATATTATATATTCATAGCGACCAGGTGAGGAATAAATAGGAAGCTACACCACGGATAGGGTTAATCCCTAATATATCTTAGATTTATCTAATGAAAAAAGGAAAGTTTTCGCCGCGGGATGTGCCTATTTCGGATTAGGTAGTTGGTAAGGTAATGGCTTACCAAGCCTATTATCCGTAGCGAGTCTGAGAGGAGGGTTCGTCACAATGGCTCTGAAATAATAGCCATACCTAACAAAAAGGTCAGCAGTAAAGAATTTTGGACAATGATCGAAAGATTGAT
>Ga0302222_10001376_pt1 | contig 12278 bp, 6 predicted proteins | sample II_Palsa_E2_2_FD_194570 | JGI IMG/M metagenome (GOLD analysis project Ga0302222, IMG submission 194570) | Peat permafrost microbial communities from Stordalen Mire near Abisko, Sweden - II_Palsa_E2_2 | ecosystem: Environmental > Terrestrial > Soil > Palsa > Peat permafrost | place: Sweden... | reverse complement strand
GTCGCCATCTCGTAGAGCACCGCTCCGAAAGAGAACAAGTCGCTTCGCGCGTCCAAATCCTTCGCCCGCACCTGCTCCGGCGACATGTACGCGACCGTGCCGAGTGTAGACCCCGGACTTGTCAGGTGTTCCGGAGACACCGCGTCGGCGGTATCCTGCGTCGCCGACATCGAGAGCGCCGATGCGGACGGCAACGTCTTCGCCAACCCGAAATCGAGAATCTTCGCGTGGCCCCGCTTGGTCACAAAGATATTGGCAGGCTTGATGTCGCGATGAACGATGCCTTCGGAATGAGCAGCGTCGAGCGCATCAGCGATCTCAATGGCCAGCGACAGCAGCGTTTCCGTCTCAAGCGGCTTGCCCGCGATTCGGTGTTTCAGCGTCACGCCATCCGGATACTCCATCACAATAAACGGCTGGCCGTCTTGCTGCCCGATTTCATGGATCGTGCAGATATTCGGATGGTTTAGCGCGGACGCCGCTTGAGCCTCTCGCTGGAATCGCGCCAACGCTTGCGGATCTCTAGCCACATCGTCAGGAAGAAACTTCACGGCGACAAATCGATGCAGGCTTACGTCCTCAGCCTTATAAACGACACCCATCCCCCCACCGCCAAGCTTTTCGGCGATGCGGTAGTGAGAGATCGTCCGGCCGATCATGGATTGCGACTCAGGCATTTGGCGCGCATTTTAGGCCGCGCCCTCACCCAAGTCAACGCGCTACAGTCAGGATCAATTCACCTTGGCGTATTCGGATTTCGCGGCGATGAGGATGGGAATCTCGGGATCGGCGTCTTTCCATAGCGTGAAAAAATCATCGTAAGCGGTTTTCGCTTTAGCGGTGTCTCCCTGCAACGCGTAAGCGCGTCCAAGCCCGAGATGCGCGAGTGCGCCGATGGGCTCCATCAAAACCACGGTGCGGTGATCGACAATTTTCTGGAATTCGTTCTCGGCTTCGCCAGCCCGATGCGCAGCCAGGCAAGCCTCTCCGCGCACATAGACGGGATAAAGACTCATGAAATTAAAAACGCTCGCGCGTGTGAGTGAACCCAGCTCGTAAGGAGCAGCGGGCTGAAGTATCTCGATCGCTTTGGGGGAATCATTGCGGTCGAGCGCGATCTGAGCGCGGATCGTCGGCAGGTAGTTGAATTGCACGATGGTGTCTTCCGGGAAGCGTTTGTTCAAATCATCGGCAAGCGCCTGCGCCCGGGATGTATCCCCGGCGAAGGCCAGCGCGAGTGCCGCTCCGTACTGCACGTCGCGGCCGGTCGAAAGGGACAACGCCGCCGTGGCTCGCTGCCGGGCCTCAGAACCGTTGCCAAAGAGCGCTTCCCGCAAAGCCTCGTCGACTTCGTAAGTCGCCGAGGTCTCTTTTTGTTGAACGCGGCCGGCCGATTCCGCCGCCAGCCGCGAGAAATCTCGGGCTTTCCCAAGATGCCCCGAGAACGCAGCGGTATCCGCCTCGAACGCCAGCATCACGTCCTCCGCGCCTGGCTTGCCCTCCAACCAAGTGACTTGTTGCGCCATCCCTGCCGGATCGTTTTTCAAGAAGGCGATTTGATAAAGGAGTAAGTGCAGCGTCGGCAAATCAAACTTCTTCTCCTGCGCTTCGTCGATCGTCGCACGGGCCTCGTCTATCCGATTCACAAAGAGATAGCTTTGCGCGAGTATGGCGTATGTCCAGCCGGCCGGCGGACGGGCATGAAACGCCTTGCTCCCCTCTGCAAACGCTTTGTCATATTGTCCGAGGTTGACATAGATGACGCGCAGATTATTCGGCGGAACGAAATCTCTCGGATAGGTCTGCGCCCAAAGCTCATAATCCTGGCGCGCCTTTTCCAGGTCGCCAATCGCACCGAGGTAGTAAATCGACTCGATGCCGAGTCTTTCCCGCTCGCTCGTGTGCTCCCGAAGTTCGTAGGCCTTGCGAATGTTTTCCGTCGCCAACGCTGTCTCGCCCAGGTTGTAGTAATAGACGCCCAGGCTGGCATAGGCCACGGCGAAGTTCGGATCGAGGCTTATGGCCCGCTGAGCCAGTGACGCCGCGCCGGCAATGTCCAGCTTCTGCGTCGCGATCTTCTCAGCGAGGCTGTAGGCCTGAAGGGCTTCGAGCGAGGGCGTGGTGGCCTGCGCCAGCGGCGTATCGAGTTTTTGCAGCGTGCTCAGCGACTCTCCGAGCTTCGCGCGCATATCGGTTGAGACCTTGCCGAGCGCATCGAGGACGTGATTCTTATCGCTTGCCTCGGCTTCCGCGCTCGCCAGCGATCGCCCGTTGGCGCAGTTGATCGCTTTCAGCGTGAGGAGATACTGCGTGCCAATCTGTGCGATCGAGCCTTCGAGAACTGCCGCGCTGCTGGTGCGCTGGCAGAGATCGCGCGCAACCTGGCCCGTGAGCTTGGCGTCCGGCTTCTGGCCCATCAACTTCAAGGTCTGCTGAATCTGCTCTTCGGAGGCGATGCTGAGGAAGGGCGATTGTTCCGGCTGCACAGAAAGCCCCTTCTGCAGCGAGCCGTCGAAGACAGGGTCGCCGGTTGAGTTTGTGAAATCCGCCAGCAGGACGGTGTCCTTCTCGGTCAACGGCGCGGCGTGATGTGAGCGGAAATAAAGACTGACGGCGACAATCCCAACGACCCAGATCCCAATCGCGGGAACGAGAATCTTCCAGAGCCTCGGCCCGCGGGCTTTGGGAATCTCGGCCGCCGTGACGACGGATGACGGCGTGGCCGGAGAAGAAATGGCTGAGGCGGATACCGCCGCGAACCCGGCCGAAGGCGCAGTGGAGCTGAGCGATATTCCTTCGAGCGCGACACGAAGCTCGCGGGCCGTCTGGTAGCGTTGAGATGCCTCCTTTTCGAGTGACTTCAGAATCACACTTTCGAGCGCTGGAGAGATGTGCGCGCCTGAGGCACTCGGCGCCGGGGCAGCTTTGTGCAGAATCGCGCCCATCAACTGCGGCCCTTGCGTCTGCGGAAAAGGCCGTTGCCCCGCCGCCATCTCGTAAAAAACTGCTCCCGCCGAGTAAATGTCACTTCGAGCGTCGGTCGGCTCCCCGCGCAATTGCTCCGGCGGCATGTAAGGAACAGTGCCCGAAATCGTGCCACTCTCGACCGTGATGCTACGCGTCGCATCGTTCGCGACTTCCGGATGGATCAATCGTGCCAGGCCGAAATCAAGAATCTTCAGCCGTCCGTCAGGCGTAACAAATAAGTTTCCAGGCTTGAGATCGCGATGGATGATGCCTTGGTCGTGCGCGGCGGCCAGGCCCTCGGCAAGCTGCATCCCGAGCCGCACGGTTTCTCTCTCCGCGAGCGGCCCGGCTTTGATCTTTTCACGCAGCGACTCGCCGGGAATCAACTCCATCGCGAGAAAGTCGACGCCGTCCTGCGAGCCAAATTCGTAAACGGTCTCGATATTGGGATGATTGAGCTTGGCGAGCGCCAGAGCTTCCTTGCGAAACTGTTTGCGCGCCGCTTCGTCGGCGAGCAGCCCGGCGGGAAGAATCTTTAGCGCCACGTCGCGGTCGAGTTGGTCGTCATGAGCGCGATACACTTCGCCCATGCCGCCCGCCCCGATTTTCTCGATGATTCGATAATGCGAGATGACCTTGCCGATCATGGTTGGGCGATCACCGTTGGCGCGGAATGTTAGGCCGCGCCCTCACCCAAGTCAACGCCCCGAATCCCGGCGTGCGAAATTCGATTCCATTCTCGGACTGATTGCTGCAATCATGCGTCTTTCCCCAAAGTCGAAAGCACACTTTCGTAAGATTTTCGCGCCCGAATCCCGCTGATTCCCCGGCACTTCCGTCAAGCCTTACAGGTTGTGGATTTGCTGGTACCCACGGGGCACGTGATATACTTACTCGAAAAGTGTATTAATGCAGGAGATAACAAGATCATCATGTTAGTTTCGCGCCCGGGCGATTCCCTTCAGAGCCCGGAGGCCCCCGCCTCCGGGAGCACATTATCGGTATACCCGCCGCGCGTGCTCGGAGGGGTACGCAAATCTGCGGACTCCAGTACTCGATTCCCAATCGATTTCGAATCGATACACCAAAACGATTAAAAATCGCCGCAACTCAAAGAAAACAATCATCACAAGTCATTTCTAATCGCTACAAAAATAGAGGGGACATGCGAGGCGCGATTCGTATCGGTTCCAGTAGCGCCGGCCCATTCACTCTCACTCACGGCAGACCGACCTGCCCTGAGCTTTCGAAGGGTTTTCGTCCGGCACTCGATTGCAAATCCCACGCCGAGGGCAAATTTCTAGGCACACAAAATTATTAGAAACGGCGCAAACGATTGAAAACATGGGACCGAAAACAATATCGCGGCACAAAACAGCGCACTCCAAAAAGCGAAATTACCCCGCCAACCCACTTTTCCAGCTTCCCTTTTCCCTATTCCACGTTTCCTATTTCTCTTTCCGCCGCGCGCTCGCCTTCTTGGGCTTCTTCGCGGGCGCCGGAGGTTTTGCCACAATCACCGGGTCGCCCTTCGCCGCTTTCGCGACGTCTCCTCCGGCCGCGCGCGCGATATCCGCAAGCAAACGGCCGCTCGAAACCGACTTGGGCTCATCAACCGTAATGTCGTTCGGGCTGGCATATTCATCGCGATGCTTGATGAGCAGCCACGATTCTTTCGTCGAGCTTCCGAATCCGCGCGTGCGCACCAGCACCCAGGAACCGTGAAGCTTTTTTCCATGCAAAATAAATTTGAGGTCGCCCTTTGCGAGAGCCGCGCTGACGTCGGGAACCTGCGGCTCCCACGTGCCCGTGTCCCACACCATCACGGTTCCGCCGCCATATTCGCCCGCCGGAATGATTCCCTCGAAGCTTGCGTAATCAATCGGGTGATCTTCCACATGCATCGCCAGACGCTTCACGGAAGGATCGGTCGAAGGTCCTTTCGGAACCGCCCACGAAAGCAGCACTCCATTCCACTCGAGACGGAAATCGTAATGCAGCTGCGTCGCCGAATGTTTCTGCACCACAAAAATCCGCGACGGCCCTTCCTGCTGCTGCGCGCTCTTCTTGCCCTCCGGCTCGGGCGTAACTTTAAAACGGCGCTTGCTGCGATATTCCTTGAGGGTCACATGTTCTCCAGTGTGCGAACGCGATTTCCGTTGCAAGCAAGCAGAGTGAAAAATCCTGGCAGCGATAGGGGGATTCGGCAAAACCAAATTCAAAAAGCCAGCAAAACCGGGAAAATCCCTGCTTTTTATTCCACTCGAGTGACACAGGCTGTAACAGGCTTTGCTCTGTTTGGTTTCCAGCCGCACGAGAGTATGCCAAAAATGCCAACAAAGCGGTAACAGAATTCTGAGATCAGGGAGGAACGGAATTTTGAGATGAGAGCGGAATTGATGATTTTCGACCGATGCCGCTGTGCGGATGATCTTCGCCCAGCTTGGCAGTCGAGCCGAAGCGCTCGCCAATTGGACGATCGGAACAGGTTGTTTCGACGTTAGTGGCCGGCCGGCATTCCTTTGACTCCGCAGCAGCTATCAGCCCTGGCCGCGTGGTAGCATCTCCTGCATTCCGCGCGGCGAAAAAGAAGCCACCGCCGGATCACCGATGATGTTCTCGAAGAATTCTCAATCGCCCCAACAGCCAAGTACCTGGCGGCCGCTCCATATTCCGATCTTTCGAAACCTGCTGATCGCCGATCTGGTATCGGACATCGGAACATTCATGCAGAGCGTGGGAGCAGCTTGGCTGATGACCTCACTCACATCCAGCACGCTGTACATCGCACTCATCCAAACTGCATCTGCGTTGCCTTTCTTCGTGCTAGCCCTGCCGGCGGGTTCCATTGGCGACATTGTTGACCGTCGAAAGCTGATCCTCGGGACGGAACTCTGGATGTTGATTGTGGCTTGCGTACTTGCCGGCGTCACGATCGCAGGAATGATGACGCCGTGGCTGCTCCTGCTCCTCACGTTCGCTCTGTCGGCCGGAGATGCACTTGAGTCACCGGCGTGGAGAGCGATTTTTCCTGAATTGGTGACCGAAAAAAAAGACCTACAGCCCGCGTTGGCCCTCAATGGGATCGAATTTAACTTATCGCGCGCAGTCGGCCCGGGATTGGCTGGCGTGATCATCGCTGTGGCCGGAATCGGAACTGCATTCGTACTGAACGCTGTATCTTTTCTGGGCGTAATCGGTGTGATCGCGGGATGGAAGCGCCATTCCAAAAAGAGCCAACTCCCACCGGAGACTTTGGGCGGAGCTACCGTGGCAGCGGTTCGCTACGTCCGCTATTCACCTGGCATTCGGACACTTCTGTTCAGATCGGGATGCGTGATTTTCTTTGCAAGCGCATTGTGGGCTTTGTTACCGACAATCGCAAAGCGGCTGAGCGACAGTTCGCTTGGCTACGGACTGCTGCTTGGCTTCTTCGGAGTGGGCGCGGTGATTGGTGCAGTTATTCTTCAACGTGCGCGAAATATATTTTCCGTTGAGGCCGTGGTCTCCGCAGCGACGGCGGCGTTCGCGGCGGTAATCGTCGCGATGGCTGCATTGCACAGTTTGTGGGTTCTCTGCATTTTTATTTTCTTCGGAGGAGCGGCTTGGACCGTATTCATGTCCGTGTTCAATACTGTGGTGCAGACACTCGCACCTGACTGGGTCCGCGCACGTGTGCTGGCCATTTATCTACTCGTATTTCAGGGAAGCATAGCGCTCGGAAGTGCGATCTGCGGTTTTGCTGCCGAACGCGTGAGTGCAAACACCGCTCTCCTGTTCTCGGGCTTCGGTATCGGGGCCTGCGTGCTGCTTCGATTTGTCGCTCCGCTGTCAGGTTCCGTCCCTGAACTCAGCGTATGGGATCACTGGAAGAAGCCCGCCATGTTTGTCGAGCCTGCACCGGATCAAGGGCCGGTCTTAGTCACCGTCGAGTACACGATCAGCCGCGAAAAGGTATCGGAATTTCTCGAAGCAATTTATAAATACAAGCGGATTCGCCGGCGAGATGGCGCAACGCGTTGGGGCGTGTACTACGATACGGAAATTCCTGGCCGCTATCTCGAAAGTTTTATCGTCGCGACTTGGGGAGAACACGAGCGCCAGCACGCTCGGTTCACCATGGCGGATCGCAAACTCGAAGACCGAGTGCTCAGCTTCGCCTCGCAGCCTCCCAAGACTCGGCATTTCATCTTCGCAAAACAAATCGAGGTTGCAGACCCGCGACGGCCGGAGAGCGATTAATTGTTCCCGGATAAAATCACATCCGATACAGCGCGGCATATCAGGAGTTGCAAAAATGCAAATCGGCGTTGACAGTTTCGCAGCGGCCATCTCAGACCCGGCCACGGGCCTCATCCTCAGCCCCGTCGAGCGCATGCAACACCTTCTGGAAGAGATCGAGCTCGCCGACAAGACCGGCCTCGAAGTTTTCGGCATCGGCGAACATCATCGGGCCGAGTTCCTTGATTCTGCCCCAGTGGTGATTCTGGCTGCGGCTGCCACGCGCACACAAAACATCCGCCTTACGAGCGCCGTTACCGTTCTCAGCGCTGCTGACCCGGTTCGCGTCTTCCAGGAATTTGCCACTCTGGATCTTATTTCGCATGGCCGTGCTGAAATCGTCGCAGGTCGCGGCTCATTCGTGGAGTCATTTCCGCTCTTCGGTCTCCGGCTGGAAGATTACGATTCGCTTTTCTCAGAAAAACTTGATCTGCTTCTCAATATCCGCGAGAACACTCACGTGCACTGGTCTGGTGAGCACCGCGCGCCACTTACCGGCCAAGCGATCTACCCTCGTCCACTGCAAAATCCGCTGCCGATTTGGGTCGGCGTCGGCGGCACCCCCGAATCCTTCGCTCGCGCCGGTGCGCTCGGACTTCCACTCATGGTCGCAATCATCGGCGGCGAACCCAGGCGATTCCGCCCCCTTATCGACCTCTACCGCGAGGCAGGCCGTCGCGCCGGCCACTCCGCCGAGAAACTCATCGTGGGTCTTCACGCGATCGGCTTCCTGGGAGACACCACGAAGGAGGCTGCTGACGACTTCTATCCGGGATACGCACACACATTCACGGAGATCGGCAAGGAACGCGGCTGGCCCCCAACCACGCGGGCACAATTCGACGCCGTGCGCAGACCCACGGGTGCGCTTTTGATCGGCGACGCCGAAACCGTCGCGGAAAAAATATTGTATGTGAATGAAGTCCTCGGCGGCCTCTCGCGCATTACGTTTCAAATGGGGGTCTCGACGCTTCCGCATCAGAAGATGTTGCGAGCCATCGAGATCCTGGGAACCCGCGTCGCGCCCCTCGTTCGTAAAGAGCTGACCGCTCGTTCTGCGCGTAGTTGATGCGGATCGCCAAAAGAACAGGTCCGAGGGTTCGCACGGAGCATCTAAGGCCGAATGAAAATGGCAGGGATTAAAAACGGCATTTAAATGTGCTACAAGGATTGCGGCGCGGGACCGCCCAGAGTTTTAAGACTCCGCTGGCGCTTCACTGATGCCTGTGAAGACCAGATGATTCGCGCACGGAAACCCAACATATCGAGTTTGGCGTGAGGGCACGCTGCCGGGGGAGAAGATGAACACGCTTTGGAAATACAAATTCTGGATCGGCGGAGCGGTTTGTTTGGTCGCCGTCGGTCTCGTTATTGGAGCGATGCGCCCAAAGCATGTATCGGGAGCGCAGCCGGGCGGTTCCGCGGACGTCGAGGTCGTGCAGGTTGAGCAGAAGGATATCCCGATCTATGGCGAATGGATTGGCACGCTCGACGGATTCACGAACGCCGACGTAAGGGCGCAGGTCTCGGGTTACCTCGTGCGACAGGGCTATCAGGAAGGCGCGTTCGTCAAAAAGGGGCAGCTGCTTTTTGAGATTGACCCGCGTCCTTTTCAGGCGGCGCTCGATCAAGCGAAAGGACAGCTGGCACAAGCGACAGCGCAGCTTGCAAATGCCGAAGCGGTTCAACGCAGAACCGAGCTGGACGTCAACCGCTACACTCCTCTGGCGAAAGAGCAAGCCGCCAGCCAACAGGATCTAGACAACGCCATTCAGAATAATCTGGCGGCAAAGGCTACGGTGGGCACGGCCGCGGCCCAAATTCAGACCGCTGAGGCAGCCGTTGAAACTACCAGAATTAATCTGGATTTCACGCGGCTCATTTCGCCCATCGATGGCATCGCCGGGCAGGCTCAACTTCAAGTAGGCGCGCTGGTCAATCCAAGCAGCGGGCCTGTGACTTCCGTGTCCACTGTCGATCCGATCAAAGTCTATTTCACGGTCAGCGAGCCGCAGTATCTCGCGTGGAGAAAGCGCTTCCCGACCGAAACTACGCGGGAAGCGGCTGATAAGAATCTGCGCCTCGAACTGGTATTGGCCGACGGCTCAACCTATCCAAATACAGGTACGTTTTACTTCGCGGATCGCCAGGTAAATGAGAGCACGGGGGCAATTCGGATCGCAGGACTATTCCCGAATCCTGGAAATATCTTGCGACCCGGGGGATACGGCAAAGTTCGTGCGGCCATTCGAATCCAGCAGGACGCGTTACTCGTTCCTCAGCGCGCGGTCTCCGAGCTACAGGGCGGCTATCAAGTGGCAGTGGTGGATGGCGAGAACAAAGTGAGCATTCGAACGGTCACTGTGGGGGACCGCGTTGGCAACCAGTGGATTATTGCGGATGGGCTGAAGCGAGGCGAACGCGTGGTTGCTGAGGGCATACAGAAAGTGCGTCCGGGCGCGCAAGTGAACCCCAAGCCATTTGCCGCGGTAACTCAAGGAAGGTAATCCCATGTCAAAGTTCTTCATCAACCGGCCCATCGTCGCCATGGTGATTTCCATTGTCCTGGTGATTGTGGGCGCCATCACCATATTGAGTCTGCCCATCGCCCAGTTTCCCAACATCGCTCCGCCCGAGATTCAAGTGGTGGCCACCTACGTCGGCGCGGACGCGCAAACCCTCGAACAATCAGTCGCCACTCCCATCGAGCAGCAGATGAACGGCGTGGACAACATGAATTACATGTATTCGCTGAATGCCACCGGAAACTCGACCACCAGTTTAATTGTGGACTTCGATCCAAAAACCGATCCGAACACCGATTACATCCTGGCGCAAAGCCGTGAAACCCTGGCTGCTTCTCAGCTTCCCGCCGACGTCACCAATTATGGAGTCCTCGTTCGAAAGTCAGTGACGGCGCCTCTCATGTTAATTGCGGTGTACTCGCCCCACGGAACGTACGATGCCAAGTTTTTGGCCAACTATGCATACATCAATCTTGCGGATCCCGTCCTGCGTTCGCCGGGCATCGGCAACGTTCAGGTATTCGGCTCGGGCCAATACGCGATGCGATTGTGGGTAAAGCCCGACCAACTGGCAAAGCTGGGCATCACCGTAACGGAAATCGTCAGCGCCATTCAAGCGCAGAACACCGTTAACCCAGCCGGGAAGGCGGGAGGCGAACCGGCGCCCAAGGGCACGGAATTTACCTATTCAGTTCTCGCGCAAGGCCGCCTCACGTCTCCGGAAGAATTCGGACAGATCGTCGTCCGCGAAACGCCGGACGGAGGAATCGTGCGGGTCCGCGATGTCGCTCGAATCGAACTCGGCGCGCAGGACTACAGCGTGGCTGGACGATTCAATGGAAAGCCGAGCGCCGTCATTGCCACTTACCAACTGCCCGGCTCGAACGCGGTGGATGCGGCCAAGGGCGTCAAAAAACTCATGGCGCAAATGAAGCAGCGCTTCCCGGAAGACCTGGATTTCGATGTCGCTCTGGATACAACGCGCGCGGTGACGGAAGGAATCAAGGAAATCGTCGTAACACTCTTGATCGCCCTCGCGCTTGTGATCCTTGTGGTGTACCTCTTCTTGCAAGGCTGGCGCGCCACGCTGATTCCGCTGCTTGCCGTGCCCGTCTCGCTTATAGGCACGTTCATACTTTTCCCGGTGTTCGGTTTTTCCATCAACACGCTTTCTCTTTTTGGTTTGGTGCTGGCGATCGGTCTTGTGGTGGACGACGCCATCGTCGTGGTCGAAGGCGTGGAACGGCATATCGAGGAAGGAATGACGCCGAAGAACGCGGCGTTAAAAGCAATGGAAGAACTCTCCGGCCCCGTTGTGGGCATCGCGCTGGTTCTTTCCGCCGTGTTTGTGCCAACAGCCTTCATTCCCGGAATCACCGGGAAGCTCTACCAGCAATTCGCGGTGACGATCGCGATTTCCGTTCTGCTTTCCGCGTTCAATGCGCTCACGCTCAGCCCGGCGCTTGCGGCCCTTTTGCTTCGGCCGAAGGAACCGAGCCGGGGACTTTTGAGAAGATTTTTTGATTGGTTTAATCGCGTCTTTGAGCGAGCCACTGAGGGCTATGTGCGTTGGAGCGCGGTATTGATCCGCAAGACCGTCATCGTGCTCGTATTGTTGGCCGGCTTTTGTGTCGCGGCCGGCTTTTTTGCCAACCGAATCCCATCGAGCTTTCTGCCTGACGAAGACCAAGGTTACGCGTACGTGAATGTGCAACTGCCAAACGGGGCGTCACTGGAACGCACGACGGCCGTCACGGCCGATGTGGAAAAAATCCTGATAAATACGCCCGGAGTCGAACACGTTACCTGCTTCGTCGGCTTCAGTTTGCTGAGTTTTGTTCGCACGAGTTACAACTCGACCTTCTTTGTAACATTTAAGCCGTGGGATGAGCGCACGGCAAGAGCGCAGCAATTTCAAACGCTCAAGGCGCATCTGAACCAGCAGTTGAGCAAGCTGCCCGCGGCAGTTGCCTTCGCTTTTTCCCCGCCCGCCATTCCAGGTGTCGGCACAGCGGGCGGATTTACGATGATCCTCGAAGACCGTTCGGGCAGCGATCTTCAGTTTCTCGCGAAAAACTTAGGGATTTTCCTTGAAGCGGCCCGAAAGCGGCCGGAAATCGCCAGCCTCAGCACCACTTTTTTGGCGAGCGTCCCGCAAGAGTTTGTCCATGTGGATCGCGACAAAGTGCTGAAACAAGGCGTCGCCCTCAACGATGTCTACAAGACGATCCAAGCGTTCATGGGCGGCTATTTCATCAACTATTTCAATCGCTTTGGCCGTCAATGGCAGGTCTATATCGAAGCGGAAAGCGAAGACCGAGCCAAAGCGGAAAACGTCGGACAATTTTATGTTCGTAACAACAAGGGAGAGAGTGTTCCGCTCTCCACACTTACGTCGATTGAGTCGCGCCTCGGACCGGAATTCACCTTGCGCTTCAACGAATACCGTTCGGCGCAAATCAACGGCAGCGCAGCGCCGGGCTACAGCGCGGACCAGGCCACGGC
>Ga0302222_10001364_pt1 | contig 12321 bp, 7 predicted proteins | sample II_Palsa_E2_2_FD_194570 | JGI IMG/M metagenome (GOLD analysis project Ga0302222, IMG submission 194570) | Peat permafrost microbial communities from Stordalen Mire near Abisko, Sweden - II_Palsa_E2_2 | ecosystem: Environmental > Terrestrial > Soil > Palsa > Peat permafrost | place: Sweden... | reverse complement strand
GGTAACGATGTAATGGAATTACTGATCGACCTGAACGAACAAGGCACCACCATTATCATGGTAACTCACTCTGAGCATGATGCACGTTATAGCCATCGCATTATCCGTTTGCTGGATGGCCAAACCGTGATGGAAAACATCATGATATAATTAATAATTGGTTTTAGTTAAGTAGTTAATAGATGTCTCCGGCGCCCCCAACAGGGCGCATATGGAGAATTAAAACAAAAGGTAAGATTATGATTCAGAATTACTTTAAAATAGCGTGGCGAAACATTGCAAAACATAAAACTTTTTCGTTTATCAATGGCGGAGGACTTGCCTTAGGTATAGCAAGTTGTTTAATGCTATTGTTATATGTTTCCTATCATTTAAGTTATGATCATCAGTTTAAAAACCTGGATAATATTTATGTTGTTGAAAACAATCAGCATGGTGATGGTAAGATTTATACTTTCGCTGCAACACCGGGTGTTGCGGCCTCTACTATAAAAAGTGAGGTGCCGGGTGTTGTACAGTCAGTACGTGTTAATGATTACGGTGCTGGCAGCCTCATTAGTTACAATGATAATAGTTTTAAAAAGGCTGGCTTATATGCCGATCCTGCTTTCTTCTCCGTATTTTCTTACCATTTTATTAAAGGCAACGCACTAAACGCATTAACCCAACCTAATTCAATTGTAATTACTGATGATTTTGCTAAAACACTGTTTGGCAATGCCGATCCTATAAATAAAATAGTTAAGCGTAACAACAGCTTACCGATGACTGTTACCGGCGTTATAGACAATGTACCCGCAAACGAGTCGTACCAATTTGATTTTGTTATGCCATTTGTTCAATTTGAGAATGATAATTCCTGGGCTAAAAATCCTGACTGGGGAAGTAATTTTTGCCAAACTTATGTTCAGCTAAAGGATGCCTCATCACTAAACAGGGCTAACTCAATATTAAAATCTATTGTTGCCAGGCATAGTAATGGTAACACTAACCAATTTTTTCTTTTTCCATTTTCAAAAAACCATTTATATGAAAAGTTCGAAAACGGAAAATCAACAGGAGGTAGCATTAGCCAGATCCATTTATTTGAAGCGCTTGCATTATGTATTCTGCTCATTGCTTGTATCAATTTCATGAACCTATCCACCGCCCGTTCAGAAGAAAGAGCTAAAGAGGTTGGTATCCGCAAAGCTATAGGATCAAACAGGGCATCATTAATGTGGCAGTTTATTACAGAGTCACTTATACTGTCGTTTATATCAACTATAGTAGCAGTGATTATATTAGTTTTATGCCTGCCATTTTTTAATACATTGTTAAATATTAAATTGATACTTCCTGTATCAGAATGGTATGCCTGGATATTGGTTATCGCAATTGGTTTTTTTACAGGTTTTATCTCTGGCAGTTATCCAGCTTTCTATTTATCCTCATTTCAACCAATAAAGGTGTTAAAAGGAGTATTTAAAGGCGGCAAAAGCGCATTGCCTATACGCAAAGTATTAGTTGTTGTACAATTTGCATGTGCCGTTTTTTTAATAACAGCCACCATTTGTGTTTACCAGCAAATACGTTTTATACAAAACATGGGTAATGGATACAATAAAAACAATCTTGTTGAAATACCAATGGAGGGTGATTTGAACAAAAAAGCCGACTTTTTAATAAACGATCTTAAAAAAAGTGGTGCTATAACGTATGCCACAATTACATCTCGAAGTATTACACAAAATGGGAGCAATACATGGGGAGTAAGCTGGCCGGGAAAAGATCCGAATCAGCAAATTTTAATTGATATATTTTCTGTAGGATATGATTTTACAGAAACTGCCGGTGTTAAATTGTTGGCTGGACGAGAGTTTTCGAATGCTTATCCGGTTGACACAGCGAGTAAATCCCGAACTGTAATGATTAATGAAACCGCAGCAAAAATTATGAACCTGAAACAACCCATAGGTGCAGTAATAAATTGGGGAGATCAGCCAATGACTGTAATCGGTGTTTATAAAGATTTTGTATGGGGTTCGCCGTATAAAAAAATACCGCCAATGATTACTTATTGTAATCTGGACGGTTTTGTAATGGCAATGCGATTAAACGCTGCTCAAAGTATAGCAGCTGATATCAGCCAGATAAGTAAAAGTTTAAAAGCGGTAAATCCAGTATACCCTATAACAATAAATTTTGTTGATAGTGAATTTGAAAAGAAATTTGAGAATGAAAAGGTTTTGGCTACGTTAGCTAATTTATTCGGCGGGCTTGCCATTGTTATTTCATGCCTTGGCTTATTTGGCCTCGCAGCTTACGCCGCCGAACAGCGGACTAAGGAAATTGGCGTACGTAAAGTTCTTGGTGCAACCATAAGTAATTTAGCCGGATTATTATCAAAAGACTTTTTAAAATTAGTTTTTATAGCCATAATTATTGCAGTACCTGTTTCTGTATTTGTTTTGAATAAATGGCTGCAAAATTATGAGTTTAGAATTAGCTTAAGCTGGTGGATAATGGCTTTAGCAAGTTTAATAACTATTGGCATAGCAATAGCAACCGTTAGTTACCAAGCTATAAAAGCAGCTTTAGCAAATCCTGTTAAAAGCTTACGCAGCGAATAAATAAATTAAATCGATCATCAAAATTATCATGATAAAAAATTATTTAATAACCGCCTGGAGAAACTTGCAGAATAACAAGAGCTATGCGACCCTTAATATTGTTGGTTTAGCTGTTGGTATTGCTGCCTGCCTTCTAATTTTTATGATTATAAAGTATGAAACCAGTTTTGATACTTTTCATACAAAAAAGGATAATATATACAGAGTTCTGACTTTACAGTCGGGGCCTGATGGGACAGAGTATTTAAGCGGTGTGCCATTTCCAACCACGCAAAGCCTTCGTTTGGATTTTCCTCAGCTTAAAGAGGTTGCAAGTATCTTAAGATCGGGTGGTAAGATATATAGTTTAAATGCAGATCAAACCAGCGCACCAAAAAAGTTTAAAGAGGATGATACTTATTATACCGAACCTGAATTTTTTGATGTGTTTGATTTTAGCTGGCTGGCTGGCGACAAAAAAACAGCACTCACCGAGCCTAATACGGTAGTTTTAACTCAAACAGAAGCTGAGAAATTTTTCGGTGATTGGAAAAGCGCTATGGGCAAAACCATTAAACTTGATAACACTACTGATCTTAAGGTAACCGGAATATTAAATGATCCACCGGCAAATACCGATTTCCCGTTAAAGGTATTGATATCCTACAGTTCTTTAAAGGATAAAGATAGCGGGTATGCCGAAAGTTTAACAAACTGGTCGGGCATTAACGGCGAACATTATTGTTTTGTAGTATTGCCAAGCAGCCAAACTGAGAGCCAATTTAACAATCAACTTACAGGGTTTGTTAAAAAGCACTTTACTCCTGGCCCAATAAAGCAAAGTATGCAGTTACAGCCCTTATCGGATATCCATTATAATGCGGAAGTTAGTAAGTACACACGGGGCACGTTTAGCCATCAGCTACTTAATGCGATTGCCTTAATAGGTGCATTTTTACTGGTTATTGCTTGTGTTAACTTTATTAACCTGGCAACCGCGCAGGCGGTTAACCGCTCAAAGGAAGTTGGTATACGTAAAGTACTGGGCAGTACACGGGAGCAACTCGTATTTCAATTTATTAGTGAAACATTTATCATCACATTTATTGCTATTGTTATTGGTATTGTAGTGGCGTTTGCAGCTTTGCCATATTTTAATAGTTTACTTGATATTAAATTAACTACCGCCTTTTTAGAAGATCCAACTGTAGTCACATTTATTGTTAGCTTATTAATTGCAGTAACTCTTTTAGCTGGTTTTTATCCTGCCATGGTATTATCTGGATTTAATCCTATAGCTGCCTTAAAAAATAAAATAGCTGCCAGCAGTACAAGTGGGGTATCACTACGAAGGGGTTTGGTGGTGTTACAATTTGGTATTGCCCAGGTATTAATTATTGGCATGTTAGTTATTATTAACCAAATAAATTATTTTAAAAATACATCACTTGGTTTTGTTAAGGATGCCGTAATTAATGTTGATTTACCGAATGACAGTGTAAGCTTAACGCGTATTAATACCCTGCACGATGAGCTTATGCAACAACCGGGAGTTAAAGGCGTTAGTTACAGTTTTTCGAGTCCTTCCGACAATTCGAATTGGAATGACAATTTTACCTATGATAATGCTGCAAAATCAGCAGACTTTCAGGCTAATATGAAGTTTGCGGATGCTGAATATTTTAATGTATATCATTTACAAATGGTTGCCGGGCGCCCATATATTAAAACAGATACAGTACATGAATTTGTAGTTAATGAAACACTACTTAAAAAGGTGGGAGTATTAAATCCTAATAAGGCTATTGGTAAATATATTTCGGTAGCTGGTAAAAAAGCATTAATTGTGGGGGTAGTAAAAGATTTTAATGTTACTTCATTAAAAAAACAAATACCTCCCGTTATTATGTCGGCAAACAAAAGTATCTATCAGGTTATCAATATAAAACTTCAGCCAACAGATCTTAAACAAACATTATCATCAATTGAACATTTGTGGATCAGCACTTTCCCGAATTATGTTTATGAATATAAGTTTCTTGATGAAAAAATAGCCAATTTTTATAATGACGATACAAGGCTGTCGCAACTCTTTAAAATATTTTCGTGTGTAGCCATTTTTATTTCTTGTTTAGGATTATATGGCTTAATATCATTTATGGCCTTACAACGCATTAAGGAGGTTGGTATCCGTAAAACATTGGGTGCATCGGTAGGTAGCATCATTTACCTGTTCTCTAAAGAATTTACAATACTTATTCTTGTCGCCTTTGCTATTTCGGCCCCGCTGGGTTGGTTTGTAATGCATAAATGGTTGCTGACATTTACTTACAGATTTTCATTTGGCCCGGGTATTTTCATCATCGCGATTGCAGCATCGGTAATTATTGCCTGGCTAACTGTTGGCTATAAGGCTTTAAGGGCTGCATTGGCTAATCCTGTAAAAAGTTTACGCAGCGAATAATTTAAAAACCTCCAATCATGATTAAAAACTATTTTAAAATTGCCTGGCGAAGCTTATGGAAGCATAAAGCATACTCGTTAATTAATATAATTGGCCTAAGCGTTGGGCTTACAGCATGTTTAGTAGTGGCTACAATAGTTGCTGATGAGCTTTCCTATGATCGCCAATGGAAAAAAGGCGATGATATTTATCGTGTTATATCCACCAGTAACTCTGTAAAAGGGACGCAACCTATGCCTTTGGCAATTTCAGGTTTTGGCCCATCAATTAAAAAAGATTTGCCTGAAGTTACCGACTATTGCCGCATGAGTGTTGGTAAACAGCGTTTACAATTTGGTGATAACAAAGAAGGTATAGCGTTTAAACGTATTAATGCCGAAGCGTCTATCTGGAATTTTCTTGATTTTAAAATTTTACGGGGCAACCCGCAGAAATATGTAAAAGGGTACACAAACATTATCATCACCAAAAAAATGGAAGATGAATACTTTCCGGGTCAAAATCCTGTTGGTAAAACCGTACTTGCACTATCCGAATTTAGTAAGCCTGAACCATACCTAATCACCGGTGTAATTAACGCTATCCCACAAAATACCCATTTAAGGGCTGATTATATCACTATTTCCGAATATACTACAGATCAAAATAGTTTACCAAAGCCGGGATCTGGTTATACATTTTTGCCGCAATATGTTTTATTAAAACCAGGAACCGATATAAAGAGCTTTACGTTAAAAGCAAACAATTGGTATATGGCCCAGTCAAATTCAAAAGTTGCTAATTATTCTTTTAGCTTTCAGCCCATTAAGGATGTATATCTTAAATCAGATTTTAATCAGGCGCAGCAAATACATGGCAGCATTACCAACGTTTATATATTCTCGGGCGTAGCTATATTATTGCTGTTAATTGCCTGTATCAATTTTATAAACCTTACCATTTCCCGTGTTTTTAGTCGCTCAAAAGAAACTGGTATACGTAAGGTTTTAGGTGCTGAAAGGGGGCAGATCATTATCCGTTTTCTATCAGAATCAGTCATTTTTTTTACACTGTCGTTTATAATTGCATTTTTATTTTACCCCGTAATACTTAAACCTGTTGAGGCTTTTATGGATCATCAGTTGGTTTTAAATTTATATGATCAAAGCTTTTTAATTATAGCAGTATTCACTATTTTCCTGGTTAGTTTACTTACAGGCTTATACCCGGCGTGGTATCTTTCAAGGCCAAAACCTATTCATGTTATCCGGAATAGTTTATCAAGCACAGTGCAATTAAATATACTTAAAAAGGGGCTTGTGCTTGGGCAATTTGTTATATCCACCGCTATAATTATGGTTGCCTTTATTGTGCATAATCAAATGAATTTTATAAATAAAAAAGATCTTGGATATGATAAAACCGGCTTGGTTAATTTATCATTTACCAATTGGGAAAATAGTGGCAATGCTTTTAAACAAGCTGTTAAACAAATACCCGGGGTTGCCAATGCAAGTATAAGCGATTGGGCACCTGCTGAAGGTTCGGGTACTATGTCTAAAGAGGTTTCAGTTCCCGGGCAAAAAGACAAAGTTAATTTGTATTTTATTGAGGGCGATGCAGATTTGATTAATGTTTTAGGGCTGAAATTAAAAAGTGGGCGTCTGATAGATCAAAACTTAACGTCCGACGCTATCAGTCAGGACTCCTCTATGTACGGAAATAGCGCGGCTACAAAAGCTGCTATAAAAGTGCAGCCAATAGTTGCTACAAGCTATACCACAAGCTTGTTAGGGTTAAAAACTAACCAGCTTATGGCAGATGTGGATGGCATGCCGGTGGGTATTGTTAAAGATTTTAACAGCGAATCGCTTCACGATAAATTACAGCCTACGTTTATAATGGCAGTTACCGATATTAAATATGGAAACATGCTTATAAAAATTAAGCCGGGTTATGAAAAGAGGGCATTGCTTGCTATCAATACGCTATACAAAAACTTTTACCCAAACAAACCTTTCAAATATGATTGGGTGAGCGACCAGGTAAATGACATGTATAAATCTGAATATAAGCTACAGCAATTATTCACTTGCTTTAGCATGCTTATTATATTTTTAGCATGCCTTGGCCTTTTAGGTTTAGTAAGCTTTACTGCTGAACAACGTGTAAAGGAAATTGGTATACGTAAGGTTTTAGGCGCAAGCGTAACCAATATTTTAATACTCATAAGTAGAGATTATTTATGGCTTGTCATATCAGCCATATTTATTGCATCCCCAATTGCGTGGTATGCTATGAGCAAATGGCTAGAAAGTTTTGCATACCGGATACAAATACAATGGTGGGTGTTTGCCCTTACTGGCGTTTTAGCAGTGATTATTGCATTTGTAACTATCAGTTTTCAATCTGTGAAAGCAGCTTTGGCTAATCCGGTAAAAAGCTTACGCAGCGAGTAATTCGGAACAAAAATAACTGTATCATAACCGAACGCCCCATGTTGCATTAGCGAACAGTTGTTAATTAATTACTGCATTTAATTTATTGATATTCAATTGTTTAATACTTTGGTATGTTATTCACTAGCTATCAATAAGATTTAGTAAAATTTAATAAATATATAATGTTATCACTTCAACATATTTTAAAATACTATCAAAACGGAGGAACCAAAAACTACGTGATCAATGATATCAGCCTTGATATTGAACAAGGCGAATTCGTTTCGATCATGGGCCCATCGGGTTCGGGTAAATCATCATTGCTTAACATTATTGGTATGCTTGATGAGCCATCAAGCGGTTACCATTATTTCGCTGGTGAAACTGTTCATCAGCTTAAAGAAAAACAGCGTTCGGCTTTGTATAAAAAATATATCGGCTTTGTTTTTCAAGCTTATCACCTTATAGATGAGCTTACCGTTTATGAAAATATCGAAACGCCACTAATTTACCAGGATTATAAAAGCGCTGAACGTAAAGCTATGGTTGCAGATATTTTGGATCGCTTCCAGATCGTTGGCAAAAAAGATCTATTCCCTGCACAATTATCCGGCGGTCAGCAGCAATTGGTTGGTATAGCCCGTGCGCTTATCGCTAGGCCCAAATTGCTGTTAGCTGATGAACCTACCGGTAACCTCAACTCAAAACAAGGTGATGAGATTATGCAGCTTTTTAAAAAATTAAATAAAGAAGATGGTGTAACCATTATACAGGTAACACACTCCGAAAAAAATGCCGAATACGGCAGCCGTATCATAAATTTATTAGATGGTAAAATTGAATCATCCAAACAACTCTAAAAAATGTTCTCTCGTAAATACACTTTAATTATTTTATTACTGGTAAGCGGTTTTAAAGTATCGGCGCAGCAAAACAATATATATACACTGCAGCAGTGCCTGGATACTGCTGTAAAATATAACCTGCAGGTACAACAAAGCTTTATTACTGCTGAAACTAATCGGATTAGTTATGTACAGGCAAAGGATAATCTTTATCCAACAGCGGTAGCTGGAGTGAGCAGGGAACTTACCACAGGGCGTTCACTTAACCCGGTAACCAATACCTATTTCAACCAATCTGTTACTTCTGATAACTATACTTTGCAAAGCAGTGCTGTATTATTTAATGGCCTGGCGTATCAAAATGCTATAAAGCAGGCTTCGCTTGCCTATCAATCCGGCAAAATGAATTACCAGGCTGCTAAAGATATTGTTACTGTAAATGTTATCACTAATTATCTGCAAGTGCTTGATCAGGAAGAGCAATTAAAGCAAACTAAAAGTCAATTATTAGTTGCACAACAAGGTGCAGATAGGGGAGAGATATTAGAAAAAGAAGGTGCAAATAAAGCTGAATCTGATGTTTATGACTTGCGCGGATCATTAGAAGCAAGTAAGGTAAACGTAGTTAATGCGCAAAATACCTTAAGTACCGCTATGTTAAGTCTTTTTCAGTTAATGAACATACCCTACAATAAAGATGCGCAGCTACAGCCTTTAAACGCACAGGATTTAACTGGAGATAAAGATGTAACACCAGATCAGGTTTATCAAGCTGGCCTACAGCAATTAGCAGTAGTAAAAGCAGCATCCTTAATGCGCGAAAGTGCCGAAAAAGGCGTAAAATATTATAGAGGATTGTTATATCCAACCCTCGCGCTTAGTGGTGGCATTGGTACAAATTATAGTAACTCCAATTTAAGTAGTTATGGTAACCAGTTTCAAAATAATTACGGTACCTATTTACAGTTGGGGTTAAATATTCCAATTTTTACCAATCACCTTAAAAAGAATGCGCTGGCATTGGCTAAGATCAATTTATTGAATTACCAATATCTTGAAGAAAATACTAAAGTAACTTTAAGGCAAAATGTAGAGCAGGCTTATTATAACATGACTGCAGCTTATAACAAATACCAGGCATTGGATAAAGAAGTAGAAGCTTATGATGAAAGCTTCCGTATATCAAAAATACGCTTTGAGGCGGGTGTTTTAACTTCAGTTGATTATATCACTTATAAAGATAAGATGGATGCCGCAAATCTTAGCCTTATCAGCTCAAGATATGATTACTTTATTTACAGTAAAATATTAGATTATTACCAGGGGAAATTAACATTCCCAACAAATTGATACTTTAAAACAACATTTTGGGCGTTTATTACGTATTATCGCAAGCCGGTCACTTTTTATATTCCGAATAATATGCGAAGAGTAATCTTTACCCTAATTGTCTTTTTGTTTTTTGCTGCATCTGCGTCAGCGCAATACCTGCCAAATTTTTCGTTTGGCCTTACCGCAGGCGGCAATTACTCCAACTTTCCATCTGCAGCTGATTATCAAACTAAAGGAAATATTGGCTATCAGGCTGGGATATTTACCCGGCTTGGCGGTTTGGGTTTAGAGTTTCAACCCGAATTATATCTGCAAAAAACAATGGTCACTATTTCCGATCAGGGCGAGGCTGGTGGAACAAATAAATCATATTTCACCACGGCTAATTTACCGCTGTTACTTGGCTATAAAATAGGGAATGATAACCTGGGCGTTCGGGTAAATACCGGGCCGGTTTTAGTTTTTAGGCTACAAAATGACCAGCAATTTGTTGATGGCCAGCGTTTAAATTACACCGATCAAAATTATGGATGGCAATTAGGCGGAGGGTTAGATTTTCATAATCTTTCTATAGATATCAGATATGAGGCCGGACTTAACAAACTTAGTTTTGGATACGGTGGTGATGAAAGCTCCAAAATGAATCTGATCAGTCTGTCAATCTCTTATAGTCTCTATTCAGACTATTCTCTCGATTAGTATTTTTGGGATATTTATTAATAAATGTTGGTTTTACATTTATTAAGTTTGTTATATTTGTTTACCAATTAAAACAAATATAATCCTTTAAATAAATCATCATGCAAAAATATGTGTGGCTATTCGCCCTGTTTTTCGCTTGCTTAAACTTTGGCTGTTCAAAAAGTAAAGTTAGTCCAACGCAAACAACCACTACATCAACTGATACTGCCTTTTTTAAAGGGGCTGATGTAAGCTGGGTTACGCAAATGGAGTCTTCAGGTTATAAATTCTACGATAAAAACGGCACACAACAGGATCTTTTTGCATTAATGAAGAGCTTAGGGTTTAACTCCATCAGGTTAAGGGCATGGGTTAACCCAACAAATGGTTGGTGTAACACATCCGATGTTGTAGCTAAAGCTGTTCGTGCTAAAAATGCAGGTATGAAAGTTTTAATAGATTTTCATTATAGCGATGTGTGGGCTGATCCGGGCGATCAGAATAAACCGGCGGCATGGGTAAATCTTTCTTTTACTAATTTGGTTACAACATTAAACACTTACACGGTTGGTGTAATGGATACCTTAAAAATGAATGGTGTAACACCAACCTGGGTGCAGGTAGGTAATGAAACAAATGATGGTATGCTATGGCAAGACGGCCGGGCATCTGTTAGCATGGCTAACTTTGCGGCTTTGGTGAGCAGCGGATATAGTGCTGTTAAATCGGTAAGCCCCTCAACAAAAGTTATTGTGCACATATCCAATGGTTATGATAACAGCCTGTTTGAATATATTTTTGACGGCTTAAAAGCAAACGGCGCTAAATGGGATATCATTGGCATGTCGCTATATCCAACAACTACAAATTACACCACGCTTGATGCCCAATGCCTTACCAATATGAATGATATGGTTTCACGCTATAGCACGCCGGTAATGATAGTTGAAGTGGGTATGGAAGCTGACCAGCCAACTATAACTGAAGCTTTTTTAACAGATATTTTACAAAAAGTGCATTCGGTACCTAATAAACAGGGTTTAGGTGTATTTTACTGGGAACCTGAATCTTATAATAGTTGGCAAGGCTATACCTTAGGCGCATTTGATAATACAGGAAAACCAACCGTGGCTTTAAACGCATTTGCTAATTGAGACTATAGCAACAAGGCCGTGACTAAAAATACTATAGCTATACAAAACGAAAAAACTACGGTATACATTAATGCTGAGCCAATCATTTTTGTGATGGTTCTAAACGGGTTACGTTTGTAAAATACCCGCATTGATTTATACAAATACCAAATTATTACCCCTGTAGCAATAATGGTTAGCCAATCGGTTAACCCAGCCCAGCTTGCAGGCGTAATTAGCTCAATCAGCATTATTATTGCAAGAAACAGGAAAATAAAGCAGTGCAGGTGGAAGGTATAGATCAAATGTTCCACATAATATTTCTTGTTACTCCAAAACGTTACCAAAAATATCAAGGCGCATAATGGCAGCATTAAAAACATCATTTTAGGGATGTTATGTTTAAACTGTTCAAAAAAAACTTCCTTGGTTCTTGAGCCATATTTTTGCCGGTAATCAATTGCCTTTTTATTGATCATCCTTACAAAAAAGCCATTACGTTCACTTGCCGGCCGTTTTTGTTGATCTGCTAAATATTGGGCGTAAGTAGTATCGCGTGTGGTGCCAGGTATTCGATAACCCCTGTTATCCTCATTTACAATATTGTCACTCTCATCAATATCAGTATCACCTTTTGCAACATTCGCATCTATATGTGTTTTAGCATCATTGGCTATATCTTTCCCAAAAGCCGGCGTATTTGGATCATTAATTACGCTATCTAATTTCTTTTTTTGAGCTGTTAGTGTTTTTTTTGTTTCTTTTTTGCCATCAGTATTGTTTGCCTTAGCAGGTTCAGAAACCGGCTGAAACAACAATAGAAAATAAATCAAACTTATAAAAATGTACATTTTA
>Ga0302222_10001341_pt1 | contig 12452 bp, 10 predicted proteins | sample II_Palsa_E2_2_FD_194570 | JGI IMG/M metagenome (GOLD analysis project Ga0302222, IMG submission 194570) | Peat permafrost microbial communities from Stordalen Mire near Abisko, Sweden - II_Palsa_E2_2 | ecosystem: Environmental > Terrestrial > Soil > Palsa > Peat permafrost | place: Sweden... | reverse complement strand
AGTTTCTATCACAAGCCGGCGAAGTTGCCGCTCTACGCGCGTCCCGATGCGGCAGCTTTTCTGCGCAAGATGTTCAGCTACATCTTCGATGCGGATTACAAATATGGCAGCCTGCCCCAGCTTGAGTTAAAGCCGATTGACGGTCCTCTGGAGCTTTTCGGTGCGCGCTTCGAGCCGGTGCGGCTGATTCATGGCGAGACGGAAATTTATGGCTACCGTTTTGGAAACGCCGCGTATCTCACCGATCACAGTGAAATACCTGAGACGTCGTTTCATCAACTCGAAGACCTCGACATTCTTTTTCTGGATGCGCTGCGCCACAAGCCGCATCCCACTCACTCGACGGTGGAAAATTCGCTGCGCATTGTGGATCGCGTAAAGCCGAAGCGCGCATTCTTCACCCACATTTGCCACGATCTTCCGCATGAGACGACAAACGCTTCGCTGCCGTCGAATGTGCGGCTGGCTTATGACGGGATGAAATTGGAGTTTGAGATTTGAGTATCGGCAAAAAGCAAGAACTTTCACCGCTGGGGACGCAGAGGACGCGGAGCAACTTTGAGGATCCGAGGGTTCTGAGAAGAATTAGAATTTTCTCCGCGTCCTCCGCGTCCTCTGCGGTGAGCTCTTGGTCTTGATTGTCGCGTATGCAGGTCTTCCACAAACTCGAAGACGTTCCGGCGGGATTTGGGCCGTCGCTGGTGAGCGTGGGCAACTTTGATGGAGTGCACCGGGCGCACGCGCATGTGCTGGGCGAGATCGTACGGCGCGCGCGACAGACCGGTGGCAAGGCTGTGGCGGTGACGTTTGAGCCGCATCCAGCGCGGATTCTGCGGCCGGATTCCGGATTGAAGCTACTTTCCCCCGTACCTGAAAAACTTCGTTTGCTCGAAACCACCGGCATTGATGCGGTGCTCGTGTTGCCCTTTGGGCGCGATCTCTCGCTGATGACGCCGCGGCAGTTTGTCGAGCGCATCCTGAAAAAGAAACTGCATGCGCAGGAAGTGCATGAAGGCTACAACTTCCGCTTCGGGCACAAGGCTACGGGTGACGTGAATCTGCTGGTGCAACTCGGGAAGGAGATGGGCTTTGAGGTAAAAGTCTATTCGGAAGAGAAGCTGCGCGGCGAGCCGGTTTCTAGCAGCCACATTCGCAAACTGATTGGCGAGGGACGCGTAAGCCGGGCGCGGCATCTGCTGGCGCGTCCGTTCTCGATTCTGGGCAATCCGGGGCGCGGGCGCGGGCTGGGCTCGAAGTACACAGTGCCCACCATTAACCTTGCTCGCTATGAAGAACTCGTTCCCAAGGATGGCGTTTACATCACGTGGACGCGTGTCGCAGACGAGCGCTTCGATTCCGTGACGAATGTGGGCAATCGTCCGACGTTTGGCGCCGATTCATTTGCCATCGAAACTCACCTGCTGAACTTTCATCCTATTGAGCTGACGCCCGAGAGCGAAGTCGAGATTTGTTTTCTCAACCGGCTGCGCGATGAGATCAAGTTTCCGTCGGTGGAGGCATTGCGCGAGCAGATTTCTCGCGACGTGAAAAAGGCGCGAAGGTATTTTCAGCTTCTGCTAAGTAGATGACGCAGGCGGCAGAGCAAGTTAAACTCAGGTGTTGCCGCAAACTCCCTTTCAACTCGTTGATCCGCTGGCTAGCGCCCGCCGCCTTTCTCATTCTCTTCCGCGAGCTTCCTTTCTGAAAGCCGCTGTAATTTGTTTTGCCCTGCTGTCGCCGGCGTGGCTGCATGCGCAGACGATCTCCGGCACGGTTCAGGATCCATCGGGTGCGGTGATTGCCGGGGCGCGGATTGAGATTTCTGGCGGAGATCTGACGCATCCCATTGCGCTTTCTTCGGATGGGGAGGGAAAGTTTGCGTCTTCGGATTTGAAGCCTGGAACGTATTCAGTGCGGGTCACGCGAGAAGGTTTCGAGGCTCTGGTTAAAGCTGTGAACGTGCCGGTGGCCAGCCCGCTGCAGTTGACGCTTAGCATTGCGAGACAGCAGGAGAGCGTCTCGGTTACAGGAAAGAGTTTGGGGTTTGCCAACTCTGATCCGGTTTACCGCCAGCTTCGCGGCGTTGGGCTGGGCGAGTCGTTTCGCCTCGACAACTTCACTTTGCCTTGCGACGTTGCGACCTTCCAGTTTCAGAAAGGCACGCTGACATTTCTGAGTCCGGTGGACGGAGTCGTGACCGGCGCGATCTTCATTGGCGAAGGACATTTCAATCTCAAGCCGGTGCTCGCTCTCGACGCCCGCGACCTGAGCCGCCGCATCGGCGCTGCGGAGGTGAATGAAGACTTCGCCGAGGTGGTTTTTCGGTTCACCGCGGAGGGCCACTCGAAATTCCTTTCAGCGCTGGGAGAGAAAACAGAAGCGGCATTCGAGGCGGCGGCTGCTTTCGACCGCTGGCGAGAGAAGATGCGGCGCCGCCACGAACAGGCGCTCAGTTTTACGGAATCGCTGCTGCAGGGCGAGACCATGGACAACGTAGATGCCGACATATTGTCGGCGATCTACAATCGCGCGCACCCAGAATGTTTTAATGCATATATTCGAGGCAAGAAGCATAAGGATCTGCGTTTCTTTGTGAGGAATCGCGTGGGAGCGCTGCCCCAACTCGATTCATCGGAAGAGGTCGGGCTGATCAACTTTGATCCAGACGGCATGGGTTTGGAGGATGGCGTCTGGTACCTGGCACATTTGAAATCCGAATACTTGAAGCGTACCGCGCGGTCCGATGAAGATCGCCGGCTATTTGCCACGCATCGCTACAAAATCGAAACCGTCATTGCGAAGAACGGACATTTATTCAGCCGGGCGACAATCACTTTCGAGTCTCTGGTCGCGGGCGAAAGGGTGATGAAGTTTGGCTTGCTCCCGAATCTGCGAGTGACGCGAGTTACCGATGAAGAAGGCCAGGATATTCATTTTGTTCAGGAGAGCCGCAGGGAAGATGGCTCGTTCTACGCGATACTTCCAAAAGCGCCGCCGCTCGGCAAGGAGCAGTCGATCAATGTGGAGTACGCGGGCGACAAGGTGCTCGAAGAAGCCGGAGAAGGAAGTTACTACGTCGCTGCCCGCACCTCGTGGTATCCAAACCTGAATGGATTTGGCGAGAAGGCTCTCTACGATCTGACTTTCAAGGTGCCGAAGAAATACAAAGTGGTCAGCGTCGGACATCTGCAGCAGGAATCGATTGAGCAGGACCTCGCGGTGACACACTGGGTCACTCCGGTGCCGGTGGCAGTCGCCGGATTTAATTATGGCGCGTACGAGAAGCTTGAGCTGCCGGATGAGATTACGGGCTACAAGATTTCTGGCTACTACCTGACGGAGGTGCCCAATAATCTTCGCGGCACCGTGATGGAGCATTTGGGAGTTCGCGGCATGACGAAGTACGCACTTGAGCAAACGCGAGGACAGTTGCAGTTGTGCACCCACTACTTCGGCAGAAGTCCTTACGACGAAATTTACATTACTGAGCAGCCGAACTTTAATTTTGGACAATCCTGGCCTAATCTGGTTTACCTCCCTATTTCCGCTTACACAGATTCCACGGAAAGGTGGATGCTGTTTGGACACATCGACAACAAGTTCACCGGATTCGTTCAGGAAGTAACTCCGCATGAAGTCGCCCATCAATGGTGGGGACACAGCGTGGGTTGGGCGTCTTACCACGACCAGTGGCTGTCAGAAGGCTTCGCGGAGTTTTCTGCGGGGCTGTTTTTGCAGCAGGGCGTGGCGGGAGACTGGCGCAAGGACTACATCGAGTTTTGGGATCGCCTGCGCCAACGCATTCTCGAGAAAAATACGTTCGGTGTAGCTCCGAACGACGCCGGCCCGCTCTGGATGGGACTGCGGTTGATGTCCCCTCGCACCATGGACGCCTACCAGAATGTCACTTACCCTAAGGGCGCCTACGTGCTGGAGATGTTGCGGTCGATGATGCGCAGCACCGACGATCACGACCCGGACAAGGCTTTCATCGACATGATGCATGATTTTGTCGAAGGCCATCGCGAGCGGGCGGCGTCGACCGAATCATTCAAGGCCATCGCGGAGAAACACATCACCAAGCTCATGGATTTTGAGCGAAACGGCCGCCTGGACTGGTTTTTCGACGAGTGGGTTTACGGCACGCAGGTTCCGCGATATCGTTACGAATCGAAGGAGACGCCGGCGGACGGCGGCAAAGTGAAAGTTCATCTCACCGTTACGCAGAGCGACGTGGACGAGCACTTTGCCATGCTGGTCCCGGTATTTGCGGACTTTGGCAAAGGCATGTTGCGCATTGGGCAGGTGGGATTGATCGGCAACACTACGCGTGAGTTCGACTTCATGCTGCCGATGCAGCCGAAGAAAGTTGTGCTGAATGCGTACAAAGATATTCTGGAACGGTGAGGATCGAAATCAAGAACGGGCTAATGCGGTAAATATCCCGCTTCCATGGGCAGTTTTCCGTCGACCTTCACGACGTTGACGCTTTTGTCGATAGAATGTATTTCCACCAGGCCCACTGCGCCTGGCATGGATTGGATCATCTTCAGTACATCCGCGTCCGAATCGACGATCACGACGGAATCTTTGTGCGCAGCGATCAACGCCTTTAGTTCGCCGGGGCTCATCTTGATCAGACGCTGGAGCGTTTCGGTTTCGCCCTCGGAATCCTTATGCAAAACCAGCGTAATATTCTTGCCGTCAGGCCAGAGCTTGACCTCGGTGCGGAAAATCTTGCCGAGGTGGACGGCGGTAACGTTCTCCACCTTGTTGTCTTTGTTGACTACAACGGCCATGTGGTGGGCGAAGCAAGGTGTGAGAATCGCCAGGAGAAAAACCGGAAGCACGGCAAGCCGTTGAAGTCTCATAAGCACATCCAGTCTCAATATGTTGTGACTTGAAGCGATACGACGAGGCTACCCCAGAATCATAGCTGAAGAAGTAAAAACATTGTCAAAGGTGTGAGCGAACCAAGGAAGGAAACATCCGGCTCGTGCGAACCGCTTTGCGGACTCGCTCGGTTGCGGACTCGTTATTGCGGAGTCCAGGTCAAATCGACGCGCACTGGGATGTCGTTTTTCACCTTCATCGTGAGCAGCGAGGGCGGTTCGATCTTGAAATCGGCGAGTGTGGCTGGAATCGTTCCAGTAATTCGTATCTGCTTTCCCTGCGTCACGAGTTGGAACGGAACCTGCTTGTACTGCGCGGTCTGGCCGGCGAATTGGATTTCAAGGTCGGCTTGAACAGTTGCAGATGTGGTGGCGGATTCGGGCAAATGCGTGCGCACGGTCACCGTGGGGAATTGGTCGCCGCGCGTGACTCGCATCATGTGGCTATCGCGTTCGCTGTTGCCGGAGTCGAATGATTTTATTGGAACCGTGATCGTGAAGTCGCATCGTCCGGCCTGGCAAATTCCCTTGCCATGGGCGTCATGGCTGACGCCTTCGGTCTCGTGCAGACGGTGAGATGCGTGGTAGGTGAGGGTGCCCTGTTGCAGTATCCACTGGGCATCCGCAGCAAAGGCGAGTTGCGCGATCGAGAGAAGCAAGCAGGCAGCGAAGGTTTTTAGTGTCATAGCGTCCTTAGATGCTTGAACCGGCGATGCGCAATGTCAACGTTCTGTCTAATTTCTTATTCGATCGGCTCGACCATCACGGAGTCGCCATGAACTCTGCGATCCGGGCGCTGCACAATCACGATGGCGGCCAGCACAAAGATAATTCCGAGCGTCTGAATTGGATGCAGCACTTCTCCTAGCAGCAGCGCAGCGAGAATGATCGAGAAAACCGGCTCGAGGCAACTGGCGATGATGGCTCGCGTGGGTTCGAGATACTGCAGACCGAGGAAGTACAGCGAGAAAGCTCCGAGAACCGAGGTCATCGAGAAGACAAATAGGAACAGCCATTGCACGGGTGCGTAGTGGGCGGCAACGACTTTCCATGGTGGATTGACGACCAGCCAAAAGACGGCCGCAGCGGTGAGAGTCCAGACCAGCACGCGCCAGCGGTCGTAACGCGCGAGGATGCGATGGCCGCTTACGTTATAGAAGGCGAATGAAAACGACGCCAGAAGCGCCGCGATAACGCCATAGGAATCGAGGCGCAGCGACTGTCCGCCATTTGATTTTGGTCCGACAATGCCGATGACAAGAGCAATTCCAGTGACGGCCAGCGCAACGGCAACCACTTTTTGCAGCGACAGCTTTTGCTGGCCGCGAGCCACTACATAGAAGAGCACCCACACCGGCGCCGTGTACTGCACGATGATCGCAGTCGCAACGTTTGTTCTTTGGATCGCGACATAATAAAGTAATTCGAGACCGCTACGCCGAGCGTGCCTAACAGGAAGCAGTAAGCGAGATCGCGCGCGGGAAGCTTGATCCGCTGCCATCCTTTGGATGCAACGAGAAGAGGAAGCAGCACCAGGAGAGAGAATGTCGTGCGGGTCTGCGAGAGAATCAGCGGATCGATTGGACGAAGCGCGGCTGAGCCTAACGGCAGCTTGCCGGTAAAGACGGCACGGCCGAGAGCGGCTGAAACTCCCCAGAGAAATGCCGCCGAGGCGATGAAGAAATATCCGCGTAGAGGGTGCGGGCGTGTTTGCTTGGAGTTTGCGATTTCAATCCGCAGGAATCGCTTCGATGATCAGGCAGCAGATATGAAGCGGTCAAGGCGAGAGCTTCTAACCGTCTACATATTCGACCTCAGCGGTAATTTTCGCGGTCTTGGCGAGCATGGCTGAGACCGAGCAGTACTTTTCTTTCGAGAGTCGGACTGCGTCTTCGACCGCCTTGCGAGTAACTTTGCCGCCGACGCGATAAATCAATTTGATTTCTGTGTAGACGGAAGGCTGCTCGGTCGCTCGCTCGGCTTGGGCGCGCACTTCGAGACTCGTAAACGGTTCGCGTTTCTTTTGCAGAATAGAAATAACGTCGTAACCCGTGCAGCCGCACAGGCCGATGAGAACGAGTTCCATCGGGCTGTTCCCTGCTGTCTTGTCGCCATCGACAACGATCTGGTGTCCGCTGTCGGAGATGCCGTTGAAACGGTGTTTTTCAATCCAAGTTGTCTTTGCGTTCGTCATAAGTTTATCTGCGGTTATCCGTACTGGGCTCGGGATGAATCAGCACGCGGAACAGCTCCGGTGCGGCCTGCTTGAATTTGATTTCGAGTTCGGTCTGGATGTCGTGAACGCGGGCGAGCGAGAGGTCGTCGGAGAGCGTGCAATGGCAGGAAACGTAAAGTCGTCCGCGAACCAGTTTGATGATGAACTCGTGCACGTCGAGAATCTCGGGAAACTGCGTGGCTACGGATTTAAGCCTGCGCTCGAGATCGGCGTCGCGCACCAGTTCGTCGCCGGTTTCAATGGTCGCGGGCTCGCTCTCGATGTGTGTAAGAATGTCGGCGATCTCGCTAACTTCGCGGCGCATATCGGCTTCGAGTTCCGTAACTTGATCGTGAGCGGTTTTCAAAGTCAGATTTTCGTCGAGCTCGACATGTTGCTCGACATGGAGGCGGCCATGAAGATCCTGCACGCTGATGTCGTGGACGTTGAGATTGTGGCGGGTAGCGACGGCGCGAATGCGGTCGAAGATATTTTCCGAACGCTGCGCGCGCGGCAGCGGTTGAACGGTGACATCGGCGTCGGGCAGGATGCGGCGAACCGCTTCGGTTACGGCTTCGACTAACTGCTCCGAGCGCTGGAAAGTCACAGTGCGGGCAAATCCGACCGCGAGATCGGCGAAGTAACGATTGCCGGCGCGGCGAATGCGCACGCGTCCAATTTCTAGCACGCCATCGACGTGCGAGACTGCGTCTGTAATCTGGGCGCGAACTCCAGCAGGCGCGGCGTCTAACAGGGCATCTACCGTGCGGCGCGCGAGTCTCCAGCTTACGGAGATAATTACTCCGCCGACGAACAGCGCCGCTATTGGGTCGGCCAAGCGAAGCCAATCGAGATGATAGATGCGGCCGAGCAGGATCAGCACAAGGCCGACGACAACTACTCCTGCGGACCAGACATCGGTTGAGAAGTGCAGTGCGTCAGCTTCGAGAGCTTGACTCTCGTATTTGGTGGCGATGCGGCCTAGCGCGCGCGAACGCCACACATCGACGGCCATCGAGATCAGCATCACCGCGAAGGCCCAGACGGAAGGCTCGACTTCGACATGGCGAAAGAACAGGCGCATTACGGCTTCGTAGATAACCCAGGCACAAGTCAGCAGCAGCAGCGCGGTTTCTACGAAAGCGGAAAAGTTTTCTACTTTGCCATGACCGTATTGGTGGTCGGCGTCGGCGGGTTTGTCGGAGACTCCTACAGAAAGGTAGGTTAGGAAAGCTGCGATGAGATCAAGGGCGGAATGGGCGGCTTCGGAGAGAATTCCCAAGCTGCCTGTGGTTACTCCAACTACGATTTTGCCGACGGTGACAAGGACTGCGGCGATGACAGAATTTCCCGCGACCGCGCGTTTTTCGGCGCGCATGGCGTTCGGCGAGTAAAGGGCCGGAGTTCCTGACATGTTGGGATTATCGCTGGTTCGCTTGGGTTGCGCTAGTTATTCGGTGCATGAGCTTCTAGCTTGTAGCTTCGCCGGCAAGATCAACATCCTTTAACACAGGGGACACAGAGGACACAGGGTAAACCGTTTGTGGGGTCATGCGGCAGACCACGGACTTGTTGTCAAGATGAAGGATTTTGCAAGCTGTGGCTGACGCCCAGCCGCGGCTACTGCGACGAACCGCGTATATGCTACGATGATCGGTTGAGTTTGTTAACTTCCTGATGTAACCAATCCTTGATGGAGGAATCTTGTATGCGTAAGAGTTGGTTGGTGTGTGTGTTAATGGGAACGCTGGCTTGGGGACAAGCGCAGCCAGCAGCGCCGGCGGCGCAGTCTACGCCGGCTGCGGAGCAGGCATCTCCGGCTAGTCCGGCGGCGGCTCCGAAAGAAGCAGCGCCGGCTGAAGTACCGATGAGTGCGGCTGTAATTACCGTCAAAGGTGTTTCGTGCCCTGAGTTCAGCCACGCCGCGCCTGCGTCTACCGCCGCGGCAAAGACGGGCGCGGCTGCTGGCAAGACTGGTGCAGCTGCCACTGCCAAGAAGCCGACCGACTGCGTAATCACGCGGGCCGAGTTCGAGAAGCTCACCAAGGCGCTGCAACAGGGGCCGACTCCGCTGAATGCGCAGCAGAAGCGCACGCTGGCGAATCAGCTTCCGAGCGCGATCGCTATGTCAGAGACCGCGAAGAAGAAGGGTCTCGATAAGACTGAAGGCTACACAGAGACGCTGAAATTCGTGAAGATGAGAATTCTTGCGCAGAAGATGCAGGACTCCGTGCGCGAAGATGCGGACAAGGTTCCGGACGCGAAGATTGAAACGTATTACAAGGAAAACCCTGAAGCGTACGAGCAGTTCTCGCTGGACCGGCTGTTCATCCCAAAGAACAAGCAGGCAACGGCTGAGGAGAAGGAAGAAGCGAAGAACGAAGCCAAAGAGAACGAGAAACTGACGGACGAACAGCAGAAGGCCAAAGAAGCTGCGGACAAGGCGAAGCAGGAAAAAGGCGAGCAGGAGATGACCGCGTTGGCCGAAACCCTGCGGCAGCGGGCAGTAGGCGGTGAGGATTTCATCAAGCTGCAGAAGGATGCGTTTGAAGCGGCGGGAACGAAGGTGGATAACCCGACGGTGAATCTGCCCAAAGTGCGGCGCACCGGACTGCCCCCGGCACACGCATCGGTGTTCGATCTGAAAGTGGGCGAGGTGTCCGCAGTGATCAGCGACAATGGCGGACATTACATTTACAAAGTGGTAAGCAAGGAAGTTCTGCCGCTGGATCAGGTGAAGGAAGAAATCCATACCAAGCTGAAGGGCGAACAGTTGAAGTCGATGATGGACAAGTACACGAATTCGTATCAGGCGGTAACGAACGAGGTGTACTTTGGACCAGCGCCGCCGCCGGGACCGGCGCGCCGTCCGCGGATGACTCCGCCGGGAGGGCCGCAGGGTGCGGCACAACCGGCCACGCCGCCGGCTCCGAGCACGCCGGCGCAAGCTCCAGCTACACAAGCTCCGGCGAAGCCGAACTGACGTACGCCGAGCTAAATGGAGAGCGCTAAACCTGTCGTTGTAGTCACCGGCATCGCGGGAAACCTGGGCTCCAGGTTGCTCCCGCTGCTGGGAGATTTCTCGGTGATTGGGGTGGACTTGAGTCCGCCCCAAACCGATTTACCTTTACAGTTTGAGCAGCTCGATCTCGGCCAGGAATCTTCCACGCGGACGTTTTACGAACTGCTGCACGAGACGCATCCGGTTGCGGTGATTCATCTTGCATTTGTGATTGATGCGGTGCGCACGGGAGTGCTTGATACCGAACGCATGTGGCAGATCAACGTGGCCGGTACGGCGCGTGTGATGGAAGCTATTACCGAGGCAAATCGGACCGCGGAAAATCCGATCCGGCAATTTATTTTCCCGAGCAGTGTTTCTGCGTACGGGCCCAGCCTGTCGGCGCCAGCGAGGGAGGAATCCGTGCTCGCGGCGCACACCTTGCCTTACGCAATTCATAAGAAACAATCCGACGAGGTGGTACAGCAGCGCGCACCGGCGCTGCGAGGATGCAGCGTGTACATTCTGCGTCCGCATATTTTTGCCGGAGCCAGCGTGGAGAATTATCTCCTTGGAGCATTTCGAGGCACGATTAATGGCAAGGGCCCGCGGGCGGAAAAAATGCGAAGCGAGGGCAAACGACTGCCTTGCATGATGCCGCGCGGGCAGCAGTATCTCGACAACAAGATTCAGTTTGTGCACGTGGACGATATGGCACGGCTGATCGCGCACATTCTGCATCGCGATCCGGAAGCGCAGCGGCTGACGATCCTGAACGTGGCTGGGCGCGGTGAGCCACTTACCTTCGGACGTTGCATCGAAATGGCGCAGGCGAAACTGGTGCGCGTGCCGGGAAAGTGGGCGATGAAGCTGGTGCTGCAGTATATGTGGAAGCGGCAGATTTCGGCGATTCCTCCGGAGGCACTGCCTTATATGACCGGCGAATACATTATGAATACGGATCGGCTGCGGAGCTTTCTGGGCGCCGAGTACGAGAATTTAATGCGCTATATGATTGTGGATGCGTTTGCCGATAGCGTGAAGAGCAGGGGGTAGGGATTAGGGAATAGGGATTTACGTCGATGGCGAGCCAATCCCTATTCCCTGCCTCCTAATCCCTAACACCTGCCTTCTTTACTTCTTCCCTCGATACAATCCGGCGATTCCGAACGTGTAAGGCGTCCACGTGGCTTCGCGGAATCCCGCTTGGCGCATGCGGGCCAGCATTTCTTCCGGCTCCGGAAAGCGTTCGACTGACGTAGGGAGATAGGCGTAAGGGCCGCGAACTCCCGAGAGCATGGTGCCGACGCGGGGCAAAATCTGCTTGAAGTAGAAGCGATAGAAGTTGCCGATTACGCCTTTGGGCTCACTAAAATCGAGAATGCCGCACTCGCCTCCGGGGCGCAGGACGCGGGCGATCTCGCGCAGGCCAGCATCGTAGTCGGCGAGATTGCGGAAGCCGAAGGCTGAAGTCACCAGGTTGAAATGTTGTTCTGGAAACGGAAGGTTGAGAGCGTCGGCTTCTATCCAGCGCGGCGTGTTGACGTTTTGCGAGGCCTTGTCTTCGTTGTGCGACTTCGCGCGGGCGCGCTGGAGCATGGCGTGGGAAAAATCGGCGCCTAGAATCTGCGGAGCGGATTTGACTGCCTGCTTGCGCAGGGCGAAGGCCATGTCTCCAGTGCCGCAACAGAGATCGAGGACCCGGGCGTCTGGCTGAGCAAGAATGTGCGCGAAAGACCGCGCTGTGCGACGCCACCACAGCCGATCTACGTTAAACGACAGAACGTGGTTGAGCAGATCGTAGCGTGGCGCGATCAAGGTAAACATCTCGCGAACGGCACGTGCGGCTGCGTCAGGATTGTGCGCGCCTTCGGGAGCGGCGCCCAGAACGGGTTTAAGAGTTGTTGGCATGGTTGGCGCAGCTACCCGCGGTGCGACAAGCGGCGCAATTCTTCGACGGCTCCCAGCACGACATTGTCCGGAACGTCGGCTGCGATCTCTACCTTTCCGATTTCTCGCGGGAGAACAAAGTGAACCACGCCACCTTGCGTCTTCTTGTCCGCCTGCAGGCGCGCGAGAATTTTGCGGGCGCTCACTTTGAGTTCGGGCAGGCGGCCCAGGCTAAGCACGGCATCGGCGATGCGTCCGGCGGTCACGCTGTCGGTGCGGCCAACGGTGAGGGCAATGTGAGTTGCGGCGATCATCCCCCAGGCAACAGCTTCGCCGTGAAGCAGGCTGCGGTAGCCGGTTTCAGCCTCGAGCGCGTGGCCGATGGTATGGCCAAGATTGAGCACGCGGCGCAGGCCGCCTTCATGTTCATCGGCGGAGACGACTTCGGCTTTCA
>Ga0302222_10001317_pt1 | contig 12673 bp, 9 predicted proteins | sample II_Palsa_E2_2_FD_194570 | JGI IMG/M metagenome (GOLD analysis project Ga0302222, IMG submission 194570) | Peat permafrost microbial communities from Stordalen Mire near Abisko, Sweden - II_Palsa_E2_2 | ecosystem: Environmental > Terrestrial > Soil > Palsa > Peat permafrost | place: Sweden... | reverse complement strand
CCATCGTACGGGATGAGGTTGTAGAGGGATCGGTCGTCACTTTTTTTGATATCACTCAAAAGAGGAAGGCGGAAGAGGCTCTTCGTCGCACTGAAGAGCAATACCACTCAATCATCGAGGGAGCGCCTTACGGCATCTATCGAGCAGATTCGAACGGCAAACTGCTCATGGTCAATCCCGCTCTGGTGGCGATGCTGGGGTATAAATCCGACTCTGAACTTCTGCAGTTGGAGGATTGTGATGCGATGTACTGCCATCCCAGTGATCGCGTTTGCCGACCAGAACGGTATCCCTCCGGACACGACACAGTGGTTAGCGAAGGAGCGCTGAAGCGTAAAGATGGGGCGCAGCTGACGGTAAGATTAAGCGGACGGCGAATCCGCTGCGAGGATGAAAAGACTACCGGGTACGAAGTATTTATTGAAGACATCACCGAACAACGTCACCTCGAACGGCAACTGCTGCAAGCTCAGAAAATGGAAGCCGTCGGGCAACTGGCAGGAGGAGTCGCGCACGACTTCAACAACCTGCTGATGGTCATGAATGGGTTCGCGCAGCTCATTGCGGATTCCGCCAACGATCCGGTCAAGATCACTCACTATGCGAGTCAGATAACCGAGGCTGGAACGAAAGCTGCGTCCGTCACCAAGCAACTGTTGGCGTTCAGTCGTAGTCAGGTGCAGGATCTGAAAGTGCTGGACCTGAACAAGCTCGTGTCAGATCTATGCGGGATGTTGCCTCGCTTCCTTGGAGAAAATATAGAAATGTGTTTTTCTCTCTCCCATGAGCCTAAATTGATCCGCGCGGACCAGGCTCAGATTGAGCAAGTGATCATGAACCTTGTGTTAAACGCTCGGGATGCCATGCCTAAGGGCGGCCGAGTGACAATCGGTGCAGATCGTGTTCGTTTGGACGGATCCTACTTCAGTTCGCGCGACGTGCAAACGGCGAGGCCAGGCTACTACGTCATGCTCTCCGTTACTGACACGGGATGCGGCATGGACGATGTGACCCTGGGACGGGTCTTTGAGCCCTTTTTCACAACCAAAGAGCGCGGTAAAGGAACCGGCCTTGGTCTGGCCACGGTGTACGGTATTGTGAAGCAGAGTGGCGGATTCGTGTGGGTTTATAGCGAACTGGGCCAAGGCACCGCCTTTAAAGTGTATCTGCCTGAAGCCGAGGGAAGGATTGCAGTCGCGTATAAACCGGTCACAATCGGCGAAGATCCTGCGGGATCGGAAACGATCCTCGTTGTTGAGGACGAGCAGGGAATTCGCGACGTGACCTGTAATTACTTGTCCACCAAAGGTTATCAGGTATTGCAGGCTTCCAATCCCGACGAAGCTCTGCGCATCTTCTCGGAAGCGAAGAGACCGATCCACCTCATGTTGACCGACATGATCATGCCGGGAGGCGATGGACCTGAGCTAGCCGCTGCGATACGACAAAGGGGCCTGCGGTTACCGGTCATCTTCATGTCAGGCTACGCGGATCGCCGGGTCGATGCAGACTCGTTAGGAAGCGACGGTATATTCCTGCAGAAGCCGTTCAGCCTCTCGACCTTGGCTCGGGCCGTCCGCAGTGCGCTGGAAGAATCTAGAGTAACGACCTCAGAGTAACGACCTCGGATTGATACCAGGATTACCGGTAGTGGTGCAGTTTGGCTTTTACACGACTGTGTCATCCTGAGCGTAGCCGTTTTTCAGGCGTAGCGAAGGATCTCCCGCTGAACCGGCCTAATGCGTAAGCCAAACTGCACCACTACCTGATTGCCAGGAACATTTGTCCCGCCTATCAAGCCGTCTAGATTCGTCGTTTTAGTTTCTCGAAACAAGTGAGTGCGCGACGGCGTGCATCGAAAGGGCGATTCTGTTTCGCACTCCCACTTTGCGCATCAGCTTTGCCACATGTGCCTTCACTGTGCGCTCTTCAATTCCCAAAGGATCGCCGATCTCCCGGTTGGAGCAGCCGGCTACCAGCAACTCCAGGACCTGCCTTTCGCGATTGGTGAGCCCACGGCGAGAAGGCTGAGAAGCGCGTTCCGAAGCCGCGTTATACCGCTCGACCAGCAATGACAATACTCTGCGAGGAGCCCAGACTGAGCCGCCGTGAACCGCGCGAAGGGCACGCCCAAACTCCATCGCCGGTGCCTCTTCCTCGACGCAGCCCTTCGCTCCGGAAACAATGGCGGCGTACATGGCCTCGTCGTTCATGCGGTTGCCAATCAAGACAATGGGCAGCTTGAGATCCCGAGCTCGCCATCCCGCCATAACGTCTAAGGCTTTCTTGCCGGCTTGGTTCCACAGTAATACAACGTCAATTTTGCTACCGTTTGTAATTTCGGATGGATCGATGCAATTCAGTTCAAGGTCTGGCTGCGAGTTCAGAAAGGTTCGCAAACCTACAAACCGAATGGGTTCGCCGTTCGCAACGGCGACGTGGATGAGGGGTCTCAGCCCTGTGGTGTTGTTCATAACTTTCCTTCTTCTGTGTATTTGCACTGCTTGGACTCGCCAGGGAGTTTCCGGACTCGAATATTTCTTGCTTGGCCCTGGGACTTCGTGATCGTTCGTACGGGCTCTCATGCAACACTAACCGGGGAAGCCGAAGTCACCCTTACTTGATTACTGCGAAGCAATCCATGTGCCAATCCTCCGCAGCGAGCGCAGTAACCAGGTCGAACTTACAATCGTAACCTCCCAAAGCTGTCGAACCACTCAGCCCGCGACGCGGAAGTGCCGATAGCAAGGGCTGCAGAAATTCATGATCGGCTCCGTGAGCCTAGAGAGGGCTTTTTGGATGCACAAGGAACTAAAAGGAGAAGACATATGTCAGCACCGGGGATCCAGTTGAATTCGACGCCGCAACTTATTTATGTCCAGCCCACGATTCAGCAATATTTACAGGGCATAAAGGAAGCGCTGGTGTCGAACAACTTGCCAGCGGCTCAGCAAGCTCTCACGCAGCTAACAAAAGCTGTCCCGTCTTCTTCACCGGCTAGTGGCGAGCCGACCAGTGAATTCGCCACACGGATTAGCCAGGGCCTGCAAGCCGTGGGAAATGCTTTGGCGGCTGGCGACCTCTCAGGAGCTGGGCAAGCGGTGACTGAGCTTCGCCAGAATATCCAATCGGCGCCCGCCGGCCAGTCCGATCAGCAGCCGGCCGTTACTACATCGCCCTCACTGAGTGGCTCGGATGCTTCATCCGATGTCTCATCCAGTGATCACTCCAGCCCTGACGCAGGCCCTAGTCTGAGCGTCAGGATCTGATCTTCACGATCTGATAGTCACGAGCGCTCGTTTTGCTGCATCTGGGACTAAAGACCATAACCTTTCAGAACCCACTCTTGCTGTCGGCGACGCTCAACATCGTCAAGCCCGTGCTCCCAATCGCCGGGGCAATCCCCGGCAACTAGGCGGTCACCGAAACGCCGTTCGAACTGGACTGGGACGATGACTGCGTCTGCTGGGCGCTAGTCTGAGCGCTAGTCTGCCCGAACTGTGGCAAGTCCTGCTGCAAAGTGCTATAGGCCTGCTGAGCGGAAGTGAGATTGCCAGATTGCAGCGCCTGTCCCAACTGCTGAAATGCCTGGCTGATCGCGCTTCCTTGGCTCCCGCCGCCATCGTGATGATGATGGTGGTGTCCTTGCTCAACTTTACCCTCGACGTCTTGTTGCAGCGTCGCATAGTCTTGCTGCGCTCCCGACAGATTTCCGGACTGAAGATCCTGGGAAAGCTGGTTGAAGGCCTGTGATATGGGACTGCTGACTTGGGAAGATGAATTCGAGTTGCCCTGGGGCTCGAGACTCTGCAAACTCGCGAAATCCGATTGTGCCGCGGACAGATTGCCCGATTGCAAATCCTGCCCGAGCTGTTGAAACTCTTGCTGCACCTTCTGCAAATTGTTTTGGGTGCCTTGAGTTCGGTAGTCAGAAAAACTGCTGCTGGAAATTCCAGAGACCGACATTGTTCTCTCCTGAATCGAAACTGGTTCGTTGCCGGGGTTCTAATCGGCATTATTTGATCCAGACCTTAATCGCCGGAATCACTTTATCCAAACACGAACGTAACCTACCTATCGTCATCCTCAAGTCCACAGAGATCGACAATTTGGCTGAACAGCAACTATTCGAGGTTCATACGTATCGCTAATCTGGGATCGGTACAAATGCCTCGTTGGTGCCCCAGGCGATCTGCATCGTCTTGATAAAAGGTCTTTGAGTAATTTCGCAGATTAACCGTTCATCGAAGAAGTCCTTCAATAGCGCAGGCCTGGGTGTGTGGATAAGGCGTTCAATCGGAACGTCGCCAATCGTCGCCGGCATTTCCAGTTTTGGATGGGTGACTTCTTGTATCACGACTGGAGCATGCGTAATACCGAGTGACCTTAAGGCATATAAACGATGAAAGCCGTTTCCTAAAATCATGCGACTGCCCACACGATAAACGTTGATAGTTGATATTCCGTATCCCAGCAGCAGCATGATCGCGTGAACCGGTTGGCCGCCCGGATGGTAGCCGAGTGCGTTGGGTTCGTATGCCGTTTCATATACGCCAAGAAATCGCATATTCGGATTGTGGCTGCTGGCGGTGAACGCAGCATTGGCCGTACGCGCTATCGTAATCGGCGTCGATTCCTGTCCCGGCTCCAGACAGAATGCGGGAAGATTTTCTGGTACGCCTCTGTTTTTGACCTCTTGAACCGAGTGCAGATGAACAACCCGTTGTCCCGCAACCAACTTGTCGATCTCGACTTCCGCGAACGAAATGGGGATATTCGCAAACGTTTTCGCGAATGCAGGATTTGTTCTGATGCCAGTTAAATAGTCATTCCAGGCAGCATCCAACGGACGCGTTTCAATCGATTCGGCTACCCCCGTTTCCGCTGCCGCAAGCTCCTGGAACGCCGCCGTTGCAGCCGGCCACATGCGCTTGATCTCTTGTTTTCTTGCTTCTGTGTCAGAGACGATTTCGAGGTAGTTGTTCAGTTCCAACTGCGTGAGTGTTCCAAACAACAGAGCCAGGTGGCGAATTGCGGGCGCCGTAGCTACAGATGCGGCTTCCATTGAGCCTCCTCGGAGAAGTGCAGAAAGTGAATGGGCAGCGGCGGCGGTGCCTTTACACAGCTTTCCTCTCCGCGGCGCTCCGTTCTCAAAGTGCACCAGTTCCGCTCACAGCAGAACGTTAAGCGGAAACGATCACCATGACAGTACTACAGGCTTGATCCCCACCGGAACGCGATTCCCTGAAATAGCTGCCGGTGTGCTGGCAGTCGTCATATCTTGGTAGTACTTCCATTGGGCCGCAACCGTCTGATTCGCGGTGGTACAAACTCCTGCGGAGCAACTCTGCGAAGTGTCCCAGATGATGCCGTAGACCACGCCCGCAGCCGAACTGGCAGTCGAACTGATGGTGCATTGATAAACCGTCCCACTGGCAGTACAGGGTGAAGTCAGCACTGAGCCTGCCAGCCAGTTGTAAGTTTGCTGATAAGCGGTCAACACCTCCGCCGACGTGTCGTTCTTTAAGTAGTCCCACGTGTAGAACGCCGACCCGGAAACTCCGAGCGACCACATCGTCAGGTACATGCGCGGCATGAACGACGCCTGCATGTCGGAGTCAGTGTAGGCGTTCGTGAATCCGGTCGTGGCATAGGACATCTCGCCATCCCAGAACGGTTTCGCCAGCTCCGCTGGCTGTAAATAATCCCGCACGCTCGCCATATACATCGCCATCGCCGTCTCGGGCGTGCACGGAGTCGGCGCCGGACAATAATTTCCCGCCGAGTTTCCCGGCTTCATGTGGTAGTTGATCACATCGACGGCCGCGGCGGTGGCGTTCGCCGGAATCGGGCAAGGGAGTTGGTAACTCGGACTGCCGGAAGTGTTGTTGCAGTAGAGCTGGTTTTGCGCAAAGGTCAAGACAGAGGGAGTGTTGGCGTGGCCCGACGACATCACAATCTGTGCCGTCGCATCAATCGCGGTCGCGGTGCAGGGCGTTGCGGTCCCGTTTCCGTTCTGGTGAATCACGTTTTGGCCGCCTTGACTTCCGAGGATAATGCAGCGCGCGTCCTCCGTCAGTCGCGCCAGCTGTGCAAAGGTTCCCATCCAAAAACCCGTGCTGTCGGGCTCATTCCAGATTTCCCAGTAGCGGACGTGGGCATGAGTCTGTAAGTAGGTCGAGTTATCGACGTGGCTTGCAATCGCCGTAATCCAAGCTTTCCACGTTGCATTGGTCCCACTGCCGTCCGCGTTGAGATCGCTGGGCGGATAGCACTCGCCGTTCCCCCCACCCGTGGCGGGCAGTTGATAGTTGCAAAGCGTGTCGGTCGGGTTTGACGTGATCCAGGGTGGCGTGCGGGCCAGAGTGTACAGTGATTCCGTGACGCCGCGGGAATAATCCTGCGCGAGAGCCGCATCCAGATTGGAAAAGTTGAATACTCCTGGCGCGGTGTTGATCGACGGCCACTGCAGCGGAGGAGAATCCCAGAAGCGCTGCATCCCGTAACTCACGGTCGGGAAGTTCGTCGAGGACGTATTGGTCTCGCTAAAACCGAACATGGGAGACGCGGCCAGAGTCGTGGCACCCATCGTGAAGCTTCCCTGCAGGTTCGCGTTTCCGCTTAGAGTGACCTGGGCTTGCACAAAAGTAGCCAGCGAAAGAAAGCAAAATATCAGAATTTTCATTACCGCACCTGCATGTGGACTGCTTCAATGTCGACGTCGCCATAATTTCCGTTGCTGGAAACGGCTCGGACCAGCACGTCTTGTTGGGCAGCGCTGGGCAGCGGTGCCCACACGGAAAGCTGGGCGCCTGTGGAACTCGCAGGTGAAGCTTTCGTGAGTTGATTCCAGGTATTGCCCCCGTCCAGAGAGTATTGGCAGTAGATGATCGATCCTGAAGGTCCGTAAGTATTTCCAATTTGTGCGTACACTCTGACCTGCGATGCGTTCGTCAGGTCGACCTGCACCCTGACGACGTCCCCGAATAATTCAGAGGTAGTGCTTGGCATGGGCCAGCTTTGTGATCCCGCGGACACGAGGCCAGCGTGCGTGACCAGTGCGTAATCGATTGGCGCGGCTACGACTCCTGGAGGTCCTTGCGCACCTGCAGGCCCGGCGGGACCTTGCGGGCCAACTGGTCCCGACGGACCCATCTCTCCTCCGGGACCTTGCGGGCCGATGAGGCCGGCGGGGCCCTGTGAACCAGTGGCGCCAATCGGTCCTGTTGCTCCGATCGGTCCAGCGGGTCCTTGCGGGCCGATAGCGCCTGTGTGTCCAGCCGGGCCGCGCGGTCCCATGGCTCCTGTGGCTCCAGCGGGTCCTTGCGCACCAGTGGCGCCAGTCGGTCCCGTTGGCCCAATCGGCCCAACGGATCCTTGCGGTCCGACGGCCCCGGTGGGCCCAGCGACTCCAGCAGGTCCTTGTGGCCCAATCGCACCTGCGGGTCCGGCCGGCCCACGCGGTCCAACCGCGCCTGCAGGGCCAGCAGGTCCTTTCGGACCGGTGGCGCCAGTCGGTCCTGTTGCTCCGATCGCTCCAGCGGGTCCCTGTGCTCCGTTAGCTCCGGTCGCGCCTGTTGCTCCCGCCGGACCTTGCAGCCCCATCGGGCCAGTTGGTCCGGGTTGTCCTGGTTGCAATACGAAAGCGGAAGCGCCGTTCACCGACAACGTAACCGTGTTGCTGTTGCCGCAAAGAGTCGCCATTCCCGGAGCGCTCGTCGTGCCTCCAGGACATGCCGCCGAGATATCAAAATCCATCCGGAATTGGCCGGCGCTTCCGTTGACCTGCACGGGCGCTGGCAGTGTGCTCTGCGCGAACGCAGATGAACAATAAGAAATCGTGCTGATGACGACCAGAATTAGAAGACGGCGCATTTTTCCTCACACTCGAATTGGCAGTTGGCCAGGCGACCTCGTGCGGTGGCCGCTCCTGGATGCGCCGGAGACAAAGCAATTCACGCGCCCTGTTACCAGGACTATTATCCTTTCGTGCCGTTGAATTTGGCATTGCAGAAGAAGTTGCGGACTCTCACTCGTTCAACGTATTGCTATGACTAAGTTTGCGAGGACTCGCGAAGAAAAATCAGAAGAACGAACAAGACGGGAATGTCCATTCGAAGGTCAGGCATCAAACTTCATCGGTTAGGAGGCAGTTAAGGCTTCCAACAAAAACGCTGCTCTCCTTCAGCGTCGAGATACTTTGTCTGCCCGGACTCTTAGGAATTGCTCATCGCCGGCAGCGTGTCGCATGCCGGAGATTTGATACCGATTAGCAAGCGTCGCGTTTGAACCTGAGTCGGCGACGTGCGTCACTCAGCTACGAAAACAAAGCCACACCTTGGCTCTCAGCTTCCAATTTCGAACTTTGCGGGATGAGATGACCGAGTGGACTCATCGCGCCTCGAAAAAATCTACCACAAAAAATGCCCCACTTTTCGAGAACTGAATCGAAAAGTGGGGCACCTTACAGCAAGTGTGGGTCATCAGCCGTCCAGACCTTAGTAGCATCCGGCAGTTGCAGCCCGAGCCCCGGATGGCGCTGGTTCACGCTCCGGAGTCTCGCTCTGATGTCCCTGGGAAGCGACTTCCAACTTGAACTTGCCGACCAGGGTCTGCAAGTCCGTGGCCAAGGTCGACATGTCCCTGCATGCCTTGGCGGTTTCGCTGGATGACGCAGCCGATTGCTGAGTCAAGTTGGAGATTTCCGAGACACTGGTGTTGACGTGCTCGGTAGCGCGCGATTGCTCCTTGGCTGCGTCCGCAATTTGAGTGATCATGTTGGCGCCGCGTTCGACCGCGTCAATGATCATCTGCAGTTTGCTTCCCGCCTCGTGAGTGGCCTCGACTCCCTGCTGGACCTGAGTGGTGCCCAGATCCATAGCCTTCACCGCACCCTTGGTCTCCTGTTGTACCAAGGCGATCATGTCTGCGATTTCCTTGGTTGCCTTAGTGGTACGTTCGGCCAGCTTGCGGACTTCGTCGGCGACCACAGCAAACCCACGGCCTTGTTCGCCGGCGCGAGCCGCTTCAATGGCCGCGTTCAGAGCCAGCAGGTTGGTCTGATCCGCAATATCATCGATAACCCCGACGATCTTGCCGATCTGATCCGATTTATTGCCCAGTTCACCAATCCGCTTGGCAATGGTTTGCACGGACTCGGCGAGACTGCGCATGGTTTCAACGGTGCGTTCGACAGCTTTTCCGCCATCCCGCGCGGTGGAAGCTGCCTGGCGCGCGTTGTCCGCGGCGTGATTACAGTTTTCCGATACCTGAGATACAGTGGATGCCATCTCTTGCATCGAAGTAGCGATCTGCGAGGTCTGGTTCTGCTGCGTGCTGGCGTGTTCCGCCATCTGCATAGCGGAAGCCGAGATTTCCTCGGTGGCACCCGCCAGCTGGTAAGTGCTGGAAGCTACCTGCCGCATGATGGCCTGCAGTTTGTCCATGAAGAGATTGAACGCGCTGCCCGCCTGGCTGATCTCGTCTTTGCCGTTGATCTCGAGACGCTTGGTAAGATCGCCTTCACCCTCCGCGATGTCCCGCAGACGGCCGGCCAGTTGATCCAGTGGAACCGCAATCTGGCGGTTGATTACCACCGCTGATGTGCCCGCTCCACAGATCACCGCAATCAGAAAGACCAGGATACCAAGCGTACGCTGGCGTCGTGATCCTGCTGCAACCGTTTCCAGCTCGGCTTCGAAGTTCTTGGAGAGGCCCTTGCGTAACTCCTGAAAAGACGCCTCCAATTGCTTGTTGTCCTTCGCCAGATCGCCAACCGCCTGCTGTGTCTTCGACGAGATGTTGTCCCCGCCGTCGATCATCGCGGTATAGGTTGCCTTCGAGCGCGTCTGCACGTCCTCGAAGCTGGCGATGAGTGCAGAAATCTGCTTCTGCAGATCCGGGTTGGAGGAGGTTGCCTGCTGAGCCGCCTGCAACGCCGAAACCACAGCTTGACCATCTTGAGCGGCGCCGGCCAGCACCTTCTTGTCCTGCAACAGCACGGCGTCGTTGTAGACCTTGCTCACTTTTTGAAACGCCGCCTCGGCTTCCTGCGCCCGCAAGGCCGCGGGGAACAGAGACCCGGACGCGAGTTTCATATGCGTCTGGGTCTCTGATGCGGTCCACTGGAGCAGGAGAAGCAGAGCAACGTAACCCGCACCGAAGATAGCGATGCTGAACCAGATCTTGGCTTTGATTCCTAGATTACGCATTCCTATCCTCACTTCACTGCCAGAGTTTTTACTTTGTCGTTGGCGGCGCCTGCGCTGACGTAGCCGATTGCGCCCGGTGTAGCGGCCACGTAATCGATCAAGGCCGCATCGGTGTCAAACGTTTTCGGCATGGACGCCTGGCCGGTAAAGACCAGGCTGCGCCATCCCGCGCGGAATGCTGAGTCCGACTTCCCGACATACTTCTTCAGGAAGGCTTCGTGCTCGGCTCCGCCTTTCAGAGTGACTGGGGTTACATGGGAGCCATCCTTCAGACTGGATTTGGCTCCCGTGAAGACGTCGCGGAGATCGTCCGAACTCACTTCCGTGGCTTTCACTCCGCTGTTGGCGACCACCACGGCATCTTGCGCTTTCGCAACCGAAGCTGCGAGGACAAGGCCGAGGAACAGGGCTGGCAAGTATGATTTTTTCATGGCATTTTCTCCAATTAGTTTTTATTGACCGATTAGAAGCTGAAGCCGATCTTGGCTGCCAGCAGGTTCGCCCGGGGCTTCTCACCATTCGGGTTGTCGTCCGCGTAATAGTCCCCGTCGGTACCATGAACAAAATGCTCTTCCAGCTTTGCGTAGAAGTAGGAATTGAAGTCGTATCGGGCAGCGACAGTCCAATCCTTGGAGTAGTTGGCGGCCAGAGACGTATTATTGGTACCGCCTGCGTCCACGAAGTGGCTGTAGTACGTTCCCAACTGGAGCCTCTCGGTGACGTGATAACCGGTCGCCACGTACCAGCTGCGCCAGTCGAGCGGAATCGGAACATAAACCGGGCCAGCGGCTTCATGGAATGCAACCGGCTGCCTTCTGTACTCCGCGTCCGCGAAGAATTTTCCCTTCTCGAACTGGGTGTAGTACTGCGTAAGGCCATTCAAGGGCTGACCGAACGTAACCGGGCCCTGGCTGCCATGCAGATCGGCGATCATGGTGCTCTCGCCAATCATCAATCCCTTCAGCGGAGTGATCCAGCGTACGTCGCCGCCGAAAGACATACCACCGGATGGGGTGGTCGGCGGTGTATAGGGCACGCCAAGGCCGGTTTCCAGCGACTCCACGCCGCTGTTGATTTCGTTCTGGTACCCGCCGTTGATGTCCAGCGAACGGTATCCGACATACCCGCGATACACGAGTGTCCCGCCTTTATTTCCCAGCTTCGCGGCACCGTAGTACTCGCCGCCGAGGATGGACAGGTAGAAGCTGCGGTTCGCGATGGGATACATTCCCTGCGGAAGCAGCGCCCACAGATGAACCGCATCTACGTCCTGAGAGTCGTTGAACAGCCCAAGCGGCGTCTTGATTTTGCCCGCTCGGATGCCCGCATAGTCGTTGAGCTTGTAGTCGCCGGACGCCCAGTCGACCTGGAGTTCGGGACCGCCAAATTCCCCGAGCTGCGACATGTGCAACTGGATTCCCACGCGCAACTTGTCTGAAATTGCGTCGCTGACGCTCACCGCGCCATCGGTCCATTGCAGACTTCCAGCGCTGGTGTTGGCGCCAAGAAAGTTGTTGGTGGAGCTATAAAGAATGCCCTGGGTTGCGAATCCGTGAATCTGGATGTTTGAGAGGTCCTGGGCAAACACAGTGCCAGCACAGGCACACAGGAAAAGCAGAGCGAGTACTCGTCGAGACATTGCAATCTCCTTCAGAAGTTTGAATAGCTGGTAAATGTGAAGCCCAGGGCGTCCGGTTTTCACTTGATTGCCGGCGCTCTGAATTCAACCTGGCTTAAATTCCACTTCAACAGGTGGCCTCTTATCGGCAGCCCCCAACGTTTTCCTTAGTCGATCGCTGCGGCAAGTCTTGAAGCGATGTCGGATGCGCGCAGTTTGTCGCTCTCACCGGCTCTCTTGCTGAGGCCTCGGTTAGAATCGGCGGGAGCGAGCGGCCCTATTCAGCCGTGCAAGATCTCTTCTTCGTCAGAAACGACGCAGCCTTTCTCGCGCTGTTCATCGTTCCCTAATTCGCATGCGACCACTGCGTAGCGAAGCCAGAAGTATTCATCCTTCGGATACTGATTCCGACGCCCGTTCAGTTGAGTCCGGAGTCTTGCCCCGAGTACACTCTGGTATCAAATGATGTTGTCTTTGTCGTCGTTGGAATGTCGCCCGGGGAGAAGCAGCCAGCACGCGGGATCAGCGTGGCGTACGGACCCACTCTTCCTTCTTCGCCTGGCGCGTTCGATGTTCTTCTCGATGAAAAAGGCCGATGAGAAAGGCTAATGACCGCTGTTGAGAAGGGCCAAGCGTTTGCTACATTTCATTCCTGCCAATGCCGGAGGATCGGATAACTAGCGATGATTAGACTCTTTGAAGTCCTGGCCTGCGGCTGAAACCCTGAAACGAGAGATTGAGATGCAACGGAAGCTTTTAACTGCGGCCATCATCATCGTTTCGCTCCACGTTGGTCAGGCCGTGTTCTTAGGCAGAACTCCTCTTGGTGCCTTTGTCGCGAATA
>Ga0302222_10001308_pt1 | contig 12718 bp, 12 predicted proteins | sample II_Palsa_E2_2_FD_194570 | JGI IMG/M metagenome (GOLD analysis project Ga0302222, IMG submission 194570) | Peat permafrost microbial communities from Stordalen Mire near Abisko, Sweden - II_Palsa_E2_2 | ecosystem: Environmental > Terrestrial > Soil > Palsa > Peat permafrost | place: Sweden... | reverse complement strand
ATCGGCGCGGTTGCTATGCGGTTCGCTTTCATATTTGTGGGTTCAGCATTGATTCTGAAGTTTCATTGGATCTTGTACTTGTTCGGCGCGTTCCTGGTTTATACCGGCATTATGATGTTTGTAAACCGCAATAAGGAGGAAAAAATCGATCCTGAAAATCATGCCGTGGTTAAGTTCGCTTCAAAATATTTCGCGGTATCGCCACATTTTGCAGGCAATAAGTTTTTTGTTAAGGTTGATGGAAAGAAACTGATAACGCCATTGTTGTTGGTGCTATTAATTATCGAAGTAACCGATTTGGTTTTCGCTGTGGATTCCATCCCTGCCGTTTTCTCTATCACCAAAGATCCTTATATCGTTTTCTTTTCCAATATTTTCGCCATCCTCGGGCTGCGTTCCATGTTCTTTTTGCTGGTGAATATTATTGATAAGTTCCGCTTCCTGAAAATCGGGTTGGCGGCTTTGCTTACTTTCATCGGCCTGAAAATGCTGGGTGGGGAGTATGTGGCAGAAATTGGGTTGACTACGATTAATTCGCTGTTTATTATATTGGGAATATTGGCGGTGAGTATCGGGGCTTCGTTATTTTTTCCGGAGTATAACAAGCAAGAGGATTAAAACGTAAATAAGAATAAAAAAACTGTCTGAATAATATCATTATAATTTTCAAATTCAAGCTTTAGCAGGAAAATCTTACCTTAGTAAAATGCAGGCCTTAGATTTTAGCTTCGTAAAAATTACCCCACTGGGCATATTGGATATTGTGCTGGTAGCCTTTATTATTTACCAGTTATATAACCTCATCCGTGGTACAATCGCTGCTAATATTTTTATTGGTTTTGTAATTGTTTACCTGGCTTATTTTGTGGTTAAGGCGCTGCAAATGCAGTTGCTTACCGTTATCCTGGGCAAGTTTGTAGAGGTAGGGCCCATTGCTTTAATTGTAATTTTTTGGCAGGAAATCAGGCGTTTCCTGTTACTCGTAGGAAAAAATGCTTCACTGCAACGTAACAAGGCCTGGTGGCAATACTTTTTTGGTAAGGCCGAGGCAGAGAAAAACAACTTCGCGCGTATTAAGCCGATTATTGATGCCTGCAAAAGTTTAAAACAATCTCGCACTGGTGCGTTAATAGTATTTACTAAGTATTATGATGAGCAGTTTTACCAGAACAGTTGCGAAGTGATAGACGGCAAAATATCAAAACGCCTGCTGGAAAGCATATTTCAGAAAACGAGTCCGCTGCATGATGGCGCGGTGGTGATATCGGAAAATAAAATAAAATCGGCCAGCTGTATTTTGCCGCTAACCGATAAAACCGACCTGCCGCCGCAATTTGGTTTAAGGCACCGGGCAGGCATAGGTGTAACCGAATCAAACGAAGCTTCGGCTATCATCGTATCCGAAGAAACCGGCGAAATATCATACGCCAAACAGGGCCGCGTTAAAATGAATATCAGCTTTGCTGAACTGGAGAAACTGCTGAATAAGGATTTTTAAGAAGTTTGTATATTTTTGTAAGATGGAAGCAGGGAACACGATATGGTATGTTATCGGGTATATTTTTTTAGGCCTCGCTGCGATGTACACTGTTTTTGCAGGTTTTGCTTACCTGTTTTTGTACAAGTGGCGCGGTAAATTTTATTGGGAATCAAAAATTCAACAATATCATCCCGATCGTAAGCACATTATGCGCGAGATATGGTTATCTGTTAGCACCCTCGTTATTTTTGGCGTGGTACTCATAGGTGTTGCATGGGCAAATTACCACGGTTATACGCAAGCCTACAACCCAATCAATAAACATGGCTACTGGTATTTCGCGCTAAGCATCATAATCATGCTATTTATTCACGACGCGTATTTTTATTGGGCGCATCGTTTGCTGCATTGGAAACCGTTGTTTCGTACGGTACACGTAAAACATCACCTGTCTATCAACCCTACTCCCTTTGCCGCGCTGGCCTTTCATCCCATGGAGGCTTTGAGCGAAATATTGGTGGTGCCATTGGTGGCATTTACTATTCCGCATTACCCGTTGGCTATGCAAATTGTATTTATTTACTCGCTGCTGGTAAATGTTGGCGGGCATATGGGTTACGAAACTGTACCGAAAGGTTTTGTGCGCCATTGGGTGTTTAGATGGCATAATACCTCAACGCACCACAATATGCATCACCGGCTGGTTAAATATAACTTCGGGTTGTATTTTAATATTTGGGATAAGCTGATGGGTACCAATCACCCCGACTACGAAAAGCATTTTGAAGAAGTAGTTGACCGCCGCGATAAAGAGCGCCTTGTTAAACGCAACAAAAAAGTTTGGGCCAAAAAAAATAAAGAAAAAACTGTTAAAGCTAAGGCATCAGAGGTTTCTCAACCGGCTCATTAGGATCAATAATATTTATCTTTTTTATCAGCATGGTGTATTTAATACCGGGCTGCCCAAGCACGAGTATAGGCATATGATCAGTACTTGCAATTTTAACCACAGGCATTGTGCTGAAAAAAGACTCCCCGTTAATTGATGAACCGTTAAGTGCATTACTTTTTTGTGGCTGCAACAACATTTGCTGTGGTGTTAGTGAAATATTGGGCTTAAATGTATTTTGCGACAAGCCGTCGTTCAATTGAAGATTTGGTTTTGCAGGTAATTGGGTTTGTTGTGCTTTGGCTTGGCTTAATCCTGCTGTCAGGATAAATAACAATGCTATCTTTTTCATAACCATTTAATTATTAATACTAATGTACGCGATGTTAAGATATGTTGATGTGAAAAAGTGTTAAATATTATTTGTTACAATTTTAACCACAGAGATACCCCAAAGGTTACAGAGATTAGTTTTTCAATCAAAAAGTCCGCCAGTTAGCTACTGGCGGACTTTTTGATTGAAATGTTATTCAGCTTATTTAGCGTCCTGAATTTCTTTTACAGTTTTGTCAATCAATGCTATTGAGGCATCATCATGCAAAGCGTTACGGCCGGTTTTTATTTCGCCGTTCAGCTCGCCAATAACAAATTGGTCAGCACCATACATTTTATATTGGATAGCCATTGCTTTTAATTCTAAAATGCCTTGTTGCGCATCTGCCGGGTTATCAACGTGGGCAACCATTGCTGCAAATTTCCTTGTCAGGTTAAATTTCATCTGGATATGCGCTTCGTGGTATTGTTTGTAAACAAAAGGCCACTCTGCAGATCCGCCGTTAACGGCATAAACACCAACCATAGCAGTTGTCAGGTCGTCCATATTATCAGCTTCAAAGCCATGAGCCAGTTTTACTGCTTTAGGCCCGTCGAGCTGACTGATAGCAGTTAAAGCGGCGCCTTGTACAGCATATGAGCGACTTTTTAATGCAGCAGCGAAAATATCCATATTGCCAGATGCTTTTAAATTGCCCAAAGCGGTAATTGCAGCCGCTTGTACCAAAGTGTTAGGATCTGTTTGTGCTAATGACGCTAAAATTGGCATTGCCGCGTTGCGGATAGCATCATTCTTCATATCCAAAGCCTTGATTGCTTTTATTTGCAGGCGATAGTATTTATCGCGTAAAGCAGCAATCAGCACTTTTTGCGCGCCTTTATCATCCTGTTGTTTGGTTGCCGCGGTGATGGCTTCGGTACGGTCAACATATAATGGAGCATTAAAGTATTGGAATACAAATTGGTCTAATGATTTATTATCAGTTTTCTTAACCAATAAAATTTTATCGCCATCAACGTTAACCAAATCAGGTTTTGATGCGCTGGTGAAAGTTAAGGTATCGGCTTTATCCTGCATCCAAACTTTGTGGCGGGTTTTTTGGCCACCTGCATAAATATCTACCGCGAAAGGCAAGATGAATGGTTTGCCATCCTGTGTTTGTTGCAGGTAAACAGTTTCGGTTTTGGCTGCATCATCCCATTTGTAGCTGATATTTAAATCAGGGTTGCCTGCACCATAATACCATTGATTAAAGTACCAGTTTAGGTCAAGTCCACTGGCTTCTTCCAAAGCTAAACGTAGTTGTTGTGCTTCGCCGGCTTTAAAGGCATTGGTTGTTAAATAAATTTTTAAGCCTTTAAAGAAAGCCGCATCACCTAAATAGTTGCGCAGCATATTTAATATACGGCCGCCTTTTTGGTAACTAACCGCATCAAATGTATCTTCCTTATCATTATAATGGAAGCGCACCAGGTTTTTAGTTTGATTACTTGGATCTTGCAGATATTGGTTCATATCTACATAGTTTTGGTAACCAGCTTCGTCCTTGCCATATTTATGTTCGGCCCAAAGCATCTCGCTAAAGTCGGCAAACGACTCGTTCATGGTGATGTTGGTCCAGTTTTCGCAGGTAACGTAATCACCAAACCATTGGTGGAAAAGTTCGTGGGCAATATCCACACGGCTATCATTGTAATAAGCATCTAATAACTGACGGTCAGTCAACTGTACTTGCTCGCCGTGTAAGGTTGCAGTAGTATTTTCCATCGCACCGCTCACGTAATCGCGAACAACAATTTGCGCGTATTTATTCCATGGATAATCAACACCTAGTGTAGTTGAGTAAAATTCCATCAATTCCGGTGTCATGCCGAAAATTTGCTTGGCGTAAGGTGCATATTTAGGCTCCAGGTAGTAGTCTACATCTTTACCGCGCCATTTATCGTGATAGATTTTAAAGTCGCCCACAGCCATCATAAACAAATATGGCGAGTGTGGTAAATCCATCTTCCATGTATCGGTACGGGTACCATCGCCATTTACTTTTTGTGTGGTTAATTTACCGTTTGATAAGGTCACATATTTAGCCGGAACGGTCATCGTGATCTCGTCGGTAGTTTTTTGCTGAGGCTGATCGATGGTCGGAAACCATGCCGATGAACTTTCAGTTTCACCTTGCGTCCAGATCTGGATAGGTTTATCCGGGTCTTTGCCATCAGGATTTATAAAATATAAGCCTTTGGCATCATTAATAGCCGCGCTGCCATGTACTTTTAATAAGTTAGGCTTTGAGGTATAGCTGATGTAAATAGTATAGTTTTCGTTGTTATGATAAACCCTGTTTAAACGGATAGCTAATGAAAGACTGTCCTGATAAACATATTTAAGCGGGATATTTTTGCCATTCTCCACAATAGAAATATTGTTAATATCCATGCCCTTTGCATCAAGCCTTAAGGTATCGGTTGGATAAAAGTGTGGTTTTAGCGTAACCCATTCTTTACCGTACATAAAGCATTTTTTGTAATCAAAATGCACGTCGAGTTTGGTGTTGATCAGATCATTTACACGGGCAGGGGTGGCGCGGTAAATATCAATTGGCGGTACATTGTGTGGGATTGGCGGCTCAATTTGCGCAGAAGCTGTATTAAGCCCGGCTACAGCCACAAAAAGGCTGCATAATAAGCCCGCAGAAAGGGTTTTTTTCATGATCGGTTAATGATATTTCAGTTAATATTAGCGAAAGTATGATTTGCTTCGAAAGTTAAGACAACTGATAATAAAAAATGTTACAGGGTGGGTGATTTTTTAGATTAGAGCGATGAGCTTTTTTTCATTATGAATGCAGTGAAGAATCTATTAATAAATTTGCCACTCGCAAATTAGCGGATAGATGCTTTGTTCCTCAGCATGACAATGGAGAAAACAAAAAAGCCATCCGTTAATAACGAATGGCTTTAGATATTTTGGGTTATTTACTAATTAGTCAATAACGCTTACTTTAAGCATGTTGGTTTTGCCTTTTTTAACCAAAGGAACTGAGGCGGTATTAATTACCACATCACCGGCAAATACTAAACCATCGGCTTTAAGGGTGTTGTTTACATCCTCAATAGTTTGATCGGTACTTTCGGTTTTATCATAGTAGAATGAGCGTACACCCCAAACCAGGCTCAAAGCATTAAGCAATTGTTTGTTTGGTGTGAAGATATAAGTGCTTGCTTTAGGGCGGTAGCTTGATATTTCGAAAGCGGTATAACCCGAGCCCGTCATAGAAACGATACCCACGGCATTCGTATGTTCAGCTAAATATACTGCTGATCCACAAACAGCATCACTTAAATTAGTTGTTAAATCTTGTGCTCTTGCAATTTCTTCTTTAACGTTGTAGGGATAGCCCAATTCTTCAACATTACGAACGATTTTAGCCATTGTTTCAATAACAATAACCGGGAACTCGCCAACAGATGTTTCACCGCTAAGCATTACCGCGTCGGCACCATCCAGTACAGAGTTGGCAACATCATTCACTTCGGCACGGGTTGGGCGCGGGGTAGTGATCATTGATTCCAGCATTTGCGTAGCAACAATAACCGGTTTAGATGCCGCACGGCATTTACGCGCGATCATTTTTTGTAACAACGGAACTTCTTCCATCGGCATTTCAACACCAAGATCGCCACGGGCAACCATCACGCCATCAGTAACAGCGATGATCTCGTCGATATTATCAATTGCTTCAGGTTTTTCGATCTTAGCAATTACACGTGCCGAACTGCCATGTTGCTGGATGATATGTTTTAATTCAACAATATCCTGGGCGTTACGAACGAAAGATAAACCAATCCACTCTACATCAAACTGTAAAACAAATTTCAGGTTAATTAAATCCTCTTCGGTTAAGCTTGGGATAGATACTTTGGTATTTGGCAGGTTAACACCTTTACGTGATGTTAAGATACCGCCGTGTACGATTTCGCAAACTACGGTATCAACACGGTTGGTTTCGATAACGCGCATCTGGATCTTTCCATCATCCAATAAAATAATTTCATTGGCTTGTACATCCTGCGGGAAGGTATCATAAGTGATGTAAATCTGGTTATCATCACCAATACACTCGTGGGTAGTAATATTAATACGTGTGCCGTTTATTAAATGGATACCACCATCTTTTACTAAACCGATACGAATTTTTGGTCCTTGTAAATCGGCAAGGATGCCAATGTTGGTTTTGTACTGCTCGTTTATTTCGCGAATTGTGTCGATAACTTTTTTGTGATCTTCAGGTTTTCCATGCGAAAAATTCAACCGGCAAACGTTAACGCCTGCCTTAATCATGGCTAAAAGGGTTTCTTTTGGGGCCGAGGCAGGGCCCATGGTGGCAACTATTTTGGTACGATTATAATACAATTTCATAAATTCTAAGTTTAATCTTGGCTTTTATTGCTTTACAAAGTGTAAAACGGACACGTTTAAATTTTTCGCTAAAATAGAAGATTTTCGCGTGATTTTATTTTTTTTGGATCAATCTTTACTGCGGCCACAATTTCTTGTATCCGGTTAAGCGAAGATACGAGGTTATCCAGGTCATCTTCATCAATATAATTTTTTATCATTAAAAAATAATCGGTTTTGCGCATCTCGGGTATCAGGTAGCCGTCGGAGCCTTTATTGGCTATAAAATAAAAATCAGTATCGCTGGCTTCCCAATTGTATACATACATTGAGAATAAAACAGGATCGGTATTTGGAACAATCTCAACCTTAAGGTCGTCAGCTTTAGCCAAATTAAAGTTTAAGTGCTTGTTAATAAGGTAACAAATACGGTAATCTTTAAGTGGTGTTGTTACTGCAATTAATACAAAATCAAGATCGATCTCAAACTTTAATATTTTTCTGTTCAAAATCATTACATTTGCGCCGGTAAAAATACAATTTGAAAACCTTTGCAGGTGAATTTTTGTTGAGTTAATGTGCAAAAGTTTTTAGATTTGATATTTAACAGAATTTATTTTTCTTTGCACTGAAATTATTAATCATTAAACTATAAGACTATGTCTGATATCGCTTCAAGAGTAAAAGCTATAATCGTAGAAAAATTGGGTGTTGACGAGAACGAAGTAACCCCGGAAGCAAGTTTCACCAATGACCTTGGTGCTGACTCTTTAGACACCGTGGAACTGATCATGGAATTTGAAAAAGAATTCAATGTAGCTATTCCTGACGATCAAGCTGAAACCATTGGTACTGTAGGCCAGGCCATTGCTTACCTTGAAAAAAACGTTAAATAACTCCCAAAATCTTTAAATGGAGTTTAAAAGAGTTGTAATAACCGGGCTTGGAGCACTTACTCCAATTGGCAACAGCGTTCCAGAATATTGGAATGCGTTGATAAATGGGGTAAGTGGCGCCGCGCTTATTAAGAGTTTCGATACATCGAAATTCAAGACTAAATTTGCGTGCGAAGTAAAAGGATTTGATGCCGATGCCTTTTTAGGAAGGAAAGACGCGCGAAAACTTGACCCTTTTGTACAGTATGCCTTATATTCCACTGCGGAAGCAGTTGCGGATGCCGGTTTGGATTTCAGTACCCTGGATACCAGCCGTATTGGCGTTATCTGGGGTTCGGGTATTGGTGGTTTAAAAACATTTTTGGATGAAATTGTAAATTTTGCCAAAGGTGATGGTACGCCGCACATTAACCCATTCTTTATCCCAAGGATGATTGCCGATATAGCACCGGGCCATATCTCTATTAAATATGGTTTACGCGGGCCAAACTTTACTACAGTTTCTGCATGTGCGTCATCAAACAACGCGCTGATTGATGCCTTTAACTACATCCGTATGGGTAAAGCCAATATGTTTGTAACCGGCGGATCGGAAGCTATAATAAACGAGGCAGGTATAGGCGGCTTTAATGCCATGCATGCTTTATCGACCCGAAATGACGACCCGGCTACGGCCTCGCGTCCGTTTGACCTTGACCGTGATGGTTTTGTGGCAGGCGAAGGTGCAGGTACCATTATTTTGGAAGAATATGAGCACGCTAAAGCACGTGGCGCTAAAATTTATGCTGAAATGATAGGCGGTGGCATGAGTGCCGATGCTTACCACATGACTGCCCCACACCCCGAAGGGCTTGGAGCGGCTTTAGTAATGAAAGAAGCACTGCGCGACGCGGGTATTGAAGCATCTGAAATTGATTATGTGAATGTGCACGGTACATCAACCCCGATTGGCGATCCGCAGGAGATAAAAGCAATTCAAACCGTATTTGGTGACCATGCTTATGATATCAACATCAGTTCAACCAAATCAATGACGGGCCACCTGCTAGGTGCTGCCGGCGCGGTTGAAGCTATTGCTACCATATTAGCTATTAAAAATGGCATTATCCCGCCAACAATTAACCACTTTACTGATGATCCTGCTTTTGATCCAAGGATAAACTTTACGTTTAACAAGGCACAGAAGAGAGAAGTTAGAATCGCTCAAAGCAATGGCTTTGGTTTCGGCGGCCACAACGCATCAGTAATATTTAGGAAGTTAGAAGATTAATTGTATTAAATGCCTATAAGCCGTTTCTACAAACTTTATATCTCTCCTAACAGAAAATATGTTAAAATTTTAAAGAATTTGCTCGGCTTTGTTCCGGGCAATTTGTCGTTATACCGGTTGGCATTTCGCCATAAATCGGCAGCACAAAATATTAAAAAAGGAGTAAAGAACAGCAACGAGCGCCTGGAGTTTTTGGGCGATGCCGTTTTAGGCAGCGTTGTTGCCGAAGTGCTGTTTAAACTTTACCCTTATGAGGACGAAGGCTTTTTAACTGAGCTTCGTTCTAAAATAGTTAGCCGGGTTAACCTTAACCAGCTGGGCAAAAAATTAGGTTTTGATAAATTGATTGAGTTTGATAACCGCGCGCTCAACTCGCAACGCCAGGGATCATTATTAGGTGATGCCTTTGAAGCACTGATTGGTGCGGTATATTTGGATAAAGGCTACGACTTTACTAAAAACTTTTTGATAAACCACATTATCAAATCGCATATCGACATTCACAAATTAGAGCAAACCGAAACCAACTTTAAAAGTAAACTGATTGAATGGTGCCAGCGCCATAGCAAGGATATCAGCTTTGATCTGGTAAGCAACTTCGAAGGGGAAAATGTAAAACTTTTTAGCGTACAAGCCAGTGTTGATGGCGAAATAGTTGGCTTAGGAAAAGAATTCAGCAAAAAGAACGCGGAAAAGCTTGCAGCCGAAAAGGCTTGTGAAACATTAGGGATTTAAAAAACTTTTTAGTTTTTAAACTACCATCATTACGATCCGTTAGCTAATGAAGTAAAATTCTAATAGAGCCGCTCTGTAAATAGGGGATTGCTTCGTTCCTCAGCAATGACGCTCTTATATAATAGCATAAAGCTCAAAATTTAATACAGGCTTTCTGATGGAACGCCATCCTTATGATTTTTAAAATATTCCAGATAATGTTTGATGTGCTTGATCAGCTCATAGTCATTCCATATTCTCATATCCTCGTATGATGGGGTGTATTGCTGCATAAACTTTACCACATCTTCATCAGATAAATTAGTTACCTGTTTTACTAATTGCGGGGTATAGCGTTTGCTTACTTCTATGGCTTCCATCTCGTTTTTAGAAAATTTAGCAAAATGGCGCTCGTTGATCGCATCGGCACTAAACAATTCATAAAAAGCAGTAAGCGGCGAAGCGATAAATGCCATCAGCGGCGGGTGACCGTCAAAGTATAAACCTTTACTGCGGTAATCGTTCATTACGCCATTCAATTCCTGCCTGGTGCTTTGGCCTTGTATGGTAACCTGGGGTAAAACAATAATGGGCTGCATGTAAACGATTATATCATTAGGCCCGGCAATAACTTGTTTTTGATCAGTATAACCAGTCTTTCTAAATAGCAAAGTATCACCTTTGGATGCCGGGATGCTGAAACCGCCCAGTTCATCACTCATCATAATCTGCTGGCTTTTTAAATTGTTGACTATTGCTGAGGATAATCGATCATCGCTGTTTTTTCTAAAAAATATGCCCTTTACGGTGAAATCCTGCGCCTGTGTAAATTGGGAGAAACAGAGCAGCGTAGTTAAAAGCAGGTGTATTTTAAAGCGATGGTTATTCATGTAAATAATAACGTAAACTTATTAATTGTATATCGTATTAAATGTAAAAAAGTGTTAATGGTTGGGTTAAAGATTAAAGACGGGTTAATTAAGGATTAGGAAAAAGTGTTTAACCTGATTATTTTTAGGGTCGATACTAAACTCCACCACTAATTACTAAATTTGCACATGATAAAATCCATGACAGGGTATGGAATTGCCACTTTAGATTTCGGCAATACAAAATATACCGTTGAGATAAAGTCCCTGAATAGCAAGTTTTTAGAGCTTTCGTTACGGTTGCCAAAAGTTTTCTCTGATAAAGAGTTCCAGTTGCGTACCGAATGTAACAAGCAAATAGAACGCGGAAAAGTAAATCTTTCTATCACCGCGGAGCAGCAGGCCGGCGTAGTTAAAGCTGCCGGAATTGATACTGTATTACTAAGAAACTATTACGAACAACTTAAAGCTGTTAGTATTGAGCTTGGCGAACCAACCAATAACCTGATGCAATTGGCGCTTGGTTTACCCGAAGTTGTTAAATATGATGAAGAAACCATCTCAGAAGACGAGTGGAAGGTTGTTGAAAAATCATTTATCCAGGCGGTAGCCGCGTTCCAAAAGTTTCGTTCGGACGAAGGTGGCGTGTTAGAGCAGGATTTGAAATATCGCATCAATATCATCCTCGAAAATCTTAAGCTGGTTGAAATTGAAGAACCTAAACGCGTGCCGGTTATCCGCGAGCGTTTAAATACATTTTTACAGGAAGCTGCAGGTCGCGAAGCTATCATTGATCAAAATCGTTTTGAGCAGGAGCTGATCTATTATATTGATAAGTTGGATATTACCGAAGAAAAGATCAGGCTAAAAACCCACTGTGATTACTTTGTTGAAACCCTGAAAAATGCTGATGCAAACGGCAAAAAATTGGGTTTCATTGCGCAGGAGATCGGTCGTGAGGTGAACACTTTGGGTTCAAAGGCAAACGATGCTAATATGCAAAAACTGGTAGTTGGCATGAAAGAGGAGTTGGAAAAAATTAAGGAACAACTTTTAAACGTGCTATAAATGAGTAAAGAAGGTAAATTAATTATATTTTCTGCACCATCCGGAGCTGGTAAAACAACAATCGTACACCATTTGCTGGGTAAAATGAACACGTTGGAATTTTCTATTTCAGCCACAACCCGCGAAGCCCGTGGCGAAGAAGTTGACGGTAAAGACTACTACTTTATAAGCAAAGAAAGCTTTTTGCACCGCATAGCCAAAAAGGAGTTTGTTGAGTTTGAGGAAGTATACTCGGGTACATTTTACGGCACGCTGCGTAAAGAAATTGAGCGTATTTGGGCCGAAGGTAAAACTGTAATATTTGATATTGATGTAGAAGGCGGCTTGCACTTAAAACGTAAATACGACGGGCAGGCGCTGGCTATTTTCGTTCAGCCACCATCACTGGAAGTATTAAAAGAGCGTTTAACAGGCCGCGGAACAGATAGCGAAGAAAAACTAAAAGAGCGTTTTGCCAAGGCTGAAAAAGAATTGAATTATGCACCGCAATTTGATATCATCCTTAAAAACTATGATTTGAATACTGCCTGTGCAGAAGCTGAAGACTTAGTGAAGAATTTTTTGAATCAATAGTTTTTATAGCTATATTACTAACGCATTAACACTGAGCAGCCATATTAACTGATGAAAATAGGTTTATTATTCGGTTCATTTAATCCTATCCACGTTGGCCATTTAATTATAGCAAATTACATGGCCAACTATACCGATCTGGATAAGGTTTGGCTGGTGGTGTCGCCCCAAAATCCGCTAAAAAAATACGGCGACCTGATCAATACCTACGACAGGTTGGAAATGGC
>Ga0302222_10001300_pt1 | contig 12753 bp, 11 predicted proteins | sample II_Palsa_E2_2_FD_194570 | JGI IMG/M metagenome (GOLD analysis project Ga0302222, IMG submission 194570) | Peat permafrost microbial communities from Stordalen Mire near Abisko, Sweden - II_Palsa_E2_2 | ecosystem: Environmental > Terrestrial > Soil > Palsa > Peat permafrost | place: Sweden... | reverse complement strand
TTCCTAACTTGCTGACTAAAAAGTGTATCTGTACCACTTTGTATGCTGGCTGGTTTGGTTATAGTTGCTGTTGTAGTCTGTGTGCTTGTGCTAATTTGTTTGCCTGCATTAATTATAACTGGATTATGATTAACTACAGCCGGCTTAGCCAATTTAGCTACATAAGTTGTATTAGGCTTGGTTGGTATTACTTCTTTTTGTACTGGTGTTTGTATTTTTTCTGATTTAGTTGAATCTATTGTTTTTGGATGTATAATTGATGCCTGCAATTTACTTGCTGCATTATTGTGTGTTGTTTTTGGTTGAAGCATCCACCAGCCAAAAAATAAAAGCAACAAGGCTGCCACACCGCTCAAAATTGGCAGCAGGTAAATTATGCCCTTTCTTCTCTTCTGCTTATCAAGCATTTGTTCAAGAGCATCCCAATCTTCCTCTTCATAACGAATTTGATCAACCGGATCTTCCAGTTTTTTCCTGAAGAGGTGGTCTAATTCTCTGTCCTTCTCGTTATCCATTATCTAATGCCTCTGTTTAAAAATATACCATTCATATTTATAGCATTAATAGCTACAATATGGGTATAATTCATACCACTATTATAATTGTTGGCAGATTGATCTGCCTTAAGTACCATCGCTTTAAGTTTTTGCCGTGCCTTGTGCAGGTTTGATTTTGATGTACCTACATTAATATTCAGCATATCGGCTATTTCTTCGTGCGTATAACCCTCTATCGCAAAAAGGTTAAATACTGTTCGATAGGCCTGCGGCAATTGCTGTACCATCGCTAAAAGATCGTTATAAAGCAGGTTTCTGTCGCCTAACGCGTTATCGCTGATATCCGGTACGGTATCAATATCATCGGTGTAAGCCATTTTAAGGTTGGCACGATAATAATCAATAGAAACATTCATCATTATTTTGCCAAGCCAGGCTTTAAAAGGCCTGGTAGTATCAAAATTTGATAGGTTATTAAACACCTTTAAAAACCCCTGGTTCAGCACTTCCGAAGCCTCATAACGGTTATTTGCATAGCGCAGGCATATACCCATAGCAAAGCCATAAAATGCCTTATACAGCGCTTTTTGGCATTTTCTGTCTTGTTTTATACAGCCCTCAATAAGTTGATGTAAATCTTCTTCTCCCATGCGGGTTATAACCTGTTAACTATTTTAAAACTCATCTCTATACCTACATCACGTAGCTTTGTAAGCAAAGGTTGCCTGCTTATACGCAAAAATCTTAAATAAATATTAAGTTACTGATAACCAATTTATTATTTTATTATTTTTTTGATACCTATCTGTTAATTTCACCCACGATTAATTATTATTTATAAAGATAAGCGGGCAAAGCAACCCTTTTAAATAACCATACGATATAGTATTAAACACACAGGCATTACCTGTTAAATATGATAAAAGATGGTTGCGGTTTCAATTGTTATAATTACTAAAAGTACAGCTGATATTTTACCAGGATGTATTGAGAAAGCGAGAGCGATTACTGATGATATTATAGTGATAGAAAACGGTATAAAGCCCGGCAATGATATTTTACCGGGGTGCAGGTTACTTACTGCAACCTGGGATGGTTATGGCAATAACAAAAACAAAGGAGTTGCGGCCGCAAAGTACAATTGGATATTAAGTATCGACTCTGACGAAATACCCGATGACGAACTCATTAATTCGCTGCAACAATTAGATTACAGCAACCCGGCAGTGGTTTATGACATCCGGTTCCGTTCCCATTTTGGCGACCAAATCATCCGGCATGGTAGCTGGGGCAGGGATCACCATATCCGTTTGTTTAATCGTACTTTAGTTAGCTGGTCGGACACGATGGTGCATGAAACATTGGTATTTCCGCAAAGTATCGAACTAAAAAAGGTAACCCAAGGGAGCCTGCACCATTACTCGGTAAAAAATGCTGATGAATACAGAAATAAAGGTGGCTACTACGCCCGCTTAGGTGCAAAGGAGTATTTTAATAGCGGTAAAAAAATAAACGGGATTAAATTGCACCTTTCGCCTTTGTTTGGCTTTTTGCGGAATTACATTTTTTATCTTGGCTTTTTAGATGGCCGTGCAGGTTGGGATATTGCAAGTATCACTTTTAAACATACTCGGTTAAAGTATCGGCTTTTAAACCAAATGAAAAACACCAAACCATTAAGGCATGTGGTTAAAGAAACGCCTATGATTGATTACCGGCAGAAAATTACCATCTAAACTACTTAATGAAAAAAAGCCTTATCCAAAACCTTTCGGTAAACGTGGTTCAACTTATTGTTAACCAGGTTGCGGGGCTGGGTATCTTTTATGTACTCTCCACAAGTTTAGATAAAAACAGCTTTGGGCAAATCAACCTTTCACTGGCTATTTTATTAGCTGTGTTTAATATCCTTTCCCTTGGGATTGACCAGATCGCGATAAAAAAAATAGCATCAGGTGTTGATATCAATCATGTGCTTTCGCTTTATATCATCCATGTTTTACTCTCCGGACTTGGCTTTTACCTGGTACTTTTTATAGGTTACTATTTCTTTCCGCAAGCCAGCATGTTTTATAGTTTGCTATTGTTAATTGGCATTGGCAAGCTGATGATGTTTTTTTCTAGTCCATTAAAACAGGCTGCAAATGGGTTTGAACGGTTCAGGTTATTGGCATATATGTCGGTAGTATCAAACCTGGTACGCTGTGTTGGACTGATAGCACTTTTGCTTACCAGGCATTTAAATATACATACCGTTATAATCATTTTTATTTTGGGCGATACTGCTGAGTTGCTTATAAGCATTTGGCTTTTTAAACGCAAAGCCGCAACACCCTTTACTATTAAATGGAGCATCATCGGCTACAGGGAATTATTGCTTGAATCCCTGCCGCAAACCGGCGTTGTGCTAATCACCTCGGCATTGGCCCGGTTCGATTGGATATTTATCGGGTTTATCCTATCTGCAATAAAACTGGCCGAATATAGCTTCGCTTATAAAGTGTTTGAGATCTCTACCCTGCCCTTACTTGCCATAGCGCCTTTGCTTATACCTAAATTCACCAGGTTTATTCAGCAAAAAGAAATGCCTGTTGCCGAACTTAAAATATTGGTTAGGGTTGAGATGATGATCGCAGCGTTAACTATTTTGCTCATCAACATTTATTGGGCACCAGTTATTGATGGCATAACACACGGCAAATACGGTTTGATAAATAGCACAACCATTTTCATCCTATCCTTATGTATGCCGTTCCTGTACCTCAATAATTTTTTGTGGACGCTTTATTTTGCCCAAGGTCGGATGAAGATGATCTTATCTTCATTTGTTATTACTTTTTTAGTTAACGTAATTGGCGATCTCATCCTGATCCCATTTTACAAAAACGAAGGTGCCGCTTTTGCGTTTTTGATCTCCTGCATTGTGCAAAGCGTTTTTTACTTGAGAAAAAACACCATCACCGACCTGAAATCGATCTGGTATCCAATAATTCCTTGCACGCTGAGCGCTTTGGTAAGCGGTTTTGCCTGCCGGGTATTTCTTGGCAAAAACTGGCTAATAATACCTGCATCAATAATTATTTATTGCCTGCTACTGATCCTGTTTAAACAGATCCGTTTATCCGACCGGCAAAGGCTTGCAAAATTATTTAATTTATAATCCGGCTTATTTCTCTTAGTCCTCAGGCAACCCTTTCAATTTTTCGGGCGTAACCTACATTGAAACCAAAGATATACAGGTTTCATAAACACGCATATTAATTGACGCTGATGGTTAAGGCTTACTGGTTAATTTTAAAACAACAACTAAATAAAGCAGACTGGAAACTGCTGCTTTTTTTATTGCTTTTTTTGAATGTAAAACTGGCGGTAAAAATCCCGGCCATAGTTTTAATCTATCTACTGCAATTCAATTTTAAGTTTGGTTTCAGCTTTAAAAATTCACGTTTACCGCTATTTTACCTGCTGGTAATTGCAATTGCTTTTATTGATCTGTTGTTAAACAGGGGATATAATAATATCAATTACCTTATTGTCTTTTCTAGCGGCTTAGGATTTTGGCTTTTATGCCTTTTAGCTGTTCATCAAGTAAAACTATCGGTAGAAAACAATAAGGTTAATATTCTGCACAATACCATTCTTGCATTTTTTGTGATCAATGCCATTGTTTCCTTTTACAATATCGGGCATATTATGCTGGATGCGCATTCCATTAACCCTTACCGTTACCAGGGCCAATATCAAAAGTATTTTTTAGGCACCGGCGATTACATCAGGGGCATAACCTTTGATATTTCAACCACCAACGCACTCATCAACGCATTTGGTGTGGTATATTTTCTTACCCGCAAAATGCCGGTAATGGTGTTGGTTTGCATGGCTGTTTTGTTATTAACGGCCAGTAATTTCATCAATATAGCGCTGGTTATTGTGCTGGCATTCCTGTTTTTGTTTAAAAGCACCCGCGATCAAAAAAGCGTTATCATTATCTGCCTCATGTTCCTGGTGGTGTTTTTGGCCAAGATCTCACCGCAAAACAACACTTATGTACAGGTGACTTTCAGGAATATTCTTCATCCCCCAAAAGCGCCGTTTAAAACTGCTACACTAAACATTCAGGATAGTTTAACCACTCCCGAAGGTTTACGCAGAAAATTTGCAAAAGCATATTTAGATAGCCTGAAGGCACTACAAATTAAAAATCCCGACAACACGCAACAAGCAACTATAAGCCTGCCCAGAACAATAGCAGGCCGTATAGTTATTGCTGGTGCCGATATTAACACCCCGCCTTACCAAACCCCTACCGATACCCCTGCTGAAGAGCGTAAATTGTTGGCTTTCATTCAAACTCATCAAGCAGATTTGCCTTTGTCGGGGCAAGATTCATCTAACGTGTATCTGCCCGGCAAGGCATTGGGGATGCTTCAAACTATAAAGTTTTTAAAAACCCACCCTACTAAAATAATTGCCGGGAATGGCATGGGAAATTTTTCATCCAAACTAGCCTTTAAAGCTACCGGGCTCGGCTTTTCTGGCGGGTTCCCGGCTAAATATGCCTACATCAGCAATGACTTTTTGATGAACCATTTGGATATCTACCTCAATTTCTTCAGTAAAAAACGCGAGTTGCATTCTTTAACCAACAACCCATTTTCGGTTTATGATCAAATGCTGGCGGAGTATGGTTTGATCGGCTTAACGGTATTCATTATTTTTTATATCGGCTTTTTCGCACGGCATGCTAAAAATTTAACCTATGGCATACCATTACTCCTGTTAATGCTGGCCGCATTTTTTATTGATTACTGGTTTGAACAACTATCGGTAATGGTGTTTTTTGAGCTGCTGTTACTGCTCAATATTAAAGAGACTTCTACACTAAAGCTTTTGAATGATGAGCAGCAATAATCCAAAAGTCACCGTTTTAATGCCGGCCTATAATGCCGAAAAATACATTGGCGAAGCAATAGCCTCGGTATTAAACCAATCATTTACAGATTTTGAATTACTCATCATTAATGATGGGTCAACTGATTCTACACAAAAGATCATTCATTCTTTTAGAGATAAGCGCATCGTGCTTATCAATCAACAAAATAAAGGTGTTTCTGCCGCTTTAAATGTTGGCTTAAAAGCTGCCCGCGCCGATTACATTGCCCGTTTTGATGCTGATGATGTTTGCCATCCCGACCGCTTAAAAATTCAGTATGAGTTTATAACATCCTATCCGCAATACACCATCATAGGCTCAACTGCCGATTATATTGATGCCAGCGGTCATTTTATGTTTACCCATCAATTGGCGGGCCACCTTAATGAGGAAATACAGCAGTTAAAATATTCGGTATGCCCTTTTATCCATTCCAGTGTGCTATATAAAAAGGATGTGGTTATAACTAACGGCGGCTACAATGAAAACGCTTATACCTATGAAGATCATTTTTTATGGGCGAATATATTAACGCATGAAAAAGCATGCAACCTGTCGCAGGCACTGATTAAAGTCCGCTTAAACCCGGAATCTATCACCATTGATGAAAAATGGCACTCTAAAAAGTTCCTGTCCATCAAATATTCAACCCTAAAAAACAGGGCTATTACACAGGCAGAAGGGCAAGAATTGTATCGCATTAGCGGCAAAAACCATTCGGCCAAATTAAAGCAAGGTGCTTACTATGCGCTGTGCGGTAAAAAGTTTTTGGTGAATAATTACCAACCCGAATTAGCCCGCAACTATATGGTTATGGCTATTGGTTTACACCCTTTCCGCATAGACAATTACCTGCTATACACCATAAGCTATTTGCCGGAGCGAACAATCAACTGGCTTCACAAAATATTAGGATAACACAACCATGAAAGTAGCTTTTATAACTAGATCAACCTTATACAGTGTGCCCGGCGGCGATACGGTACAGGTAGTACAAACCGCGCAACAGTTGGTTGATATGGGCGTTGATGCGAAGATCCTGTTATCCAACGAGCAGATAAAATATTCGGATTACACTTTACTGCACTTTTTTAACATCACCCGCCCTGCAGATATCCTTTACCACAGCAATAAAGCGGGTAAGCCGTTTGTGGTATCAACCATATTATGCAATTACAGTGAGTACGACAAACATCATCGCAAAGGTATCGGCGCATTGTTTAGCTATTTTCCTGCGGATAGCATTGAATATTTAAAAACCATGGCCCGCTGGTTGCTGGGTAAAGACCACCTATCCAGCATAAATTACACCTGGAAAGGCCAGCGCAAAAGCATTATTGAAATTTTGCGAAAGGCTACCTTGATATTGCCGAACTCCGAATCGGAATACAGGCGGGTGGAGCAAAATTACTTGAGCAAGGTTAACAACATCGTGGTGCCCAATGGCATTAACCCAAAACTGTTTAAGCGAGATCATTCCATTCAGAAAAACGACAAGCTGGTGCTCTGCGTGGCCAGGATTGAAGGCATAAAAAACCAGTTGAACCTGATAAAGGCATTAAACAACACAGAGTACAGGTTATTGCTTATCGGCTCGCACGCGCCAAACCAGCTGGCCTATTACAACCAATGTAAGAGTATCGCTGCAAGCAACATCACTTTTATAGATCACATTCCGCAGCATGAATTACCTGCTTACTATGAACGTGCCAAGGTACATGTGCTGCCAAGCTGGTTTGAAACCACTGGTTTAAGCTCGATAGAAGCTGCCGTAATGGGCTGCAATATTGTAATAACCGATAAAGGCGATACCCGCGAATATTTTGAAAACGAGGCTTATTACTGTGACCCGGCCTTACCGGCAAGCATATTATCAGCAATCAGGAAAGCAAGCACAGCGCCTTTAAACGAATTGCTCCGGCAAAAAATATTAACAAAATATACCTGGCGAAATGCCGCATTACAAACATTAAAAGCATATCAATTAGCAGCTACAGCATGAAATTAAGAATTGCAATTTTAGGAACCCGGGGCATCCCTAACCATTACGGTGGTTTTGAACACATTTCGGAATACGTTTCGGAAGGATTGGTAAGACGCGGTCATTCCGTAACCGTTTACAACTCTCACAATCATGAGTACCAGGAGAAACAATGGAACGGCGTAAACATACAACATTGCTACGATCCTGAATATGCGCTTGGTGCAGCAGGCCAGTTTGTATATGATTTAAACTGCCTTATGGATGCACGCAAAAAGAAATTTGATGTGGTGCTGATTATGGGCTACACCAGCAGTTCGGTTTGGGGTAAATTATATCCGCCAAAAAGTACCATCATCACCAATATGGATGGTTTGGAATGGAAGCGGTCTAAGTATTCACCATCGGTACAAAAATTCCTCAGGTATGCTGAAAAGCTGGCCGTAAAGTATAGCCAGTTTTACATCTCCGACTCCATGGTGATCAAATCTTATCTGAGTGATAAATATCAGGTGAACAGCAAGTATATCCCTTACGGTGCCGATCTATTTTCGGAAGAAGAACGCGAGCAGGTTGATCAAAACGCTGCACTAAAGGAGGATTATTTTTTACTGATGGCAAGGATGGAGCCCGAAAATAACATCGAAACCATACTCGAAGGCTTTAACAACAGCAGCTCGCACCGCAAGTTTAAAGTGTTGGGCGATACCAGCAATAACTTCGGTAAGTTCATCACTAATAAGTTTAAAAACGATGAACGTATTGAGTTTAAAGGGTCGATTTTTGATACCGGCAAAGTACGTTCATTGCAAAATAATTCCTACCTGTATTTCCATGGGCATAGCGTAGGCGGCACTAATCCATCGCTGTTAGAGGCAATGGCCAGTGAGGCGTTGATAGCGGCTCATAATAATCCTTTTAATAAATCGGTGCTTAATTCTGATGCCTTTTACTTTTCGAATGCCAAAGAGGTGCGCAACCTGGTTGAAACCGTACAGCGCCAGGAAGTTGAGAAAGCGATGGTGAGCAATAACCTGCACAAAATTAAATACCAGTTTAATTGGGAAGGAATCATCGATCAGTATGAAAAATTTATAATTGAGTGCCACAATACTTCAAAAAATGAACGGATTATTCCAAATAGAGGATAGCCTTACCAATAAAATAAGTTACTACCATGTAATGTTATTGATGGCCAGCCTGCCGTTCGACAGGTTTTATAGCCATTTGATATTGATCAGCCTGTTTATCCATACGCTGATCCATTTAAAACGCAGCGCTATTAAACCTGTGTTTATCTTGCATAATTTGGTATTGCAATCTGTTTTTTTTATCACTGTGCTCAGTACCATTTACAGCATAAACCGTACTGAAGGATTTAACGAATGGGGAAAAGACAGCATCATTTTGCTTTTACCCATACTATTCTGCCTTAACCCGCTTGATTTGGTAAAGTACCGCGACAAGCTACTGCTTTCCTTTGCTTTGGTTTGCACCGCGACTATAATTTATCTGTATTTAGATGCTTTTATCACCATCCGGCATTATGGGTTGCCGGTAAAATCGCTTTTTTCAGCCGCGTTTACCAACCACAATTTTTCGGAGCCGATACAAATGCATGCTACCTTTTTTTCGATGCAGGTAACTATAGCGTTTGCTTATATGATCTATGCATTTTTTAAGGCAAGCTCAAATTATCATCGGCTGGTGTGTGGGTTATGTGGCCTGGTACTCGATTGCGGCTTAATTCAGCTCAGTTCAAAATCTATTTTTATTGTGCTGATATTGATTGTGAATGTGGCAGTCCCTTATCTCTTATTAAAGGGCAGTATTCGTTGGAAATATTTGCTGGCTTCGGCCTTTGTTTCCATTTGCCTGCTGATCGGCATACTCAATACCGGCACCTTTAAAGAACGTTTTGTAAATGAATTAAAAACGGATCTTGCCAAACCATCCAGTGCCGAAGTTTCTGATGGCCGGTTGGCAAGATGGCAAGTTGTTACCGGTTTAATTAAAAAATCACCTGTGGTCGGCTATGGTGCAGGTTCAGAAATCGGGCTTTTGCAGGATGGGTTTTTTAGTCATAAACTCTACAACTCTTATTTGTTCAGACTGAATTCGCATAGTCAGTACTTAAGCTTTTGGTTGAAATCCGGTATCATAGGCTTATTAATTTACCTGTTCACACTAGGATACGGCTTCAATATCGCTTTGCGGCAAAAAGACTTCATCCTGTGTGTCTTTATGCTGATCATAGCGGTTATTTCCTTTTCGGAAAATGTACTGGATGTTGATAAGGGTGTATTCTTTTACGCTTTCTTTTTCACGTTTTTCATTTATTCCAGCCAGCGTAAAACGCAAAAAAATGTTACCCCTATTGTGGCGATAGATAAAACTAATTTAAAAAAGCCATTATCGTCAACACAGCCGCAAATAGCTGCAATTAATCAACTGTAAATGAATAAATTAAATCAACAAAATACTTTGTAAAGCGGGCAACCAAATTGCATTTCAGCCCGTCATCATTATATAAGTTGATAACAAATAATTAATACCTGTAATGCAAAATAATTCGCACCCGCTAATAACCAAAGGCTTGTCAGAAATCAAAGAAAATATTTTAGCTACACTGGCATATTTCGATATGTTCAACTATCCTTTATCAAGGGCCGAAATATTTTTGTTCCTGGGCAAAAAGTATAATTATGAGGTGTTTGATGATATGCTGAAAAGCCTGTTGATGGATGGTATTATTCATCAGTTTGATAAATTCTATACCCTAAAAAACGACCATTATATTGTTGTAAGGCGAAATCTGGGAAACAAAAAAGCAGCCGAACTGATCAAGATTGCGGGTAAAGTTGGCGATTTACTGATCAAATTTCCTTACGTACGTGGCATTGCCATTTCAGGCTCGTTATCAAAAAACTTCGCGGATGAATTTTCGGATATCGACTTGTTTATCATCACCGAAAAAAATCGCCTTTGGATAGCCCGTACCATTATGCATTGCTTTAAAAAATTAACCTTTTTGGTGAATAAGGAGCACTTTTTTTGCATGAATTATTATATCGACATGCAACAATTGGAGATCCCGGAAAAGAACATTTATACCGCGATAGAAGTGGCTACCTTAATACCATTGCAAGGTGACATCACCTTTGAAAAATTCTACTCAGAAAACGCCTGGACGAGAGATTTTCTGCCTAACAAGTATATGCGCTTAGCATTGGCCAAACCCGTAAAAAGGCCCATCCTGAAAGGTATAGTAGAATACTTATTAAATAATAGCTTAGGAAACGCGATTGATAACTGGATGATGAAACTTACCTCAAACAGGTGGCAAAAGAAAACAGTTAGCAAAAAAGTAAACAATCATGGCAACATCCTGGCTTTATTAACCGGCAAACACTTTGCAAAACCCGATCCTAAAAACTTCCAGGGATCATTACTTACAAAATATCAAAATAAAGTAACCGAGCTGCTGAGCGAGTTTAAGAATATACTCGAACAGTAATTTCTCCCCGGTAAAACGACTAATTCTTATTAATTTTTTGGAGCGAGATAATATAATAATCGCCAATAAATTTCCATGGCCAGGCGGTTTTTAGCTTATCTTCTTTACCTCTGAGAAAACGGTAGCTGGCAGGATGCTTTTCAGCAAAACCTTCGATATAAGATGGCGGAACAATGGTACATAAACCTTCGATCCCTAACAGATCAAATTCATTTTTCAGCCTGTTTACAATAAATGAAGGGTTGTAATACCAGCATTTAAAATAAGTACCTTCCACATGTGCTTTGCTCCCATTACTGCTAAAAAACCGGCGAAACGCTGTGCGAAACTTTCCCTTAAACACCAACAAAACTTCCCACAGGCAAAATTTCGGCAATATCACTAAAGTAACTTTACCTTCGGGCTTTAACAAGCCGCTTAATGAAGCTAAAACCTTGTCTAGTTCACCGGTACAGTTCAAACCTGCGAAATTGGAAAAGATGTGATCATAAGGTCCTTTATTTTCAAGTTGATCTAACATCGTGAATGAGCAGATCTCGTTGGTTATGCTGGCTTCCAAACCCATGTAAATAACCTTCTTTTTCAACTCTTGCTGCATCCCTCTCGATATATCGGTAGCATGTACTTTGTGACCATGCTGTGCAAAAAAAGTCGCGTCCTCACCGGTGCCGCTGTTCAGCTCCAGTATCAAGCTATTGGGCGATAACAAGTTAAGTACATGATCGCGCACACGCTTTCTTTTGTAATTTACAATGGTATTATCCGAATACAAGTCATCAAAAATACTTGATTGACTGCTAAACGCCGCTTCGGCAAGTTGTTCATTGCTGATTGTTTTCATTGTAATCTTTATTAAGCGTTTTCGAGTTTACGCAACTTTAATCCCTCTATTAATGTTGCAGGAGCATGGTAAAAAACAGATAATGCCTTTCTGATGCTTTTCCCGTTAGTCTGCGATGGTTTTTTTATTAACGTTATCAGGCTGTTTTTTGCCAGATGCTTGTGGTAATTTTGATGAACATACCTGTGCAGCTGTTTATAATAAGATGCCGGGAAGGTATTGGTGAACATCAAAGCCATCTCGTCGCTATCTGTCCAGTTGGTTTTTTTCTTTAATTCTGCCTTTACTTTATCGTAGAAAACCGTTCCGGGAAGTGGATATGATACCGAGATCCCGATCTCAAAAGGCAGCAACTCATTAATCATATCGATGGTAAGCTTAATATCTTCTTTCAATTCGCCGGGATAGCCAAACTGAATAAAGAATGACGGCTTGATCCCTTCCTCTTTCATAAGCAACGTTGCTTTGCGAATCTGGTCTATTTGTATGCCTTTATCCATGGCATCCAGTATCTTTTGCGAGCCGCTCTCTGCTCCTATCCATACGTTTTCACAACCGGCAAGCGCCAGGGCTTTAACGGTTTCTTTATCATCCAACAAATCAGCTCTTGACTGTATTTTGAAACGGATCACGATTTTTTCCTGCTGCAAAAGTTCCGAAAACCTGATAACCCAATCTGTGCGTAACCCAAAAATATCGTCACAAAACCAAATATGATCCATGTGATGGTATTGCTTTAAAAACTTGATCTCGGCAACTACGTTCTCCGGGCTGCGGTAATTGTAACGGCTACCATAAATTGGCTTGGCACACCAGTTACATTTAAATGGACAGCCCCGTGTAGTACTTATATTTAAAGAAAAATAGCCGGTGCTTTTTAGCCAGGTTTCGCGATAGGCTTCCATATCAACCAAATCCCAGGCTGGTAATGGTAAAGTATCCAAATCCTTCATCACAGGCCTGCCTGTTGTTTTGATTACATGG